>Ga0164242_10009428_pt1 | contig 10534 bp, 8 predicted proteins | sample OricomgcompostMG_FD_108783 | JGI IMG/M metagenome (GOLD analysis project Ga0164242, IMG submission 108783) | Miracle-Growth compost microbial communities from Emeryville, California, USA - Original compost - Miracle growth compost (MG) ... | reverse complement strand
TCATAGAATAAGGATAACCGATCGTTTGTAAACGTCCAGTGGAGGCTTTTACACTGTCTCTACGGCCGTGCAAACCCCGGAAATGCGCGATTTTCGAGCGTCTCATGCGTCTGAGGCGCAGGGCTGTATAGAGGATGACCGAACTCCTTACACTATCGTGCGAGGGTCGTTGAGGAAGTCACGGCCCAGTCGAGCTAAATGCCGACTAGCTTGATGAACGCAAATCAGATACAGCCAAAACAATGGCTTACGAGATCGGCAAGCTGCCTCTGGAAGCGCTCATTTCCCCGGCCGCGAGGGCGACCGAGGCTTTGGTGCGGCTCGACGAGCGGCTGGCCCATTCCCCGGTGCGCGACGGCTGGATCGAGCGCTCGCATTTCCACGACGCTGTCGCGGCGATGTGGGTCGAGGGCGAGCTCGTACATCTGGAGGACCTCGTGTTCCGGGATGCCGAGATGGACCAGCGTACCCCGACCCACGAGCTGGCGCGCGCTCACGCTGTCGTGCGCCGGCGCCGCCGCGTCCTGTCACGGGCCCGCGACTGGGCGCTGGGCCGCGAGGGGCTGCGTGAGCTGGCCGGAAGGGGTGGCGCGCCGGCATCGGTGGCGGAAAGCGGCGGGGAAGGGGAGGGGGCCGATCCTGCGGACTGGTGGTATGAATCGGAGGCCGATCGACAAGCCGGAGAGTTCGCGGAGATCGACGCGGTGCTGGCACGATCGTCCCGACTGCTCGCCGGAGAGGTTGTTTCGCCGAGGACGGCGCCGCAAGGCGACGAGCGCCTTGCCGTCCTCTACGATCTCGACTGGGACGAGGACGCCCGCCTTGCCGAATGGCGTCAGTTCCTGGAACGCACGTCGGAACTACCCGCGGTGCTGCGCGCCGCACTTGCCCTTGATGCCTGGGCCAATATCGAGGTCCTGCAGCGTGGCGGCTGGATCGGCGGGCTTCTGGTCGCCGCCTTCCTGCGGCAGGAGGGCATTACAGCCAACCATCTCGCCTGCCTGCATGTCGGCGCCCAGAAAATACGGCGCGCGCGCCGGCGGTCGCCCGCTCGAATCGATCGGGTGGTTGCCCACATCGACGCCATTCGCGAGGCGGCCGTAGCCGGGCTGAAGGAGCACGATCGCTTGTTGCTCGCACGGGAGCGATTGGAGCGCGTGCTGCGCAGTCGCCGCGCCAGCTCGAAGCTGCCCGCCTTGATGGAGCTCGTGCTCTCCCGGCCGATGGTTTCGACAAGCATGGTCCAGGCGGCGCTGAAAGTCTCACGCCAGGGCGCACTCGACCTGATCGGCGCGTTCGGCCTGCGCGAGTTGACGGGGAGAGTAAGTTATCGCGCCTGGGGGATTGTTTAGAATGCGCCGCTCTCGGATCGGTTGATGCCTGTGATTCAACCAGCCCTGCCGCCCCGTTGTCCCCGCGGACTATATAGAAGCCTCCAGATTCCAGCGATACGAGGTTCGTATTTCACTACCTGGAGGAGAAGGTCGCCAGCGAAGAGAGACTCCGAACTCCGGAACGGATCGATTGCGCTCCTGATAAGCCTTCTGATGTCATTTCGCGATTCCTTCTTGACACCTATATGATGATTCAACATATTTATTATAACAATTGGAACCGTCTGGATGCGCAACCAACCCCTCTACCTTCGTGTCAAGGAACAGTTGCTGGAGCAAATTCGGCTCCAGAAACTTCCACCGGGGAGCAGGCTTCCGACCGAAGAGGAACTGATGGCGACCCATGGTGTCAGCCGCATCACGGTTCGCAAGGCGATCGAGATCCTGCAGCGCGAGGGACTGATCGAGCGCTTTCCGCGTCGAGGCACATTCATTGCCGCCAAGATGAACGATGCTGTCTGGATCGCCAGCTCGATGGCCGACGTCCTCCACGTGAGTGCCGAAACAGTGCCCGTGTGGATGGAATGGAAAGCCATCCAATCAAAATCGGTTGCCAGGCACCTGCGTCTCAAGCCGCAGGAAACGATCTACCGTTTGCGCAGCCTTCGCGAGCGCGGCGGCAGCCCGATTTATTTTATGGAGGCATACGTTCCCGGATTCATCGGCGAGAAGCTCGCGCGCAGCGACATACAACGCACCGTCCTGCTCAACCTCATCGAGGAGAAGCTGGACATAAAGGTTGCGGGCGGCAGTGAGGAAATCACAGCCAGCATCGCCAACCATGCGCTGGCGAGTCGGCTGAAGGTGGGCGAAGGCGCGCCGCTGCTGAATTTGGAGATCACCTATTTCGATTTCTTCAACCGGCCTATCGAATATGTGCAGTCCTGGTATCGCGCGGACAAGTTCCGGCGCCGCAATCTGCTTGTCAGGAAGAGGGCAACAGGCGTGGAGGCGCATGCGCCCTGGGAGCAGGGCGCGAGCGGATATGACGCGGATCTCCCCTTCAGCGATATTCGTAGCGACGAGGAATTCCACAAGTGACCGCGTATTCCGAGTTTACCCTCGCGGCCATTCAGGCTGCACCCGTCCTGTTCGATCGCGAGGCGGCAACGGACAAGGCCTGCCTGTTGATCGAAGAGGCCGCCAACAAAGGCGCGACGATCGCGGCTTTCAGTGAAACCTATCTCGGCGGCTACCCATTTTGGTGCTTCTCCCCACCCGGCGAGTTGTGGTGGCGCGCTGCGGCCGAATATCTCGCCAACGGCATCGAGATCCCCAGCCCGACGACGGATCGTCTCTGCGCCGCGGCACACCGTGCCGGCATCGATGTTGTCATTGGTGTCGTGGAGGTTGAGCCGGCGACACGCGGAACCGCCTACTGCACGCTCCTGTTTATCGGAAAAGAGGGCGTCATTCTCGGCAAGCACCGCAAGCTGAAGCCGACGGCGTGGGAGCGGACGGTATGGGGAGAGGGGGACGGATCGGGCCTGCGCTGTCATGACCGGCCGTATGGCCGGATTTCAGGCCTGAGTTGCTGGGAGCACAACATGGTGCTGCCCGGTTATGCCTTGATGGCCCAAGGCACCCAGATCCACGTTGCCGCTTGGCCCGGGAGGGAGCCGGACGCGCCGCCGCCCCACACTGTATTGTGGCCGAAACAGCTGCTCCTCTCGCGGGCTTTCGCATCGCAAGCGGGTGCCTATGTCATCCTCGTCGGTGGTATCCGGCGTCCTGAAGACACTCCGGATCGATACAAGTCGCTTACCGGCTTTTATCACTCAGGGGACAGCTACATCATCGATCCGCGCGGTGAAGTCATTGCAGGGCCGGCCAGCGGAGAAACCATCCTGCTCGCTAGGGGTTCGCTCGAGTCGGTACTGGAAGCTAAGGCGGTCTGCGATGTCGCCGGGCACTATTCGCGTCCGGATGTCCTCCAGCTTCTCGTCAACGATGAGCCTTATCAGCGGATGGCGAGAACTAGCAATGCGGGAACGGGGCCATCTTGGCATTCTGTTACGCAGCGTATGTCACCTCCAATTCCCCCCAGTTCCGATGGCGATTCGACCGATTCCCGACAGCACAACCACACCGATCAGGAAGCCAGGTCATGAGAATCGCGGCAATCGACATAGGCGGTACGTTTACCGATTGTGCCTTCTTTGACGAAGGCACGCTTTTGAGTTTGAAAGTCCCCAGCACGCCGCCAAAACTCGAGCAGGGGCTGCTCGACGCGCTGCATAAAGCCGCAGCGATGAAGGGTGAGGCAGCTGAGGCATTCATCAGAAAACTCGACCTCATCCTGCAGGGAACCACCGCGCCGCTCAACACCGTGTTGACGCGTACGGGCGCCAAAGTCGGCCTGATCACGTCCGACGGTTTCCGTGACATAATCGAGACCCGGCGGGGCATGCGGCAGGGTTCGCCTTACAATATCTTCGTCCCGCCTTATAAGCCGCTGGTGCCGCGTTACCTGCGCCGGGGAGTGAAAGAGCGGACGCGCTATACCTCCGAGATGGTCCAGGCCGTTGAGGAAAGTGAAATTGAAGCCGCCGTCAGGTGCTTTCTCGAGGAAGGCGTCGAATCGATCGCGGTCTGCTTCCTCTATTCCTATCTGAACCCTGAAAACGAACGGAGGGTGCGCAATATCATCCATCGCCTGGCGCCGCAGATCCCCGTGTCGCTCTCTTGCGACGTTATACCGGTATGGCGCGAGTACGAACGGTTCAGTACGACCGTCATCAATGCTTACGTGGCTCCCAAATTGGCTGACCATCTGCGGACGATCGAGTCGCGGCTCAAGGGCAATGGCTTCCGCGGGCAATTGATGTTGATGACCGGCAGCGGCTTGCTGGAATCCGCAGCCAATTGCGCGGATCGGGCAGCGCATCTCATCGGCTCCGGCCCTGCGGGGTCTGCCAATACCGCGCTTTATGCAGCCCGCACTCTCGATATGCAGGATGTCATTTCCGTCGACATGGGCGGAACCAGTTTCGACGTCTGTCTCCTTCGGAACGGCCAGATCAATACCACCACCGAGGGCTGGATCGAAGGCCACCGCCTCGCCTTGAAGTCCGTCGACAGCGAAAGCATCGGCGCTGGCGGTGGCAGCATCGCGTGGATCGACAGCCGCGGTCTCCTGCGCGTGGGGCCCCAAAGCGCTGGCGCGGTTCCGGGGCCCGCCTGCTATGGCGGGGGAGGTGCCGAACCTACGGTTACGGATGCCAATGTCGTAATGGGCTTCCTGGCGCCCTCGACCTTCCGCTGGGGAGAGCGTTCTCTCGACCGCGCTGCGGCCGAGGAGGCCATGGCCCGAGTCGGAAAGCCGCTCGGGCTCGACAACGACAAGACCGCCGCCGCGATCTACGATACGGTCAACGAGGTCATGGCGAACGGCATCGTACGCCTGACAACGCAGCGCGGTCTCGATCCGCGCGACTTCGTCCTGGTGGCGGGCGGCGGCGCCGGGGCGCTGCACGCGGCGTCCATCGCCGACAGGCTGGGGCTTCGCCGCGTTGTCGTTCCGTCTTGCGCCGGCATATACAGCGCTTTCGGCATTCTCTCCTGCGATCGCGGCGTGGAGGCGGCGCGCAGCAGCCCCTGCTCGCAAGACGCCATATCGCCGGCGATCCTCAACGACATTTTCGACCAGTTGAGCGGGCAGGCGATCGAGCATCTGTCCGGCGGGAACAGGAACGCGGCCAGGATCCTCCTGCGTCGAACCGTCGACATGCGCTACGCCAAACAGTTCCACGAAGTGGAAGTCGATGTGCCGGACGGGCCGCTGGGGCCGGCGGAAGTGGCAACGGTTATCCGTGCATTCCATGAGACCCACAAGCGGCACTACAATTTCAGCATCGAGACGGAGCCCGTCGAGTTCCTGACCTTCCGGTTACGGGCAAGCATCCTTTCCAACATAAAGTTACCCGCCTGGAATGACAGCGAACGGGTTATGGCCGAGCCGGAGGCGGTCCGTTCATGCCTGGTGCAGGGCGCGCGGCACGATGTTCCCGTCTATGACGGCGCGAAATTGGCTCCGGGATGCCAGCTCGCCGGGCCGGCGCTCGTCGAGGAGCAGACGACGACGATCTACGTACCGACTGATTATAGGTGCCGGATGGACAAATGGCGCAACTATCTGCTCGAGCGAACCGCTGAATAGGGTGGGAACCATGGCTAGCATTGACCCAACGACACTGAGCGGCGTCTGGTACTATCTGCAGCGCGTTTGCGATGAAATGATCTATGTCATCGAGCGCACAGCCCGCTCCTATCTCATCGGCCAGCAACACGACGTCTCGGTTGGAATCTGGGATGCGACCGGACGCACCCTTGCGATCGGGCATGCGCTCCCTCTCCAGTCTTTCACCTCTCGTTTCGCCATCCAGAACATCGTCGAGCAATATCGCGAGGATATCCACCCGGGAGACGTATTCCTGACCAACGATCCCTATCACGGCGGCCACAACAACCATCTGCCGGACTGGGGTTTTATCAAGCCTATCTTCCACCGCGGAAAGCTCAAATTCTTCTGCCTGGTCCGCGGACATATGCAGGATACGGGAGGGATGTTCCCCGGCGGCTACTTCCCCAACGCCCACGACATCATCGCCGAAGGTCTGTGCATTCCTCCGATGCGCATTATCGACAGGGGCAATCCGAACGAGGAATTGCTCAAGCTTATATATAGCAATGTCCGTCTCCCTAAGGATGTGCGCATGGACAACGCAGCCATGCTGGCGGCTGCGGATTTGTGCGAGCGGAGACTGCAGGACGTTTTGTCTCGGCACGACGAAGACGTTCTCGACCGGTGCTGTGACGAGATCATCAGTCGCACCGAGCGATCGATGCGCGCGGCGATCGGACGGGTGAAGCCCGGGACTTACCATGGAACAGCCGCGATCGACGATGATGGCACGGAATTCGATGTTCCTGTACGCGTCCACGCCAAAGTCACTGTCGCGCACGACAGGATCGATATCGATCTCTCTGAGAGCGACCCGCAGCGCCCGGGTTTCATCAACTGCGTATTTGCCAGCGCCTATGCCGGATGCCTGCAAGGCGTCTTCATGTGTCTCGATCCGAGCCTGGCTGACTTCATCAACGAAGGAGCGTTCATTCCGATCGATGTGACAGCCGGGGAAGGCCTCGTGGTCAATGCAAGCTTCCCTTCGACCGTCGGAGGCATGGGCGCTACGGTGTCAGCTACGACTGAGGCGGTCTTGGCGGCGCTTGCCCAGGCACTTCCCCATCAGGCGATCGGAGCGTGGGGGCGCCATCGCGGCGTTTACATCTTCGGCACCGATCCGCGATCCAACGAGCGTTATGTGCGCACCTATCTCGATGCCACCGGCGGCACCGGCGGCATGTCCGGGTTCGATGGGGATTCCGGCACGATGCTCCTTGTCGCCATGGGCCTGATGACCCGAAGCAATGTCGAGGAGGTTGAATCCCGGTTTCCGTGGGAGATCGAATCCCTCGAATTCGAATGCGATACCGCTGGGGCCGGCCAATACCGCGGTGGTTCTGGTTATCGATGGGTTCTCCGCAATGACGGCGGTCGTGCCGGGATCGCGTCGGGGCAGTCCGATGGCGATACGGAGGTGGGGCAGGGCGTTAATGGCGGGTTCCCCTCTCCGCGCTCATGCACCTATCTCCTGCGAAATGGCACGAAGATTCCGGTGCCATCGAAGCGGCTCGTATGGGCGGAGCCCGGCGACCGCCTGGTGATGGTCACGGGCGGCGGCGCAGGTGCGGGAGACCCGCGCCAGCGCGATGTCGAGCATGTCCGTGCCGACGTCAGGAACGGGATCGTCTCAGCCGCGCAGGCCGCGGAGGTCTATGGGGTTTGCATCGATGCCGCTGGGATCGAGATCAATCGTGAGCGAACCGCCGTGCTGCGAAAGGAAAGAACGCCGATCTGAAAGCCCGGCGAAATCTGGCTGTGCCGGGAAACCGTTACTGCAATCTCAAGATTAAAAAAAGCAGCTTTTGCAGTGAAATGCAACGAATGAGGGAATGAACGAAGGAGTTGAAACAATGGGAGTTTCCAACCTGCTCAATCGCCGTAAGGCAATCGCGCGCGCAGCCAGCCTTGGTGGCGGCGCTCTCTTCTGCACGCTCGGCTTGCCCGGCAAGTCGGCATCCGCCGCAGAAAAGGTCGATTTCTCATGGATATCGTCGAGCGACGGCCTTCCTTTTTTTGTGGCCTTGGAAGAGAAGCTGTTCGAGGCTGAAGGCATCGAGCCCGTTTCGAATAAATTCGGGTCACCTGCATTAGTGGTAGACACTTTTGTATCCGGGCGTGGCGACGTTGGCCCCGGTGCGGTCGCAGCAGGCATTGCACTGATTGCAGAATCGCAATTTCCCGGAACAGTGCGCTTTTTCGGCTTCGCTGGCGGGCAGGTGAAACCAACACTTTTGGTCAATAACGGCTTGGTCGCCCGAAAGGACAGCGCGATCAAAGATTTCTGGGATCTCAAGGGAAAGAGACTCGGTGTTGTGCCTGGCATCCAGTGGAAGACAATTAGCCGCTACATCATTCGCAAGGCCGGCCTTGATCCAGACAAGGATGTACAGTCGGTTGCGCTCGCCTTACCGATGCAGACCCAGGCAGTCATCTCTGGAAATGTTGACGCCCTTCTGACCTTTGAGCCGATGGTCTCAATGGCCGTCGCCACCGGTGATGTGAAGGTTGTCGTGTCCAATCCATGCCAACGTTTCATTCATGACCCCTTCTGGGGCGGCGCATTCGTCGTCACAACAAAACTTCTTAACAAGCAGCCGGCGGTTGTTGACAAGATCATAAATGTGTTGAGCGAGGGGACCAGGCTCGTCCGGAAGGATCTCGACCGTTACAAGCCGCTGCTTCACAAATATGCCGGTATGCCGGAGAAGACCCTGCCCTTCATAAAGCCGGAACTCTACCGTATTGGGAAGGAGATCGACGAGAGAGATATCGCCGGGTTCCAGAGCTTTGCCGATCTCCTGTTCGAGGAAGGTGCGATACGGAAAAAGCTGGATGTCAAGCCGCTGATTGTCAGCTCATGAAGCCGTCGGAGGAATTTGCGCAATAAGCGCTGGCGCTTCAGCTATCGATGTCTGTGCGTCCTGCTCGAGCACCAGGAAGAGTTTTCGGGATGAATCCGATCTGTCGGCTCCGTGAAGCGCAACGGCGAGGAGGGACTGGAAGGCCATGAATACTGGCAAGTCAGTTTTCCAGTTCCTCCGCTGCATCCTCAATTCGCGTGCGGCGCAACTCCTCACCGGTCCGGTGCTGGTAATTGCGGCCTGGTATTTCGTACTGCAACTGCATTTGCTCGATTCGCGACTTCTCCCCACGCCCGAAGCTACCTTTAGCAGGCTTTATGAATCGATCGTCTTCGGAACGATGTTGCATGATGTCTATCGGACATTGATCCTCGTGCTCTACGGATTTGCCATAGCCGCTATCCTTGGCGTGCCGATGGGGATCGCGCTTGGCTCCAGCGATAAAATCTATGGTCGTATGGAGTTTCTGATCGACTTCTTCCGTTCCCTGCCGGCGACGGCCATATTCCCGCTCTTTATGATGATGTTCGGAATAACGGACTTCACCAAGATTACGATTGCTGCCTTCTGCGCATACCTCATCATCATCTTTAATGTCGCCCAGGGCGTCTTGAACGCCCGCAAGACCCGCATCCTCGCAGCGAAATCGATGGGCGCGTCGCGATGGCGCATCTTTTGCGACGTGATTTTCTTCGAGACGCTACCGCAGACCTTTGTCGGCCTGCGTATAGCGATTTCCATGGCGCTCGTGATCATCGTCGTCGCCGAGATGTTCATAGGGGCGAACGATGGGCTCGGTCACCGCATCATCGATGCACAGATGGGCTACGATCTGACCAATATGTACGCGTCTATTCTGATGGCGGGCATCCTCGGCTATGGCCTGAATTACCTTTTCATGCTGATGGAAAAGCGTCTCATTCATTGGGCGGGCCATTAGATGCCACGCCCCCTGGGTCAATCCCTTATCAAAAACACTGGGTCCGCCGTTCAAAGCGAGCCAAGGAGACAATCTATGCTCGACTGCGCTGCCGATAATCGCCAGCGGAAACGGTGCTCCGGCCACATCGAGATCACCGAGCTATCGAAAGCATTCAATGGTGATCCGGTTTATAGGGACTTCAATCTGAGCTTGCCTGTAGGTGAGTTCGTATCTGTTTTTGGGCCTAATGGGTGCGGCAAGAGCACGTTGATCAACATGATTTCCGGCTTACTGCCGATGGATACGGGCTCGGTTCTCTACGATGGGAAGAGCATAGAAGAAACAAATATATCTTATGTATTCCAGAATTATCGGGATGCGCTGTTTCCGTGGATAAGGGCGATAGATAATATTCTCTACCCCTTGAAGATCAGGAATGTCCCCAAGCGCGAGCAGAAGAATCGATTGGACTCCATATTGAGTGAGTTCGATATAAAGATCGATATTCTGAAATACCCCTATCAGCTCTCCGGCGGCCAGCAGCAGACGATATCGATCCTGCGCTCCATCATTACCGATCCGGAGGTCCTGTTTCTGGACGAGCCGTTTTCCGCGCTTGACTATGAGATGACCCTGCTGATGCGTGAGCGTATCCAACGCATCTTCCTCAACCGGGATATCAGCATGATCCTTGTCTCGCACGATCTCGAGGAAGCCGTGCAACTCGCGTCACAGGTGCTTTTGCTGACGCGGCGGCCGACCAGGGTCGCCGAAACCATCCCCGTAGACATACCTTGGCCGCGAAATGCCGCGACGCTATCGGATCCCGATTTTGTTGCAATCCGGAGTCGCTGTCTCGACGTCTTTTCGCGTGAAGTGGCTCGAGGCGAGAGGGGGAGCATTTAACATTACCTCACCGGCACTGTTGTTCGTCTATATGTGCCATTCACCAATATGTCTGGTATACGGAAAAGGCTGGGTAGCTGATCATGACGAGTCTTATGCCGAAATCTCTCCTAATTCTAGAGGAGCCGTATCGAAGACTTTTGGTAAGGCCATAAATCAAGCGCCCGATCTTCGATCCGTTGATTCCGACTTTTGAAACCAATAAAACATATTATTGGCTGTAATCGATGACGTCAAAATTCTAACCGTCGGTGGTTTAGGTTTT
>Ga0164242_10009427_pt1 | contig 10534 bp, 12 predicted proteins | sample OricomgcompostMG_FD_108783 | JGI IMG/M metagenome (GOLD analysis project Ga0164242, IMG submission 108783) | Miracle-Growth compost microbial communities from Emeryville, California, USA - Original compost - Miracle growth compost (MG) ... | reverse complement strand
GGCGCGAGCCGTCTTCCGCGGCGTGCGTCGGCACGACATACAGCTGCTCGATCGCGGGCATCGCCTCGCGCGCGAGCTGGCCGATCTCCTCCGGGCGCGTCGGCACGACACGCCAGCCGATGACCTCGAGGCCCTCTTCGCCGGCGATCTTCTCGACGGCCGACTTCGCAGCGGCGCGCTCGCCCTCGTCGAGGGGCAGGAACGCGTTGCCGACGGCGTACTCGCCGACGGGGGGCAGCTCGACGCCCGAGACCGCGCGCAGGAACGCGTCGGGGATCTGGGTGTTGATGCCCGCGCCGTCGCCGGTTCCGGCGTCGGAGCCCACCGCACCGCGGTGCTCGAGGTGGCGCAGGGCATTGAGCGCGTTGTCGATGATGTCGTGACCGGCGGTACCGCGCAGGGTCGCGACCATCGCAAGGCCGCACGCGTCCTTCTCAGCGCTCGGGTCGTACAGACCCTGCGCGTCGGGAACGGTGCTGAACCGGGAGAACACAGGCTTGAGCGCCATTTTCAACCGTCCTCACGTGATGTGTTGATTGTGACTGGTGGGGACGCCATCGGCCCTACGGCAGGTCGGGGAGATTCGCGCCCCATGAGTGCGTGGGACGGTGCTGACGCGGTGTGTCTTCGGGTGTGCCTGGGAGTGATCGCGGTGCAGCGCGCAGTAGCGGGTGCCCCGACGGGTGCGTTAGGAGCCGGAGCGGCTTGTGGCCTCGGCCGTGTCGGAATCCTCGGTGCCGGCGGCGGCGACGCCCTCGGCATTTTCAGCGGATTCAGACTCTTCCGAGTGTACGTCATCACCGGCAGGCGACCATTCGTAGCCGCGGCGGTACACGCTCGGCTCGGCGCCGGTGTGGCGGCGGGCCTGCACGATGACGACCACGAGGCCCAGGACGATGGCGCCGAACGCCGCCCAGACGTTGCTCGGGATGCCGAGGAAGCCGAACTCGCTCGGGTCGATGCGGATCGACTCGAGGTAGCTGCGGCCGATGCCGTACCAGATCAGGTAGAGGCCGAAGAAGATGCCCCAGCGCGGCTTGAACTTCCGCTCGATGAGCAGCAGCACGACGATGCCGGCGACGTTCCAGATGATCTCGTAGAGGAACAGCGGGTGGAACAGGGTGCCCTCGGGCAGGCCGGCGGGGAACGCCTTGTTGGAGGACGGGATCTCGAGGCCCCACGGCATCCTCGTGGGCAGGCCGAACAGCTCGTTGTTGACGTAGTTGCCGAGGCGGCCGACGGACTGGGCCAGCAGCAGGCCGGGGACGAGGGCATCCGCGAACGACATGAAGCGCAGCTTGTGCTTCGGCGTGACGCACGCGAGCCAGAGGCCGATCGCGCCGCCGATCAGGGCGCCGAAGATGGCGTTGCCGCCGTCCCAGATCTTGAACACGTCGAGCAGGTTGGCGCCCGAGTAGAAGTAGTCGTGCGGGTGCGTGAACACGTGGTAGAAGCGCGCGCCGACGATGCCCAGCGGAACCGTCCAGAGCACCACGTCGAGCGTCACGCCCGGCTCGCCGCCGCGCTTCGTCAGCCGGCGGTGGGTCCACCAGGCGGCGACGATGATCCCCGCGAGGATCAGCAGCGCGTAGAGGTGGATCGTCAGCGGGCCGATGTTGAACGACTGCCAGGCCGTGGTCGGGCTCGGGATGCTCGAGACAACTGCTTCCAGCAAGGTGATGGTGCCTTCCGTGGGGTTCGCACCCGCTGCTGCGGGCCGGGGTGAAGTCTAGGGGGCGCTGTTATGTGCCTTGTGACGGCCTGATGCGGATGCCGCGGCCTAGAGCGCCGTGCCGGTGGCCAGCGCCGCAGCCGCCGCGCGGGCGCCCGCGACGCCCCCGTCCGCGAGCGACTTCACGAGCTTGGCGCCCACGATCGCGCCGTCGGCGTAGGACAGCACCTCCGAGACCTGCTCCCCCGTGGAGATGCCGATGCCGACGCACACGGAGTCGGCGCCGGCGGTGCGCAGCCGGCCCACGAGGCCGCGCGCGGCCTCGTCGACCGAGGCGCGGGCGCCCGTGACGCCCATGGTCGAGACGGCGTAGACGAAGCCGCGCGAGGCCTCGGTCGCCATCGCGAGCCGCTCGTCGGTCGAGGTCGGCGCGGCGAGGAAGACGCGGTCGAGGCCGACGCGGTCGCTCGCGGCGAGCCAGTCGGCGGCGGAGTCGGGGGTGATGTCCGGCGTGATGAGCCCGGCTCCCCCGGCGGCGAGCAGCTCGTCGGCGAAGCGCTCCACGCCGAACTGCGTGACCGGGTTCCAGTACGTCATGACGAGCGCCGGGGCATCCACCTGCCGCTTGATCTCGCGGATCGCCTCGAACAGGTGCCGGATCTTGAAGCCGTTCTGGAGCGCCTGGTTGGCGGCTGCCTGGATGACGGCGCCGTCCATCACGGGGTCGGAGTAGGGAAGGCCGAGCTCGAGGATGTCCACGCCGGCCTCGACGAGCGCGACGGCCGCGTCGACCGAGGTGGCGAGGTCAGGGAAGCCGACGGGCAGGTAGCCGATGAGCGCGCCCTTGCGGGTCTCGCGCGCGGCGGCGACGGCCGCGTGGACCTGCGAGGTCGTGGTGGTCACTCTGCGGCTCCTTCGTCGAGCAGGCCGAAGTACTTGCCGGCGGTCGAGACGTCCTTGTCGCCGCGACCCGACAGGTTCACGAGGATGGTCGCCTCGGGGCCGAGCTCCTTGCCGAGCTTGATGGCGCCGGCGAGGGCGTGCGAGGACTCGATCGCCGGGATGATGCCCTCGGTGCGGCACAGCAGGCGGAAGGCCTGCATCGCCTCGTCGTCGGTGATGTTCCGGTACTCGGCGCGGCCGAGGTCCTTGAGCCAGGCGTGCTCCGGGCCGACGCCCGGGTAGTCGAGGCCGGCGGAGATCGAGTGCGACTCCATCGTCTGGCCGTCCTCGTCCTGCAGGACATAGGTCTTGTTGCCGTGCAGGATGCCGGGCCGGCCCTCTTCGAGCGTCGCCCCGTGCTTGCCCGTCTCGATGCCGTAGCCGCCGGGCTCGAAGCCGAACAGCTTCACCGAGGGGTCGTCGAGGAACGCATGGAAGATGCCGATCGCGTTCGAGCCGCCGCCGACGCACGCCGCGACCGCGTCGGGCAGCCTGCCGGTGAGCTCGAGCACCTGGGCGCGGGCCTCTTCGCCGATGATCTTGTGGAAGTCGCGGACCATCGTCGGGAAGGGGTGCGGGCCCGCGACGGTGCCGAGCAGGTAGTGCGTCGTCTCGACGTTGGCGACCCAGTCGCGGAAGGCCTCGTTGATCGCGTCCTTCAGGGTGCGGGAGCCGGTCTTGACGGGGATGACCTCGGCGCCCAGCAGGCGCATGCGGGCGACGTTGAGCGCCTGGCGCTCGGTGTCGACCTCGCCCATGTAGATCGTGCAGTCCATGCCGAACAGGGCCGCGGCGGTCGCGGTGGCGACGCCGTGCTGGCCGGCGCCCGTCTCGGCGATCAGGCGCGTCTTGCCGAGCGTGCGCTTCACGAGCAGCGCCTGGCCGAGGACGTTGTTGATCTTGTGGCTGCCGGTGTGGTTCAGGTCCTCGCGCTTGAGGATGACCCGGGCGCCGCCCGCATGCGCGGCGAACCGCGGCACCTCGGTGATGATCGAGGGCCGGCCGGAGTAGGTGCGGTGCAGCTCGGCGAGCTCGGCCGCGAAGCCCGGGTCCTGCTTGGCGAGCTGCCAGGCATCCGTCAGCTGATCGAGTGCGGCGATGAGCGATTCGGGCATGTAGCGCCCGCCGTAATCCCCGAAATCGGGTCCGGCGACGTCGCGCAGGGTCATCGGTGACTCCTTTGGTTCGGCAGCGGTCGGTGCGCTGCGGGCCGGCGGGGTGACCGGCTCAGACGGACAGGAAGCGTTCCAGCGTGCGGATCGGGTCGCCGTCGGTGACGAGGGCCTCGCCCACGAGCACGACGTCGGCGCCGGCCTGGCGGTAGTGCGCGACGTCCTTCTTCTTCAGGACGGCGGACTCGGCCACGCGGATCACCCCGGAGGGGATGTTGTCGGCCAGGCGGCCGAACAGATCGCGGTCGAGCTCGAAGGTGCGCAGGTCGCGTGCGTTGACGCCGACGAGCTGGGCGCCGACCTCGAGTGCGCGGTCGACCTCCTCGGCGGAATGCGTCTCGACGAGCGCGGTCATGCCGAGGTCGTTCACGAGCCGGTGCAGGTCGCGCAGCTTCTTCTGCGAGAGCGCGGCGACGATCAGCAGCACGATGTCCGCGCCGGCGGCGCGCGCCTCGTACACCTGGTACTCGGTGGCGATGAAGTCCTTGCGCAGCACGGGGATCGTCACCGAGGCGCGCACGGCCTCGAGATCGGCGAGCGAGCCCTTGAACCTGCGCTGCTCGGTGAGCACCGAGATCGCGCTGGCCCCGCCGGTCTGGTAGGTCACGGCGAGCTGCGCGGGGTCGGCGATCTCGGAGAGGTCGCCGCGTGACGGGCTCGCGCGCTTCACCTCGGCGATGATCTTCACGCGCTCGGCCGGGGCCAGGGCCGCGAGCGCGTCGAGAGCGGGCTTGCGCTTGCGCGCGGCCTTCTCGACCTCGGCCTTCGAGCGCAGCTCCTTGCGGGCGTTCGCGTCTTCGACGGAGCCCGCCGTGAGGTCGGCGAGGATGGTCACTAGTGGCCCTTGGGCTGGTATTTCTCTCCGCCCACGCCATAGCCGGCCTTCTTCATGATCGCGCCGACGATGAGGCCGACGACGAGCAGGGCGCCGGAGGCGACGACGAGCCACGGCAGGTCGAACCAGAAGAAGACCGTGCCCAGCGCGAAGGCGAGGAGCATGATGATCACCGCCGTCCACGCAGCCGGCGAGTGACCTTCGCCGATTTCGTCGTGCGTCTCCGTGGTGCCGCTCATGTCTCTCCTGGTCTCGAGTGGGTGGGAAAAGTCTATCGGGCGGCGGAGTCGCCGCCGCGCGTCGGGTCGTCGCCGCGCGTGAGCTCGTCCCAGTCGTCGACGGCGCTGTCGCCGGGGCGCGGGGCGGGCTTCCTGCGGGGTGCGGATGCCGCGGCATCCGCATCGTCGAACCGCACGGCGTCGTAGCGCCGCGAGCCGCCCGGCCACCTGCTGCCCGTGACGACCGCCGCGAGGGACGCGAGGCCGACCACCACGCCGCCCGCGAGGGCGAGCGCCGGCCAGGGCGAGCGCGCGACGTCGCCGATCAGCGCGTGCACCGAGGCGTCGCCCGCGATGCCGGTCGCCTTCGAGATCGCATTGCGCACGCCCGCCGTGTCGGCCGGGTCGCCCGTGACGGCGAGCACGAGGCTCGCGCCGAGCACGACGCCGATGATCCCGACCACGATGCGGGCGATGCGGCCCGAGATCGCGAGGGCCAGCGCGAGCGCGAGGCCCGCGAGCGAGAGCGCCGTGAGCGCGGGGGCGGCGATCGAGCCGTCGATGACGACGGGCGCGCTGTGCTGCGCGTCGCCGACGAGGTGCACCGTGTACCAGGTCTGGGTCGCGCCGGCGAGGCCGAGGCCGGCTCCGACCACGAGCGCGAGGATCGTGAGCAGCTTCAGGCTGCGGCCGCGGCGCTCGGGCGATGCGGATGCCTGCGCCGCAGCATCCGCAGCAGGCGCGTTCTCGCCGCTCATCGGATGCCCCCGGACGACACGACCCGCTGCATCGCGTTCGCCACGGCCACCGCGCGCAGCGGCGCCGCGGCCTTGTTTCGGCTCTCCTCGAACTCGCTCATCGGGTCCGAGTCGGCGACCAGCCCGCCGCCGGCCTGCACATAGGCGGTTCCGCCGATGAGCGTGGCCGTGCGGATCGCGATCGCAAGGTCGGCGTCGCCGGAGATGCCGAAGTAGCCGACCACTCCCCCGTAGACGCCGCGCTGGGCCGGCTCGAGCTCGTCGATGATCTCGAGCGCGCGCGGCTTCGGCGCGCCCGAGAGGGTGCCGGCCGGGAAGGTGGCGCGGAACACGTCGACCGCGCTCACGCCCGCGGCGACGTCGCCCTCGACCGACGAGACGATGTGCATGATGTGGCTGAACCGCTCGACGCGCATGAACTCGGTCACCTCGACGGTGCCGGCCACGCAGACCTTGGCGAGGTCATTGCGGGCGAGGTCGACGAGCATGAGGTGCTCGCTGCGCTCCTTCGGGTCCACGAGGAGGCCGGCCTCGAGCTCGGCGTCTTCCTCGGGAGTGGCGCCGCGCGGGCGCGAGCCGGCGATCGGGTGCGAGTACGCGCGGCCGTCGGTGAGCTTGACGACCGCCTCGGGGCTCGAGCCGACGATCGTGTACGGCTCGCCGTCGGGGCGCTCGAGCTGCAGCAGGTACATGTACGGGCTCGGGTTGAGCGCGCGCAGCACCCGGTAGACGTCGATCGGGTCGGCCGTCAGCGGCTCCTCGAAGCGCTGCGAGATCACGACCTGAAAGATGTCGCCCGCGCGGATGTGCTCCTTCGACTTCTCGACCGAGGCGAGGAAGTCCTCGCGGGCGGTGCGGTGGGTCGGCGTCGGGGCGATCGTGAGGTCGGCGACGGCGAGGTAGGCGTCGAGGGGCTGCGCGAGCTGCGACTGCAGGGCGTCGAGGCGGTTCTGCGCGTCGAGCCAGAGCGCGTCGGCATCCGCATCGCCGTCGTTGAGGGCGTTCGCGATGAGCTGGACGGCGCCCGTGCGGTGGTCGACGACGACGAGGTCGGCGACGAAGCTGAACGCCTGCCCGGGGACGTCGATCTCGGCGGGCGGCTGGTGGGGCAGGCGCTCGAGCTGCCGCACGGCCTCCCAGCCGATGAAGCCCACGAGGCCGCCCGTGAGCGGCGGCAGGCCGTCGATGCGCGGCGTCTGCCAGCGCGCGTTGAGGGCGTCGAGCACCTCGAGCGGCGGAGTCGCCGGGTCGATCGCGGCGCCGAGCGCGCGTTCCTCGCTCAGGCCGTGGTCGAGCCACAGCGCCGAGCCGCCCTGCTGGGTCAGCACGCCGAACGCGTTCGCGCCGACGAAGGAGTAGCGCGACCAGATGCCGCCCTGCTCGGCCGACTCGAGCAGGAAGGTGCCCGGGCGTCCCGCCGCGAGCTTGCGGTAGATGCCGACGGGCGTCTCGCCGTCGGCGAACAGCTCGCGCACGACCGGGACGACCCGGTGGCCGTCGAGCAGGGCGTCGAACTCGGCGCGGGTGGTGCTGGTCATTCGGCGGGGGCTCCCACGACGGGGTTCAAGACGTCGGCGAGGAAGCACGTGCGGTCCCCCGTGTGGCACGCCGCCCCGATCTGCTCGACCTGCACGAGCAGCGTGTCGCCGTCGCAGTCGAGGGCGGCCTGGTGCACGTACTGCGCGTGGCCGCTCGTGTCGCCCTTGCGCCAGTACTCCTGCCGGGAGCGCGACCAGTAGGTCACGCGGCCCGTCGTCAGCGTGCGGCGCAGCGCCTCGGCATCCATCCAGCCGAGCATGAGCACCTCGAGGGTGTCGTGCTGCTGGATCACCGCGGGCAGCAGCCCGTCGGCGTTGAACGTCGCGCGCTCGAGGATCGTCTCGACGTCGGGCGCCGAGCCGTCGCCCGATGCGGATGCCTGGGCCTCGGTCACGAGCGCACCTCCAGTCCGGCGGCGGTGAGCGCGCCCTTGACGTCGCCGATGGTCAGCTCGCCGTAGTGGAACACGGACGCGGCGAGCACGGCATCCGCGCCGGCCTCGATCGCGGGCGCGAAGTCGGCCAGCCCGCCCGCGCCGCCGCTGGCGATGACGGGCACGCTGGACAGCTCGCGCATCAGGCGGGTGAGCTCGAGGTCGTAGCCCGCCTTGGTGCCGTCGGCGTCGATCGAGTTGACGAGCAGCTCGCCCGCGCCGAGCTCGATCGCCTGCTTCGCCCAGGCGAGGGCATCGAGGTCGGTCTCGGTGCGGCCGCCGTGGGTCGTGACGACGAAGCCCGACTCGGTGCGATCGCTGCGCTTGATGTCGAGTGAGAGGACGAGGACCTGCGCACCGAAGCGGTCGGCGATCTCGCCGATCAGCGCCGGGCGCGCGATGGCGGCCGAGTTGACGCCGACCTTGTCGGCGCCGTGGGCCTGCAGCCTGGCCACGTCCTCGACGGAGCGCACGCCGCCGCCCACGGTGAGCGGGACGAAGACCTGCTCGGCGGTGCGGCGCACCATGTCGTAGGTCGTCGCGCGGCCCTCGACCGTCGCGGTGACGTCGAGGAAGGTGATCTCGTCGGCGCCCTGCTCGTAGTAGGTGCGGGCGAGCTCGACGGGGTCGCCCGCATCCGCGAGGTCGAGGAAGTTGACGCCCTTGACGACGCGGCCGTCGGCCACGTCGAGGCACGGGATGACGCGGACCGTGACCGGCATCAGAGCCGTGCCGCGTGGATCGGGGTGACCAGGATCGCGCGGGCGCCGAGGCCGTAGAGCCGGTCCATGATGTCGTTGATCTGCTCGCGCGGGATCATCACGCGCACCGCGACCCAGGCCGCGTCGCGCAGCGGCGAGACGGTCGGCGACTCCATGCCGGGGGCGATCGCGGTCGCCTGCTCGATGAGCTCGGCCGGCAGGTCGTAGTCCATCAGCACGTACTGGCGGGCGACCATGACGCCCTGCAGGCGGCGGTGGAGCGTGTCGAAGCCCTCGGCCTCGCTCGGGCCCGCGATGAGCACGGCCTCGGAGCGCAGGATGGGCTCGCCGAAGATCTCGAGGCCCTGCTTGCGCAGCGTGGTGCCGGTCTCGACGACATCCGCGATCGCATCGGCCACGCCGAGTCGGATCGCCGACTCGACCGCGCCGTCGAGCTTCACGAGCTCGACCTGCACGCCGCGGCCGGCGAGGTAGTCGCCGACGAGCCCGGTGTAGCTCGTCGCGAGGCGCTTGCCCGCGAGTTCCTCGACGGAGCCGTACGCGCCGGCGGGACCCGCGAAGCGGAACGTGGAGACGGCGAAGCCGAGCGGGGCGACCTCATGGGCGTTCGAGCCCGAGTCGATCAGCAGGTCGCGGCCGGTGATGCCGACGTCGAGCGCGCCCGAGCCGACGTAAGTCGCGATGTCGCGCGGCCGGAGGTAGAAGAACTCGACCCCGTTGGCGGGGTCGGCGACGATGAGCTCCTTCTGGTCGCGGCGGCCGTTGTAGCCGGCTTCCTTCAGGTATTCCGCCGCGATCTCGGAGAGTGCGCCCTTGTTGGGCACGGCGATGCGAAGCATGTGAGAGGTCTCTTTTCGAAGTCTGTGCGGTCAGGGCGGGGACTCGATCAGAGATGTCGGTAGACGTCCTCGGGCGTGAGGCCGCGGGCGATCATCATGACCTGCAGGTGGTACAGCAGCTGCGAGATCTCCTCCGCGGCTTCGGCGTCGCTCTGGTACTCGGCGGCCATCCACACCTCGGCGGCCTCTTCGACGATCTTCTTGCCGATCTGATGCACGCCGGCGTCGAGTTCGGTGATCGTGCGGGAGCCCGCAGGGCGGGTCTTGGCCTTCTCGCTGAGTTCGGCGAAGAGGTCGTCGAAGGTCTTCACCCGTCCAGGCTACTAGAGCGGGCGGACGGCCCCTGTACCGATCGGCCGTCTCGGCCTAGTGGCCGTGCAGGTGCGCGGATGCCGCGTCGCGGAGAGCCGTGATCGCCGCGCCGGCGTCCTCGGCGCCGAAGACGCTCGAGCCCGCCACGAAGGTGTCGGCGCCGGCATCCGCAGCGATCGCGATCGTCTCCTCTGTGACGCCGCCGTCGACCTGCAGCCACACGTCGACGCCGAGGCGCTCGGCGGCCGCGCGCAGCTGCGTGAGCTTCGGCATGACGTGCGGCAGGAACCGCTGGCCGCCGAAGCCCGGCTCGACGGTCATGATCAGGACCTGGTCGAACTCGGGCAGCAGCTCGAGGTACGCCCCGACGTCGGTCTTGGGGCTGAGCGCGACGCCGGCGCGCGCACCGAGGCCGCGGAGCCGGCGGGCGAGCGTGACGGGGGCCGTCGCCGCCTCGGCGTGGAAGGTGACCGAGAAGGCGCCGAGCTCGGCGTACTGCGGCGCCCAGCGGTCGGGGTCCTCGATCATCAGGTGCACGTCGAGCGGGATCGGGCTCGTCGCCTGCACGCGCTCGACCATCTGCGGGCCGAAGGTGAGGTTCGGGACGAAGTGGTTGTCCATGACGTCCACGTGGACGTAGTCGGCGCCGGAGATGCGCTGCAGGTCGCGTTCCATGTTCGCGAAGTCGGCGGACAGGATGCTCGGGTTGATGCGCGCGGCCATGCGCTCAGCCTATTCGGCGAAGGGCTCGCTTCCCGGCCGGGTCAGGCGACGTGGCGGCCGCGCGGCTTGCGGCGCGCGCCGACGAGGGCGCCGCCGACCGCGATGACGGCTGCCGCGGCCGCGCCGCCCGCGATGAGCGGGTTCGCGGGGGCCGCGTGGCGCCCGCCGGCGGTGTTCGTCGAGCCCTCGGTGTAGCTCGGGCCGAAGGCGAGCGAGCTCTCGGCCGGCCGATCGGCGACGGCCTCGGTCGCAGCCGGCCGCGAGGCCTCGGCCTGCTTCTTCGCCGTCTCCGCCGTCTTCGCCGCGGAGTGCGTGGCGGGGGCGGCCGTGTCATCGCCGTCGTTCGCCGTCGCGGTGCGGTTCTCGGCG
>Ga0164242_10009426_pt1 | contig 10534 bp, 8 predicted proteins | sample OricomgcompostMG_FD_108783 | JGI IMG/M metagenome (GOLD analysis project Ga0164242, IMG submission 108783) | Miracle-Growth compost microbial communities from Emeryville, California, USA - Original compost - Miracle growth compost (MG) ... | reverse complement strand
GCACCGAACTCGTCCGCCTTCTGCTGGGTGCGCGAACCGACGGCGACCAACTCGTGGTCGGGCAGCAGGCGCAGGTCGCGGGCGAACGCGTCGGCGATGCCGCCCGTGGCCATCAGCCCCCAGCGGATCGGGGCGGTCATGCGGCGGAACCGGAGTACGAAGCGATCATGTCTGCAGAGTGTGCACCACACTGCCGAGCCGTTGTCGCCTGGATCACCGCGCGGTCGTAGGGTCGGGAACGTGACCGACAACCTCGCGTTCCCGACGACCGACTCCGGCTGGCACGAGTGGACGGACGAGTACACAGCCGGGCTGCTGAATCGGGCGCGCGAGATCGTCGCCGAGTTGAAGGACGGCACGGCGCGCGACACCGCGACCGTCCTCGCGCTCTGGAACGACCTCGACCTCGCGCTGGGTGACGCCGGCGCGATCTGCGGCCTGCTTAGCGAGGTGCACCCGGACGACGCGACCCGCACGCTCGCCGAGGAGCGCATGCAGGAGGTCAGCCGCCTCGGCACGGACATCGGTCTGGACCGCGGCCTGTTCGACGTGCTGGACGCGACCGAGCCGGACGGCCTCGACCTCGACCGGGCCCGCCTGCGCGAGCGCGTCCTGCGCGACTTCCGCCGCAGCGGTGTCGACCGCGACGACGAGACGCGGGCGAGGCTGCGCGAGATCTCCGAGCGCATCGTCGTGCTCGACCAGGACTTCAGCCGCAACATCCGCACGGACGTCCGCTCGATCCGCATCACGCCCGACCGGCTGGACGGGCTGCCTGCCGACTTCGTCGAGGCGCACCCACCGGCGGAGGACGGCCTGGTCACGATCACGACCGAGTACCCGGACATCGTCCCGTTCCGCACGTTCGCCAAGGACGCCGCCGCCCGGCACGAGCTCGTCCAGCAGTTCGAGAACCGCGCGTTCCCCCAGAACGAAGCGCTGCTCGCCGAGGTGCTCGCCCTGCGCGCCGAGTACGCGCGGCTGCTCGGCTACGACTCGTGGCCGGACTACGACGCCGAGGTGAAGATGATCGGCTCCGGCGCCGCGATCGAGCAGTTCCTCGACCGCATCGTGGGGTTGTCCGACCTTTCGTCCCGACGCGACTACGACGTGCTGCTCGAGCGACTGCGCCAGGACGAGCCGGGCGCCGAGCAGGTCCTGCGGGCCGACTCGATGTACTACGGCGAGCTGGTCCGGCGCGAGCAGTTCGACGTGGACGCCCAGGAGGTGCGCCGCTACTTCGACTTCAGCCGCGTACGCGCCGGCCTGCTCGAGGTGACCGGCAAGCTGTTCGGCATCGAGTACTTCGAGGTGCCGGACGCTCCCGTCTGGCACGAGGACGTCACCGGCTACGACGTCATGCGCGACGGCGAACGGGTCGGTCGCATCTACCTCGACCTGCACCCGCGACCGAACAAGTACGGCCACGCCGCGCAGTTCGAGCTGCGCACCGGCCTGGTCGACCGCGAGCTCGCCGAGGGCGTCCTGGTCTGCAACTTCGGCCGCGGGTTGATCCAGCACAGCGACGTCGTCACGTTCTTCCACGAGTTCGGCCACCTGGTGCACGAGATCGTCGGCGGCGCCCAGACCGTCGCGCGCTTCTCCGGCGTCGCCACCGAGTGGGACTTCGTCGAGGCGCCGTCGCAGATGCTCGAGGAGTGGGCCTGGGACGCCGACGTCCTGCAGACGTTCGCGAAGGACGAGAACGGCGTCCCGATCCCGCGCGAGCTGGTCTCGGCCATGCGCGCGGCCCGCGACTTCGGGAAGGGGTACGGCGTGCGTACGCAGATGTACTACGCCGCGCTGTCCTACCGCCTGCACCGCGATCCGCCTGCCGACATCACCGCCCTGCAGCGCGAACTGCAGCGCACGATCGAGCCGTTCGCCCCGGTCGAGGACAGCCACTTCTTCGCGTCGTTCGGCCACCTGATGGGCTACACGTCCGGCTACTACACCTACATGTGGAGCCTGGTGATCGCGAAGGACATGTTCTCGGCCTTCGACGACTCGAACCTGCTCGCGCCGGAGGTCGCCCACCGTTACCGCGACCGGATCCTGGCCCGCGGGGGAGCCGCCGACGCAGCCGAGCTGGTCGCCGACTTCCTGGGCCGCCCGTACGCCTTCGACGCGTACGCCGCCTGGCTGGACGAGGCGCCCGCCCGCCTCGGCTGACGGGGCGGAAGACGGGTGCGGGCCGCTCCTTAGAATCGAGGGGTGGCCGACCCGAGAGCAACGACCCCCGACCTGCCGGACTCCTATCAGCCGGCAGCGGTAGAGGGCGCGCTCTACCAGCGCTGGGAGGAGCGCGGCTACTTCACGGCCGACCCGGCGAGCGACAAGGCGCCGTTCACGATCGTCATCCCGCCGCCCAACGTCACGGGCAGCCTGCACCTCGGGCACGCGCTCGAGCAGTCGATGATGGACGCGCTGACCCGTCGCGCCCGCATGCGCGGGTTCGACACGCTGTGGCTGCCGGGCATGGACCACGCGTCGATCGCGGTGCAGAACCTGGTCGAGCGGCACCTCGCCGAGACCGAGGGCAAGGGCCGCTTCGACTACAGCCGCGAGGAGTTTCTCGACAAGGCCTGGGAGTGGAAGCGCAAGCACGGTGGCGCGATCCTCGGCCAGATGCGCCGCCTCGGCGACTCCGTCGACTGGACGCGCGAGCGGTTCACGCTCGACGAGGGCCTGTCGCGGGCCGTCCAGACGATCTTCAAGCGCCTCTACGACGACGATCTGATCTACCGCGCCGAGCGCATCATCAACTGGTGCCCGCGCGACCTGACGTCGCTGTCGGACATCGAGGTCGACCACTCGGACGAGCCGGGCGAACTGGTCTCGATCCGCTACGGCGAGGGTGACACCGCGATCGTCGTGGCGACGACCCGCGCCGAGACGATGCTCGGCGACACCGCGGTGGCGGTGCACCCCGACGACGAGCGCTACCAGCACCTCGTCGGCACCCGGGTCGCGCTGCCGCTCACGAACCGGACGATCCCGATCGTCGCCGACGAGCACGTCGACCCGAGCTTCGGCACCGGCGCGGTCAAGGTGACGCCGGCGCACGACCCGAACGACTTCGAGATCGGCCGCCGCCACGACCTGCCGATGCCGACGATCATGGACGAGCGCGGCGTCATCACCGTGCCCGGCCCATTCCAGGGACTCGACCGCCTCGAGGCCCGCAGCGCCGTTGTCGCCGCGCTGCGCGAAGAGGGGCGCATCGTCGCCGAGAAGCGCCCGTACGTGCACGCGGTCGGGCACTGCTCGCGCTGCGACACGATCGTCGAGCCGCGGCTGTCGCTGCAGTGGTGGGTGCGTGTCGAGACGCTGGCCCGCGCGGCCGGTGACGCCGTGCGCGACGGGCGCACGGTGATCGAGCCCGAGTCGCTCGCGCCGCGCTACTTCCAGTGGGTCGACGACCTGCGCGACTGGAACATCAGCCGCCAGCTGTGGTGGGGCCACCGCATCCCGGTCTGGTACTCGCCGGACGGCAGCGAGTCGGTGTGCTGCGGCCCGGACGACACCCCGCCGGAGGGCTGGGTGCAGGACGAGGACGTCCTCGACACCTGGTTCTCGTCCGCGCTGTGGCCGTTCTCGACCTTGGGCTGGCCCGAGAACACAGCCGAGCTGCAGAAGTACTACCCGACCACCGTGCTGGTCACCGGCTACGACATCCTCTTCTTCTGGGTCGTCCGGATGATGCTGTTCGGCGTCTACGCGATGGACGGCCAGGTGCCGTTCAAGACCGTGCTGCTGCACGGCCTGGTGCGTGACGCGACCGGCAAGAAGATGTCGAAGTCGCGCGGCAACGTGATCGACCCGCTGGCCTGGATGGACGAGTACGGCGCCGACGCGGTGCGCCTGTCGCTGCTGCAGGGCGCGAACCCCGGTGCCGACCAGGCCGTCAACGAGGAGTGGGTGGTCGGCGCCCGCAACTTCTGCACGAAGCTGTGGAACGCGACGCGGTTCGCGCTGCTCAACGGCGCGACTGTCGAAGGGGAACTGCCCACCGAGCTGACCGGTGCCGACGCCTGGATCATGTCCCGGCTCAACCGCGTGGTCACCGAGACCGACGAGCTCTACGACCAGTTCGAGTTCGCCAAGATCGCCGACCTGCTGTACCACTTCGCCTGGGACGAGGTCTGCGACTGGTACCTCGAGCTCGCGAAGGTCTCGCTGGCCGACGAGGCCAGCGCGTCCACCACGCGCCGGGTGCTGGGGGAGGTGCTCGACACCGTGCTGCGGCTGCTGCACCCGATGATCCCGTTCGTCACCGAGGCGCTGTGGACGTCCCTGACCGCCGGCGAGTCGGTGATGATCGCGCCGTGGCCCGCCGCGGACGAGAAGCGCGTCGACACCGACGCCGAGGCCGCCATCCTCGCCCTGCAGGCCGTGGTCAACGAGGTGCGGCGGTTCCGCAGCGACCAGCGGGTGAAGCCGAGCCTGCCGATCCCGGCACGCATCACCGGCCTGACCGCCCACGAGCGCGAGGTCCGCACGTTGCTGCGCCTCGTCGAGCCCGCGGACGGGTTCGCCACCACCGCGTCGCTGACGCTGGCCGGCGGTGCGACGATCGAGCTCGACCTGTCCGGCGCGATCGACAAGGTGGCCGAGCGTGCGCGGTTGACGAAGGCGCTCGCCGCTGCCGAGAAGGAGCTCGCCGCGAACACAGCCAAGCTGTCGAACGAGGCGTTCACCAGCAAGGCGTCCGAGGAGGCGGTGGCCAAGGTGCGCCAGCGTCTCGCGAACGCCGAGGCCGAGATCGAGCGCGTCCGGGCGGCTCTGACTGCGCTCGGCGACTGATGGCGGCCACCGAGCGTGAGCGTTACGCGGCCCTGCTGCGGCAGGTCGAGGGCGAGATCTTCGGCCGGCGCGGTGAGGGGCACGTCAACCCGTCCAACGAACGCATGCAGGCCCTCGTCGACCTGCTCGGCGACCCGCAGCGGTCCTTCCGCGGCATCCATCTGACCGGCACGAACGGCAAGACCAGCACCGCGCGGATGATCGACGAGCTGCTGCGCGGCTTCGGGCTGCGCACCGGCCGCTACACCAGCCCGCACCTGACGTCGGTCACCGAGCGCATCGTCCTGGACGGGCTGCCCGTCGGCGACCGCACGTTCGTCGAGGCCTACCGCGAGCTCGTCCCGTACATCGAGCTGGTCGACAGCCGCTTCGACGTGCCGCTGTCGTTCTTCGAGATCGTCACCGCGCTGGCGTTCGCGATCTTCGCCGACGCACCCGTCGACGTCGGTGTCGTCGAGGTCGGCATGGGCGGCACGTGGGACAACACGAACGTCATGGACGGCGAGGTCGCGGTCGTCACGCCGATCGACCTCGACCACACCGAGTACCTCGGCGACACGATCGAGCAGATCGCCGGCGAGAAGGCCGGCATCATCAAGGCGGGCAGTGCCGCGATCCTGGCCGCGCAGCCGGTCGAGGCGGCGAAGCGGCTGCTCGAGCGCGCGGCCGAGGTCGGCGCGTCCGTCGCCCGTGAGGGACTGGAGTTCGGCGTGCTCGACCGGCAGGTCGCGGTCGGCGGCCAGCTGCTCACCCTGCAGGGCCTGGGCGGTGTGTACGAGCAGGTGTTCCTGCCGCTGCACGGCGCGCACCAGGCGCAGAACGCGGCGTGCGCCCTCGTCGCGGTCGAGGCGTTCTTCGGTGCCGGCGCCGAGACCGGGCAGATCGACGTCGAGATCGTCCGCACCGCGTTCGCGACCGTCCGCTCACCCGGCCGGCTCGAGGCGGTGCGCTCGGCGCCGACCGTCCTGGTCGACTCCGCCCACAACCCGCACGGCATGGCCGCCGCCGCCGCGGCGATCGGCGAGGCGTTCGACTTCCGCCGCCTGGTCGCGGTCGTCGGCGTCCTGGCCGACAAGGACGTCCGCGGCATGCTCGAGCACCTCGAGCCGCTCGCCGACGAGCTCGTCGTCACGCAGAACTCGTCCGCACGAGCCGTCCCCGCCGACGAGCTCGCCGCGACCGCCGTCGAGGTGTTCGGCGCCGACCGGGTCACCGTCGAACCACGGCTGGACGACGCGATCGAGACCGCCGTGCGCCTCGCCGAGGAGGACGCCGACGTCGAGGGCCTATCCGGCGCCGGCGTGCTCGTCACCGGTTCGGTCGTCACCGCCGGCGAGGCCCGCCTGCTGCTGGGCTCGGGCGCATGACCGACCCGCAGCCGCCGACCGAGGCGCCGATCGAGCCGACGCCGGAGCAGTGGGCCGAGCGGGCCCGCCGCGCCGACCGCGCCAGCCGGGCAGCGATGGCCGGCATCCTCGGCCTCGAAGCGGTGGTCACCCTGCTCGTGCCGCGCGCGATCGCGTTCAGCAGCCACGGGCTCGGCGTGACGCGCACGGTCCTGCTGGTGGTGCTGGCCGTGCTGATGATCCTCGCCGCCGGGCTCGTCCGCCGCCCGTACGGCATCGGCATCGGCTCGGCGCTACAGCTGCTGTTCATCCTCACCGGGATCCTGACCCCGACGATGTTCGTCGTCGGGATCGTCTTCGCCGCGATCTGGGGCCGGCTGCTGATGCTGCGTCACGACGTGGTCGGCACGCCCGGCGGCGTGCGCATGCTCGTCTCCTGACCCGGCGCGGCCCCTCGCCTGCCGCTACGGGCGGGTTGAGTCTTTCTTGAGTTGCCTGCCCGGATTGTGTGGAGCTTGCCGGTCCACCCTGGTGGCACGGACGCGCTGTGCCGATCCCGGCGGGGGGAGACCGGCCCAGGCGTCACACCCAGAACCATGGGAAGGCCCTGGACGCAATGAACGTGCCTACCGGCTCGGTGATCATCGCCGACGACGACGCGGACGTCCGCGATCTCGTCGCGGCGGTGCTGACCCGTGCGGGCTTCCGCACCGAGTCCTACGCCGACGGCGCCGCTGCGCTCGCGGCTGCCCGGGTCAACCCGCCGCACGTGCTCGTCCTCGACGTGCGGATGCCGGAGCTGGGTGGGCTCGAGGTCACGCGCGCGATCAAGGCCGACCCCGCGCTGGCAACGACGCCGGTGCTGCTGATGAGCTCCGACACGACCGATGCGGACATCGCCGCGGGACGTGCCGCCGGAGCCGACGACTACCTCAACAAGCCGTTCAGCCCGAAGGACCTGGTGCGCCGGGTCGGCGAGCTGCTCGAGAAGGCCTGCTCGGCCGCGTCCTGAGCGTCCGCGTGATCGCGGCCGTCCGGGACGTCCACAACTGCACAGACCAGTCTTCTCGCACCGCTGCTGCGAGGGATTCGGTCATCGGGTCGCGACCGGGTGGGACGCGACCGGGTGGCACCAGTCAGGTCTTGCGGCCCATCGGCCGCGACGACCTGTCGTGCGGCCCCGTTCGTCGGACCAGGGCGCCGACGAACGGGGCCGCAATTACGTCCCCAGGACGGCAGCCGGACGCGCTCAGGCGTCGCCGCTGCCGAGGCGGTAACCGACACCGCGCACCGTGCGGATGTAGCGTCCCGAGCGCGGGTCGTCGCCGAGCTTGCGGCGCAGGTTGCCCATGTGCACCTCGACCAGGTGGCCGTCGCTGACCCAGTCGGTGCCCCAGACCGTCCGCAGCAGGGTCTCGCGCGGCCACACCCGCCGCGGCCCGGACAGCAGCGTCGCGAGCAGGTCGAACTCGGTGCGGGTCAGCTCGAGTTCCTTGCCCTCGAGCACGGCCATGCGGCTCTCGGTGTCGACCTCGAGCGCCCCCAGGCGCATCACGCCGGTCTCCTCCGCCGGCTCGGACGCGCCGGCGTCGACGCGGCGGCGGGGCCGGCGCATCATCGCCGAGACCCGGGCCCGCAGCTCGCGCGGGCTGAACGGCTTGGTGAGGTAGTCGTCGGCGCCGGTCTCGAGGCCGACCAGCCGGTCGATCTCGTCCGGGCGGCCGGTCAGCATGACCACATAGGCCTCGCTGACCTCGCGGATGCGGCGGCACACCTCGATGCCGTCGAGGTCGGGCAGGTTCAGGTCGAGCGTGACCAGGTCCGGGTCGGACTGCTGGACGGCCGCCAGGCCCTCGGCTCCGGTGCCCGCCTCGACCGTGGTGAATCCGCTCTGCTGCAGCAGTTCGGTCAGCAGCGAGCGGATATCCGGGTCGTCCTCGATGACGACCGCCTGCCGATCATGCACGCTCATGATGTCTGAAACCTACCTAAAGTGGCACTCGATGTGGACCTCGGGCCCGCGGATAGGCTTCCCGGGTGACCTCGCACGCTCCCGAACGCACCCTGATCCTCGTCAAGCCCGACGGCGTCGCCCGCAATCTGTGCGGGGAGGTCCTGCGCCGCGTCGAGGGCAAGGGGTACCGCCTGGTCGCCGTCGAACTGCGCACCGCCACCCCGGAGCTGCTCGCCGAGCACTACGCCGAGCACGTGGGCAAGCCGTTCTACCAGCCGCTCGTGGACTTCATGCTCTCCGGACCGGTGCTCGCGGTCGTGGCCGAGGGGCAGCGCGTGATCGAGGGTTTCCGCTCGCTCGCCGGTGCCACCGACCCGACCGCCGCCGCGCCCGGGACCATCCGCGGCGACCTGGGCCGCGACTGGGGCCTCGCGGTGCAGCAGAACATCGTGCACGGCTCGGACTCCCCGGAGTCGGCCGCCCGCGAGATCGGGCTGTGGTTCCCCGCGCTGTAGTGCCGCGCTGAGGCTCGTCTCAGTAGATCACACCGGTCCCACCAGTTGACGCGTGTCTCGCGCGTGTCAGCCCGAATTCGGCGTGTCGCGACCATACGATCCGCAGGTGACGATCACGCCGAGCCGGTCAGTCGGCCGACTCTCGCTGGTGACCCAGCGCAGCGGCGATCTGCTCGGCGGCGATCTCGCGATCGATCTCGGCACCGCGAACACGCTGGTCTACGCCCGCGGCCGCGGCATCCTGCTGGACGAGCCGTCCGTGGTCGCCGTCGACACCAAGACCAACACCGTCGTGGCGGTCGGGGCCGAGGCCAAGCGCATGATCGGGCGCACGCCCGGCCACATCGCGGCCGTCCGCCCGCTGCGCGACGGTGTCGTCGCCGACTACGACGTCACTGCCGAGATGCTGCGGCACTTCGTGCGCAAGGTGCTGCGCCGCCGCGGCGCGTTCACCGGGCCGCGCATCGTGATATGCGTGCCGTCCGGCATCACCAGCGTCGAGCAGCGCGCGGTCAGCGAGACCGCGTACGCGGCCGGTGCCCGCAAGGTGCACATCATCTCCGAGCCGATGGCCGCCGCGATCGGGGCGGGCCTGCCGGTCAACCAGCCGTCCGGCTCGATGGTCGTCGACATCGGCGGCGGCACGACCGAGGTCGCGGTGCTCGCACTCGGCGGCATCGTCGCCTCGACCTCGCTGCGCGTCGCCGGCAACGCGCTGGACCAGGCGATCGTCGAGCACGTCCGCGGCGAGTTCTCGCTGTTGATCGGCGAGCGCACCGCCGAGGAGCTGAAGATCTCGTGCGGCTCGGCCTTCCCGGTCGCCGGGCCGAAGAAGGCCGAGATCCGCGGTCGTGATGTCGGCTCGGGACTGCCGCGCAACGTCACCGTCTCCGGCGACGAACTGCGCAAGGCGATGGACGCCCCGATCGCCCGCATCGTCGCCGCGGTGCGCAGCACACTCGACCGCTGCCCGCCCGAGCTCGCCGGCGACCTCGTGTCGCGGGGGATCGTGCTGACCGGTGGCGGTGCGCTGCTGCGCGGACTGGACGCCCGACTGCAGCACGAGATCGGCGTGCCCGTCCTCGTCGCCGACCGCCCGCTCGACTCGGTCGTGCTCGGCACGGCCACGGTCGTCGAGCACTTCGAGCAGCTGCAGAAGGTCGTCGTCGACGGCCACCGCCGCTAGGACGCACGATGCGGCGGCTCAGCAAGCGCCAGCGGATCGCCACCTCGGTGCTCGCCGTCGTGGCGCTGTGCTTCATCACGCTCGACGTCGCCGGCGGCAGCCTGGCGCCCGCGCACAGTGGGGTGCGCGGCTCGCTCGGCGCGCTCTACCGCGGCACGGACGGGCTGCTCGGCCCGGTCCGCCGCTTCCTGCAGGGCGTGCCGACCGCCGGCACGAACAAGAGCCGCATCGACCACCTCGAGCAGCAGAACGCCCAGCTGCGCAAGCAGCTCGCGCAGCGCAGCGAGAACGCGGCCACAGCGCGCGAGCTGTCCCGGCTGCGCCTCGCGGCCGACTCGCTCGGCGCCCGCGTGCTGCCCGCGCGCGTCACCGCGTTCGCGCCGGGCGAGGGCTTCGACTGGACGGTCACCGTCGACGCCGGGACGAGCAGCGGCGTGCGCGCCGGGCAGACCGTCACCGACGGCGTCGGGCTCGTCGGCCGGGTGCTGCACGCCGACGGATCGTCCGCCGTCATCGTCCTGTCGGTCGACCCGCACGCCGGCGTCGGCGTGCGCGACACCCGCACCGGCCAGCTCGGCGTGGCGACCGGTGCCGGGACGTCCGGCTTCACGTTCACCCCGCTCGACCCGAACGCGAACGTCCGCGTCGGCGACGTGCTGATGACCGGCCCGGCCGGCTCGTCCAGCTACGTCGCCGGTGTCGAGGTCGGGACGGTGCGCAGCGTGCG
>Ga0164242_10009425_pt1 | contig 10535 bp, 5 predicted proteins | sample OricomgcompostMG_FD_108783 | JGI IMG/M metagenome (GOLD analysis project Ga0164242, IMG submission 108783) | Miracle-Growth compost microbial communities from Emeryville, California, USA - Original compost - Miracle growth compost (MG) ... | reverse complement strand
GGAGGATGGCGCTCTTCAGATCGCGCCCCGCACGGAGGCCTTGCTGGATGGCGTCCACCAGCAGGATCGAGTTCTTCGCCGCCACCCCGAAGAGCAGGATGCAGCCGATCATCGAATAGATGTCGATGCTCCCGTGCGCCAGCGCCAGCGCGTAGAAGGCGCCGCACACCGCCAGGGGCAGCACCAGCATGATCGAGAGCGGGATGAAGAACGACTCGTAGAGGCTGGCCAGCACCAGGTACATGAACCCCACCGAGAGGACGATGGCCAGGGTCGCGTTCCCGAGCAGCTCTTCGAAGTCGCGGGTCTGACCGGCGAAGGCGTAGTGCACGCCGGGCGGGAGGGTGATCTCCCCGGAGTCGAAGATCCGGCGCGTCTCCTGGAGCGCGGCGGCCAGCCCACGGCCGTTGGGGCTCACGTCCGCGGAGACCTCGATGAAGCGCTCACGGTCCTGGCGCTGGATCACCGCCGGGCTCTGCGCCTCCTCGCGGGTGGCCACCGCGCGCAGCGGCACCAGGCGGTGGTTGAGGTTGGGGACCATCAGGTACCGGAAGGACTTCGCCAGGTCCCGCTGCGCGGGCTCTAGCCGAACGCGGACGTCGTACTGGCGGCCGCCGTCGTGAAGCTGGGTGGCCACCGTGCCGGAGAGGAAGAGCCGCAGCTCGCGCCCCACCTCCGCGCTGGAGATGCCGTACTCGCGCGCCCGCTTCGGGCTCACCGTCACCCGCAGCTCCTGGGCGCCGGCCCGGTAGCTGCGGTCCACGTCCTTCAGATCCGGGTCCTTCTTCAGCCGCTCCACCAGCTGCGCGGAGACGGCCTTGAGTTGATCCAGATCCTCTCCGGTGATCTTGAGCACGAACGGCTGCCCCGCTCCGCCGCCGATGTCGAGCAGGTCCTCCACCCGCACGGAGAGCGGCGACTTCTCGTGCAGCGCCCCCCGCACCGCCTCTTTCACTTGATCGGTGGAGGCCGCGCGCGCCTTCCGGTCCTTGAGCTGCACCAGGAGGTTTGCCTGGTTCCGCTCGCCGTTCTCGCCGCCCACGGTGAGCAGCGTGCGCAGGACCTCCGGACGGCTCCGGACGATGGCGTCCGCCCGCTGCGCCAAGGTGGACATCGCCGACAGCGAGGTGCCCGCCGGCGCGTCCAGCGCCACCTGGAACTCTCCCGATCCCTGGGACGGCACGAAGGTCTTGGGCAGCCGCTCCAGCACCTTGAAGCTGAAGGCGAACACCGCCGCCGCGACCACCAGCACCAGGAGCGGGAAGCGGAGCGTGCCGCGCAGCGTGAAGCCGTAGGCGCGCTCGATCCCGGTCAAGAGCCAGCGGAACGGGGAGAGCAAGAGCGCGAAGCCGCGGGAGAGGACGTTGGGCCGGCCGGTGTGACGGGCGGCGAAGTACGCCGAGAGCATCGGCGCGACGGTGAGCGAGTCGAGCAGGCTGATCCCCATCGCGAAGCAGATGGTCAGGCCGAACTCGCGGAAGAACTGGCCGATGATCCCCGGCAAGAACGACACCGGGCCGAACACCGCCAGCACGGTGAGCGTGGTGGCCACCACCGCCAGGGTGACCTCCCGGGTGCCCAGCACCGCCGCCCGCTGCGCAGGCTCCCCGGCTTCGATGCGCCGGAAGATGTTCTCGCGCACCACGATCGCGTCGTCGATCAAGAGGCCCACCGCCAGGCTGAGCGCCGCGAGCGTGGTGATGTTCACCGAGAAGCCCGCCAGCCACATCAGGAGGAACGCCCCCAAAAGCGAGTTCGGAAGCGCGAGCCCCGTGATCAGCGTGGAGCGGACGCTCCCCAGGAAGAGCAGCACCACCGCGATGGTGAGCAGCACCCCGAGCACGATCGCGTCGGTGGCGTCCTTCACCCCGTCGCGGATCGGCGCCGCGCCGTCGCGCACCAGGGAGAGCTGGAAGCCTTTGACCTTCTTCTGGAGCTGGGCGTTGAGCGCCGGCAGCTGGGCGAGCACGCCGTCCGACACCGCCACCGTGTTGCCGCCGGACTGACGGAAGATGCGCAGGGTGAGGCCGCGCTCGCCGTTCAGGAACACCCGCGTCGTCTCGTCCGCCAGCCCGTCCGTGACCTTCGCCACCGCGCCCACCGTGGTCAGCACCTCGTCCCCCACGAAGCGCACCGGCGTCTGGCGGATGGCCTCCAGGGAGTTGAGCTGCCCCACCGACCGCACCAGGGTGTCCTTCTGCGGCCCTTCGACGGCGCCCGCGGGGATGTCCATCCCGGAGGCCATCAGCCGGCCCACCACCTCGCCGGCGGTCATCTGGCGGGCTTTGAGCTTGGCCGCGTCCAGATCCACGTGGATCTCGCGCTTGCGCCCTCCCTCGATCTCCACCAGCCCCACCTGCGGGACCTGCTCCAGGAGCGGGCGCAGCTGGGTGTCCGCCAGATCGAACAGCTCGCCTTCCGGGACCTGCGCCTGGAGCGAGAGCGTCACCACCGGCGTGTCCCCCGGGTCCACCGTGCGGATGGTGGGCTCCTGGATCCCCTCCGGCAGGCTGGCGCGGACGCGGGACACCGCCTCGATCACCTTCTGCTGATCGAAGCGCAGGTCGGTGTTCATCAGGAAGACCACCGTGACGATGCCGGCGCCCTCGAGGTTGGTGGAGCGCAGCTCGCGCACGCCGGGGAGCGAACCCAGGGCGTCCTCCAACGGCTTGGACACCTGCGCTTCGATCTCCTGCGGCCCCGCGCCGGGGAACGGGACCACCACGTTCACCACCGGGAAGGACACGTCCGGGTAGAGCGCGGTGGGCAGCCGCCCGCGGGCGATCCAGCCCAGCGCGAGGATCACCAGGAACAGGCAGGTGACGAACACCGGCCGCTTGACGGCCATGCGGGGCAGGTTCATCCGCCGCCCTCCGGCCCTTGAGCCTCGAAGAGCGAGAGCTGGGTGCGCGCGCCGAGCACGTCCCCCTCCGCGTGCACCCGGGCCAGCACCGCCTGGAAGTACTCCAGCTGGAACTGGATCACCTGCGCCTGCACCGTCAGCCCGGTCGCGCGCCTTTTGCGGACCAGCTCGAGCTTGGCCTTCTGCACCCGCTCCAGATCGATCGCCAACGAGAGCCGCTTCTGCGCCCGCGCGAGCTTGGCCGTCTGGTCTTCCCAGTCCGAGCGGGCCTCCAGCTCCTTCTGCTCCAGCTGAAGCTGCGCCGCGTAGGCCTGCCGCGCGTAGCCTTGGGTCGCCTCCTTCACGGTGCCGAAATCGAGCGGCAGCGTGAAGTTCAGCCCCACCGCGTAGATGGAGCCGTAGAGGTTGAGCGAAGGCAGAAGCTTCTGCCGCGCCAGCTCGAAGCCCTCCTTCGCGGCCACGGTCCCCGCCAGCGCCGCCTCCACGTCGCCTCGCCGCGCCCCCTTCGCGGGCGGCCGATAAGCAAGCAGCGCCTGGGCGTCCGGCAGCGGCAGCGCCTCGCTCACCTGGTCCGAGGCGATCCCGCGCGCGGTGTTGAAGGCCCGCGCCGCCGTCAGCGCCTCGTCCTCCATCCCGGCGAGCTCCAGCGCCTTGCCCTTCACCGCGGCCTCGGCGGTGAGCACGTCCGCCTCGTCTCCCAGGTGCTTGCGCGCCTTGCGCTGCGCCGCCTCGAGCAGCTCCTGCGCGCGGTCCACGCTCTCGCGCTCCACCCGGAGCACCTCCCGCAGCACCGCCAGCTTCCAGTAGCGCCCCTCGGCGTCCACCAGCACGCCCTTGGCTTGATACGCGTCCCCCAGCGAGGAGGCCCGCGCCTTGGCTTGATCCGACGCCTGACTGGCCCGGTCCATCCCGCCCAGCCAGTTCTGCCAGAGCGAGAACTGGAACTGCGGGATCAGGTACACGCTGGTGAGGTCCGGCCGGGTGACCAGCGACGGATCGATCCCGAACAGGCGCGAGCGGTTCACCTCCAACGCGACCTGGTACTGCAACCCGAACGACGTCTGCTGCCGCACGCCCGCCTCGAAGCTCAGGTGGACCTTTCGATCCCCTTCGATCGCCGGGACCTGGGAGGTGCGCGGATCGTTGACGTACTCCGCCTTGGAGTAGAGCTGAGGCCCGAAGGTGAGGTCTGTGGCCACCGCGGAGGCGCCCTGCCCATCGCTTGCGAGGCGCAGGCCCACCACCGCCTTGTTCTTCTGCGCGACCTGGTCCAGGTACCCGCGCAAAGAAAGCGGCGCGGCCACCGCGGCTTGCGCGGCCCACGCCACCAACAGCCCCACCCCGCGGAAGGTGCTCCCCCTCGACATACGCCCTCGTTGCCCGCGTTCAGGTAGGCACGCCGCCGGCGTTTGTCTCCTCGTCCGAAGAGATCGTCTTCGCCGGTGGTCATTCGGACCCCCAGGGCTTGGCCCGGCAAAGGCCCTGGACCACCCGCACGCGCGGTCCAGGGCCTGAAAGGACGCGCCGCTACAGCGAGAAGCTCAGGCCCGCATTCGCGCTGAACACATCCAGCGAGGCGCCGGTGGGGCTGAAGCGGTTGTAGGCCAGCTGGAGGTAGGGACCGAAGCCGGAGCCAATGGGATAGAAGCCCATCAACTTCGCGCCCCAGCCGCTCTGGGTGAAGTCGCCGCTGGAGAGGTTGCTGTAGGTCCCCGCGAGGAGGAATTGCGCGGGGGTGGCCGGCTGGAAGCGGAGCCCGCCGCCCACGTTGATCAGGTGCGAGGCGACGTCGCTGTCGAAGACCGGCGCGTATTCGAACAGCGCCACCACCGCCAGCTGCGGCGAGAAGCGGAAGCCCACATCTCCACCGAAGGACGCGCCCAGCTTGCCGTCCGAGGTGCTCAGGGTGCTGTCTCCGGAGAAGTGCAGGTAGTCGTAGGCGATGCCCGCCCACGCGTTGACAGCGAACGGAGACCACGTGGGCGTGACGGCGACGGTCTCCTGCGCGACGGCCGTCCCGCCCACTCCGAGCACGGTGATGGCGCAGAGAGCCAACAGCAGCTTCTGGATGCGTCTCATCGGATTTCTCCCTTTGGGCACACAAAGCTGTGTGCGGTGTGACGAGCAATCTAGGGACGCTCCCACCGCCCGGCAGGGCACCCGCGGTGTCGACTGGCCGACGGCGCCCCCTTGCCGCCCGCGACAACATGCCGCAGCGCACAGGCCAGAAGGCCGCGTTACACGGTGGCCTCGGGCTCTTCGCGGAGCCGTGAAGGAGAGGACCGTGCGCATCCATTCGAAGTGGTGGGCGGGAGGGCTGGCCGCGCTCGTCTGCGCGGTCTGGAGCTCGCGCGCCGAGGCCTGCTCGGTGTGTGGCTGCGGCGATCCGCTGGTGGCGGCCCAGAGCGCGTCGCCCTCCTCCGGCACCCTTCGGTTTGCCTTCGAGTGGGAGTACCTCACCGCCTCCGCGCAGAGCGACGAAAACCCCAGCGCCACCGAGCGGCTGACCCAGATGACCTTCCGCCCCGAGGTCGTCTACAGCCCGGTGAGCAGCCTGAACCTGGTCCTCCAGGTCCCCTTGGTCCGGAAGGACTGGAGCCTCCAGAGCGGCGAGGAGACGGAGTCCGCCAAGCCCTTCGGTCTGGGAGACGTGGACGTGGGCGCCCGCTACTTCGTCTACGAGCACAGCAATCTGGCCACCCAGACACGGCAGGAGCTGGCCTTCTCCGCGGGGACGTCCCTCCCCACCGGCGCGAACGACGTGACGCTGGACGGGGAACGGATCGACGACCACGCGCAGCCCGGCACCGGCGCCTTCGGGCCCTACGCCGGCGTGCTCTACGCGCTCCACCGCGACCCGTGGAACCTCTCCGCCAGCCTGAGCGGCCGAGCGCACACCACCAGCGGGGTCGGCTACCACTACGGCAGCGCGCTCTTGTGGAGCGTCACCGGCCTCTACCGCCCGTGGGAGCGGGTGGGCTTCGAGCTGGGCCTGGACGGGCGCTACGCCAGCCGGGACCGCGCAGGGGACGAGCTCCAGGCCAACACCGGCGGCTTCCTCTTGGCGGTCAGCCCGGGGGTCCGGGTGAACGCGGTGGGGAACCTCTGGTTCAACGCCCGGGCGCAGGTGCCCGTCGCCACCCATCTCTTTGGCGTCCAGACGGTCGGCACCACGGTCGTGCTCGGCGCCCAGCTCGCGTTGTAGAAGTGCGCATGGTCCCTGCCGCGCCACCCGCAGTCGTCGTCCGCGCGGGCGGCACCCGGACGAAGCTCACCGGCCGCTGGCTGGTGCAGCTGCGGTGGGTGGCGGTGGTGGGGCAGCTCGCGGTGGTCGCGCTGGCGGAGGGGGCGCTTCACCTCTCGCTCCCGCTGGCCCCCATGTTGGGGCTCGCGTTGGTCGTCGCCGCGAGCAACCTCTGGCTGAAGCGCCAGGTGGACCAGGCCACGCCGCTGGGGAACGCGGTGATCGCGGGCCTTTTGGCGGCGGACACCACCGTGCTCACCGCGCTGCTCGCGCTGGCGGGCGGGATCCAGAACCCGTTCAGCGCGCTCTACCTGGTGAACGTGGTGCTCGCCACCGTGGTGGTGGGCGGCGCCTGGATGTGGGCGCTGGTGGCCTACTCCATCGGCTGCTACGGCTTCTTGTTCCTCCTTCCGTCGGCGAACCACGTCCACCACATGATGGGGATGTTCCCCCTGCACCTGGAGGGGATGTGGGCCGCGTTCACGATCACCGCGCTGGTGACGGCCTACTTCGTCACGCGGATCACCTCGGCGCTGGCCCAGAGCGACGCGGAGCTGGCCGCGCTCCAGCAGCGGGCGGCGCGCGACGACAAGCTCGCCTCCCTGAGCACGCTCGCCGCCGGCGCCGCGCATGAGCTGGCCACGCCCCTGGGCACCCTGGCCTTGATCGCCGACGACCTCGAAGCCGCCATCCCCCGAGGCACCCTCCCGTCCGCCTTCCACGACGATGCGCGGCTCCTCAAGGGACAGATCGCCCGCTGCCGGGACATCCTCCATCAGCTCAGCGCGGACTCCGGCACCGCGGTGGGCGAGCTGCCCTCGGACGTCCGGGTGGAGCGGCTCCTGGAGCAGGTCCTGGCCTCGCTTCCTGAAGCGCGGCGCGCCCGGGTGGAGCCCACCGTGCGGGAGCCCGCGCTCTGCCTGCACGTCCCGGAGCGCGCCTTCACCCAGGTGCTGCGGAATTTGGTCTCCAACGCGCTCGACGCCAGCGAGGGACCGGTGATGCTCGCGGTCACCTTGGAGGCCGGGCGGGTGCGGCTCTGCGTGCGCGATCAGGGCGCGGGGATGCCGCCTGAAGTCCTGGCGCGGGTGGGCGAACCGTTCTTCACCACCAAGCCCACAGGTCAAGGGATGGGGCTGGGCGTGTTCCTGGCGCGCGCGGTGACGGAGCGCCTGGGGGGCGCGCTCCGGTTGCGCTCCGAGCCAGGCGTGGGCACCACCGCGGTGATCGAATTGCCCCCCTTCAAGCTCGAGGGGCCCGCTCATGTCTGAGGCGCTGGAGCGACGGACACTCCTGGTGGTGGACGACGACGAGCCCTTCCGCACCCGGTTGATGCGCGCGTTCGAGTCCCGCGGTTACGAGGTCCGGGGAGCCTCGGACGTGGCCCAGGCGCTCGTGCTGGCCAGAGCGGAGAGCCCGGAGCTGGCGGTGGTGGATCTGCGGATGCCGGGAGGATCCGGGTTGGACGTCCTCCGCGCGTTGCACGCCGAGGACTCGGCCACCCGCATCGTCGTCCTCACAGGCTACGGGAGCATCGCCACCGCGGTGGAGGCGGTGAAGCTGGGCGCCACGCACTACCTGACCAAGCCCGCGTCGGTGGACGATCTGATCGCCGCCTTCGATCACGGCTCGGCGGACGCGGCCCACCCGCCCGCGGAGGTCGCCTCCCTGGCGCGGGTGGAGTGGGAGCACATCAACCGGGTGCTCCAGGAGTGCGGCGGCAACATCTCGCAGGCCGCGCGGCTGCTCGGGCTCCACCGGCGCTCTCTGCAACGCAAGCTCGCGAAGTATCCGGTGATCCGCTGACCGGAGCGCAGCTTCCTAGTTTGGCCCCACGCCCGAAGCTTCCTCCGCTGCCTCCGCGAAGCCGTCGTCGGCGCACGGGAGCGAGAACCAGAAGGTGCTCCCCTGGCCGGGGGTGCTCTCGGCCCAGACCCGGCCCCCGTGCGCGTCCACGATCCCTTTGACGATGCTCAACCCCAGCCCGGCCCCGGCCCGCTTCGTCCCTTCGGCTTGCCAGTAGCGCTCGAACACATGCGGCAGCGCCTCCTGTGGCACGCCGCGCCCGGTGTCGCGCACGCCGATCCGGATCTCGCGCTCTGACTCCTGGGCGAAGACGGTGATCCGCCCGCCCGAGGGGGTGAACTTGATCGCGTTGCCGATCAGGTTGGAGAGCGCCTGGGCGATCCGCTCTGGATCGCACTGGACCCTCCGGGCGGTCGGCTCGTCGAGCTGCAGCGCGATCCCCTTCTCCAGCGCGATGGGCTGCAGCGTCTCCAGGGCGGTCTGGAAGACCCCGCCCAGGGTGACGGCCCGCCGGACGACGGAGAAGGTGCCGGAGTCGATCTTCGCCGAGTCGAGCAGGTCGGTGATCAGCCGGTTGCCCTGGTCCACCGCGCGCTCAATCGAGCCTGCGATCAAGCGCAGCTTCTCCAAAGGCGGAGCGGTCGCGCCGTCCATCCGCGACACCAGCCGCTCCAGCACCTGCGCGTTGAGCCGGATGGCGTGCATGGGGTTTCGGAGATCGTGCGAGACGATCGCCACCAGCTCCTGCCGCAGCCGCGCCTCATCGGTGGCCTGCTGGAACAACCGCGCGTTGTCCGCCACCAGCGACCCGCGCTGCGCAATCTCCTCGGCGAAGCGCAGATCGTCCGCGGTGAACGGGCGCCGCGACACCCCCAGCGTGAGGACCCCCAGGATGCGGCCGCGCGCCTGGAGCGGGACCATCAGGTAGGACCGCGTCCCGAGCTGACGCAGGAGCTGGACGCTCTCCTCGTCCCGGGTGGACTCCCGCAGCCGCTCCAGCGCGTGGTCCTCCACCAGGATCGGCTGCTCGGTGCGGATCACCCGGCGCACGCTGTCGCTCCCTGAAGGCAGCTCGTGCGAGCGATCGTGCAGGCGCCGCGCGAGCGCCTGCTTCTCCGGGTCCCCGTGCGCCACCGCCAGGCGGGTGATCTCGCCGCCTGCCTGGCGGAGATCCACCACTGCCCAGTCCGCCAGCGCCGGGACGGTCAGCTCGGCGATGGTGCGGAACACCGTCTCGTACTCGAGCGACTTGGCGAGCTCATGCCCCAGCTCCGCCAGCAGCTGCTGCTGTCGCGCCTTGTGTTTGGCCTCGCTCTCGTCCCGGAAGATGGCCGTCACCGGCGCGCCCCCCTCCGACGTCCCGGTGGAGCTCAACGAGAGGGAGATGGGAAATTCGCGCCCGTCCCGCCGCGCCGCTTGCAGCTCCAGCTCGGCGCCCGCGTGGGTCGAGGCCACAAACTGGAGGCGCTCGCGCAACACGTCGCGACCCGCGGCGTCCCCCGCGGGGACCAGGGTCTCCAGCGGCTGGCCGACCAGCTCCGCCTGCTCGTACCCCAGCGCGAGCTGGGCCTTCTGGTTGGCGAACTCGATCTCGCCGCTCCCGTTGGCGATCAGGATGGCGTCGTAGGCGGACTCGAGCACCCCGCGCAGCTTGGCCTCGGCGGCGCGGATGCGGTCTTCGACCTGCTTGCGCTCGGTGAGGTCGCGGGTCACCTGCGCGAAGCCGGTCAGCTCCCCGTCGTCGTCGTGCAGCGAGGTCAGCACCTGGTCCGCCCAGAAGCGCGTGCCGTCCTTCCGCACCCGCCACGCCTGGCCCACGAACTGGCCCCGCGCCGCGGCCTCCTCCCGCTGGCGCTCGGGCAGCCTGGAGTCGGCGTCTTCCGGCGTGTAGAGCGCCGCCACCGGTCTGCCCAGGGCCTCGTCTTCCCGGTAGCCGTAGAGGCGGCAGGCGCCCTCGTTCCAGCTCGCCACCTCGCCCGAAGGATCGAGCAGATAGACGGCGTATTCGGTGAGCTGATCGGTGAGGGCGTGGAAGCGCTCCTCGCTGGCCCCGAGCGCGGCCTCCCAGCGCCTGCGCTGGAACAGGCTCACGGCCAGAAGAAGCCCGAGCACGCCCAGAGAGCCACCCGCCACCGCCTCCGTGATGGCGCCTCGCCGGAGCGCGAGCGTGGAGCGCTGATCGCGCAGCTTCGCCTCCGAGTCGACCATCTCGTTGAGGCGCTCGCGGATTCCGCTCATCAAGTTTCGGCCCTGCCCCTCGGCGATCATCTTCTCTGCGTTGGCGCCGCTGCCGACCACGCTGATCACCTTCTGGCTGTGCGCGATCCACAAGTGGAGCCGGGCGCGCACCTGCCCCAGATGCTCCTGCAAGAAGGGCTCGTCCTGGGTGAGCGCGGCGAGCGAGTCCAGCTGGGTGAGCGCCCTCTCGCGGCCGTTCGTGTAGGGCGCCAGGAACACCGGATCCCCACCGGTGACCACGTAGCCGCGCAGGCCGGTCTCCAGATCCAGGATCAGCTTCTCCAGCTCGTGGGTCTCCCCCAGCACCTGGTCGCTGTGGTCCACCCGCTCGCTGGCGCGCACCAGCTGCTTGAGCTGCCAGGTGAGCGCTCCCGCCAGCGCCAG
>Ga0164242_10009424_pt1 | contig 10535 bp, 10 predicted proteins | sample OricomgcompostMG_FD_108783 | JGI IMG/M metagenome (GOLD analysis project Ga0164242, IMG submission 108783) | Miracle-Growth compost microbial communities from Emeryville, California, USA - Original compost - Miracle growth compost (MG) ... | reverse complement strand
TCATCGTCACCACGGGTGCGTGGACCTGGCGACTCCTGTCAGGGCTCGTCCCCGGCGCAGACGTGGGACGACTCGTGCTGACATGGTTCCCCGTGCAAGACCGTGAACTGTTCACCGCTGAGCGGTTTCCCACGTTCACCCGTATCTTCGACGAGGCGATGATCTATGGGATGCCCAGCCTTGCAGACGGATGCGTGCGCGTCGGGATCACCGGTCCGCGAGCCAAGTTCGCGGACCCAGACTCCCTGGAACGCGTCGCCACACCCCAGGAGATCGGCACCATTACTCGGCTCGTAAGGCAATGGATGCCGCATCTTATCCCGACTGTCATCCGCACAGGGATACACATGGACGCCTACACCCCAGACGGGCAGCCCGTCATAGGACCCGTGGACGATCACGCCAGAATCCTGGTCGCAGCGGGATTCTCCGGACGAGGATTCAAGATGGCGCCAGTCGTCGGAAAACTCCTGACAGAACTTGCCCTCGAGGGCCGTTCAAGCATCAACATCGACCATTGGCGTCTGGACAGGTTCAACTAGGTTGGGGCCGCTCTCCTGGATTCAGTGACAGCGCCTCGATTCAGCGGATTGACGCCATTGCTGCGATTTCATTCGACCGCCCCATCACCTCGGCGGATTGAGGCTTACAGTATGTCTCACTCTAGGGGTTGCCGGTTGTCCAGCCCAGGTTCTTGAAGGGCGGGTACTCCCCAGGACGATAATTCTGCGTAGGGGACGCGAACCGCTTCTTCTGCGTTCGCGCTCGCGTCGGAATGAAGCCACCGATCGTGGCCGTCCGCGCTGTCCTCGTTGGTATCGGTTGGTTCCGGAGTGGGCGCCAGAACGTAGGACAGTTCCGCACGCGCATACTTGACGAAGTTTGAGCGCGCCTCGTGCAGTTTCGCCCGGTAGAGAATACCTTCCTGCCCGGGTCCACATTTCAACAGGATCCGGTCCATGCCGGAGATTGCGAGACGACAGCGGTAGGCCCACACCCTCGTGGATACGGTACCGACGAGATCAATTGGGGCCCGCGCCTCTTCGAGCTGGCGAAACTCAGACAAGTAGGCGCTTCGATCAAGGGCGAGTCCTGCGGCACGTAGGTCGAGGCTCAGTTGGATTCGCTCGACGGCGTTCACGAACTCGATATAGGGGTGCTCCCTGGCTTGGCGCCGCCTGAACTCGTCGTTCCAGCGGGCCTGCCTTCTCTCAAGTAGTGCCGGACCGACCAGTGCTCCGAAGAGGGTCGTGAGGAGCGCGACTATCGCGCCCAGAAGCACCGGGATGGTCACACGCCATTTATACCGTCATTGGACCATTCGGAACCCGGTCTTGAACAAACATCGGACTCAACAAGATCGGCTGGCCTAGAGACATGGTGCACCACAGACGGGTCATGGTTGACCACTCGGCCAGTTCGATGGCGATGGTGGCCCCGATCGCGTCCGGACTGCTGTGTGTTGGAGTGAGGGGCGGGGCGCTGGGATGGGTAGGGCTCCGCTACGCCCATCCGTCGTGCCGCAGCTCCTCCCGGCCCTGCAACTAGACCGATGATCGCCTTACCATTGGGTACGATTCCGACCGCGTCTGGCCAAAGCGGATGGTGTGCACCGCGGCACTTTCACGCTGGGCGTGGGCGGCACAACTCCAACCTACGGGAAGGGGAGGACTTCAAGGCCCGGCCCCGCCTAAGGTGATGTCCTGGGACAACGAGGTGCTCTTCGACCGAGTAACGGGTCAATTGCCGATCGTGCTCTGGGGGGGGGGAGGAGCCCGCCATCATCGGTTGTCCGTGTCGACGACACGCAAGCGGCCAGCCATGCTACCGATGGCGACGTGCTGGCCGACTGGGATCGAGCAGTCTCACACGCCGTCGAAGCCAGCACCGTCGTGCATGTTCTGCTGGCTCGGCTGTCTCGGTCACTGGCTGGCGACGGGGCAGAACACGACAGACGGGGACAGGGCGGAACTCTCGTTGTCGCACGCAGATCGCACGACTACGGTTACTGACAAGGAGGGAATGTGCATATCTGCAGGTCAGCAGCAGACTCGATCGACTTCGCCTCCTGTCTTGTAAATAAGAGGTTGTCGGTTCGAGCCCGAGCACCGGCGCCAAATTAGTTGTGATTAAACGATATTCGCGATCTGATGTCGAGGCGGATCCTCAGGGCGCACCTGTACGAAAACAGGTGCGCTGCTGGGTCGGGCACACGCCGCTGACCAGCACAAACGTCACTTCGCGGGTCCCTGAAGTGGTCGCTTCTGCCAGATCGCGGCAACGATGCGGTCGCGGCGCTATCGCACGCAGATAGCACGCTCGCACGGTCCCGATTGGTGTGATTGTCCCGGATGCGGAGCGGGTAGCTCCGGGTGCTCCACGGTGACGCAGTCGGACAGCCTGGTTGGTTGGAAAGAGACGCACACCACTTGCCGCCGCGGAGGGATCTTCGTTCAGTCTGTCAAGCCGACAGCGTGCGACGAGCTGTCAAGCCGACAGCGTGCGACGAGTGGCGTCTGGGTTGGGCAGCCTTGAGGCGCCGACGTCCGAAGCGATGGTGTTCTGAAGATCGCTCTCCCGCGGGCGGTGCGCACGATTACTCGTGTGATCGACCCCTCGTCACAGCGGGGCGTGACCAGGCGGACATCTTGACTCTCAGCGCAGTCGACGGTGGCACCTCGTGGTCGTTGTGGTATGGCTCATCAGGTCAGGTCCAGTGCGGCCCTCAGCCCGTCGTTGACGGCTCGCATTGAAGCTGGCGTGAGTGCCCCGAGGATGCCGAGGACCTCCTCCTGATAGATCTCCACGATGTCGTCGCACACGACGTTGCCGCTGAGTCGGTCTTCGTGAGACAGCGCCACAATGCTGGGGATGGGCGGCTTCGCGGTGGTGGTCAGTCGTGCGGCGAGGACCTGACCGAGGTTCCTGTTGCGTCGGTTGTTGGAGACCACCACGAACAGCTTCGGCTCGGTCAGTCCGATGTCCGCGCGGACCACCTGGCCCCGAGACAGTGGCCAGGTCACTCGTCAGCCCACGCGGGAACACGGCGGCGGGCCGCACGGTGGCGCTGCTGGATGGTGTCCTCTTGCTCCGCCGCCATCGCGGCGTAGCCGCTGTCCTCGGCCCGCTCTCGCAGCGCCTTCAGCCCTGCTTCCAGCACGGCGTGCAGGTACGACGCCTCACTGGCGTCCGCATCGATGTCGGTTCCGGTCATCTCGTGGAGCGCGCGCCGGTACTCGCTGGACCGACGCATGAGGGTCAGATCTCGCATGTCGGCGGCCGTCAACGGCAAGGACTTTCGGACCGAGTCGCGCACATCACTCATGCGTCAAAGTATGCGGCAATATTCGCTGCATTGCAACACTCTCGAAGTGCTGCAATCTGTGCAGGCCTTGGCTGCCGGGTAGGGCAGCGAGCAGCGCGTCAGGACCCTCTTCGGCCGGGGTCGAATGGTGAGTTGTCGGCTCGTCCCTGACACGGAAGTGACAACGACCGGATGGCTCGGGCAGCGTGCCATTCCAACCACGTCGCCGCTGCCACTGCGGTTGTGGACGATCAGCTGCCGCGCGAGTGATCTGATTCGGTGAAGCAGAGGGTGCGGTATCCGGGCATCCGGCGTTTGAGGGAGACGGCAAGCAGTGGCACCCGCGCGTCGTGGTAGTCGTGCACCTCGACGAGCTGTTTGCCGGGGGGAGGGGCGTACGACGCGTCCTGCGCACTGGACGAGCAGTCCATCGAAGGACACGGGTGCTGCGAGGAAGAGTGTGTCGAGCGCGGGCGCGTCGAAGCCTTCTCCGATGAATGGTGTTGTCTCGACTACGATGACGCCGTCCCCGGAACTCACCTCCGATAAGCGTTGTACGGCCTCGCGGCGTTGTGCGGTCGGCATACCGCCTTGCAGGACGACGGGATGGTGTCCACGCTCGGTAAGCAGCTGGACGATGCCTTCGACCTGCGCGACGCGTCGGGTGAGTACCAGACAGTTGCGCCCGCGGGATGCCGCGGCGGCCACGTCGTCGACGATCGGCGCGTTTCGGGAGGGGTCGGAGGCGAGTATGCGGTGTACCCGCGCCAGGGCACCGGGGTCGGCGAGATCGAAGTCGTCGCAGCGAAATGTCGTCTGGTGCACGTGCAGCACTCGCTGCTGTCCCGGCTCACGGGTGAAGAGATCGGTGGCGGACACGGGAGTGTCCTCGTTCATGGTGTGGCGGATCGGCCCAAGCTGCCAGGTGACCAGCTCGCCCAGCCGGTCGCGACGCTGCGGCGTGGCGGTCAGCCCGAGCCAGTACCGCCCGCGGACTTTCTTGACGGAGTGATCGTAGGCAGCGGCGGCCAGGTGGTGGCACTCGTCGACGACGATGTGCCCGTACCTGTTGGTCAGCTCTGCCGCGTCATCGCGACGTGCGAGGGATGGCAGCATGATGATGTCGACGACGCCGGTGAGCTTCTTGCGCCCGCCGCCGAGTTGGCCCGGCCGGAGCCCGAGGAACTGCTCGATCCGTGCACGCCACTGCTCGGCGAGGGCCTTGTGATCGAGCAGGATCGCGGTGGAGGTGGCTCGTTCGGCGATGATCGAGCACGCGATCACCGTCTTGCCTGATCCCGGCGGTGCGACCAGCACGCCGTCATCGTGGGCGAGCAACGCGTCGACCGCGCCAGTCTGCTGCGAGTCGAGCTGACCGGAGAAGGCGACGTCGATCTCGGTGCCGGCGCTGCGCAGGTCGGTGATGTCCAGCCTGGAACTGGACCCGTGCACGATCTCGGTCGCGAGGTGGCGCAGCCCGCGAGGCAGGATCAGGTCGCCGTCCAGGGTGAGGTCGTACCCGCGGACGAAACGAGGCGTGTTCCAGGTCGACCGGCGCAGTCGCTGCAGCTCGTAGAACTTCGGGTTCGCCATCGATGCCGCATGCTTGAAGGTGGACAGTGCGGCGGGGGTGAGCTCGGCGGCCCGCAAGGTCAATCCGGCATCGAGCTCAGCATGGATGACCGGCTGTAGCCGGGGGTGCACGCGGCTGGCCGTGGCGCGGTCCAGGCGGCGGATCTGGTTGCCGACTGGGGCGGTCGCGACCTGCTTCGCGATCTTGGTGGCGGCCGAAGGCCTCAGTCGGTCGACAGTGGACAAGTATGCCCACTGGTTCGAGCGTGGAGAGATCGAGGAACGTGGTCAGCCCATCAGGGGTGCGCCGCCGTCCCTGCAACGGAAGGGCGATGAGGTTGCCGAATCCCGCGGCGGGCAGCACATCCTGGCTGGGGAACAGGCGGTCGTAGGAGCGCAGGTCCATCGATCCGCGCAGGGTCATGGCCTCGTGGATCAGCGCTGTTCCCATCGACCGGGCGGCCGCGGCGGGGACCGGTGCGGCGAAGAAGATCCACACGTGGGCGCCTTGTCCGGACTGGGAGATCTCCAGCGCGACGGGGATCTGCCCGGACCTGGCGGCTTTGATGTAGGCCAGCGCGTCGAGCATCGCTGCAGATCCGTCGAAGTCGGCAACCAGAAACGTGCACGTGTTGTCCGTGCGCAGCGGATAGACGCCGACGAACTCCTTGCCCACCAGGTGGTCGTGGAGGACCTGGTGGGTCAGGCGCAGCCAGGTCGCGTCGCCGCGCCGCATGCCTTTGCGCCAGCCGCCGACTACTGCGGGCTTCCACCCGTGGGCGCCCGTGCGCGGGTTCTCCCATCGCACGGCATACCTGTCGGTGCGTGCCGCGAAGAGGCTGGCGAACAGGCGAAGCTTGTCGGACTCGGGAGAGTGCATGGTGACCATGCCGGGAGGGTTGACGGTGGCGGCCAGCTGCTCCGGCGCAGGCGTCGTGTCCTGCCCGCGCAGCTGCAGCAGCCGCGACAGGCGCAGGTTCTCCGCGCGGAGCCGGTCTCGCTCCCGGACCAGTTGGGCGACCTCGGCCTTGTGGCTACTCGACATCCCGCTCATCGTCGCACGGCACCAGGCTCGTAGCCGTGGCGATCGGCGAGACGGCGCGGGCCGCGGTGGAGCTGGCCGGAGAGGTCAAGGGCAGACTGGTGGAGTTCGCGCTCTCCCCGCCGTTCGAGCGGCATCTGCGTCGGATCGCGCGCGAGGTGGCGCACGCTCACCCGGACTCCCAGGACCTTGGTGTGATGGTCGTCGAGCGGCTGCTCTTCAACTTCCGTTATGACGACGGCACGACAGTCGTGGACCGGTTCGTACGACGCCCGCGCATCGGTGATGCGGAGCGCGTGATGGCGCTGGGGTTCCTGGACGGGGTAGACGGGTTCTTCGAGGTGCTGGCCGAGGCCACCGAGCAGGCGGTCGATGCACACGATCGGTTCATCGCCGCGCAGGGCAGTGATCAGCTGCTGGTCGCGGGTAGGGACCTGGCGGGCATCTATGCCGACGCGATCGTGCCGGCGGGCGCGGACGCGCAGGGAGCCGAGGCGAGCAGGGCGGTTGTGCGCCGGACCATCGAGGAGTCCGAGCTGGCGGCGGCCGACGATGTGCTGGTCTACAGCCACCCCCGTGGCGGGGGTCGGGTTCTATCGGGACTTCAGCGGCGTCGCGCGGGCGCTGGAGTCCGGCGCGGACGCCGAGCCGGACGACCTGGACCTGTTGCGCGGCTACCTGGATGACTCGGGGGTGTCGGCCTGGGTTCTTCGTCGGATCATCACGGATCGTCTTCCGGCTGCCGAGGGGGCCATCGCGTGCGCAACGGCGCGATCACGCTTCGACTGGTCCCGCGACGGTGAGCAGCTGCTGGCATCCACCCCGGGCGACCAGGAACCGACCGTCACCGTCGCGATCATGCCGTCGATCTGTCGCGCATAGTTGGGTCGGTATCACGCGACCCTCCCGGCACACCCTCGTGGATGGGACGGGCTTGCGCCCGACGCTCGTCACTGCCAGGAGAGTGTCCAGCCCGTGGGTTTCGTCGCGGGTCGGGGTTTGAGCAGGAGGAAGCGCCGGTACGCGGCGTGTAGCCACGCGGCCACGGACCCTGGTGGGAAGGTCAGGTCGGCCAGGGAGATCTCACCGGTGCTTCTTCCGTGCCGGCACCGCGCGACGATCGTGGCTGACCGGCCGGGCAGGTCAAAGCCGAGTACCTGCACAGTGATGTCGAGCAGGTTCGCATCGAGCGGGGGTTCGACCTGGTCTGTGAAGGCCACCAGGAAGCCGGACAGTTGCTCGTCCTCGTCGTGGCAGTCGACGGTGATCTCGGCGATCAGCTCGTCCAGCTCAGCGGTCTTGGGCATCAGCGCGGTCCTGTCTTCCGGGTGGGCCGATCTTTGGTGGCGGTGTCAAGCTCGCGGCGGAATGCCGTGTGCCGGGGAAAGTCGGTGCGCAGTGTCGCGAGGAACTCGGCGCCGGCGTCTGGGTGTCCTGCCAGGGCGAGCGCCTCGGCCACGGCGGCGGCCAGTCGCGCCGCCTCGGCATACCGGCCGCGCTGCTTGCCGGAGATGATCGCCCGCACCCGCCGGTCGACCTCGGCCCGGGCCAGGGTCAGCCATCGCTCCGACTCGGCCGCGGTGGGGTCGGTGATGCGGGTGATCAGCAGGCTGGACAAGGTGGGCGCCTCACTAGCCACGCGGGCACGCACCGTCGGGCCGGCCCACCAGTCCGGCCGCCACGGTTCGTCGACGCCGGCCAGCAGCCCCGCGACCTGTGCCGTGGCCCACCCCGGTTGTGCCGGTCCGCCGCTGCCGGCGGCGAGCAGGTAGGGCAGGACGACGCGGTCGGCGTGATCGGGCCAGTGGTCGGCCGTGCGGAGCAGCGCGGCGGCATCGCCGGTGCGCCCGGCCAACAGGAGCAGCAGCGCGTGTAGTCGTCCGGAGACTCGTGGGGCGGTATCGGGTCGTGCCGCAAGCTCGTCGATCTCGCCGGCGAGCACGGCGTCCACCGCGTCGGCCGGTATCGCGGAGTGCAGGGCCAGTAGTCGCTGGTCGGTGGGCTTGGCCCGCCACGCGGTGCGCCGAGCTGTCAGCCGCGCAGCGTCATCATCGTCGTCGCGGGTGAGCTCGGCGAGGTGTTCGGCCAACCGGGCGTACGCCTCGCCGTAGGGGGACGGGCCGGCGAGGGCCTCGCGTGCCGCGGCTGCGGCGTCCTTCTCTCGGCCGGCGCGCAGCAGGGCCTGCACCCAGTCCAGGAAGCGTTCGCCCCGGCCGGGTCCGGGCGTGTGTGCCAGGTTCGCGAGTCCGTCCGCGCCGCCGTGCAGCTCGGTCGCTTCGGTGAGCAGCGGTCGGACTCTCGCCGTGGCACCAGGCTGCTCGGCGGCCAATGACGTCAGCTCGGCGATCCAGTCCGGCAGGAATGCGTTCAGGCCGGGTAGGTCGTGCGGGCGGCTCTCGCGCACCGCAGCCAGTGTCGGCGCGTGACGACTGGGCAGGTCGAACCACTCGTCGACCAGGGTCGCCGCGCGCTGTGCGGGCGGTGTTGTCTCATATACCGCACGCAGGTACTGGGACTCGGCCTCGGCGACGTCGGTGCGCACCATCTCGTCCGGCGGGGACGGGCCGCAGAACGTGCCGACCTCCTGGTCGAGGTCGAACGCGCGCACCAGTCGTTCGTATGCTGCGCGCGCCAGACCGAGGTCGCCGGCGAGGAACGCTGCCTGGGCGTCGTCGAGCAGCCCGTCCATCTCCCAGACCCAGGACTCGTCACCGAATGAGCGCTGGTCGCGGATCTCGGGGTCCCAGCCGAAGCCCTCGTAGTAGTCGCCGGAGGAGATCCGGTCGACCAGGTCGTCGATGTCGGTCAGGAGCGGGTCGTCCTCGACCGGCCAGGTCGACTGCTGTGTGTCCTCAGCTGGTGCCGTGTTGTCGAGTGGTGATGGATGGGCGAAGATCTCGGCGAAGGCGCCGCGTTCACTTCTGGGCAGCGTCGCGGCGTGCGCGCGGACCGCGGCGCGGATCTGGTCGGCCGACATCCCCCTGCCAGCCGGTGATCCAGCGTGGCGAGGAATCGTTGCAGGGTCGGCCGATCAGCCATCGCCATCAGCCTGCCCGGGCGGGTAGGGGATCAGGCCGCGCTCGTAGGCAAGGAGTTGTATCTCCGGCTTCAGTATGCGTACGTCCACCAGGAGCCCGTCGACCTCGATCATCCAGGTGAGTGGGTTCATGTCGGCCACCGCTCGTCGGGTGAGCTCCGCATCAACGTGCGACAGGCCGACCATGTCGCGAACCAGCTTGGCCTTGTTGGCCATGGTGGTCTTCTTGACCTTGGTGGCCACGCTCAGCTGGTCCGCGCTCAGGTGCGGGCTCTGAGACTTGTCGAACAGGAAGTTGATCTGTGCCAGTGCGTACAGCACGCCGGCCGCCCAGATGCGAGGATCACCGCGGGTCAAAGGGGAGGGGCGCTTGCGGGCCAGCTTCGCGACGAGTCGGCGGGCCAGCTCGGCATACTCCGCATCGAGGTGCTCCTCGCATACCTCATCGGACACGGCGATGATCGGCTCGGCGCACCGGCGCATCGATGTGGGTATGCGCAGCTTGTCCGGCTCCGTCACGCGGGTCTCCTCTCGGGTGGTGCGCTGGGCGCCGTCCGAGCCTGTCATTGCCCGTGCCGCCGGGCAACCCGTGGCACGTCCGAGGCTCCGAGGCCGCGTTTCAGCCGGTGACGGTCAACAAACCCACGGTGGTGGGTGACTTCGAGGCCGCGTCACATGGGCGGTCGTGGCGTGTGGGCAGGTCGGTGCACTCAGGGTGGCAGCCAGTCTCGGACGATCGCGGTGCCCGGTATCGTGGAGGCATGCCGAAGACTGCTGTGACGCGCCAGACGCTCGCTGTGCACGAGCTCATCGACGCGCACCGCACGGAGTTCATGGCGCTGCTGGCCAAGTACGGCGCGACGAGCCCGAGACTGTTCGGCTCCGTCGCGCGCGGCACCGCGCAGCAGGACAGTGATATCGACATCCTGGTCGAGATGGATCCCGCCGACGGCAACCTGCTGATGCGGGCGTCCGGGTTGATGGAAGAGACTCGGGCCCTGTTCGGTCGGGATGATGTTGACGTGTTCCCGGTGCAGCTGCTCAAGCGCCCGATCTCGGCCTCGGCTCTTCAGGATGCAGTCGCGCTGTGAGCCGCAGTACCGATCCGTGGATTTCGCAACATCCTGGTCCACCAGTATTTCGGAGTCGACGTTGAGGTCGTTCGCGACGTGGTCGAGACCCACCTACCCCCGCTCGCGACGACGCTCCGCCGGCCCGACCGGCAGGATACTGAGTGATCGCCGCGCGTCATCGCTCGTCGACGCGCGCTGGAGCAACAGATTCGGACACGATGGGTCGTCGCTTCGTCTGAGCGTCCGAGTACTGTCAGGGACCACACCTGTTGCAAGGTGACGACTTCGTGAGGTCTCGCCTGCCTGCTGCGGGCCTACTTCGAACAGGCATCTGGGATGCACCGGCGGCAACGGTGCGAGCTTGCAACGGACAGAACAGGACAGAAGGGGTCAGATCCGGACTTTCGTATCGCACGTATATCGCACGGCACTTCTTACCATCGAGTAACTTATCCGCATATCTGCAGGTCAGGGACATATTGACCACACTTTGCCTCCTGTCTTGTA
>Ga0164242_10009423_pt1 | contig 10536 bp, 10 predicted proteins | sample OricomgcompostMG_FD_108783 | JGI IMG/M metagenome (GOLD analysis project Ga0164242, IMG submission 108783) | Miracle-Growth compost microbial communities from Emeryville, California, USA - Original compost - Miracle growth compost (MG) ... | reverse complement strand
GAACACCGCCGCGGCGACCCTGTACGCGAGGCTCGGCTTCCTGCCCGCCGAGCGCTACCACTACCGGCAGCGCCGGTGACCGGAGACCGGGCACGGCTGCCCCGGTGCTGCGAGGCGCCGTACGGCTGCCCGGGTGCTGCGAGACGCGGTACGGCTGCCCGGGTGCGGCGGGACGCGGCACGGCTGCCCGGGTGCGCGCGGCGCAGCGCCGGCACCGGGGCGGCCGCGCCGCCGCGCGTCAGGCGATGAGGGAGTCGATCGCCGCGGCGGACAGCACGTGGTCGGCGGCCATGGCGCTCGCCCCGAGCACGCCCGCGCGGCCCATCGTCCGGGACGCCGCGATCCGCAGGTGCTGCGTGGCCAGCGGCAGCGACCTGCGGTACACGACCTCGCGGATGCCGGCGATCAGGTGCTCGCCCGCCTCGGCCACCTGCCCGCCGATCACGATGACGGACGGGTTGAGCAGGCTGACGCACGCGGCGAGCACGCCGCCGATCCGGCGTCCCGCCTCGCGGACGGCCCGGCTGGCCTCGAGGTCCCCGGCCCGGACGAGCGCCACGACGTCGGCCCCGTCGGACGCGGCCACGCCGTGCTCGGCGAGCTCGGTCGCGATCGCGGGTCCGCTCGCGACGGCCTCCAGGCAACCGGTGTTGCCGCACCGGCACGGCCGGTCGGAGCCGCCGGGCACCGCGATGTGCCCGACGTCGCCCGCGGAGCCCTGGGCGCCGCGGCGCAGCGAGCCGTCCGAGATGATGCCGGCGCCGATGCCGGTGGCGACCTTGACGAAGAGCAGGTGGTCGACCGACGCCCACTGCGTGCGGTGCTCGCCCAGCGCCATGATGTTGACGTCGTTGTCGACGAGCACGGGGACGTGCAGCGTGTCGCCGAGGATCCCGGGTACGTCGGCGTCGTCCCAGCCGGGCATGATCGGCGGGTTGATCGGCCGCCCGGAGGAGTGCTCGACGGGGCCGGGGAGCCCGACGCCGATGCTCGCGAGGTCCTCGACGGGCCGCTCCGCCTCGGCGAGCAGGTCGCGACCCAGCTCGACCACGCGGCCGAGCACCGCGCCAGGTCCGTCGGCGATGGCGATCGGCTCGGCGTGCTCGGCGAGCACGTCGCCGGCGAGGTCCGTCACCGCGAGCCGCGCGTGCGTCGCGCCGAGGTCGACGGCGAGCACGACGCGTGCCGCGGGGTTGAACCGGAACGTCGACGGCGGACGCCCACCGGTCGAGGACGCCTCACCGGACGGGCTGACCAGGCCGGACGCGAGCAGGACGTCGACGCGCGCGGCGATCGTGGAGCGGGACTGGCCCGTCACGGTGGCGAGGTCGGCACGCGTGCGCGGCCGCCCGTCACGCAGCAGCTGGAACATCTCGCCGGCGCCCGTCGGCCGCGGTGCGACCTTCGCCAGCTCCTGCATGCGCACAGTGAACCACCCCGCACGATCGATCTTCCTCGGCGACCGCCCCCGGGTTCCGTAGGTTGCGGTTGCACAACTCTGCCACAAAGGCTGCAACTTTTGCTTGACGATCGGCAGAAGTGCCCCTAGTTTCATCGCCATGGTCGACGAGGACCGTACGGAGCAGGGCGAAGCGGACCGGATGCGGCCCGCGCAGCAGCCCCAGACGCCCACGCGTGCCGCGCCGCGGCCCGACGAGCCGGTGGCGGGCGCGCCGCTGCTCGTCTTGCGCGGCATCGGCAAGCAGTTCCCCGGCGCCCGAGCGCTCGACGAACCACGACGACGACCAGGGCGTCGGCGTCATGGCGGCGATCGAGAACGCCAACCGCGACGAGTTCTTCATGGTCGGCGGTGCCGGCTCGAAGCAGGTCATGAACCAGATCAAGGCCGACGACACCGTCATCAAGGCGACGGTCATCTACCCGTCGACGCAGGCGGCCGACGCCGTCCGGCTGGCTCGGCTCCTCGTCCAGGGCAAGGCGATGAGCGACCTCGTCGAGGTGGAGGTGCCGCGCAAGGTGCAGCTCTACGCGCCCGTGGTGACGAAGGCGAACGTGGACCAGTACCTGCCCACCGCCTTCGAGTCCTGACGTCCGCCGCGCGGGGCGTCGCACCGAGACGCCCGCGCGCCGGCGACGGCCGGCACCACCAGAAGGGTCCCGCGATGACTGATCCCACCGTCCCCGCACCCCGGCTCGGCGTCGGCATGGTCGGCCACGCCTTCATGGGGGCGGCCCACTCGCAGGCGTGGCGCAACGCCCCCCGGTTCTTCGACCTGCCGCTGACGGTCGACATGGCGGTCGTCGGCGGCCGCGACCGGGCCCGCGCCACCGCCGCCGCGCACCGGCTGGGCTGGCGCGACGTCGAGACCGACTGGCGCCACCTCGTCGCCCGCGACGACGTCGACCTCGTCGACGTGTGCACGCCGGGCGACACGCACGCGCAGATCGCGGTCGCGGCTCTCGCCGCCGGCAAGCACGTGCTGTGCGAGAAGCCGCTCGCCAACACGGTGGCCGAGGCCCGCGCGATGGTCGACGCGGCCGAGCGGGCTCCCGACCGGGTCGCGATGGTCGGGTTCACCTACCGGCGGGTGCCCGCGATCCAGCTCGCCCGCACGCTCGTCCGGGACGGCCGGATCGGCACGGTGCGCCACGTGCGGGCGCAGTACCTGCAGGACTGGATCGCCGACCCGCGGGTGCCGCTGTCGTGGCGGCTCGACCGGCAGAGGGCCGGGTCGGGCGCGCTCGGCGACATCGGGGCGCACGTCGTGGACCTCGCCCAGTTCGTCACGGGGGAGCGCCTCACGGGGGTCGCGGCCATCCTCGAGACGTTCGTCCACGAGCGGCCGGTCGCCGAGCAGTTCGCCGGCCTGTCCGGCGCCGGCGCGGCCGGCGGAGCCACGGGGCCCGTGACGGTCGACGACGCCGCGGTCTTCCTCGCACGCCTCTCGGGCGGCGGCCTCGCGACGTTCGAGGCGACGCGGTTCGCGTACGGGCGCAAGAACGCGATCCGCCTCGAGGTCAACGGCTCGGACGGCTCGCTCGCGTTCGACTTCGAGGACATGAACGTCCTGCACTTCTTCGACGCGCACGAACCCGCGGCGACGGCGGGCTTCCGACGCATCGTCGTCACCGAGCCCGAGCACGCCTACGTCGCCGCGTGGTGGCCGGCGGGGCACGGCCTCGGGTACGAGCACGCGTTCACGCACCAGGCGGTCGACCTGGTGCGCGGCATCGCGGCCGGGGAGCACCCGGCGCCGACGTTCGCCGACGGGCTCCAGGTGCAGCTCGTCCTCGACGCCGTCCAGCGATCGTCCGCCGACGACGCGCGCTGGACCCCGATCAGCACCGCCGTCGACCAGCTCGACGGCCACCCCGTCCCCGCCGGCGCGGCCGGCTCGAGCGCGCACGCCCAGGAGGCCTGACATGGCACGTCCGATCACCCTGTTCACCGGCCAGTGGGCGGACCTGCCGCTCGAAGAGGTCGCGCGGCTCGCGGCCGGCTGGGGCTACGACGGCCTCGAGCTCGCGTGCTGGGGCGACCACCTCGACCCGTGGCGCTGGGACGACGACGACTACGTGGCGGGCCGGCTCGAGCTGCTCGAGCGGCACGGCCTCAAGGTCTGGGCGATCTCCAACCACCTCAAGGGCCAGGCGGTCTGCGACGACCCGATCGACCAGCGGCACCGCGACATCCTGCCCGACGTCGTCTGGGGCGACGGCGACCCGGAGGGCGTGCGGCAGCGCGCGGCCGAGGAGATGAAGCACACCGCACGCCTCGCCGCCAAGCTCGGCGTGCGCACGGTCGTCGGGTTCACGGGGTCGTCGATCTGGAAGTACGTCGCGATGTTCCCGCCCGTCTCGGCGGCGGCCGTCGACGCCGGGTACCAGGACTTCGCCGACCGGTGGAACCCGATCCTCGACGTGTTCGACGAGGTCGGCGTCCGGTTCGCGCACGAGGTGCACCCGTCCGAGATCGCGTACGACTACTGGACGACGCAGCGCACGCTCGAGGCGATCGGCCACCGGGAGGCGTTCGGCCTCAACTGGGACCCGAGCCACTTCGTGTGGCAGGACCTCGACCCCGTCGACTTCATCGTCGAGCACGCCGACCGGATCTACCACGTGGACTGCAAGGACGCGAAGCGCCGGACGGGCAACGGCCGCAACGGCCGGCTCGGCTCGCACCTGCCGTGGGGCGACCCGCGCCGCGGGTGGGACTTCGTCTCGACCGGGCGTGGCGACGTGCCGTGGGAGGCGTCGTTCCGCGCGCTCAACGCGATCGGGTACGACGGTCCCGTCTCGGTCGAGTGGGAGGACGCCGGGATGGACCGGCTCGTCGGCGCGCCCGAGGCCCTGGCGTTCGTGCGCCGCAACGCGTTCGACGCGCCGCAGGCCGCGTTCGACGCGGCGTTCAGCTCGCGCTGATCGCGCCCGCCCGGGGGAGTGCGGGTCCGGCGCCGGCCGGGAGGGCGGCGGCGCCGGACCCGCCGTTCGTCGTCCCGGATCGCCGCGCGCACCGGCCCGACCGGCAGATACTGAGGCATGATCACCGTCGATCGCGCGCTGCAGCTCCGCGGCGCGGGGCTGCGCTGGCACCCCACCTCGGGCGACCGGTTCGCCGTGCTGCAGGCCGCGCTCGCGGGCGAGGTCTTCACCATCAGCGAGATGACGATCGAGCCGCACGACTACCCGACCGGCACGGTGCTCGGCTTCAACGGGACGACGGAGTGGGCGCTCGACTCGGTCGCGCAGGAGGACGCGCTGTGGCTCCCGCGCGAGGACCAGCTGCGCGAGCTGCTGGGCCGGACGTTCCGCAGCCTCGCGCGCTCGACCGACGGGACGTACCAGGTGCTCGTCGAGCTCGCGGGGCGGCCCGAGCAGGTGTTCAGCGCCGAGACGGCCGACGACGCGTACGCGCAGGCGCTGCTGGCGCTCGTCAGCGCCGCGGTCGACCCGGTCGCCTGAACGGCAGACGTCCCGCCGGGCGCGTCGGCGGCGCCCCCTAGACTCGGGCCATGTCCTCCCTCTCCCGCGACGAGGTCGCGCGCGTGGCAGGCCTGGCCCGGATCGACCTGACGCCCGACGAGATCGACCGCCTCGCGGGCGAGCTCGACGTGATCGTCGAGGCGGTCGCGCGCGTCAGCGAGATCGCGACGCCCGACGTGCCGGCCACGAGCCACCCGCTGCCGATGACGAACGTGTTCCGTGCCGACGAGCCCGTCGCCCCGCTGGACCGGGACGCGGTGCTGGCCGCCGCGCCGGCCGCGCGGGACGGCAAGTTCCTCGTGCCGCAGATCCTGGGGGAGGACGCGTGACCAACGCCGACCTGACGCGGCTGTCCGCCGCGCAGCTGGCCGACCGACTGGCCGCGGGCGACGTCTCGAGCGTCGACGCGACGCAGGCGCACCTCGACCGGATCGCCGCCGTCGACGACGCGGTGCACGCGTTCCTGCACGTCAGCGCCGAGGAGGCGCTGGCGACCGCAAGGGAGGTCGACGACCGCCGTGCGCGCGGCGAGGAGGTGCACGCGCTCGCGGGCGTGCCGATCGCTGTCAAGGACGTCGTCGTCACGAAGGGCCTGCCGACCACCGCGGGCTCGCGGATCCTCGAGGGCTGGGTGCCGCCCTACGACGCGACGCTCGTCGAGCGCATCAAGGCTGCGGGCCTGCCGATCCTGGGCAAGACGAACATGGACGAGTTCGCGATGGGCTCCTCGACGGAGCACTCCGCGTACGGCGACACGCACAACCCGTGGGACCTCGACCGCATCCCCGGCGGCAGCGGCGGCGGCAGCGCGGCCGCGGTCGCGGCGTACGAGGCGCCGCTCGCGATCGGCACCGACACGGGTGGCTCGATCCGTCAGCCCGCGGCCGTCACGGGCACGGTCGGCGTCAAGCCGACGTACGGCAGCGTCTCGCGCTACGGCCTCATCGCGCTGGCCAGCAGCCTCGACCAGGCCGGCCCGGTGACGCGCACGGTGCTCGACTCGGCGCTGCTGCACGAGCTCATCGGCGGCCACGACCCGCGCGACTCGACGTCGATCCCCGAGCCGCTGCCGAGCCTCGTCGAGGCTGCGCGCGCCGGAGCGTCGGGCGACCTCACGGGCCTGCGCGTCGGCATCGTCACCGAGCTGCAGGGCGAGGGCTACCAGGCGGGCGTCCTCGCGCGGTTCCACGAGTCGCTCGAGCTGCTGCAGCAGGCGGGCGCGACGCTCGTCGAGGTCTCGTGCCCGCACTTCACGTACGCGCTCGCGGCGTACTACCTGATCCTCCCGGCGGAGGCGTCGAGCAACCTCGCGAAGTTCGACGGCATGCGCTTCGGGCTGCGCGTCGAGCCCGCGCAGGGTCCGGCCACGGCCGAGCGCGTGATGGCCGCGACGCGCGGCCAGGGCTTCGGCGACGAGGTCAAGCGCCGGATCATCCTCGGCACCTACGCGCTGTCCGCGGGCTACTACGACGCGTACTACGGCAGCGCGCAGAAGGTCCGCACCCTGATCCAGCGCGACTTCGCCGCGGCGTTCGCGCAGGCCGACGTGCTCGTCTCGCCGACGGCGCCGACCACGGCGTTCAAGCTCGGCGAGAAGCTCGACGACCCGCTCGCGATGTACCTCAACGACGTCGCGACGATCCCCGCGAACCTCGCGGGCGTCCCGGGCCTGTCGCTGCCGAGCGGCCTGTCGGACGACGGCCTGCCGGCCGGCTTCCAGATCCTGGCGCCGGCCAAGGCGGACGACCGCCTGTACCGCGTGGGTGCCGCGCTCGAGGCGCTGCTCGAGCAGTCGTGGGAGGGCCCGCTGCTGGCGAAGGCCCCGGAGCTGGAGGTGGCCCGATGACGAGCCCGACGACGACCGACCTCGTCGACTACGACGACGCCGTCGCGCGCTTCGACCCGGTGCTCGGCATCGAGGTGCACGTCGAGCTCGGCACGCGGACCAAGATGTTCGACGGCGCCCCGGCGGGCTTCGGCGAGGAGCCGAACACCTCCGTGACGCCGGTGTCGCTCGGCCTGCCGGGCAGCCTTCCGGTGGTGAACGGCACGGCCGTCGAGTACGCGATCCGCATCGGTCTCGCGCTCAACTGCGAGATCGCGCAGAGCTGCCGGTTCGCCCGGAAGAACTACTTCTACCCGGACGTCCCGAAGAACTTCCAGACGAGCCAGTACGACGAGCCCATCGCGCACGACGGCTGGGTCGACGTCGAGCTCGAGGACGGCACGACGTTCCGCGTCGAGATCGAGCGCGCGCACATGGAGGAGGACGCGGGCAAGAACACCCACGTCGGCGGCGCCACGGGCCGCATCCACGGCGCCGAGTACTCGCTCGTCGACTACAACCGCGCGGGTATCCCGCTGGTGGAGATCGTCACGCGGCCGATCACCGGCGCCGGCGACCGGGCCCCCGAGGTCGCGCGGGCCTACGTCCAGACGCTGCGCGACCTGTTCCGCGCGCTCGAGGTGTCCGAGGCGCGCATGGAGCGCGGCAACGTCCGCGCGGACGTCAACGTGTCGCTGCGGCCGACGCCGGACAGCCCGCTGGGCACGCGCACCGAGACGAAGAACGTCAACTCGTTCCGCTCGGTCGAGCGCGCGGTCCGCTACGAGATCAGCCGCCAGGCGGCCGTGCTCGACGCGGGCGGCACGGTCGTCCAGGAGACGCGCCACTGGCACGAGGACACGGGCACCACGACGTCGGGCCGCATCAAGTCCGACGCCGAGGACTACCGCTACTTCCCCGAGCCGGACCTCGTGCCGATCGCGCCGGACCGCGCGTGGGTCGAGGAGATCCGCGCGGCGCTGCCCGAGCTGCCGGCCGCGCGCCGCCGCCGCCTGCAGGGCGAGTGGGGCTACGCCGACGCCGAGATGCGTGACGTCGTCAACGCGGGCGCGGTCGAGCTCATCGAGGCGACCACGGCCGCGGGCGCGTCGCCGACCGCGGCGCGCAAGTGGTGGATGGGCGAGCTCGCCCGCACCGCGAAGCAGCAGGAGGTCGAGCTGGCCGACCTGCCGATCACGCCGGCGCAGATCGGCCAGCTGCAGGGCCTCGTCGACAGCGGCCGGATCAACGACAAGCTGGCCCGCCAGGTGCTCGAGGGCGTGCTCGCGGGCGAGGGCGACCCGGAGGCGGTCGTGCAGGCGCGCGGGCTCGAGGTCGTCTCCGACGACGGCCCGCTGCTCGCGGCGATCGACGACGCGCTCGCGGCCCAGCCCGACATCGCCGAGAAGATCCGCGGCGGGAACCTGGGCCCGGTCGGCGCCATCATCGGCGCGGTCATGAAGGCGACGCGCGGCCAGGCCGACGCGGCGCGCGTGCGCGAGCTCGTGCTCGAGCGCGTGCAGGGCTGACGGCCGCGGCGTCCGGGGATGCCTGCGAGGCCCGCGAGATCCGGGAGGTGAGCGTGGACAAGCCGACGCTCCGCGGCGAGATGCTCGTGCTGCGCCCCATCCGGGCGGCCGACGCGGACGCGATGTGGGACCTCGTCACCGACCCGGAGACCCGGCGCCTGACGGGCTCGTCGCACGTCTGGACGCGGCCCGAGGTCGACGCGTTCTGCGTGGCGAGCGCGGCCGACCCGACGCGCATCGACCTGGCCGTGACCAGCGGCGACGCGGACGAGTACCTCGGCGAGATCGTGCTCGAGGCGATCGACGAGACGCTCGCGAGCGCCCGGCTGCGGCTCGTCATGCGGCCGGGCTACCGCGGCCGGGGGTACGGCACCGAGGCGATCTCCCTCGTCCTCGGCCTCGCGTTCGACGGGCTCGCGCTGCACCGCGTCGAGATCGACGTGCTGAGCATCAACACGCGCGCGCAGGCGATCTACGAGAACCTCGGGTTCCGCGTCGAGGGCCGCCGGCGGGACGCGTACCGCGACGGCGAGCGGTGGTGCGACGGCATCGTCATGAGCCTGCTGGACGACGAGTACCGCGCGACCCAGCCGGGCTGACGGCCCGCGGCCGGCCGCGCGGGACGGACGGCTCGCAACCGTCCGGGCCCGGACGCGTCGAAGGGGCGCACCGCCAGCACGGTGCGCCCCTTCGAGGACCGCGGCCCAGCCCGGCCGCGGTCCGGCCCGGTTCAGCGAGTGTTCAGCGGAGCCAGGTGTTGTTGCGGACGACCGGGAGGTTCGCCCACCACTTGCCGAGACCCCACGTGTCGCCGCCCAGGGTCAGCGCCGCGATCACGGCGACGGCCGCGTACACGACGTGGTAGTCCACGACCGGGTTGGTCGAGCCGACGCCGGCGACCCACGGTGCCTCGGCGATCCACATGAAGGCCATCAGCAGCACGGCGCTGACGGCGCCGACCCGCAGGCCGATGCCGAGCATCAGCGCGAGGCCGATGCCGGCCAGGCCGAGCATGAACAGCACGTCCGACGCCGGGCTGGCGATCGCGTGGAAGAAGCCGCCGAGGAAGTACCCGGTGCCCTCGCCGGCGTGCGAGAGGAAGCCCTGGCTCGGCTGCCCGCCGTTGATCCACGACTTCTCGGGCAGCGTCGAGAAGTGCAGGCCGAACAGCTTGTCGAGGAAGGCCCACACGAACACGAACCCGACCGCGAGGCGGCCGAACGCGATCGCCTTGCGCGCACCCGCGCTCGTGACGACCGACTCTTGAAGGACGACCTCGCCGACGGCCGTCGCCGCCGGGGTGCTCACTGCTGCTGCGCTCATCGCGTCTTCATCTCCTGTGGTCGGGGCGCCGTCCCCTGACGCCTCTGGCGCCAGCCAACTCCCGGCGTCCACATCGTGGGCAGGACGTTGGTCCCCGAGCCCGTTCACAGGTCCTTCACGAGGCGCCCAGACCGGCTCCCACTAGCCCGCGACCGGGACTTTCGTCACGATGGGCGCCATGACGCAGACCGCGGACGGTCCGGGCGGCACGGTCGAGGAGCCCCGGACGCTGCCCCGCGACCGCGGCTTCTTCGGCCACCCGATGGGGTTGTTCACGCTCTTCGGCACCGAGCTGTGGGAGCGGTTCAGCTACTACGGGATGCGCGCCATCCTCGTCTACTACCTCACGGACACGATCGCCAACGGCGGTCTGGGCATCGACAAGACGACCGGCAACGCGCTCGTCGCGGCGTACGGGTCGTCGGTCTACCTCGTGTCGGTGCTCGGCGGCTGGCTCGCGGACCGCGTGGTCGGCGCGCGGCGCGCGGTGCTCTACGGCGGCATCGTCATCGCGGCGGGCCACGTCGCGCTCGCCGTGCCGACGGCCGGCTTCTCGTTCCTCGGCGTGGCGCTGGTGGCGCTGGGCACCGGTCTGCTCAAGCCGAACGTCTCGTCGATGGTCGGCGAGCTCTACCAGCGCGACGACCCGCGGCGCGACTCGGGCTTCTCGATCTTCTACATGGGCATCAACATCGGCTCGCTGAGCGCGCCGTTCGCCGTCGGCGCGGTGCGCGACCTGTGGGGTTACCACGCAGGCTTCCTCGTCGCGGCGATCGGCATGGGCGCCGCGCTCGTGGCGTTCGTGCTGGGCCGCAAGTACCTCGGCGGCGCGGGTGACGTCGCGCCGAACCCGCTCACGGCGGCGGACCGCGCGCCCGTCGTGCGGCTGTTCCTCGCGGTGCTCGTCGGCGT
>Ga0164242_10009422_pt1 | contig 10537 bp, 7 predicted proteins | sample OricomgcompostMG_FD_108783 | JGI IMG/M metagenome (GOLD analysis project Ga0164242, IMG submission 108783) | Miracle-Growth compost microbial communities from Emeryville, California, USA - Original compost - Miracle growth compost (MG) ... | reverse complement strand
GGCTGGAGTGTCCTCTGTTTTTGGAGATTCCGCGTCCGTTTTCTTTGTAGAAGCACGTCGGCGGCGAACTGGCTTTTTGGACTTCTCTTCGCTGTCGGCTTCTGTCGGTTCTTCAGTTTTCTTCGAAGATTTAGCTGCGGGCTTTCTGGGGGCTCGCGTTTTCTTCGCGGGTTTTGCTGTAGGCGTTTCTTCGCTCTCGACCTTTTCAGATTTATCGGGATTAGCTTTAGTTTCTGCGTCCTTTGGTTCGCTCGCTTCATCGGACTTGGTTTTAGAGCTGGTTGTTGTCGCCTTGCGTCGACGTGTAGTCTTGGGCTTTGGCTTTTCTTCCGATTTGACTTTGTCCGGCTCGTCTGACTTATCAGTCGTTGCGTCCGCTTTGTCAACGGCTTTCTTGTCACTCTTGGCGTTTGCTTTGGGAGTTACTTCTGCCTCTGCGATGGGGACGGAGGAATTCTCGCTGGCGACGCTTACTGCTTGTTCTTTGTCGTTGGTTTCGTCACCAGTTGCTTCCTTATCGTTTGCTTCTGGCTTAACTGATGTGCTTCCGCTGCGCCAGGTGCGCCCTGAAAACTTCAATCGTCCGCGACGTGATGCGGGAACCGTCGAAGCGTTATTGGCGATTTCTTCTTCCAAACTCACTTCTTTGGGTTCCTGCGTTTCTTCCTGCGTTTGATCTGGCTTTACCTTGGGAACACGAGTAGGGGACTTTTTGACGTTTTGGACAGGTGCAATTTCAAGATCGCTGATTAACGGCTTTTCTTTGGGGGGACTTTCCTGCTCCTCTGGAGGACAGTTGCCATTTTCATCCAGCAACATCACTTGATATTCACCAGAACTGGTGTCGCGGCGATCCAGGCGAATAATACCTTTGGTGCAGGCTTTGTCGAGAAATTGTTTAAATTGATGACAGCCAAAAGAGCGTTCACTAAAGACAGGGTTAAGTTGCAGCATCATCTGTTTCACCGATGATGAACGCGCGTCCTGTCCGCGTTCGTCCATGGTGCTGATGGTACGCTGTAACAATGCAAAAGCGCCTTCCAATGTAGTGGCGTCTTCCTTTGCGCCTACGCTTGCGGCCAGCAAATTCTCATATGAAATATATTCGTTGCAGTTTTGTCGAATGAGGGCGGAGGTGAATTTGTTACCGGCAATCACCACAACTGATTTGCCCAAAAGCTGCAATTTCTTGATGAGCGGCAAAAAGTCGCTGTCTCCCGAAACCAGGCAAAATTCTGAAATGTGGTCTTGCGTCATGCCAATTTCAAAGGCATCGAGAGCAATGCGAATGTCGGCAGAATTTTTGATAATGGGACCAAAAGCCGGCGTTTCCACCAGTTCAATTCCCTGTTCCATGAGTTTGCGACGATGGCGATTGTGACGATACCAATCGCCATAAGCGCGTCCCAGTACCACAGAACCGCGGCTGCGTAGAGCATCCACTACCAGCTCGACGTCAAAACCGGGCGGGTCATCCACGCCTAAAATCACGTTGTCGAAGTCAATCAGCAACGCGATGCGTGGGCCTTGCAATCCTTGTTGTTCCAACTTTTGTCCTTGAAAAATGTAAATTAACAGGCATCAAAAGGAATTTTCGGCACCGCACTACTTCGTCTCAGCCGCGTTTTTTTTGTGACAAACACGGTTAAAAACCATCTGCGTAAAAGCGGACGAAGCGTCACTTCGCGGGATTAATTCGCAGGAATGTCTCCTCAAATAATTCTCACCGCAAAGCGTGCAATGCAAGTCGTTCAAACGGATACAGCTTTTGCACCTGCGGAAATTAAGTATAGCAGGATGGTTTGGGGAAAGGAAAAGTTCGTTGGCTCATTGTGGCTCGACATTCATGGCTCTGACGTTCCCGCTGGTTAAAAAGTACTTTTTCCTCCGGCGGGGACGCCGGAGCTACGATTATGAATGCTGTAGCCACGAATGACATATTGCTTATGACAAAAGGTTTGATAATATATCCAGCATCATGAAAGTTCTGGAAACATTTTCGTTGAATGGAAAGGTGGCATTGGTGACGGGCGGCGCCGGATTATATGGTCGTCAGATTGTGGATGCGTTGGCTGAAGCGGGCGCGAAGGTGTTTGTGGCGGCAAGATCGCGCGCGGCATTGGAAGAATTTGCTGCCTCGCGACGTGAGCGAGGTTCGGATGTGGAAGCATTAACCTTCGATCAAGGCGATGAAAAATCGATTTTAGCGTTGCGCGATGAATTGCTGGGACGTGTGGAAAAATTAGATGTCCTGGTAAATAACGCCGTGCTGCGTTCCATGAAAGAAGGTTATAAAAGTGCTGCGGAATCTTTTGCGCAAAGTATGCAAGTGAACGCGACAGGCTTATTCATTATTACACGCGCATTTGGCGACAAAATGGCGGAACAGAAATCCGGCTCCATTATTAATATCGGGTCTATTCAAGGCGTTTGCGGCGAAGACGCTTCCTTATATGTTGGCACAGATATGATTCATGGTTCTCCCGATTATTATTTCCACAAAGGCGGCGTGACAAATTTTTCCCGTTTTATTGCCAGCTATTATGGCGCGTCGCAAGTGCGTTGCAATTGCGTGATTGCCGGCGGGTTTTCTAATAATCAACCGGAACCATTTTTATCGCGCTACAAAGAGCGTACATTTTTAGGGCGCATGGCCGACGATGAAGATTTGAAAGGCTTGATGGTTTATTTGGCATCCGACGCGTCACGATATATGACTGGTGCAAATATCGCTTTGGATGGCGGCTACACCGCAAAATAGAGGATATATGAAATTTTCAAATTTGATGCTTGGCACCGCGCAGTTTGGCGTGGATTATGGCATCGCTAATCAAACAGGAAAACCTGCACAACATCAGGTTGATGAGATGATTTCTTTCGCCTGGAACAATGGTGTGAATTGCCTTGATACCGCTTCCTCGTATGGCGAAAGTGAAATGGTCGTTGGTAAAGCTTTGGAAAATTTAGGTCTGTCGCATCGGATGAAAATTGTTTCTAAAGTGGCACACTTTTCGGACGATCTCTCGCTTGCTGAAGTTAAAGATCATATACATAAAAGTGTGTATGGTTCACTCGCACGTTTGAAAGTAGATTATTTGGATGTATGTCTTTTTCATCATGAAAAGTACTTTTATGCGATAGAATTGTTGAACGAATTAAAGAAGCAAGGTGTGGTTAAATCAATCGGCCTTTCATTCTCGGGTATTAATTTCGACGACGCCGCAAAAGTACTTTCATCGCCATTGATTGATGTGGTTCAAGTTCCTGGAAGTGTATTGGATCGACGCTTTGAAAATTCTGGTTTTATATTGGCGCAGGAACGCTCAAAGCCAGTTTTTGTGCGCAGCGTTTATTTGCAAGGATTGTTAACGCAGGAAACCGCGCCAGCGCATTTGGCGGCGATGCAACCGGCGCTGGATGGGATTGGAGAATTAGCGTGTCAGTATGATCTTTCGCGAGAAGAATTATGCGTGCGTTACATATTGGGAATCCAGGGCGCGTCCAGCTTGTTGATGGGCGTGGATAATTTAAATCAATTGAAAGAAAATATTGCATTGATAAAGAAAGGTGCTTTGCCGCAAGATGTGCATCAACAGATTGCTCGAACGGTGCCGTTGTTGCCGGCGGATTTTCTCTGCCCGCATTTATGGCCGAAATGATTTGTCGTGGCAGGACGCGCCATGCCACGACAAATCAATGCCGTTTGGTCCAGGAATTACGCCCTTGCCAATAACAAAAATCCAACACCACGCACAAAACCACTGTTGTGGTTAAAGGCAACGTTTCGAGCCGTTCAAATCCCCAGGCAGGGTAAAACGTTAACCATAATGCCAGCAAAGTTCCGGCGAATGCCAGAATCATCATCGCTAATCCGCCCCAACGTTTGACGCGCCGCCGCTTATGCAAGAAATCGGTAACGCGCCCCGGCGCGCTTAGTGGAGCTGGGGCGGGTTGCATTCCATATAAAATTGCGAAAAGCAGCAGTGTGATTAGAGAAAGAAATACATTAATCTGGCTGGCTGCCGGTAATTTGTTCCATGTATTTGTTGGAGGATATTTGAGTGAAACAGCGGCCACTTTACCGCTCTTCCAGTATTTTTTCAGTTGGGTTTCTGATGATACATTGCGAGGAAATACCCACCAGTTTGCTTTTGGTGACAATTGTGTTTGATATGATTGCACCGTTGCTGGGGTGACAAAGAGCATCTTTGGAAACTGTAAGTTATAGGAATCATTTTTCGGTTCTTCAAAGCCAAAACCTGTATACCCATTTCGCTGATGCCATGAAATCTGCTGTGATGGAGACAGAATTCCGGGAAAAGTACTTTTCATGTTAATGACAGAAAGTTGAGTTTTCAAGTGATAGGGCAGAGGTGCATAATAGGTCCATCCCCAGCCTAGCGCGGCACATTGCAACGCAATCAATGCGGGGAAAAATACTGACGGTTTGCGAGTGCCCAAAATATAAGCGGTGAGCCGCCACAAGCCCAGAACAATAAGCGCGCTGCAGAACAGCAATGGCAATCCCCAGATCTGATTATTGCGAACCCACCAACCAATGAAAATCGGAAGTGAAAAGATGGTTTCACTAAAAGTACTTTTATGCGGGATAACTGTAATCCAGTTTGCTATGCTTTGCGTGTTCCAACCCGCTGCAGCCCAGCTCGGGAGGTTTATAGATAAGGCAGGTGATGATGACAAACTATCACCAATAAACGAATGAAATAATGACACACAGAAAAGCAAAACGATGCTGACAAGAAGCGCGGATAGACAAATGCGGCGGGCGCGCGGCGACGATCCGTGGCCGTGTCCTCGGCTCCAGCCATGCAATTCTAACGATCCACGCGAAGTGGTGCGGCCTGCAAATTTTAAACGAATTTGTGTTCGCCTCCCGTTCTACTAAAAGTACTTTTATACTGCGGAATTTAATAACGGAATGGAAATCGCAGCGCCGCGATCGATTGATTGTTCCGCGCAAATCGCCAGCGCAGTGGAATAATAGGCGGAATCAAGTTCATCTCCAGCATTCTTATTACCAATAATACGTTGATAAAATTCCTCGCGCAACGCCGGATCACCGCCGCCGTGACCACCTCCACTATGTTGTGGTTTCCATTCTTCCGTGTGCGAACTTGCCGAATGTCCATATTCAATGCGAATGAGAAACCGTCCGGGATTATCATAAAAGCCATACATTTTCCCTTTGGTTCCGGTGAGCGTGAACTCGCGCGTATAATCTGAAGTGAAATGGCATTCATGAAATGTGGCGCGGCTGCCGTTGGCGTAGGTGATATTGAGCAGTGAATTATCGTTGAGATTCATTGCATTGCTCCACACGCAAACATCATCCTTTTCCACGACGGCATCATAATCCATTGCAAAACGGCGATAATCAACCGCATACGGACAATGATGCGCTTCGGCACAATCGCGGCAACGGCGCTCATCGTCGACTTTATTTCCCCATATATCAATGCCGCCGCCGTAATAATCGAGTCCGCCTTCAGCATACACTTTCACCGGATCGCTATCCATAAACCAGTTCAGCAAATCTAGCGAATGTGTGGCTTTTTGCAAGAGCAACGATATATAAAAATCCTTTTGGCGATGCGGATCGTGGAAAAAATAATTGCCTCCCACAGAAACATTATCAAAACAATGTCCTATTTTCACTTCGCCGATACGACCTTCATTTAAGAGCTTTTTCATCTCCACAAAAACCGGGCAGGAACGCAATTCAAAACCAATCATAAAAATGCCGGGCGATTTTCGAGCAGCTTCAATCATTAGTTGCGCATCTTCAATAGTTTGGCAAAGTGGTTTTTCAACCAGGACGTGTTTTCCGGCTGCGAGCCCTGCCAACGCAGGTTGCACATGATGTGGATCATTGGTCGTCACGATCAGCGCATCAATGTCCGTATTTTGAAGCATCTCTTCCAGACTTTGAAAATAGTGAACATCTTCGCCTAATTTTTTACGTGCTGTTGCTAATTTGTTTGCATCAAGATCGCAAACTGCACGTAAATCGAAACCTGGATGATTGCGCTGAGAATAAGCTCCTGCAAAATATAAACCGCGTCCGCCCAGACCGACGACGGCGGTTTTGATGATTTTAGTTGGTGTATTCATTTTTGATAGTTATATAATTGTCATTCCGAGTGAAGTCGAGGAATCTTGCCGTTTATTTGCCGCAAAGGTAGCGACAAGATTCCTCCATTTTCCCATGCGTGGGTTCGCTCGTTTCTCGCTGTGGCCGAAATGACACAGATTACTTTCTAAAAGTACTTTTACGCTAAATCCAATTTTTTCCCCGTCAATCGCGAATACGCTTCCAGATATTTATCCAATGTGCGCTGCATAATTTCCGCCGGCAACGCCGGCGCTGGCGGGGTTTTATCCCAATCCAGCGTTTCCAAATAATCGCGCACAAATTGCTTGTCAAAAGAATCCTGGCTCGCGCCCGGCGTGTATTTTTCCTTATCCCAAAAACGAGAAGAATCCGATGTTAAAGCTTCATCCACCAAAGTTAATTTTCCCTCAATTAGCCCAAATTCAAATTTGGTATCAGCAATAATAATACCGCGCTGGCGCGCATAATCTGCAGCGAACGAATACAGTCGCAGAGAAGTACTTTTCACCTGTTTCGCCAATCCAGCACCGATTAATTCTGATGTTTGCTCGAATGAAATGGGTTCATCGTGACCGCTTTCGGCTTTTGTGGAAGGAGTAAAAATCGGTTCTGGCAATTGCTGACTTTGCTGTAGACCAGCGGGTAGGGCAATGCCGCTGACTGCACCATTTTCGCAATATTCTTTCCAGCCGCCGCCTGCCAGATACCCACGAACGACACATTCGATAGGCAATACTTCGGCGCGTTTGACTAACATGGCGCGTCCTTGCCAATCTTCTTGCTCCTGAAATTCTTGGGGAAAATCCGCTAAATCATCGGAGATAAAATGATTGGGAATAATGCCGGCCGTTTGCGAAAACCAGAATTTGGAGATCGAGGAAAGTACTTTTCCCTTGCCGGTGATGGGCGTGGGAAGAATGCAGTCGAACGCGGAAATGCGATCGCTGGCCACAATAATTAAATGTTCGCCCGCGTCATAAATGTCACGAACTTTGCCGCTCTTGAAAGGTTGTTGTTGCATGATTGTGAAGATCAGTTTATCTTGCCTTGCGCTTTGCGAAAGTACTTTTTTGAGGGTATCCTTTATTTGAAGATGGCGGGAATTAAAAGTTAGCAGGTAGAATACTATGAAAAGTGATTTTAAGAAGTTGTTTAAGACGATTTTTGTTGCTGGTGTCTTGGTGGTGGGCGCGATCAGTGCTCCGGCGCAAACGATCCAAAAGAAATTTATTGAAGCCGGCTGGGATAAACCCGACACCGCGATGTTGCGCAAGAATCTGGCGCAGATGGAAAAAACACCATTTGATGGTGTGATTATCGGCGTCACTGGAAAAAATGACGAAGGCAAAACGGTGCAAGCGCGCGCAACTTTTTCTAATATTTCCTGGAAAAAAACATGGTTTGAGAGTAGTATTGATGATCTCAAAGCAATTCATTCCAAAAAGTTGACCGACAATCTTATTCAGGTGGGAGCAAATCCTGGAAACGTCGATTGGTTTGATGATGCCGGATGGAAACAGATCGTGGATCACATGCGTATCGTGGCAGAGATTGCCAAAGAAGGACATCTGAAAGGCATTCTGTTTGATCCTGAAGCATATACAAAACCGTATCGCCAATTCGATTATTCGGCGCAAGCACAGCATGATAAACATACGTTTGAAGAGTATCAAACCAAGGCCCGGCAACGCGGAAAGGAAATAATCAGCGCTGTGGCGTCAGTAGATCCCAATTTGCTGTTTTACACATTTTTTATGAATAGTATCAATGCGAGTGCTGCGAAAACGCCCGACCCACAGCAAGCTTTGCAGACATATTCTTATAGCTTGTATCCCGCTTTTATAAATGGCTGGCTGGATGCTGCGCCGCCGTCAATGATTTTTGTGGATGGCTGCGAATCGCAAGGATATCACGCCAACAGCCAGTTGGACTTTTTGCAGGCTGCGAATTTAATACGCAATACGGCGTTGAATTTGGTAGCGCCAGAAAATCGTCAAAAATATCTGGCGCAGGTGCAGGTTAGCTATGGACTTTATCTGGACGCTTATGTCAATCCGTCCACATCGCCGTGGTATATCGATCCCAAAGGCATTTCTCCCACGCAACGCTTGCAAATCAATGCCGCATTTGCCACCGAAGCCGCCAGTGAATATGTGTGGATTTATGGCGAAAAATATCGTTGGTGGCCCACGCCAAGCGGCAGCGTAAACCCGCAAAGCTGGGATGATAAATTGCCTGGGATTTCTGATGTGTTGCTGGCCGTTACTCATCCTGATCTTATGGCGGAACAGATGATTTCTTCGTTGGAGAAAAAGGATCAATTGAAAAATTTATTGCAAAACGGCGATTTTGCATCCGCAAAAACCAACACTGCCGCGACGGATAATGTGCCGCTTGATTGGAAAACTGCGGGCGCTCCGGCGAATTGGAGCACCTGGCAAATTCAGGCGTCGCATGGAACTTTCAGCCAGGATAATAGCATTTCGCACAGCGATGATAAAAGTGGTGTCGTGCGTTTGGCGGGCGTGGAAAACGGCTGCATTATTCAATCGATCGACGTGAACCCCGGTGATTCCTATGTTGTTCAGGCGTGGAATCGTCAAGTTGGACAAGGTTCTTCCTGGATTCGCGTGCGATGGCAAACGGCGGAAAGTAAGTGGACGGATGTGGGATCGGATGTATTATTGTTCGGTAAAAAGACTTCCGATAAAAATGCATGGCGCAAAATTCAAGGTGTGGCAACGGTTCCATCTGATGCCGCTAAAATGGTGATTTTGCTGTCCGTTGCTAACCAGGCATCAGCGCAGGATGTGGCCTGGTATGACGATGTGCATGTATATAAAATTCAATAGACAATAGAAATGAACGATACTAAAAGTACTTTTAAGAAACGAATCCTAACTGGCGACCGCCCAACGGGGAAGCTGCATTTGGGGCATTATGTGGGAAGTTTGCGCAATCGTGTGGCGCTGCAAGATGAATATGAAACATATATCTTAATTGCTGATGTGCAGGCATTGACGGATAATTTTGCACGACCGGAAATCCTCAAGGAAAACATCTTCCAGGTGGTATTGGATTATTTGGCGGTGGGGTTGGATCCGCAAAAATGTGCATTTGTGGTGCAATCATTGATTCCTGAAATTGCCGAATTAACGATCTTCTATTTGAATTTGGTGAGCCGCGCGCAAGTGGAAAAGAATCCTACCGTTAAAACAGAAATTCAGCAAAAATTCAACGGCGAAGTACCGATGGGATTTGTGTGTTATCCGGTTTCGCAAGCTGCCGATATTACGGCTTTTGGGGCGCATTTAGTTCCCGTGGGACACGATCAGGCGCCGATGATTGAACTCACGCGGGACATCGTGGGGCGTTTCAATAATCATTATGGCGATACATTGGTAATGCCGGAAGCGATGTATGCGGAATTTGGCCGATTACCGGGAATCGACGGCAATGCCAAAATGGGCAAGAGTTTAGGCAATGCCATTTATCTGGCGGATGACGAAAAGACGGTGCAGAAAAAAGTAATGAGCATGTTCACCGACCCCAATCGTTTGACCGGCAAAGAACCGGGAACAGTTGAAGGAAATCCTGTCTTTACGTATCATGACGCTTTCAATCCCAATCGCGAACGTGTAGAAGAATTGAAAACGCTGTATCGCGCCGGTGGCGAGAATGAAAACGGCAAACCGCTTCTGGGCGATGTCACCGTGAAACGTGAATTGGCGACAGTGCTCAACGAAATACTGGAACCGATCCGCACCAAACGCGCAGAGTTTGAAGCCAATCCTGATTACGTGCGCGATGTTATTCAGGATGGAACTCGCCGCGGCCGCGAACGCGCACAGCAAGTAATGAAAGAGGTGCGCGCTGCAATAAAAATCGATTACTTTGCAACGTAAGCAATTTTTATAACAACTCTTCTTTTGAGACGTCACAAAGAATCATTTCATTTCGTGGTATAACAAAATTGCTTTTTTAAAAGGCAATATTATCTTCGATTGATGAACCCTCAAAAGTACTTTTACGAGGGCATCAAACAGTGAGGTGATCGAAGAGTTTCTAATCATGCGACATGTCTCATTTATTCGTGGCATTAATGTGGGAAGGGCCAAGCGGGTTGCGATGGTGGAATTGCGCGCTTTGGCTGGCGAGTTGGGATACACCAATGTACGAACTTTGCGCAACAGTGGCAATTTGATTTTTGATACCACGCCAGCCAAAGGTAGAACCGCTTCCAAAAAGATTGAGAAAGAATTGTATGCTCGGCTGGATGTTGCCGCACGCGTAATTACTCTCACTGAAGAAGAATTACATGCAATAATCGCTAAAAATCCGATGCGCGAAATTGCCACGGAGCCATCCCGCTTTCTCGTCGCTGTCTTGGAGGATATCAATGAT
>Ga0164242_10009421_pt1 | contig 10539 bp, 11 predicted proteins | sample OricomgcompostMG_FD_108783 | JGI IMG/M metagenome (GOLD analysis project Ga0164242, IMG submission 108783) | Miracle-Growth compost microbial communities from Emeryville, California, USA - Original compost - Miracle growth compost (MG) ... | reverse complement strand
CCTGCAAGGCCTTGGCTTGCGCCGCCTTTTCTTCTTCCAGCTTGGCGAGACGCTCCTGCTTCTCGCGCAGATCGGCTTCCTGGCGTGCGATCAGTTCAGCCTGACGGCGCGCTTCCTCGGCGCGACGCTCGATTTCCGCTTCATCGATCACGGGTGCAGCCGGTTTGGCCGGCGCTTCCTCGACGGCAGGTTCGTCGCGCTTGACGAAAGTGCGCTTCTTGCGCACTTCGACCTGGATCGTGCGCGACTTGCCGGTGGCATCCGCCTGCTTGATCTCGGTGGTTTCCTTGCGTGTCAGCGTGATCTTCTTTTTCTCGCGGTCAGGCGTGGCGCCATGCGCTCGGCGCAGGTGCTCGAGGAGCTTGTCCTTGTCGGCCTTGGATAATTCGTCGGACGCAGAGCTCTTCTCGACGCCGGCATCGCGCAGCTGCGTGAGCAGCAAATCTGCGGGCATCTTGAGCTCGGTGGCAAATTGGGCTACGTTGTTACTCGCCATTCAGTCCTCTTTTCTGTGTGACACGTTGTATGACAAACCGACTCCCCGCGATTACTTGGCTTCCGCCATGCTCCAGACCTTGGCTTGCAGCGCCTTGGCATGGTCGTCGTACTTGGCATCGATGAGCTTCATCTCATCGTCGGTCACATCTTCAAATTCAGTTTCAATCAGATGACGCGCGCGGTCGGCGGGCAATGCCAGGATCGCGCCGAATTCGTCATACGCCAGTCCGGCAAATGCATCGACCGTCTTGATGCCGGCCAGGCCCAGCTTGCCGGCAATGACGCGATCCATGCCCTCCAGATTGACCAGCGCATCGTCCATGCCTTCCAGGCCTTCCTCGGAAGCGATCGCTTCGGTCAGCAGCGCGTCGCGCGCGCGATTGCGCAGCTCGTTGACGGTGTCTTCGTCGAAGGATTCGATATCCAGCATTTCGCTGATCGGCACGTAGGCGATTTCTTCCAGCGTGGCGAAACCCTCCTCGATAAGGATGTTGGCCACTTCCTCGTCGACGTCGAGCTTCTCCATGAACAGCGCGCGGATCGCGGCGGTCTCTGCCTGCGACTTGTCGGCCGATTCCTCGGCGGTCATGATATTGATCTGCCAGCCGGTCAGCTCGGATGCGAGGCGCACGTTCTGGCCGCCGCGGCCGATCGCGATCGCGAGGTTTTCCTCGTCGACCACCACGTCCATCGCGTGCTTGTCTTCATCGACCACGATCGAGGACACGTTGGCCGGCGCCAGCGCGCCGATCACGAATTGCGCCGGATCGTCGGACCACAGCACGATGTCGACGCGCTCGCCGCCGAGTTCGCCGGTCACCGCCTGCACGCGCGAGCCGCGCATGCCGACGCAGGTGCCGATCGGATCGATGCGCTTGTCGTTGGTGAAGACCGCGATCTTGGCGCGCACGCCGGCGTCGCGCGCCGCTGATTTGATCTCCAGCAGGCCTTGCTCGATTTCCGGCACTTCCAGCTCGAACAGCTTCATGATGAATTCCGGCGCGGTGCGCGACAGGATCACCTGCGGGCCGCGGGCATTGCGGTCGATGCGCAGGATGTAGGCGCGCACACGGTCGCCGATGCGCAGATTCTCTTTCGGGATCATCTGGTCGCGCGGCAGGCGCGCTTCGATGCGGCCGGATTCGACGATCGCATCGCCGCGTTCCATGCGCTTGATGGTGCCGGTGACCAGCGCATCGCCGCGCTCCAGGAAATCGTTCAGGATCTGCTCGCGCTCGGCGTCGCGGATGCGCTGCAGCACGACCTGCTTGGTGTCCTGCGCGAAGCGGCGGCCGAAGTCGACCGATTCGATCGGCTCTTCGATGTAGTCGTCGACCTCGATATCCGGGATCTGCTCCTTCGCCTCGAAGTGCAGGATTTCCTGGTCGGGCAGTTGCAGACCGGCCTCGTCGGGCACCACATGCCAGCGGCGGAAGGTTTCGAATTCGCCGTCTTCGCGATCGATCGAGACGCGGATGTCGACGTCGCCTTCGTAGCGCTTCTTGGTCGCCTGCGCGAGCGCATGCTCGAGCGCGCCGAAGACGATCTCCTTGTCGACGTTCTTCTCACGCGCCAGCGCGTCAACCAGCAATAAAATTTCGCGACTCATGCTTTGCGACTCCTAAAATCCACTTTCGGCACCAAGCGTGCCTTGTCTACATCGGCGAGCGTAAATTCGAGCATCGCCGGCCCCTGATTACCTTCAAATTCCAGTGCCAGCGTGTCGCCGACCGGTTCCTGCAAAATTCCCTGAAACGACTTGCGATTGGCCGCGCCGGGCATCGGCATGCGCAGCTTGACGACCGCTTCCGCGCCGGCAAACCGCACATAATCGGCATACTTCTTCAATGGACGATCAAGACCCGGAGAAGAAACCTCCAGGCGTTCGTAATTGGCGTTCTCGACGGTCAGCACATGCAGCAGCTGATGCGTGACCTTCTCGCAATCGTCGACGGTGATGGCGCCCTTGTCGGCATCCTCCGGCGGGAAATCGATATAGACGCGCAGCAGTCCGCGCGCAGCCTGTTCGAAATCGACCAGCTCGTAGCCCATGCCCGTTACGGTTTTCTCTATCAACGCCGACAACTGCAAATGAATCTCTCCGGGGAAGGTCGCGCAGCGGCGCTTCATCCAGCGCTACGGCTTCGACGCGATATCGCAAACTGTTTAACAAAAAAAAAATGGGCATCTGCCCATCTTTTTTATCATTCTGACCACCAATTTCAATGCCAAAGAGCTAAGTCCCTGGCTGGCGGCCTGCCGAATTATAGCCGATCACGCCGCTTGCCGCAATTCGCTTCGACAAGCCGGCGTACCGGCAAGACAGAATTTCATGCTCATGGCTTGGAGCGCCGACGCATGCCGCCGTGCGGATTGCCGTGCGCGGTTCCGCCGCCGGCGCGGTTGCCGGCCGCCGCCCGCCGCGGCTGCCCCATGCCGGGGAAACCGAGCGCGGTCTGCAGCGGATCGGGCTGGCGGCTGCGCGGCTGCGCGCCGCGTCCGGTCTTGTTGGCATTCTGGCCCTGGCCGCGGCCTTGGCGCGCGCCGACATTCTGCCACTGGCTCGGGCTGCTCGGCGGGTTCAGGCCGTCGAAACGCGGACCGCGATTGCCGTTGCCGCGCTCGCCGCCGCGCGACTTGCTGACGCTGCCGCCGCTCGACGGCTTCTCCAGCCCGCTCAAGGCCATCAGGTCGCGCACCGCGTGTTCGTCCATTTCTTCCCAGCGGCCGCGCTTCAGTCCGCGCGGCAAGGTCATCGAACCGTAGCGGGTGCGAATCAGGCGCGACACGGTGAGGCCGACCGCCTCGAACATGCGCCGCACTTCGCGGTTGCGGCCTTCGCCGATGGTGACACGGTACCACTTGTTGATGCCTTCGCCGCCGCCGTCCGCGATACGGGAAAACTGCGCCGGGCCGTCTTCCAGCTCGACGCCGGCCAGCAGTTTCTGCCGCATGCCTTCCTCGAGCTCGCCCAGCGTGCGCACCGCATACTCGCGGTCGATGCCGTAGCGCGGATGCATCAGGCGGTTCGCCAGATCGCCGGAGGTCGTAAACAACAGCAGGCCTTCGGTATTGAAATCGAGACGGCCGACCGCCAGCCACTTGCCTGTCTTCATCGTCGGCAGACGATCGAACACCGATGGCCGGCCTTCCGGATCATTGGTACTGACGATTTCGCCGGCCGGCTTGTGATAGACCAGCACGCGCGGCGGGCGCTTGCTGACCTTGCGCTGGATCAACTTGCCGTTGATGCGAACCTGATCGGTCGGCAGGATGCGCTGCCCGATGTGCGCGGGCTCGCCGTTGACAGAAACGCGGCCCGCAATGATCAGCTCTTCCATGTCGCGGCGCGAGCCCAGGCCCGCTTCGGCCAGCACCTTGTGCAGCTTGGGCGCATCGTCTTCCGCGGTCAGATTGCGGCGGGCGTTCTTCGATTCGGCCGGGCGGCGCTCGCCCTGCGCATCGTCTTCCGTCTGTTCGTCATAGGCCTGCGAAGTGACGAAGGAAAAGACGTCGTCGGCATCGGCGGCTTTCGCCGTCGCCTTGCCGCGTCCGGCATTTCCCTTGCCGCGCGACGTCGCGCCGCCCTTCTTGCGCTCCGCCCTGGCCGCAGGCTGTTCCGGCGCGTCCGCGCCGTCCGTCCTGGCCGGTGCCGCAGCGTTCTCCTGCGCATTGCGGGCGGCGCTGCGCGCGCGGCGCAGGGTGCGCGGACCGCGCAAGCCGCGCTTGGCCGGCTTGTTGCCGCCGTCGCTCTTCATCGCGCCTTCGCTCCCGCTCGGCTCGCGCTGTTCCGCGTGCTCCGCAGTTCCGGCAAAGTCGGACGGATACGTATCGACCGACGCATCGGCCCAATTATTTTTCTTCGGGTCGTTCATTATGTGGTTCTTGGTTGAGCTGATCGGCGATGTCTGTATCTGCCGTGCCGGTCGCGTCCGCCGCGGCAGGATCTGCCGACTTGGATGTAGCGGGCGCCTCTGAGGAAGAGTCCGATTCTGTGTCTAGATTGTCTGCCGTTGCAGAAAGTTCAGTCGTTTCTTCATCCGCCGATGCTGCCGTCTCCGCTTGCGGCGAAGGCGCGTCGGCAAAATCCATGCTCGACTGGTCGAGGTTTGCTTCCAGCTCGGCGCCCAGCGCCTGCAGCTCGAGCAGCGACCCTTCCTGCGCCTCGCCCGCGATCTGCTGCAGCGGCGGCAGCTGGTCCAGCGAAGTCAGGCCGAGGTCATCGAGAAACTGCTTGGTCGTCGCAAACAGCGAAGGACGGCCGGGCACGTCGCGATGACCGATGGACTCGATCCAGCCGCGGTCTTCCAGCATCTTGATGGTCTGCGAATTGACCGTCACGCCGCGGATTTCTTCGATGTCGCCGCGCGTGACCGGCTGCCGGTACGCGATGATGGCCAGCGTTTCCAGCGTGGCGCGCGTGTACTTCGGCGGCTTTTCCGGATTGAGCCGTTCGAGATAAATCTTCATTTCGGGGCGGCTCTGGAAGCGCCATCCGGTCGACAGCTTCACGACCTCGATGCCCTTGTCCGCCCAGTCCGCGGCCAGTTCGTCGAGCAATTGCCTGATGGCGTCGGCATCGATCACCGGCTCCGCGCCTTCGGTTTCGGCATACAGCTTTTTCATGTCGGCAAGCGACAATGGCTCGTGCGCGCACAGCAGCGCCGTTTCGAGGACCTTCTTCGCCTCTGAGGTATTCATTTAGGATGGTCTACGACTGTTTGGTTGCAAGTGCAGAAATCTTATTCAACGACAGCGGCGCCGTCTTGGTCAGAGAGAACCTGTTGATGCTGCTTTTGTCCGACGCTCGTTTGGAGGAGATGTTGGATGAGCGTGGATTATATAAGACTTGAAACTTGGTTGCGGGGGCAGGATTTGAACCTGCGACCTTCGGGTTATGAGCCCGACGAGCTGCCAGACTGCTCCACCCCGCGTCTGAAGGAATGAATTATATAGCGTTCGCGAAGATAAGGCAATTCATATCGAACTCTTTTGCGATGATACACTTCTGCGCATTGTTCACACAGCGATTGCGCACGGGCGATGAACGCGATGTCGTCCTCTCTGCACTCCTCACGATTCCGCTCATCGTTCCATGAAATTCTGTTCAGCTTGCGCCCATCCGGTTTCTCTCTCCATTCCGCAAGGCGACAACCGGCCGCGCCATGTCTGCAGCCATTGCGGACTCATTCATTACGAGAATCCGAAGATGGTGCTGGGCTCGATTCCGGTGTGGGACGAGGATGGCGACATGCGCATCCTGCTGTGCAGGCGCGCGATCGAGCCGCGCTACGGCTACTGGACGCTGCCGGCCGGCTTCATGGAAAACAACGAGACGACGGCCGAGGCGGCGATACGCGAAACCGTCGAGGAAGCCGGCGCCAATATTCAGCTGCATGAACTGTTTTCGCTGCTGAACGTGCCGCATGTGCATCAGGTCCACATGTTCTATCGCGCAACGCTGCTCGACCTGGACTACAAGGCAGGTGTCGAGAGCCTGGACGTCAAGCTCTTCACGCCCGATGAAATACCGTGGAACGAGATCGCCTTCCAGACCGTCAGCCACACCTTGCGCTTCTTCATCGAGGATCATGCGGCACGCAAAGATGGCGGCGCCTACCGCTTCCATACGCTGGACATCCTGCGGCCGCCGCAAACCGCGGCAGCCGAGTAAGCTCGCCTGCCGTCTATCCTTACCAGGACGTCTCGTATTCCGGCGTGGCGCTGACCTTGTGGATGGACAGGTCGGCACCGTTGAATTCCTGCTCGGGATCGAGGCGAATGCCGACCGTTGCCTTCAGCACGCCATAGATCAGGGCGCCGCCCGCCAGCGCGATGCCGACACCAAGCGCAGTACCGATCAACTGCGACATGAAGGATACGCCGCCGGCGCCGCCCAGGGACTTCAGACCGAAGATGCCGGCGGCGATTCCGCCCCACGCGCCGCACAAGCCATGCAGCGGCCATACGCCGAGCACGTCGTCGATCTTCCATTTGTTCTGCGTCAGCGTAAACATCCAGACGAACAGCGCGCCTGCGATTGCGCCGGTGATCAGCGCGCCGAGCGGATGCATCACATTGGAACCGGCGCAAACCGCAACCAGTCCGGCCAGCGGACCGTTGTGCACGAAACCCGGATCGTTTTTCCCGGCTAGTACGGTAGCCAGGATGCCGCCCACCATCGCCATCAGCGAATTCACCGCGACCAGGCCGTTCATCTGATCCAGCGTCTGCGCGCTCATCACGTTGAAGCCGAACCAGCCGACCGTCAGGATCCAGGCGCCGAGCGCGAGGAAGGGAATGCTGGAAGGCGGATGCGCGGCAACCGCGCCGTCCTTGGTATAACGGCCGCGACGCGCGCCCAGTAAAATCACGGCAGGCAATGCGATCCAGCCGCCGACCGCATGCACCACGACGGACCCGGCAAAGTCATGAAATTCCGCGGAAAAGCTCGCCTTCAACCAGGCTTGAATGCCGAAGTGATTGTTCCAGGCGATGCCCTCGAAGAAGGGATAGACCAGGCCGACGATCAAGGCAGTCGCCAGCAACTGCGGCTGGAAGCGTGCGCGCTCGGCAATGCCGCCGGAAATGATCGCCGGGATCGCGGCGGCGAAAGTCAGCAGAAAAAAGAACCTCACCAGTTCAAAGCCGTTGCGCTGCGCGAGCACTTCGGCGTTGCCGAAAAAACTGACGCCGTAGGCGACGCTGTAACCGACAAAAAAATAAGCGACGGTGGATATGGCGAAATCCACTAAGATTTTGACCAGTGCATTTACCTGGTTCTTCTTGCGCACCGTTCCCAGTTCGAGAAAGGCAAAGCCGGCGTGCATGGCCAGCACCATGATGGCTCCCAACATGATGAACAAGGCATTCGCGCCGTCCCTATGAGCATCGATGCAAAACTCCCAAAAAATGTGCAGAAACAAAACTAGAGCGCACCATAAAAGCAAGAAATGTTCCAAATTGGACACGTTCAATAAACAATTGTTTTATATGGATTTTTCTTTTTCTTTTGCGGCAGCTCCGGGGAAGAACGCACCAGTAACGCGCAAAACTCTGAGCCAAATCGGGGCGACGTCATGGTTCCGTGGCTAAACAAGGAGGATGATTTTCCCGATGTCGCGACCGCTCTCACCGAGGTCGACGGCGCGCCGGGCTTGCTCGCCGCGGGCGCCGATCTGTCGCCGCGGCGCCTGCTGGATGCCTACCGCCACGGCATCTTTCCCTGGTTTTCGCCCGGCCAGCCTATCCTGTGGTGGAGCACCGATCCGCGCATGGTGCTGCTCCCCGACAGCTTCAAGATTTCGCGCAGTCTGAGAAAAACCTTGAAGAAGGTGGACCAGTCCTTCCGCTCGGGCGGCCGCTGGGAAATACGCTTTGATTTCGATTTTGAAGCGGTCATGCGCGCATGCGCGGCGCCGCGCGCCGGTGAAAACGGCACCTGGATTTCGGAAGACATCGTGCGCGGCTATACCGGGCTGCACCGGCTCGGCTACGCGCACTCGGTGGAAGTGTGGCTGGACGGCGCGCTGGTCGGCGGCGCCTATGGCGTCAGCATCGGCCGGATGTTCTTCGGCGAATCGATGTTCGCGCGCGTGACCGATGCATCGAAAATCGCGCTGTCTTATCTCGTGCACTTCCTGAAAAGCCACGGAGTTTCGATGATAGACTGCCAGCAGGAGACCTCGCATCTCGCTTCGCTGGGCGCGGTGCCGATCGCGCGTGACGAATTCATCGCGCGCCTGAGAAGCGCGATCGACGCGCCGCAGATTCTTTGCTGGAAACCTATTGCGTTATTTTGAATCAATGAAGAACGACACTGCCGTTCGGCACTATTGATAATGAACATCGCTGTACGACCATGACGCATCCCAAAGAACTGCCCTTTGCCGCCTTGCAGTTTTACGCCACCGCGCCCTATCCGTGCAGTTATCTGGAAGGCAGGCAGGCACGATCCCAAGTCGCCACGCCCTCGCACCTGATCAATGCCGATATCTATGCCGAGCTGGTGAAAACCGGCTTCCGCCGCAGCGGCATCTTCACCTATCGCCCCTACTGCGATGGCTGCCAGGCTTGCACACCGGTGCGCATCAAGGTGGATGAATTCGCGCCGAACCGCAGCCAGCGCCGGGCGCAAGCGAAGCATGGGAAGCTGCAAGCGTCGGTGATGAAACTGCTCTATCTGCCCGAACACTACGATTTGTACCTGCGTTATCAAGGCGTGCGCCATGCCGGAGGCGGGATGGATCAGGACAGCCGGGATCAATACGCGCAGTTCCTGTTGCAGAGCAAGGTCAATACACGGCTGGTCGAATTCCGCGAAAGCGACGGCACGCTGCGCATGGTGAGCATCATCGATGTACTGAGCGACGGACTGTCGTCGGTCTATACCTTCTACGACCCTGACGTGCGCGGCGCCTCCTACGGCACCTATAACATCCTGTGGCAGATCGGCCAGGCGAAACAGCTGGAAATGCCTTACGTCTATCTGGGCTACTGGATCAAGGAAAGCCCGAAGATGTCGTACAAGACGAACTTCGGACCTCTGGAAGCGCTGCGCCAGGGGAACTGGGAATCGCTGTAGCGCATCCGCCTCCCGCTTTGCCGGCATCAAGCCGCGGTACAATGCGGACCGTTCGCGCGGCCGGATACTCCGGCCGCGATCATCTCTGATCGCAAGAATCGTGTCCGACAAATTCCTGTACCGCCTCGCCCGCCCTTTCCTGTTCGCGATGGATCCGGAAAGCGCGCACAACCTGACGCTGCCCGCATTGCGCCGCGCCGCGCACATGGGACTGGTCGCCATTCCGCAACCGGCGCCGGACCCGCGTACCGTGATGGGCATCACGTTTCCGAATCCGGTCGGCCTGGCCGCCGGACTCGACAAAGATGGCGCCTACATCGACGGACTGGCGGCGCTGGGCTTCGGCTTCATCGAAGTGGGCACCGTGACGCCGCGCGCGCAGCCGGGCAACCCGATGCCGCGCATGTTCCGGTTGCCGCAGGCGCAGGCCGTCATCAATCGCATGGGATTCAACAACGGCGGCGTGGATGCCTTCGTCGCGAATGTGCGTGCCTCGAAGTTCTATCAGAACAAGGAAGGCGTGCTTGGCCTGAACATCGGCAAGAACGCCAGCACGCCGATCGAACGCGCGGTCGATGACTACCTGATCTGCCTGGAGAAGGTCTACCCATTTGCCAGCTATGTGACGGTCAACATCTCCTCGCCCAATACGAAAAACCTGCGGCAATTGCAAGGCGCCTCCGAGCTCGATGCGCTGCTGGGACAGCTGAAGGATGCGCAGGCGCGATTGTCAGACCAGCACAAGCGTTACGTGCCGACTGCCCTGAAGATCGCGCCGGACATCGACGAGGAACAGGTCAAGGTGATCGCGCAGGCCCTGCTGCGATACAAGATGGATGCGGTGATCGCGACGAACACGACCATCGGCCGCGATGCCGTCAGCCATCTGAAGCACGGCAACGAAGCAGGCGGCCTGTCCGGCGCGCCGGTTTTTGAACCATCGAACACCGTGATCCGCGCGCTGAAAAAGGAAGTCGGCAATGCACTTCCTATCATTGGCGTCGGCGGCATTATGAACGGGCAGGACGCGCAAGTGAAAATCGACGCCGGCGCTTCGCTGGTGCAGCTGTACACCGGTTTGATTTACCGCGGCCCAGTCTTGATCAGGGAGTGCGCGCAAGCCCTGCGCGAAGTGCGATAAGACACTTGGCCTGACGGCGAGGTCGCCCAATAAAAAAGCCCGCGCATGCGGGCTTTTTTTACAGCGTCGTTCCTTACTCGACTTCGACTGTTTCCGGCGCAGCAGCGGGAGCAGCATCGCCTTCGCTGAAATCCAGCTTGATCTGATCCTTGTCGTCCAGATCGACGATCACCCTGCCGCCGTTGACCAGCCTGCCGAACAGCAGCTCGTCGGCCAGCGCCTTGCGGATCATGTCCTGGATCAGGCGCGACATCGGCCGCGCGCCCATCAATGGGTCGAAACCCTTCTGTCCGAGGAAGCGGCGCAGGTTGTCGGT
>Ga0164242_10009420_pt1 | contig 10539 bp, 9 predicted proteins | sample OricomgcompostMG_FD_108783 | JGI IMG/M metagenome (GOLD analysis project Ga0164242, IMG submission 108783) | Miracle-Growth compost microbial communities from Emeryville, California, USA - Original compost - Miracle growth compost (MG) ... | reverse complement strand
GGACTGGACCAGCCACGACGTCGTCGCACGGGTTCGCCGGCTTGCCGGAACGCGCAAGGTAGGACACGCCGGCACGCTCGACCCGATGGCCACCGGTGTGCTCGTGCTCGGGCTCGGGGCGTCCACGCGGCTACTGACCTACGTGGTCGGCTCCGACAAGGAGTATCTCGCGACGATCCGGCTCGGGGCATCGACGACGACCGACGACGCCGAGGGGGAGACCCTCGGCTGGGCGCCGGCCGACCGGGTTCGCGCGATCTCACCGCAGCGGCTGACGGATGCCGTCGCGCACCTCACCGGCGAGCTCGATCAGGTGCCCTCCAGCGTCTCCGCCGTGAAGGTGGACGGCAAGCGCTCGTACGCGAGGGTGCGTGCGGGGGAGCAGGTGGAGCTGAAACCGCGCCGCATCACCGTGTCGGCCTTCGACGTGCTCGACTCGCGGCAGGCATCCGTCGGCGATGCCTTGGCGCTCGACGTCGACGTGCGCGTCGTGTGCTCCTCCGGCACCTATGTGCGCGCCCTTGCCCGTGACCTGGGCGTAGCCCTGCTCACAGGCGGTCACCTGACCGCCCTGCGGCGCACGAGGGTCGGCCCGTTCGCGATCGCGGATGCCCGCCCTCTCGCGGATCTCGACGTCGCGTCTGCACTGCAGCGGCCCGCGTCCGCCGCGTCGGCGCTCTTCCCGGTGCTCGCCCTCACAGACGACCAAGCGGTGGATCTCGGACACGGCAAGCGCATCGTCGTGGACGGGGCCGACGCCGAGACCGCAGCCGCGATCGCGCCGGACGGACGGTTGATCGGACTGGCCTCCGTCAAGGACGGTCGGGTGCGCACGATCGTCAACTTCCCCGCTGAGCAGGCTGCGGAGTCCGACTCTCAAGAGGAGACGCGTTGATCGAGTGGTTCACCGCCGTGCAGGTGATCGTGGCCGTGCTGGCAGGCATCTTGTGCCTCGTCGTCGGCTTCATCGGACGGCCGCCGAACGACCTCACCCTCGGCTCGATCGCGCTCGTCGAGGTGCTGCTTATCGCCCAGCTCGTCGTCACGATCGTGGCGCCGATCATCGGCAACGAACCACGCGGATCGCTCGGCGAGTTCTACATCTACCTCATCTCTGCCTTGCTGCTTCCGATCGCGGGAGGTTTCTGGGCGCTCATCGAGCGCACCAGGTGGAGCACCGTCGTGCTGGGTGTGGTCGGCCTCGCGATCGCCGTCATGACGTACCGGATGGGACAGATCTGGTTCGTGCCGGGCACCCCGTGACCGCACGCGATAATGGAGTGACATGTCCGAGAACCCCTCCGCGAGCCCCGCTTCCCGTGCGCCCGTTCGCACCACCCGCCGCATGACCGGAGCCGGTCGAGTGCTGGTGGCCGTTTACGGCATTCTCGCGCTCGCGGCCACCGGACGCAGCGCGTACCAGATCGCCGACCATTTTTCGGTGGCACCCGTCGCGTTCACCCTGTCCGCGTTCTCGGCCCTCGTCTACATCGTCGCCACCATCGCGCTCATCGCCCCCGGCCGAGTCTGGTATCGCGTCGCCTGGATCACGATCTCGATCGAGCTCGCCGGTGTGCTCGTGATCGGAACGCTCAGCACGTTCGCGCCCGACGCGATCGGCATGGGCGCCATCGACCCGTTCGGCCAGGACTCCACCGTGTGGTCGGTGTACGGCGCGGGATACCTGTTCATCCCACTCGTGCTGCCCGTGCTCGGGATGCTCTGGCTCGCTCGCCACAAGCCGGTTCCGGTCACCGACGACCCGGCTGGCGGCGCGGCCGCCGCCGGACGAGCATGAGCCATCGCGTGAGCGACGACGGCGAAGCCATGCGGGTCTTCCGGTCGATCGACGACATCCCCGCCGACTTCGGTCCGAGCGCCGTCACTGTTGGCAAGTTCGACGGCGTGCATCTCGGGCATCGTGCCGTGATCGGAAGGCTGCTGTCCGTCGCCGGCCGCGAGGGACTGGCGTCGGTCGTGGTCACCTTCGATCGCAACCCGATGTCGGTCGTCGCGCCAGAGCGCTGCCCCGACGACCTGGTGAGCCTGGAGCAGAAGCTCGAACTGCTGGAGCAGACCGGCATCGACGCGGTGCTCGTGCTCACGTTCGATCTCGGGCTCTCCCGCGTTCCCGCAGAGGAGTTCGTCGAGCGCTACCTGGTGTCGAAGTTGCACGCGAAGACGCTCCTGGTCGGCAGCGACTTCCGGTACGGGGCGAAGGGTGCGGGCGACGTCGCCCTGCTGCGCCGGCTCGGCGCCCGTGACGGGTTCGACGTGCAGCTCATCGACGACGTTCGCCCCGACGGTCACGACCGGGTCTCGTCGACCTGGGTGCGGTCACTGCTGGCCGACGGCGACGTGGCGTACGCCGGAGTGCTGCTCGGGCATCCGCCGACCGTACGCGGTGTCGTGGTTCACGGTGCGCAGCGCGGCCGGCAGCTCGGGTTTCCGACCGCGAACCTGTCGCCCCAGTGCGAGGGGCTGATCCCGGCCGACGGCGTCTATGCCGGATGGCTGATCGACGGAGGCGTGCGGCACCCGGCGGCCATCTCGGTGGGGAACAACCCGACGTTCGAAGGCGTGCCGCAGCGACAGGTCGAGGCCTACGTCATCGGCGAGGAGATCGACCTGTACGACCATGTGGTCGACGTGGAGTTCGCCGAGCGCATCCGCGGCATGGTCGCCTTCGACGGCATCGACCCGCTGATCGCACAGATGAAGGCCGACGTCGAAGAGGCGTCGGAGATCCTCGCCGAGGGCTGACACGCCACGAGATCCGCGGCCCACCCCGCACCGGCATCGCTATCTCATCGAGGCGGCTATGCCGTCCAGGCAATGCGGTAGTCGCTGGGAGAGGTGTGCAGATGCCTATTGAATGCGGCGCGAAGCCCGGCTGCGGTGGCGAAACCACACTGCGCGGCGATCGCGTCGACGGTGTAGTCGGTGCGTTCGAGGAATTCCTGCGCGCGACGGACGCGCTCACGAACGAGCCAGTCGCCGGGTGTCCGCCCATAGGTTTCGAGGAACCTGCGTGTGAGTTGCCGTTCGCTCAGGTGCATACGAGCTGCCATGTCTCGGAGCCTGATCGGCTCATCCAGGTGCTGGATCGCCCACTGCGTCGCCTCCGAGAGCGACTTGGAATCGTGCGCCTCGACTGGAGCGAGCATGAACTGCGCCTGATCTGCCGTGCGATGAGGTGGGGTCACCATGCGCCGGGCGAGAGCGTTGGCCGCCGTTCTGCCGTGATCTTGACGCACGAGTTCGAGACAGAGGTCGATGCCGGCCGCTGTGCCGGCTGACGTGTGAATCCCGCCGTCCTCGGCGTAGATCACCGTCGCGTCGACCTGCACCCGCGGGTAACGGCGAGCGAGTTCGGCCGCATGCATCCAATGCGTTGTCGCGCGTCGCCCGTCGAGCAGGCCGGCCTCGGCCAGCACGAACGCACCCGAGCAGATCGACGCGATGCGCGCGCCTCGACGGTGCGCCTCCCGCACCGCCTCGACGAGGTCAGCGGGTTGGCGCACGTGCACGTTGGTGCACGCAGGGACGATCACGGTGTCCGCCGTCACGAGATCGTCCAGCGATGAGGCCGCGGCTGCGATGAAGCCGCTGGCGACCTGAGCTCCGGGAACGGTCGCGCACAGTGCGAATCCGTACCACGGGTCGGCTATTTCGGGACGCGCGATCCCGAAGACCTCGCACGGCACGGCCAGTTCGAAGATCGGTGCACCTGGCGTCACTGCGAGGGCCACGCGATGGATGTCTGTTCCGTTGCGCATGGCGGCCATTATGCCGCTCGTCAGTCAGGAGCGCAGTCGGTGCAATGGCACCATGACTCTCGAATCGTCTGCAGAACAGCCCACGGCCGTCGCATCGCACGAGGAAGGGACGATCCGCTTGGGGCAGGGTGTGGCGCTTTACGTCTGCGCCATCCTTGGGGCGGGCGTGCTCGTGTTCCCGGGACAGGCCGCGACGCTGGCCGGGCCGGCCTCACTCATCGCCTGGGGGTTCAGCGCCCTCATCGGGGCAGCGCTGGCGTTCACGTTCGCGGCGCTCGCCTCTCGGTTCCCGGATGCCGGCGGCGTCGCCACCTACGCGACACGCGCGTTCGGGCCGGCTGCGGGCGGCATCACGGGCTGGTGGTACTTCATCGCCGGCTCGGTCGGCCAGACGATCGTTCCGCTGACGGCCGGGTACTACATAGCGGCAGCGTTCGGCCTCGATCAGCGGTGGGCGCCGGCCTTCGCCGCTGCTGTTCTCACGCTGGCCGTCGTCGCGAGCCTCGTGGGGGTGAAGATCGGCGCGCGTGTGCAGGTCGGACTCGCGCTCGGTGTCGGGGCGATCCTGGTCGGGGTGATCATTGTGGCTCTGCCACAGATCGATGTGGCGAACTTCAGCTCGTTCGCCCCGCATGGCCTGGTCGGCATCGGGCGGGCCATCGTCGTTCTGTTCTTCGCGTTCGCCGGTTGGGAGGCGATCGCGCACCTGTCGGCCGAGTTCCGCCATGTGCGGCGCACCCTCCCGTTGGCGACCCTGCTGACGGTTGCGATCATCACCGTGCTGTACCTCGGTGTCGCCTTCGCCGTCGTCGGAACGGGCAGCTATGGCAGCCGGGCGCTCGACCGCGTGTCGCTCGGTGCAATCATCCAGCACGGACTCGGTGTCTCCGCGGTCGACGCGGTCGCGATCGCTGCAGCTGTCATATGCCTCGGCACAACCAACGCTTTCGTGACCTCGGTCTCCAGGCTCGGCTATGCGCTCGGCAGAGACGGCTGGGCGCCCCGTTTTCTGACCCGTCACAGCCGTAACCGGGTGCCCGGCTACGCGGTACTCGCCGTGGGGGCGATCGGCGCTGCGGGACTCCTCGGCGCTGCGCTGTTCGGCTGGGGTACCGACGACATCGTCTTCATCCCCTCCGTGCTCGTTCTCGCGACCTATCTGCTCGGTTCGGCCGCCGCGATCCGCATCTTCAAAGGCGGCACCAGGGTTGTCGGGGTCATCGCGTTTCTGCTCCTCTTGATCACCGTGCCGTTCGCCGGCTGGCACCTCATCGTGCCCGTCGTCGTCGCGGTGCTCGCGATCGTCGTTCATCGACGCCGCGATGCAGTCACCGCGGCGAAAGGTCGCCGCGGCGCAGCGCCCCGTCGCTCGCGTTAGACGAGTCACACATCGGCTGCGACTGTCGGGCGGGCGGTGCGTCGCCTGTGCTGCGGCGTCGGCTCACCTGGCCGGGGCCCTCAACGGCCGCCTGCCGAACAGGTACAGCACGATGCCCTGCGCACTGCCCTCGATGATGCGGCCCTTGCCCGACCGACCGGGGCCGATCGCCCAGCCGGCGTCGGTGGCGTACAGCGTGTGCGTGGCCACGACCTCGCGTCGATCACCAGAGGCGAGCATCAGCCCGCGGAGCGCGATGCGGCGAGTGGCATCCGGCTCGACCTCGATCGGAATCCCGAGCGGCTGCACGATGTCGTACGTGTGCACCACGGTCTCGACGAGGTCGGTCATTCCTGTGCGGCCGAGTCCGGCGAGCCGCAGAGCGGCGATGCGACGCAGCCGGCGCACGAGCTCGTCGGGACTCGTCGCCTCCGCCTCCTGTCTGCTGACCGCCTCCGTGAGCGAGTCGAGGCTCATTCCCGACAGCGTCAGCATGGGCAGCACGGTGCTGAGCATCTCGGAGTACGAGCTGCCGACTCGCCACACGATGTGCCCGGTGACGTCGCGCACGGTCCACCGGTCGCAGAGGCTCTGCGAGCCCCATTCATCGGGTTCGAGCCCCTCGAGGATGCCCGCCAGCTGCACCAGCGTGCTCGCTATCTGCTCTCCGAAGTCCCGTCGCATGCTCAGCCCTTCGTCCGCGCAACATCTTGGCACGCGGCTCCGGTCCCGGGGCGGTCCGCTTAGCCTTGAACGAGTCGCACGGCACCACTGAGAGAGGGACACGCCCGATGACGAGCGAAGTTGCGGACCCTTCAGTTCCGACGAGAACGGCCCCGGTCATGCTCGGCCCGAACCGGCCGGCAGCGCGGCCGTACCGTGGAGGGGAGGGCATCCTTCGCTTTCGTGGGCTGCAAGACAACCAGGATGCGGCGGCCGAACGGATGCCCGAAGACTTCGTCGCCTCCGCCACCGAGGTATTCGCGGGCGGCGGCGTCGGACTCACCGTTCTCCCGGACGGCACGAGCCTGCGTGACGATTTCGCGGCACACCCGGTCGACTACTTCGGTGAGAAGCACGTGCGCGCGTTCGGCGCGGATCCGAAGCTGCTCGTCAAGCTGCTCGACACGAGGGAGCGGCTCTTCGTGCATTACCACCCGTCCGACTCGTTCGCGCGGGACAGGCTCGCGCACGCCAGCGGCAAGACCGAGGCGTGGATCGTCGTCGCCACCGACGGTGTCGGACACGCCTACCTCGGCTTCGACCGCGACGTGAGCCACGACGAACTGCTCGGGTGGTTCGAACGGCAGGATGTGCCGGCCATGCTCGCCACGATGAACCGCGTCGAGCTGCGCCCGGGCGACACGCTGCACGTGCCGGCCGGCATGCCGCACGCGATCGGACCGGGCGTCACGCTGGTCGAGCTGCAGCAGCCGGTCGATCTGTCCATCCTCGTGGAGTACGACGGCTATCCGGGACTCGACCGCGACGCCGCGCTGCTCGGCCTGGATGCGGCCACGGCTCTTTCCGACGTGAACCGTTCGGCCGTCTCCGAGGATCGGCTGATCGAGCTCCGGTCATCGCGCATCACACGCCTGCTGGGAGAAACCGAATTCACCGACCTGTTCCCTGCGGAGGCGGACGCCGTCTTCAGGGCTCAGCGGGTGAGCATCCACGGTTCGTTCGCCTTCGCCGCGGGATACTGCGTGCTCGTGGTACTCGAGGGCGAGGGCGTGCTCGAGTGGGACGACGGCGCCATCGTGCTGTCCAAGGGCGAGACCGTCCTCGTGCCGTACGCCGCGGGCGACCTGACGCTGCGCGGCACGCTGACGGTGCTGCGCTGCCTGCCACCCGTCGCGTGAGCCCGCGTCCAGCATGAAATACTGGGGTGTGACCCAGCCGAACATCCCAGCCGCCCCGCTCGGGACACGTCCCCTCTGGGCCGGACGAACGCTCGCCTTCGCGGGCATCCTGCTGGTCGCCGCCAACCTGCGTGCAGCCGTGACAGCGCTCTCGCCGATCTTCGGTGAGATCACGCACGACGTTCCGTTCGGTGCCGCCGGCATCGGCCTGCTCGGTGCTCTGCCGCCGATCTGCTTCGCCGTCTTCGGAATCGTCGCGCCGCTGTTCACCCGCAGGGCGAGCCTCGAGGTCGTGCTGCTGGTCTCGCTGGCGGCGATCGTGGTGGGCGACGTGCTGCGCGGGCTGTCGGTCTCGTTCTGGATGCTTGTCGGCGGCAGCGTGCTCACCTTCGCCGGCATGGCGGTGGGCAACGTGCTGCTGCCGCCGCTCGTCAAGCGCTACTTTCCCGACCGTGTCGGGCTCATGACCTCCCTGTATGCCACGGTGCTTGCGGTCAGCACGCTCGTTCCGCCGCTGCTCGCCGTGCCGGTGGCGGACTCGGCGGGCTGGCGCTATTCGGTGGGCATGTGGGCCGTGCTCGGCGTGATTGCGGCGCTGCCGTGGCTGGCCGTGCTCGTACGACGGCCGGATGCCCGACGCGTGGACGCCGAGGTCGAGGAACCGGGGACGACGGCCATGGGCCGTGTGTGGCATGCGCCGCTGGCCTGGGCGATGGCGGTGACGTTCGCCGCGTCGTCGCTCAATGCCTACGCCCTGTTCGCCTGGTTGCCGGAGCTGCTGCACGACACCGCTCACACGGACGCAGCTCAGTCCGGTGCGCTGCTCTCGCTGTATGCCGGAATCGGCATACCCGCCAGCCTGCTGATTCCCGCGCTCGCAAGCCGGATGCGCAACGTGGGCCTGCTGGTCTATCTCGGGGCGGCGTTCTTCATCGTCGGCTACGTGGGGCTCATCCTCTGGCCCGGTGTCGCGACCTGGCTCTGGGTCGTTCTCGCTGGGCTGGGACCGCTGCTCTTCCCGCTGTGCCTCGTGCTCATCAATCTGCGCACCCGCACCCACGAAGGCGCCGTGGCACTGAGCGGATTCGTGCAAGGCCTCGGGTACGTTCTGGGCGCGCTGGGGCCGATCGTCGTCGGTGCGCTCCACGATGTATCAGGAGGCTGGCTCTGGCCGCTGATCTTCCTGCTGGCGACGGCCGTGGCCGTCGTCTTCGCGGGAACGGTCGTCGCACGTCCCGGCATGCTCGAGGACCACGTCGCCGCCCGGTCGCCCCGTTGAGGCGCATCCCGCCAACAGGACGATAGGCCGAAAGCAGGCCAATCCGTCATGTTCTCGGCGGGGAAGCGCCTTACGTCCTGTCGACGAAGTCGTCCTACAGTGCCGGCAGCAGCTCCGCACGGTGCACGAGCGCGCCGGCACCGATCAGGGGACCCTCCCCGGAGAGACCGGATGGCACGACCCGCACCTTGCGCACGAAGCCGAAGTAGTGCTCGGCGATAGTCGCGTTGATTACGTCGAAGAGGTCGGGCGTCGCCTGCGAGAACCCGCCGCCGATCGCGACGAGCTCCAGGTCGAGCAGTGCCGTGGCGCTGGCGATCGCCTGTCCCACCGCGCGGCCGGTGCGCTCGATAGCGGCTCTCGCGACGGGGTCGCCTGCCTGGTACGCCGCTGCCAGCGCTTCCCCGTTCGTGCCGGGGAATCCCTGACGCCGCGCCCACGCGACCGTGTGCGGGCCGCTGGCGATCGCCTCGAGCGACGTCGCCTTGCCGAACGTGTCCTCGCCCTCGTACCCTGCCACCTCCACGTGGCCGACGTGCCCGGCATTGCCCGTCGGCCCGGTGATGACCCGGCCGCCGACGATGAGTCCGCCGCCGATCCCGGTGGAGACGACCATGCCCATCACGTTGCCGACGCCCTGCGCCGCACCCACCCAGTGCTCCGCCATGGTGATGGCGACGCCGTCCATCTCGAGTGTCACCGGCAGCTCGAGGCCGCGATCGGCGAGCACGGACTCCACGAACGAGCGCAGATCGAAGTCCCGCCAGCTCGGAACGTTGAGCGGCGAAACCAGTCCGCGGGCCCTGTCGATGGGGCCGGCGCATCCGATGCCGACTCCGACCAGCTCGTCTCCGCCGGCGGCGTCCAGCGCCCGCTCGACGACCTCGCGAACGGATGCCTGCAACTCGTCGCTCGTCGCCTCGCGTCCGGTGGGTGCACGGTGCCGCGAATCGGGCACCACCTCACCGTCGGGAGTGACGAGGGCGGATTCGACCTTGGTGCCGCCGAAGTCGACGGCGAGAGCGAGGGGCGGGGTCATGAAACCAGGTTAGGGGAGCGCGAGCCTCGTCCCGTACGCGCTACGAGGGGTCGCGGGAGACGATCGTGAGAGCGGGCATCCGTCCTCCATGACGTCGAACCGCGACCCGCAGGTGCGAGCGGCGCATGACGAGCAACGCGATCACGACGGCCGTGGTCAGCGGCACGAGGCCGGAGACGGCCAGGCCCCAGTCGGGACCGAAGCGTTCGACGATCCAGCCCATCACGGGGCCGCCGAGGGCTTGGCCGCCCAGCTGCACCATGATGTACAGCGCCATCACCCGGCCGCGGATGCCGAGGTTCGTCGACATCTGCACGAGCGAGTTCGCGCTGGTCAGATAGAGCAGGCTCGCCGCGCCGCTGAGCGCCATGAGGAGCGCGAAGACCACGATGTCGGGCGAGAGCGCTGCGGATGCCTGTACCACCCCGAGCACGACAGCGCCGCCGATCACGAGGCGCAGGCTGACACCCACCCGGCGGGTGGACAGCACCGCACCGGTGAGTGCGCCGACGGCGACGAGGGCGTTGAAGAATCCGTATCCGGCGGAGCCCACCTTGTAGACGTCGTTCGCGTAGGCGGCCAGCAGCACCGGCATGGTGTAGGCGAACATCGCCACGGCGCCGAGCGTGATGATCGTGAACAGGATGGCGGGCTTGCTCGCCGCGTAGTGCAGCCCTTCCGCGAGCTGCCCCTTGCCGCGCGGAGCGACGGGCGTGTGCAACAGGGCCTTGGTGTTCATCATGCCGAGCGCTCCGACGACGACCAGGCACGCGCATCCATTGATCACGAACGCCCAGCCGCTGCCCACCGCGCTGATCGCGATTCCGCCGACTGCCGGACCGATCAGGGCACCGAGCTGGAACGTTGACGAGTTCAGGCTGATCGCGTTGCGCAGCAGCTTCGGCCCGACGATCTCGTTCACGAACACCTGACGTGCCGGGTTGTCGACCACGGTGACGAACCCGCCGATGAAGGCCAGCAGCCAGATATGCCAGACCTGAACCGTGTCGGTGAGGATGAGCACCGCCAGGATGCCTGCCAGCAGCGCCGCCGTCGACTGCGTCAGCATGAGGAGCACACGTTTCGGGTACCGGTCGGCGATCACGCCGCCGAGCAGGCCGAAGACCAGCATCGGCGTGAACTGCATGGCCACGGTGACGCCGACTGCGGCGACGCTTCCGGAGAGCTGGAGGACGAGCCAG
>Ga0164242_10009419_pt1 | contig 10539 bp, 6 predicted proteins | sample OricomgcompostMG_FD_108783 | JGI IMG/M metagenome (GOLD analysis project Ga0164242, IMG submission 108783) | Miracle-Growth compost microbial communities from Emeryville, California, USA - Original compost - Miracle growth compost (MG) ... | reverse complement strand
GACATGCAGGCGATGACGATTCCGTTCCTGATGACCAGCGTCGACAAGCTGCGGAAATTCCCGCAATCCGAGGCCGCCCGGCTGCTCGACGAAAAGATGGCGGCAAAGGGGGTGCGCAACATCGCCTGGCTGCTGGATGCGAACGACGGCATCTTCACTTCCGAAAAGGCGCCGCTGATCAAGCCGGAGGATTTCAAGGGCGTCAAGATGCGCGGACTCAGCAAGCTGTTTGACAAGGGCCTGCGCGCGGCGGGCGCGGTGCCGGTGGCAATGCCGGGCTCCGAGGTCTACCAGGCGCTGCAGACCGGCGTCGTCGACGGCTGCCTGACCGGGGTGGACGCCGCCTACGCGCGCCGCTTCTATGAAGTGCAGAAGTACGGCTCGGCCGGCGCGGTGGTCACGGTTTATGCCAACCTGATCGTCAATCCGGCCTGGTGGGACAAGCTGCCGCCCGAAATCCAGAAGGGCATAGCCAGCGCCGCGCAGAAGGCCGAGGTGGCGCTGCTGCCGAAGTCGAACGGCGTCGCGCCCGAGAAGATCGAACACCTGCGCAGCAAGGGCATGCAGGTCACCGTGCTGTCGCCACAGCAGGAAAAGGCGCTGGCCGACGTGATGCAGCCGCCGGTGATCAAGGCCTTCGAAGCCGCCACACCGGACGGCGCGAAGCTGGTCGAAATGATCCGCAAGATGTAACAGGGCCGGCGCCGTCCCGGCGCCAGGCAAGCAAGAAAACAGGAGACAGGCCAAATGAACCGCCAGACGCTGGCTGCGGCGACGCCGGCAGCCGCCCCTACCTGCATTAATTACCTGAGCCGTTTGGTCGGTGTCCTGTGCGCGGTCGCGATGGGGCTTTCCGCGCTCGGCGTGCTGACCGCGCTGGGCCTGATCGCCTGGTCGGTGGTGACGCGTTATGTATTCGGCAATCCGCCGGCATGGGCCGACGACGTGGTCGCCATGCTGCTGGTGGCCGTGGTCATGCTGGCCGCCGGGCCGGCGCTGCGGCGCGGCGAGCATATCGGCGTCGACGTGCTGACGTCGCAGCTCGGCGCGCGCGGCAGATGCTGGAGCGATGCCTGGGCGGCGCTCGCGGCCGCCATTACCGGCGCGATCCTGCTGGTCAACGGCTGGGATACGGCGGCTTCTTCGCGGATGATGGGCATCGTTACCGACGGCGAGGTGGAAATCCCGCTGTTCTGGCTGCAGCTGTTCCTGCCGCTCGGCGGCGGCATGCTGATCCTGGTGGCCTGCGAGGCGCTGGCGCGGCTGGCCACCGGCGCGCCTTCGCTGGCCGTTTCCCATTCGGCGATCGAGGAGGCATCGAAATGAACATCGCTTTCCTGCTGCTCGCGCTGGTGCTGCTGCTGTTTACCGGGATGCCGATTTTCGCCGGCCTGACCCTGTTCGGCTCGGCCCTGCTGTATCTGACATCAGGCAGCCTGGGCGCGATCTCGGATGTCATCTACCACGACCTCAACAGCTACATGCTGGTGGCGATCCCGCTGTTCGCGTTCATGGCGCATGTGATGATCCGCGGCCGCATCGTCGACGATCTGTACAACGCTGCCTATACGCTGACACGCCACCTTCCCGGCGGCCTGGCGATCGCCACGGTGGCCGCCTGCACGGTGTTCGCGGCGATTTCCGGTTCCAGCGTCGCCACCGCGCTGACGATCGGCGCGGTGGCGATTCCGCAGATGATCCGCTTCGGCTACTCGCCCCGGGTTGCATATGGCGTGGTGGCGGCCGGCGGCACGCTCGGCATCCTGATCCCGCCGTCCGGGCCGATGGTGCTCTACGGCGTGATCACCGATACCTCGATCGGCGGCCTGTTCATGGCGGGCATCGTTCCCGGACTGATGATGGCCGTCATCTTTGCCGCCTGGGCGATGCTGTCGACGCTGTTCGGCAAGGGCCGGATAGAACGCGAGCCGCGCGCGACATGGCGCGAGGCGCTGCGGGCGCTGCGCAAATCCGCCTGGGCGCTGTCGCTGCCGGTGTTCGTGCTGGGCGGCATGTATGCCGGCGTGTTTACCGCGACCGAGGCTGCCGCCGCCGGCTCGGTGCTGGCGCTGGTAGTGGCCTGCCTGATCTATCGCAACGTCGGCCTGCGCGGCATCTGGGAGTCGGCGCTGGATGCGAGCCGTACCTCCACCATGCTGTTCATGATCCTGGCCGGCGCTTCCGTGTTCGGCCACGTGCTGACCAAGCTGCGCATTCCGCAGGAGATCGTCGAAATCGTGGTCGGGGCCCATATTGGCGTCACCGGCTTCCTGATCGCGATGATGGCGCTGATCTTCATTCTCGGCATGTTCCTCGAATCGATCGCGATCATCCTGATCACGACGCCGGTGATCCTGCCGGTGATGCTGCATCTCGGCATCAACCCGATCTGGTATGGCGTGCTGCTGGTGATCAACCTGGAGCTGGCGCAGATCACGCCGCCGGTCGGCATGAACCTGTTCACGATCAAGGCCGTGACCAGGGCGCCGATGGGCCAGATCATCGTCGGCTCGCTGCCTTATGTGCTGCTGCTGATCCTCGGCATGGCGATCGTCATGCTGTGGCCGCAGATCGCGCTGTGGCTGCCGGGCCTGGCCATGCATTTACGATAACGCTTCGCGGAGCGGCTCTCGGCGTCCGGTCTTTCCGGCGGCCCGCCCCTTCGGGAGCCCCGGGGAATCCTGATTTTTTGGAGAAAAGAAAAATGCCCTTATACGAACTGGATGGCGTCGCGCCGAACGTGGCAGCCAGCGCCTGGGTCGCGGACAGCGCGCAGGTGATCGGCAATGTCGAGCTGGCGGACGACGCCAGCGTGTGGTTCGGCGCGATTGTCCGCGGCGACAACGAGCGCGTGAAGATCGGACGCGGCAGCAACATCCAGGAGGCGAGCGTGCTGCATTCCGATCCCGGCATGCCACTCGTCATCGGCGACGACGTCACCGTCGGCCACCAGGTCATGCTGCACGGCTGCTCGATCGGCGATGGCTCGCTGGTCGGCATCCAGGCGGTGATCCTGAACGGCGCGAAGATAGGCAGGAACTGCCTGGTCGGCGCCGGCGCGCTGGTCACCGAGGGCAAGGAATTTCCGGACGGCTCCCTGATCCTCGGCAGCCCGGCGAAAGCGGTACGCTCGCTGACGCAGGAACAGATCGAAGGCTTGCAGGCGTCCGCGAAACATTATGTCGGCAACGCGGAGCGCTTCAGGAAAGGCTTGCGCCGGCTCTGAGCAGGCCGTGCCGCCGGGTTCATATACATTAATTGCAACGAAGAAATAATATTGGTGATATGATCACTGCGGATTTTTGAGTGTCCTCTGAAGAATGCCTGCCATGTTAGGACCTGTTCCAGGTCTTTTCGGGAGACCGAGCGTCCCCCGAAAAGGTTCGGGACAGGTTCTTGTGTAATAGAGGATACGGTAGCAGCGCGAACCCCGTGCCGCGCGTTCAGTGCCTCATGCCATCGAACATGGAACGACATACTCTCGACATTCGAAGCCGTCTTTCTGCTGCAAGATTGCCGGCGATTCCGCAAGTGCTGCTGCAGCTGGTCGCGCAATGCGAATCCGATGGCGCGGGCATGGCGGCGCTGGCGCAGGTTCTCGCGAACGACGCGGCCTTGTCCGCGAAGGTGCTGCGCGTCGCCACCACGCCCGTCTATCATCGCGGCGCGCATCCCGCGAACCTGGAGCGGGCGCTGACCACGATCGGCATCGACATGGTGCGCACGCTGCTGATCACCGAATCGATCTACCAGACCTTCAACCAGTTGGGCTCGACGTTCGGGTTCGACCTGCGGCTGTTCTGGCGGCATGCGGTCGCCACCGCCATTACCGCCCGCTTCGTCGCGCGCCAGGCCGGTTATGGGCAGCTTGAAGAAGCCTATCTCGCCGGCCTGCTGCACGACATCGGCCGTCTCGCGCTCGCGGCAGCGGCGCCGGAGGAATACGAAGTCAATTTCCAGGCGGACGACGACCTCGGGCTGTGCGCGCGGGAAGAGCGCACGCTGGAAATCACCCATGCCGAAGCGGGCGCCTGGCTGCTCGAAAAACTCAATCTCGATTCGTTCATTGCCGACAGCGTCCGCTATCACCATGATCCGTTGCCGCGCCTGCGGAATGCCCATCCGCTGGTCCGCGTGACGGCCGTGGCCGATCTGCTGGTCGGCGCGGCGGAGGCCGGCTGCGAGGCGCCGGCGCAGATCCAGGAGCTGATTCCCATCTCCGGCGAGGAATTGCGCGCGCATAACGCATCGCTGGATACGGAGGTGCAGGCGCTGGCAAAGCTGCTCGGTCTCGATCTGGGCGGCGCCGTCAGGGAAGCGCCGGGCGACCGGCAACGGGCTTCCGCGCAGCGGCCGGCGCGGAACGATCCGCTGGTCGAAAAAATGCGCGACCTCATCCTCGTATCGAAGGCGACGGAAGGGCTGGCCCGGCAGCGCGGAGCCGACGCCTGCTACCGGGCGATAGTCGGGGCCGCGATCGTTCTGTTCGATTTCGCCGACGCCATCATCTTCGCGGCGGCGCCGGCGGGCAATGCCTTGATGCCGGTGGCGCTGCCGGAAGGGCGCCAGCGCCTGGCCGGGCTTTGCCTGCCGCTCGACGGCAACGGCCTTGCCGCCATCGCCTGCGGTGCGGACGGGGTGGCCTTCCATCTGCCGTCGTCGCGGCCGCCGTCGGTGGCGGAAGAGCAGCTGCTGCGGCTGCTCGCGACCGATTCGCTGATCGCGCTGCGGCTGGGAAAGCAGGCGGAAGACCCGCGCATCCTGCTCGGCGCCATCAACGCCGCACAGGCGCATCATCTGCAGGATCGGCTGCAGCTGCTGCGCGATTTCGGCGCCCAGGCGGGAGCGGCGGTCGACGGCGCGGTGCGCAGGGAGAGCGCCGAGATGGCGGCCAATAACGCGCTCGTCAGCGAATTCCAGTTGGCGTCGAAGCGGGTGGCGCACGAAGTGAACAATCCGCTGACCATCATCAAAAATTATCTGGGCGTGCTCAACCGCAAGACCGGCGGCGACCAGACGATAGGCCAGGACCTGGCGGTTCTGAGCGAGGAAATCGACCGGGTCGCGCAAATCGTCAACGAATTCGCCTCGTCACAGCAGGGCTTGTCGCAGGAGGAATGCCATCCCGACTCGGTGCTCGATTACGCATGCCGCCTGTTCCTCGAAAGCCAGTCGGTCAATCCGGCGGTGCGGATCAAGTGCATTCCCGCCAAAAGCGATGCCCGGGTGGGCATCAGTTCATCCAGAATGAGCCAGATATTGCTGAACCTGATCAAGAATGCGAACGAGGCGATGCCCGGCGGCGGCGAGATCGAGCTGCGCAATGCCGGCGTGGTGCGGCGCGACGGCCGCGATTTCGTCGCCATCAGCGTCAGCGACAACGGTCCTGGCATCCCGGGAGACATCCTGAACCAGCTGTTCTCGGCGGCCCGCAGCACGAAAGGCGGTCCGCATCGCGGGCTGGGACTGTCGATCGTCCACGAGCTGATCACCGGCGCGGGCGGCCGGATATCCTGCCGCAGCGACCGGTCGGGCACCGCTTTCGATATCCTGCTGCCGGCGATTCCCGCCGATTCCATGGTCGCGCAGCCAGCATCGTAACCGGGAGAAAGCGATGAATACGACAGGCTCTCATTCGTTCGTACCCGCCCTCGACGACGTCTATGCGCCGCTTCCGCTGGAGACGCCGCCTCCCAGGCTGTTGCTGGTGGATGACGAACCGCGGCTGCTGGCCAGCCTGCGGTCCCTGCTGGACGGCAGCGGATACCAGCTGGTGCTGGCGGCCAGCGGCGAAGCGGCGATTGCCGAGCTGTCGCGGCTGAATTTCGATCTGGTCCTGCTCGATCTGCGGATGCCCGGCGTGAGCGGCCATGCCGTGATGGATTTCATCAACGAACGCACGATCGACACCAACGTGATCGTCCTCAGCGGCGACACCGGCATCGAAGCGGCGATCGGCGCCGTCAATCGCGGCGCCTACGGCTACCTGCGCAAGCCGTACGAACACGGCGAGCTGCTCAACCTGGTCCGGAACGCGCTGGAGAAGCGGCGGCTGGAGGTGGAAAACCGCGCGATCGCCTGGCGCCTCGAATGCTCGGAGAAGCTGTACCGCTTCCTGATCGACAGCTCGCCCGACATCATTTACATGCTGGACGCGGAAGGCCGCTTCACCTACGTCAACCAGCGCGTCACCGATCTGCTCGGCTTCGAGCGCGAGGCCCTGATCGGCGTCCAGTACACCGCGCTGGTGTACGACGATGACCTGGAGCGGGCGAAATATGTGTTCAACGAGCGCCGGGTGGGGGAGCGGGCGTCGCGCAATGTCGAGTTGCGGATGAAATGTCACGATCCCGCGGCAAGGGAACGCACCTTCGAAACGACGCTGCGTACCGTCTCGTTCAATTCCATCGGCATGTATGTCGACGATCCGAAGCAGGGACGTCCCTCGTACTCGGGCACCTACGGCATCGCGCGCGACGTCACCGAAAAGCGGCGCACCGAAGAGCTGATCTCCTACCAGGCCTACCACGATATCCTGACCGACCTGCCCAACCGGGTGCTGTTCCGCGACCGGCTGGAGCTGGCGCTGGTGCATGCCCGGCGCAACGAGCTGGAGCTGGGCCTGATGTTCATCGACCTGGACCGCTTCAAGATCATCAACGATTCGCTCGGCCACCTGAAAGGCGACGAACTGCTGCGCCAGGTCGCGGCCCGCCTCAAGAACGGCATACGCAAGGGCGATACCCTGGCCCGGCTGGGCGGGGACGAATTCGTGGTGCTGTTGCCGGAATTGCGCGAGCGCGCGCTGGCGGCCGTCGTCGCCGACAAGTTCCTGGAAGTGCTGTCCGCGCCGTTCATCGTGGACGGCGCGAAGCTGCACGTGTCGGCGAGCATCGGCATCGCGGTATTCCCGGGCGACGGCGAAAAGATCGACGACCTGATCCGCCATGCCGACATCGCGATGTACAAGGTAAAGGGCGAAGGGAAGAACGGCTACAGCTTCTACGACCGTTCGATGCAGGACGCGGCGCACGACAAGGTGAAGATGGAGCACGACCTGCGCCGCGCGCTGCAGACGGGCGAGCTGGAAATGTATTACCAGCCGCAGATCGACGTCAGGAGCGGCGCCATCGTCAGCGCCGAGGCGCTGATGCGCTGGCGCCATCCGGAACAGGGGCTGCTGGTGGCGGGCGATTTCCTGCCGCTGGCGGAGGAAACCGGCCTGATGGTGCCCTTGAGCGACTGGATGGTGGAAACCGTCTGCGCCGATATCGGGCGATTGCAGACGCTCGGCAACGACTGGCTGCGGCTTGCCATCAACCTGTCGCCGACCTGCCTCGGCCGCGAGGATTTCTTCGCCCGCATGCGCCAGGCCCTGGAGAAAAACGGCGTGCACCCGCAACGGATCGAAGCCGAGATCACCGAGAACGTCTGCATCCGCAATCCGGAACAGGCGGTCCAGCAGCTCAGGCAGCTCAGCAAGCTCGGCGTCCGGATCGCCATCGACGATTTCGGCACCGGCTATTCGTCGCTCGCCTACCTGCACCGCTTCCCGGTGAATACGCTGAAGATCGACCAGTCCTTCGTACGGGAAATCGGCCAGGACGGCGATCATTTCCCCGTGGTGCTCGCGGTGATTTCGATCGCGCGCGGCCTCAAGCTCGACCTGGTCGCCGAAGGCGTCGAAACCGAATTGCAGGCGCGCTACCTGGAGCAGGCGGGCTGCCATATCATGCAGGGCTATCTTTATCACCAACCGCTCCGGTTCGGGCAGCTGGCCGAACTGGTAGGGCAGCCGCTGCTCGAGCGCGACGCGGAGAGGGCGTGATGGAAACGCAGGATACGACGCAGCAACTGCGGCTTTCCGCCGAGCGTGGCGTGGCCGCCGCCCAGTACACGCTGGGGCTCATGCACATTTCCGGCCATGGCGTCGCCAAGGATACGCGGCTGGCGATGGACTGGCTGGAGAAGGCGGCGCAGCAGGGGCATGCGGATGCGCAGTTCCACCTCGGCGTCCGCTATGCGGCCGGACACGGGGTGGAACAGGACAACGAAAAGGCCTTTGCCTGGTATCTGCGGGCGGCGGAGCAAGGATATGCCAAGGCGCAGTTCAATCTCGGCGTGCTTCTGCACGGCCGCAAGGACGGCACCTCCGAGGAGCGGCTGGAAGCCCTGAGCTGGTACGAGAAAGCCGCGCAGCAAGGCCATGCCGGCGCGCAGAACAATATCGGCCTGATGTATGCGAGCGGCACCGATGTGCGGCGCGATTACCGCAAGGCGATGCAATGGTTTGCGAAGGCCGCCAATCAGGGTGACGCCGCCGGCCAGAGCAACCTGGGCATGATCTACAGCAGCGGCAAAGGCGTTCCGCAAAACCATGTGCAGGCCGCATTCTGGTATGCGAAGTCGGCCCAGCAGGGCTATGCGGCGGCGCAGTACAGCCTCGGCAACCTGTACGAAACGGGAAACGGCGTCGAACAGGATTTCCCGACCGCGGTGTCCTGGTACCGCAAGGCCGGCGAGCAGGGCCATCTGAAGGCGCAGGTCAGGCTGGCGCAGCTGCTGTCGGAAGGGCGCCATGTGCCGAAGGACATGGGCGAGGCGGTGCTCTGGTACCGCAAGGCTGCCGAACAGGGACATGCCGAGTCCCAGTTCGCGCTCGCCGTGCTGTATGACGAAGGCGAGAGCGTGGAGCGCGACACGCAAGAGGCGTTTCGGCTGTATCAGCTGGCCGCCGAAGGCGATATTCCGGAAGCGCAATTCAGGCTGGCCCTGTGCTACGACAGCGGCCGGAACACCGACCAGAGCTTCTGGCAGGCGCTATTCTGGTACGAGAAGGCTGCCAAGTCCGGCATGGCGCGCGCGCAACTGAATCTCGGCCTGATGCAGGCGTTCGGCCAGGGCGGTCCGGTCGACCTGCATGGCGCCCACCTGTGGCTGGCGGCGGCAGAGCATGCCGGCCTCGAAAAAGCGGCCGCCTATCGGCTTCTGGTGGAGGCGCAACTGCCGCCCGACGAGCTGGCGGATGCGCGCACCGCATTCGACCGTTACCTGCACAAGCGCAACAACGCGCCGGCGGCGGGCTCCGGCGATTTGTCGCGCTGACGGCGATGGCGAACATGCCGCCCTGATGCATGAAAGCGCCATGGCCTTCCTGTCCCTAGCCCACTCTCCCGCTCTCCGCTCCCGGAAGAGGGATGAAATGAGTCGCTACGCGACTTTCACGTTAACGCCGCACGGTCAGCCATGCGTCTGAAGCGCCGTTGCCCCTCACGATCAGTCGCACCCCTTATACGGCCACAAGACTGCTTGCGACGCGACATCGCAGGCGACGACGGGTATTTCGGTTCGCAGTAAAGGCCGCTTCATTTATGCGCCATTCGTCCGCACACCTCGATGCGCGAAAAAGGTGTTTCAATGCAATAATAAGAAAAAATGTACGGTAAAGAAGCCGTCCGATTACAGCCCATCAGGTGCATATCAATGTTGGTCATGGAATGAGTGGGAGTAATTTTCGCCACGGCGCGGAGGCCGATGCGCGTCCGCCTTCGTTGAGGGCGAACGATACGGCGCTTGCCTGCATCGCAACGGGCGCGCCGCTTGCCGAAACATTGAAATGCATCGTTGCCGGTATTGAAGACCCGGCTCACCAAATAACGGGAGCGATTCTGCTGCTGGAGGCAGACGGCCGTCTTTGCCCCGGCGCCGCATCCGGTTTGCCCCGTGACTATATCGACGCGGTCGGCGGCGTCACGCTCGATCCCGGCCTGACGCCGCAGGCCGGCCCTGCGGATATCGAAGCAAGCCGGTTCTGGGGGCGCCTGCGAGAGCTGGCGCTGCAACATGGCGTGCATGTCGGCGCAATGACCCCGATCCGTTCCGCCGCGAATGCGCTGCTGGGAGTTTTCCTTGCCTGTTCCGAAAAACCCGGGCGATTGCGCGATACGCATCGGCAAGCGCTGGAAGAGGCCGTGCTCCTGGCCTCCATCGCGATCGAGCGCGACATTGCCGAAGCCAAGATAAGGGCAGCCGAAAACAGCAAGACCATTCTGGCGCTGGCAATCGAAGGGAGCGGAACCGGGATCTGGGACCGGAATGTCGTCACCGGCGAGATCGACTATTCGGACGGCTGGAGCGCGATCCTCGGTTACGGAAAATCGGAATTGAGCAGCCGGATCGAAGACAGTTACACCCGCCTGCACCCCGACGACCTCGCTTTCGTCCAGGCCGCAATGCAGGCGCATTTCGAGGGGAAGACCGCGAGCTACGAAGTGGAGCACCGGATCCGCTGCAAGGACGGAAGCTACAAATGGATATCAAGCCGCGGCAAGGTCGTCAGCCGCGACCGGGAAGGCAGGGCGCTGCGCATGGTCGGCACGACGACCGATATCACCGCGATGCGGACCTTGTCGGAAAAGCTGCGGCAGAGCGTGGACCTGATCACCAGCCTGACGAACGAGGTTCCCGGCTTCGTCTACCAGTACCGGCTGATGCCGGACGGCGGCACGTTTTTCTCTTATGTCAGCGAAGGCATCGGCG
>Ga0164242_10009418_pt1 | contig 10539 bp, 9 predicted proteins | sample OricomgcompostMG_FD_108783 | JGI IMG/M metagenome (GOLD analysis project Ga0164242, IMG submission 108783) | Miracle-Growth compost microbial communities from Emeryville, California, USA - Original compost - Miracle growth compost (MG) ... | reverse complement strand
GTCGAAGTGGCTGATGGAGTTCGGCGAGCCGATCCGGACCGATGAGTACGACGCCAGTGCCGCCGACGACCCGATGCTGGTCTTCAACGTCACCGACCAGGTGCGGGAGACGATCCAGCAGACGTTGTACTCGCTGCTGATGCAACGGCAGTCCGTCTTCCGCTAGATCGGTCGCCTTCGTGGCGCTCCGTCCGGCGCCTTGGGGCCGACCTGCGGGCGTGCCGAGGTGACACGCGGGCGCCCGGGATCAGGGAGCAGGCGTCTGGGTGGTGCCGAGCAGCCCGCCGAGAACGCCGTCGACCGTACCGAGGACGCCCTTGACCGTGCCGTCGACGCCGTCGGTGACGCCCTGGACGACGTCGCCGAGGGAGGACGGCTCGGCCTTCGGCGAGGACGGCGGCTGGAGGAGCTTCTTGATCGGGTCGGTCTTGTCGGTCTTGGTGCCGGGGTCGGTCTTCGCGCTCGGCAAGAGCGTCGGCTTGGTCGACGGGGCCAGATTCGCGGGGCCGACGTCGGCGGGCACCGAGGGGAGCGTGACCTTCGGCTGCTCGCTCTTCGTGGCACTGGGGTGGTGGTGCGGATGGAGCGGCTTGGTGAGCGAGTCGAGGGTCTGTGAGACGGGGGCGAGCAGTGACTCGGGCAGCGAGGTGATCGAGCTGCCGCCGCAGCTCGGGCACGCGTTGTGAGCGGCGGTGTCGATCATCAGCACCGTCTGGGCGGCCTCGGTCAGCGCCTGCTTGGCCGAGTCCGGCAGCTGCGGCTCGAGCGTGGTCAGCTGGTCGATGCTGTCGGAGGTGAACTGCTGCAGCTTCTTGATGGCGGCCGGGTCGTGACTCTGCTGGTAGGTGGTCAGCAGCAGGTCCGAGGCCTTCTTCGCCTGCTCGGCGAACGCGTTGAGCGTGCTGGTGATCTGGGCGCTGTCGTCGGACGAGCCGCCAGAGAGCTTCGCGACCTCGTCGAGCCGGGTGTTGGCGTCGCCGAGCAGAGCGGAGCCCTTGCCGCTGTCGCTGGTGGTGAAGCCGGTACGGACGCTCTCGATGGCCCGCTTGACGGGGTACAGCGGCTGGCCGGGCAACGCGCCCTGGGACGCGAGAGCCGTACCGGCGCTGGCGCCGACGATCGCAAGCGAGACGATGCCGACGGTGAGGCGACGCTCGTGGCGGCGCCGGGCAGCGGGGGCCGAGCGCACCGTCAACCGGTCGGTGACGTCGTCGGCCCGGACCAGCTCGGTGGCGGCCGCCGCCATCAGCCGCTCGCGAAGGTCGGCGGAGAACGCGGGACGGGGCGCTACGGCGGGCGCCTCGCTCAGGCTGGCTGCGAAGGCGGCGAGCTCCGCGAGCTCGGCGGGCACGGGACCGGACGCAGGGGTGCCGCTGCGCGCGGCTTCGACCATGCGGTCGAATTCGTCGGCATGGCGCCGGGTGCTGAACGCCGGGCTCATCGGGGCTGTCCTACTCGTTCGGTGTGGGCGAGATCGTGGGAGGTCATAGCGCGCAGGGTGACGGCGCCACGACCGGGAAACGACCGGCGGCCACGGAAGGTTACGGCGCTGACAGCCATCAGAGTGGTGTTCTGCATCATCCGCGCAGCCCTTCTGGCATCAGCTTCGCCAGATTGCGGACGCCACGGAGCTGGAGCTGCTTCACCGCGCCGTCGCTGCGGCCCAGGACCGCGGCGGTCTCGGCGATGGAGAGCCCCTGCAGGAAGCGCATCACGACGCAGTCGCGCTGTTCGTCGGGCAGCTTCGCGAGCGCCTTGAGCAGCACCTCGTTGGTGAGGCTGGCCAGCACCGCGGACTCGGGCCCCTCGGTGGTGTCGTCGTGCTGGCCCATGTCCTCGGTCGCCATCTCGAGGCGGGTGCGGCCGGCCTTGAAGTGGTCGGTGGCGAGGTTGCGCGCGATCGTCATCAGCCAGGCGCCGAAGTCCTTGCCCTGCCAGCGGAAGCCGGTCATCGAGCGCAAGGCCCGGAAGAACGTCTCCGAGGTCAGGTCCTCGGCCAGCGTGGCCGACCGGGTGCGGTAGAACAGGAAGCGGTAGACGCTGCCGTGGTAGTGGTCGTAGAGCAGCCCGAACGCATCGGTGTCGCCCTTGCGGGCCAGCTCGACCAGGGCGATCAGGCGCGACCGCTCGGCGGGGGAGTCCTCCGAGGATGCCGCCAACGACCCGTCGCCCGGATCCTCGCCGCTGCCGGGGCTGCCGGTGCTGCCCGGGCCGGAAGCACGATCGGCAGCGGCTGCCTCGGAGTGGAGGACGCCGGCAGGTACGCCGGGGGTGGCGGGCTCCATGAGCAGCACAGCGACGGCAGCGCGGAGGGCGTCGAGCCCGCGCGCAACATCGTCGCCGTACCACGGCATGGTGTGGTCCCTCCCCGCTAGCCCCAGAGACATAGCCACTCTAGGTCAGTTGACCAGATCTGTCAGGAGGGCGGTGACAGGGCCGGACCAGGACGGAGCAGCGACCGGGGCGCCGCCCGAGCGGTGCCCCGGGACTACCGCCGCTTCCCCCGCAACGTGGACGCCGCTGCCAGTGCGCCGGCAGCGGCTCCGCCGATCAGGCCGGCGGCGAAGCCGGCCCGGGCGGCCTTGCGGCCGGTGCGGTAGTCGCGGACCTGCCAGCCGTTGGCGCGGGCGTGGGACCGCAGCTTCGTGTCGGGGTTGATCGCACAGGCGTGTCCCACCAGGGACAGCATCGGCAGGTCGTTCGCGGAGTCGGAGTAGGCGGAGCATCGGCTCAGGTCCAGGCCCTCGCGCGCGGCCAGTGCCTTGACCGCCTCCGCCTTGGCGGACCCGTGCAGCATGTCGCCGACCAGCTGTCCGGTGTAGACCCCGTCGACATGCTCGGCGACGGTGCCCATCGCGCCGGTGAGGCCGAGCCGGCGGGCGATGATCTGGGCGATCTCCACCGGCGCGGCAGTGACCAGCCACACCCGCTCGCCCTGGTCGAGATGGAGCTGGGCGAGTGCGCGGGTGCCGGGCCAGATCCGAGCCGACATCGCCTCGTCGAAGATCTCCTCGCCGACCTCCTGCAGCTCACGCACGGTGTGGCCGGCGATGAAGTCGAGCGCGGAGTTGCGGGCGGCCTCGACGTGCTCGGGGTTCTCCACGCCGACGAAGCGGAAGTAGGCCTGCTTCCAGGCCGCGCCAACGATGTCGCGGGTGGTGAAGAACTTGCGGCGGTGCAGCCCGCGCGCGAGATGGAAGATCGAGGCGCCCTGCATGATCGTGTTGTCCACGTCGAAGAAGGCGGCCGCGACCGACTCGTTCGGCGTACTCAACGCCGACTCGACCTCGGCGGCAGCGGCGGAGGCCTCCCCGGCCAGCACGGAGCGACGCTGCAGATCCTTGCGGCGAAGCTCGTCGCGGCGGCGCTGGCGGTCGCGAGCGGTGCTCATGGACTCACCCTAGCGATGAGAGAGACTGGACTCGTGGCTGCACGCATCACCCTCTACTCCCGCCCCGGCTGTCACCTGTGCGAGGACGCCCGCGCCGTCATCGAGCGGGTCTGCGCCGACCTCGGCGAGAGCTATGACGAGCACTCGATCGACGACGATCCGGCACTGAAGGAGCGATACGCCGACGAGATCCCCGTCACGCTCGTCGACGGCCGTCAGCACGACTTCTGGCGGGTGGACGAGGCGCGGCTGCGTCTGGCCCTGGCCAGCCCACCGGTCTGATCGCGAACCGGCTGTGCTAGCCGCACCGGCTCGTTTTGTTCTCCTGTTCACAAACTCCTAGAGTGGTGAAGCCGTTTGGGCGACCCCGGGCAGTGACAGCCCCCGCCTCCGGCGTGGCACGAGAGAGCGCACAGTGACGGCACGAAGCAACGACAGTGCCCGGGACATCCCCGAGGCCACCGTCGCTCGGCTTCCCGTCTACCTCCGCGCCCTTGTCGCGCTGGCCGAGCAGAACACCGCGACCTGCTCGAGCGAGGAGCTCGCCGCCGCCGCCGGCGTCAACTCGGCCAAGCTGCGCAAGGACCTGTCCTACCTGGGCTCCTACGGGACCCGCGGGGTGGGGTACGACGTCGACTATCTGCGCTACCAGATCGCCCGTGAGATCGGGGTCACCCAGGACTGGCCGGTCGTCATCGTCGGCATCGGCAACCTGGGGCATGCGCTGGCGAACTTCTCCGGCTTCCGCAGCCGCGGCTTCCATGTCGTCGGCCTCCTCGACGCCGACCCGGCGATGAAGGACCAGGACGTCGCCGGGCTCAGGGTGCGGCCGTTCGCCGACCTGCACGACATCGCCGTCGAGCATGGCGTCGCGATCGGCGTCATCGCCGTACCGGCGGTGGCGGCGCAGGACGTGGCCGATGCTCTCGTCGAGGCCGGCATCACCAGCATTCTCAACTTCGCACCGATCGTGCTGTCGGTGCCCGAGGGGGTCGACGTGCGCAAGGTCGATCTCTCGATCGAGCTCCAGATCCTTGCGTACCACGAGCAGCGGAAGGCGGTGCAGACCTCGTGAGCGAGCGCAGCGAGCGAACCATTCAGCGCAGAGCATCACGTGCCTCGTGCGCGCACGGAGTCCTGCGTCCATCGAAGCGGGGAGTGCGCGGATGAGCGTCCTTGTCGTCGGTGTCAGCCACAACTCGGCCCCGGTCCAGCTCCTCGAGCAGCTCGCCATCGATCGCGATGGCCTGCACAAGCTGGTCGAGGACGTCGCGCACACCGAGCACGTCACCGAGGCGACGGTGATCGCGACCTGCAACCGGCTCGAGGTCTACTCCGAGGTGGATCGCTTCCACGGCTCGGTCGAGCAGCTCTCCCGCCTCCTGGTCGAGCGCGCCGGCGTGCGGGTCGAGGACGTGCTGCCCCATCTCTACGTCCACTACGACGACGGCGCCGTCTCCCACCTGTTCAAGGTGGCCGCCGGGCTCGACTCGATGGCTGTCGGCGAGGGCCAGATCCTCGGCCAGGCGCGCGCCGCGCTGCAGCTGGGCCAGGAGCTCGGCACCGTCGGCCCCGCCCTCAACACGCTCTTCCAGCAGGCGCTCCGCGTCGGCAAGCGCAGTCACGCCGAGACCGGCATCGACAAGGCCGCTCCGTCGTTGGTGACCGCCGCTCTCGACCGCGCCCGTGCCACCGTCGGCGAGGTCAGCGGCCTGCGCGTCGTCGTGATCGGCGCCGGCGCGATGGCCGGCCTGGCCGCCGCCACCGTGTCCCGGCTCGATGCCGGCGAGATCGTGATCGTCAATCGCACCCCGGAGCGCGGCCAGCGGCTCGCGGTCGAGTACGGCGGGCGCTACGCGCCCATCTCCGACCTGGCCGTCGAGGTCGCCCAGGCCGACGTGGTGCTGGCGTGTGCCGGCGCTCGGAACGTGCTGGTGACGCCGGAGATGGTCGGGGCAGGGCGCGCGGTCACCGATGCGACGAGGGACGAGCCGTCTCGAAGGGTCGCCCTGATCGACCTCGCGTTGCCGCACGACATCGACCCCGCGTGCGCCGGCGTACCCGGGGCGACGCTGATCGACCTGGCCACCCTGGCCGAGGAGCTGCAGTCCTCCGCGGCCGGCCAGGAGGTCGCCGCGGTGCGGGCGATCGTCTCGCAGGAGGTCACCGCCTTCCTCGCCGCGCGCCGCCAGGCGCAGGTCACGCCGACAGTGGTGGCGCTGCGGACGATGGCGACCAACGTGGTCGAGGCCGAGATGGCCCGCCTCGACGGGCGCCTGCCCGAGCTCGACCAGGACACCCGTGACGAGGTGCTCCGGGCGGTGCGGCGCGTCGCCGACAAGCTGCTGCACGAGCCCACGGTGCGGGTCAAGGAGCTGGCCAACGAGACCGGCGCGATCTCCTATGAGCATGCCCTGGCCGAGCTGTTCGCGCTCGACCCACAGGCGGTCACCGCCGTCACCCGTCCGGGGCTGGCCAATCTCGACGGGGCGGAGGTGGAGCAGTGACGACCATGCGGCTCGGCACCCGCCGATCCCGGCTGGCGATGACCCAGTCGGGGCACGTCGCCGACCTGATCCGCGCGCTCGGGCACGAGGTGGAGCTGGTCGAGATCGTCTCCGACGGCGACCGCAGCCAGGCCTCCGGCGAGTCGCTCACCGGGGTCTCGTCGACCGGTGTCTTCGTCAGCGCGCTGCGCGACGCGCTGTTGGCCGGCGAGATCGACCTGGCGGTGCACTCGCTCAAGGATCTGCCGACCTACTCCCACGAGGGCGTCGCGCTGGTCGCGATCCCGCCGCGCGAGGACCCTCGCGATGTCGTCGTCGCCCGCGACGGCCTGACCCTGGCCGAGCTCCCGCCGGGCTCCCGGGTCGGCACCGGCGCGCCGCGCCGGGTGGCCCAGCTGCACGCGCTCGGCCTCGGCTTGGAGATCAGCGGCGTGCGTGGCAACGTCGACACTCGCATCGCCAAGATGCGCAGTGGTGAGTTCGACGCCGTCGTACTCGCTCGTGCGGGCCTGTCCCGGATCGAGCGGCTCGACGAGGTCACCGAGGTGCTCGATCCCCTCCAGGTGCTCCCGGCCCCCGGCCAGGGCGCCCTGGCGATCGAGTGTCGCAGTGCCGACGCCGAGCTGATCGCGGTGCTCAGCGAGCTGGACGATGCGCACACGCGGGCCTCGGTCACCGCAGAGCGGGCCGTGCTGGCCACGCTCGAGGGTGGCTGCGCGGCCCCGATCGGCACGCTCGCCGAGGTGGTCGAGGGTGAGGATGGTGACGAATTGTGGCTGCGCGCGGTCGTGCTGTCCGAGGACGGCGGGGTGGCGATCCGGCGCTCCGCGTCCGGCGCCGTCGCCGATGCCGCCGGCGTCGGCGAGCGACTGGCGCGCGAGATGCTCGCCGAGGGAGCGGCCGAGCTGTGAGCGCGATGACCACAACTGCCCCGAGGCGGGCAGCACAGACGAAGGACATGGGCAGCGACGCATCCGGCGTTGACGCTCTCGAGCAGGGAATGGTGCACAGCGCATGACCAACAAGAGCCAGAACCAGCCGGGCTGGGTGTCGTTCGTGGGCAGCGGCCCCGGTGACCCGGACCTGCTCACGGTGCGGGCGGCCGAGCTGATCAAGCAGGCCGACGTGGTCGTCACCGAGGCGCCCGAGCACGTCGCCCTGGTGCGCACCCTGCTGGGTCTCACCGACGGCACCGAGGGCGGCCCCGAGCTGGTCGACGGCGGCTTCGGCGAGGACGGCCAGCCGCTGACCCACGCGGCCCGCGCCAAGGTCGTGGTGAAGCACGCCAAGCGCGGCCGCCACGTGCTGCGGCTGATGACCGGCGACCCGTTCCTCTACGCCTCCGGTCCCGAGGAGGCGCAGGCCTGTGCCAAGGCCGGCATCGGCTTCGAGATCGTCCCGGGCGTCTCCAGCGTCAACGCCGTGCCCGCCTACGCCGGCATCCCGCTGACCACCAAGGACCACCGCGAGGTCGCGGTCGTCACCTGCGGTGCCGAGTCCAATTCGCGGGGGATCGACTGGAGCCGGTACGCCGACGACCGCACCCTGGTGCTGCTCTCCGGGGTCGGCCTGATCGGCGACATCGCCGCCGAGCTCGTCGCGGCCGGCCGCAAGCCCGAGACCCCGGTCTCGGTGACGCGGGTCGGCACCACCACCGAGCAGTCCACGCTGACCTCCACGCTGGCGACCGTTGCCGCCGACGTACGCGCCGCTCGGATCGCGCCGCCGGCCATCATCGTTGTCGGCCGGGTGGTGTCGCTGCGGGAGACCCTTTCCTGGTTCGAGACCAAGCCCCTGTTCGGCTGGCGGGTGCTGGTGCCACGCACCAAGGAGCAGGCGCCGGCGCTCTCGCAGCGGCTGCGCTCCTTCGGCGCGGTGCCCGAGGAGGTGCCGACCATCTCGGTCGAGCCGCCGCGCAACCCGCAGCAGATGGACAAGGCCATCCGTGGCCTGGTCGAGGGCCGCTACGAGTGGATCGCCTTCACCTCGGTCAACGCGGTCAAGGCGGTCAGGGAGAAGTTCGACGAGTACGGCCTCGACGCCCGCGCGTTCTCCGGCCTGAAGATCGCCGCGGTCGGTGACAAGACCTCCGGCGCGCTGCTGGACTGGGGCCTGCGGCCCGACCTCGTGCCCGAGGCCGACAACCAGTCGGCGGCCGGTCTGCTCGAGGTCTGGCCGGAGTACGACGAGCAGATCGACCCGATCAACCGGGTCTTCCTGCCGCGTGCCGACATCGCCACCGAGAACCTCATCGCCGGCCTGGTCGACCTCGGCTGGGAATGCGACGACGTCACGGCCTACCGCACCGTCCGGGCCGCGCCGCCGCCAGCGCCGACCCGCGACGCGATCAAGACCGGCAAGTTCGACGCGGTCGTCTTCACCTCGTCCTCGACGGTGCGCAACCTGGTCGGCATCGCCGGCAAGCCGCACGCCTCGACGGTGATCGCGGTGATCGGCCCGGCCACGGCGAAGACGGCCGAGGAGCACGGGCTGCGCGTCGACGTACTGGCCGCGTCGCCGTCGGTGGAGGCGCTGACCGAGGCGCTTGCCGACTTCGGTGCTGCGCGTCGTACGGCGCTGATCGAGTCCGGACAGCCGGTGACCAAGCCCAGCGAGCGCAAGCCCGCTGGTCGGCGCGCGCGAGCCAAGTAGCCGTCGGTTCGTCGAGGTATGCAGCCGAACCGACGCTTCCCGTGCGGAACTCCGCACGAGAAGTGACGGCTGACCTGCATACCTTGATGAGCCAGCACCGAGGAGAACACCTGTGACCGAGTTCCAGCGACCCACCATCCGCCCGCGGCGGCTGCGCACCACCCCGGCCCTGCGCCGGCTGGTCGCCGAGACCTCGGTCGAGGCCCGCCAGCTGGTGCTGCCGGTCTTCGTCCGCGAGGGCATCACCGAGCCGGTGCCGATCGGCTCGATGCCGGGCGTGGTCCAACACACCCGCGACAGCCTCAAGCGGGCCGTGACCGAGGCCGCGGAGCTTGGCATCGGCGGCGTGATGCTCTTCGGCGTGCCCGAGCGCAAGGACGCCGTCGGCAGCGGAGCCTGTGACCCGCAGGGCATCCTCAACCTCGCCATCGCCGACTGTGTGGCCGAGGTCGGCGACGCGCTGCCGGTGATGGCCGACCTGTGCCTGGACGAGTTCACCGACCACGGCCACTGCGGGGTCCTCGACGCCCGCGGGCGGGTCGACAACGACGCCACGCTCGCGGTGTACGCCGAGATGGCGCGGGCCCAGGCCGCTGCCGGCGTCCGCATCGTCGGGCCCTCGGGGATGATGGACGGCCAGGTCGCCGTCATCCGCGAAGCGCTCGACGCCGGCTCCTATGAGGACGTCGCGATCCTCGCCTACTCCGCGAAGTACGCCTCCGCGTTCTACGGGCCGTTCCGAGAGGCCGTCGACTCCTCGCTGGTCGGGGACCGGCGCACCTACCAGCAGGACCCCGCGAACGCGCTCGAGGGCGTCCGGGAGGCGCTGCTCGACATCGAGCAGGGCGCCGACATGGTGATGGTGAAGCCCGGTCTGCCCTACCTCGACGTACTGCGCCAGGTGCGGGACGCCGTCGACGTGCCGGTCGCGGCGTACAACATCTCGGGGGAGTACTCGATGGTCGAGGCGGCCGCCGAGCGTGGCTGGATCGACCGGGAGGCGGCGATCCTCGAGTCGCTGACGGCCTTCCGCCGCGCGGGCGCGGACATCGTCCTCACCTACTGGGCCGTCGAGGCGGCCACCTTGCTGGGCTAGCCTGCCCACACGGGACACCCTGTCCGCCGAAGCGGCAGGAGCGTCCCGTCGTTGGTGGCAGTGCTCAGTTGCCGAGCAGGCCGCCCAACAGGCTGCCGAGCAGGTTCTTCACGAAGCCGGCCAGACCGGTGACGACGCCGCCGACCGCTGCCGTGGCCTGGGGGAGTGTCTTGTTCCCGAGCTGGTCGACGCACTTGGCCACGGCCTGCTGGAGATTGCTGCCCCCGAGGCCGTCGTACTTCGCGGTCAGTGCGGTGGTGCAGACCTGGGCGAGCTGGGTCGGGGTCGCGAGCAGCGTCTGGACCTCCTTGGTCGGCAACGACACCGGCGGCACCTTCACCGACGGCTTGCTGGTCGGCTTCTGGGTGGTCTTGGGCTTGCTGCTCGGCTTGGTGGTCGGGGTGGCACTGGCGGTCGTGGGGGTGGCGCTCGGCGTCTTCGGCGGTGCCTGCCGGGTCTCGGACGACTTGCCCTGCTTCTTGCTCTTCCCCGTAGGCGTGCCGGCATAGCTCGTCGACGGCGTGAAGTACGGCGCCGGGACGGTGTAGTTCGGCACCGAGGAGTAGTCACCCGCCGTGTACGCCGACGCCACGCCCAGCACCGTGGTCACATAGGACTGGCTGTGGTTGTACCGGAAGACCGCAGCCTGCTGGCCCGCGGTGGTGGCCAGGTTGCCGCCCCCGGAGCAGAGGTAGACGGCCGCGGCCAGCGAGGCGTCGTTGATGTCCTGCGGGTTGCGCTGACCGTCGCCGTCGGCGTCCACGCCCACCACCGACCAGGTCGAGGGGATGAACTGCATCGGGCCGACCGCGCGGTCGTAGGAGGTGTCGCCGTCGAACTGACCGCCGTCGGTGTCGGCGATCGAAGTGGTACCGCTGGAGCCGTTGAGGGCC
>Ga0164242_10009417_pt1 | contig 10539 bp, 9 predicted proteins | sample OricomgcompostMG_FD_108783 | JGI IMG/M metagenome (GOLD analysis project Ga0164242, IMG submission 108783) | Miracle-Growth compost microbial communities from Emeryville, California, USA - Original compost - Miracle growth compost (MG) ... | reverse complement strand
GGTCTATCCGATGACGTCGAGCATGGAGTGGCTCAAGAAGGGGCGGGTCCACTGGGGCTGGGACGCGAAGCTGCCGAGCTATATCGGCGTGCTCCCCCGCGATGGCGATGCCAGGGATGTCCGCTGGTTCAAGGGGCCCGAACGCGGCATGATCCATACGTTCGCGGCGATGGATCGGGGTAACAAGCTCGTCATGCACGCGCCCGTCAGCGACGGTAATCCCTTCCCCTTCTTCCCTTCGATGGACGGCACGCCGTTCGATTCCATGAAAGCGCGTACAATCGTGCGACGCTATACGTTCGATCTCAATTCGAAGCATGACGGCTGGATCGAGGAGCCGATGTTCGTCGATGCGCCCGGCGCACTCAGCCGGATCGATGATCGGTATATGGGGCACGATTATCGCTACGGCCTGATGTCGTTTGCCGATGCCAGCAAGCCTTTTGCCGATACCGGCGGCGGCCAGATGCGCGGTCGTGTGACCAACAGCCTTGGCCGTTTCGATTTCGCCACCGGCAAGCTCCAGAGCTTTTTCGCGGGGCCGACCCACGCGCTCCAGGAGATCTGTTTCGTGCCACGCTCCGCCAACGCGCCCGAAGGGGACGGCTGGGTGATGGCGGTGGCGTCCAATTTCGCGGAAATGAAGTCAGAACTCGTAATCGCCGATACCGCAGCGCTGGAGGCGGGCGCGGTGGCGCGGGTGAAATTGCCTTTCCGCCTGTCGAACCAGATTCATGGCAATTGGGTGCCGCGCGCCGCGCTGGAGCAGGCATGATGAGCATGCCCATCGTCAGTCCCGCTGCCCTGCGCCGCACGCTTCAGGCATTCGAGCGGATCGTCGGGCCCGATCACGTCTATGCCGATGTCGAGGGGCGGCATGGTTATACCGATGCCTTTTCTCCGTTCGACGATCCCGCCGCGCAGGAGCCGCTTGCGGCTGTTGCCCCCGCCAGCGCGGAGGAGGTGCAGGCGATCGTTCGCATCGCCGCCGAGCAGGGCATCGCGCTCTGGCCGATCAGCCGGGGCAAGAATTTCGGCTATGGCGGCGCGTCTCCGCGTATTCCGGGGATCGTCATGCTCGATCTGGTGCGGATGAACCGCATCATCGAGGTCGATCCGGACATGGGCTATGCGATCCTTGAGCCGGGAGTCGGCTTCGATGATCTCTATCATTACCTGATCGATCATCGCATTCCGCTATGGACGTCCGCCCCGGCCCACACGTGGGGCAGTGTCGTCGGCAACGCGCTGGAGCGCGGGGTCGGCTATACGCCCTATGGCGAACATGCCGCCCAGGTCTGCGGGCTGGAGGTCGTGCTGCCGACGGGCGAGCTGGTTCGCACCGGTATGGGCGCCATGCCCGGCAGCAAGGCGTGGCCCCTGTTCAAATATGGTTTCGGGCCAAGCTGGGACGGCATGTTCATGCAGTCCAACTTCGGGATCGTCACCAAGATGGGCCTCTGGCTGATGCCGGAGCCCGAGGCGACGCTGAATCTCTCGATGAGCCTGCCACGCGTGGAGGATCTGCCCGCGGCGATCGATGCGCTGCGCCCGCTCAAGGTATCGGGCGTGGTCCAGGCCAACCCGTCCTTCGGCAACGCGATCCGCACCCTCGCCACACGCAACATCCGTTCATCCTATTGGGATGGCAAGGGCGTGATGCCGCAGGACGCGCTGGACGCGGCGGCGGCCAAGGCAGGCATCGGCCAGTGGAACTTCTCAGTCCGCCTGTTCGGGTATGAAAAGGTCAATGAATTCAACGCGGGGCTGGTGCGTGATGCTTTCGCCAAGGCGGTGAAGGTCGATTTCAAGGAATCGCGCTGGCATCGCGGCGAGGATCTGAGGCACTCGGGCTCGCCCGTGCCCTCGCTCAGCGTGCTGCGCATCGTCGACTGGCTGGGCGGCCCTGGCGGACACCTCACCTTCTCGCCGATCTCGCCTTTCCGGGGCGATGAAGCGTGGAAGCAATATCAGACGACGCGCGCGCTCTACGAGCGCCATGGCTTCGATTATTATGGCGGCTTCACGGCGGGCGAGCGCTACCTCAACCATATCACCATGATCGTGTTCAATCGCGACGATGCGGAAATGACGGCGCGCGCGCGCACCCTGTTCAAGGCTTTGATCGCCACCGCCGCCGCCAACGGCTGGGGTGAATATCGCACGCACATCCAATGGTACGATCAGGTTGCACAGACCTATTCGTTCAACAAGGGCGCGCTCGGCCGCATGAACCAGGCGGTCAAGGACGCGCTCGATCCGAAGGGGATACTGGCGCCGGGGAAGATGGGCATCTGGCCCCGGCGTTATCGGGAGAATGGCTGATGGCGATCCTGCTCATGCTTGCCGCCGCGGCCGCACAGGTGCCGCCCGACGGCCACGCGCTGTTCAACGAGCGCTGCGGCGGATGCCATTTGCAAGGCGGCTTCGGCACGATGGCGATCGCGCGATCCCATTCCGGCGAACCCGCGCTGCTGGCGGAGCGGCATCCCGCCGCCGATCTGGTGCGCGCGGTGGTGCGTAACGGCTTTCGATCCATGCCGCCGATCCGGCGTGCGGAACTTGACGATGCAACGCTCGGGCGGATCGCATCCTATCTCGCGGAAGGGGGCAAATGATGGAGGTGGACCGGCGTACCAGCCTTGGGCTGATCGGGGCGGGGGCCACCGGCCTGCCCGCGGCCTGGCCCGCCGAGGCGCGGCAGGATCGCCCCGCCGTGGTCCTCTACGACGCACGCTTCGGGGAGGCCGCGCGCGAGGCTGCGGCATGGGCGCAGCGAGGCGCCATCGCCATCGAAACGCGGCGACAGGACATCGGCAACGCCTGGCGCGGCATGATCGCCCGGAGGCTGGCGGACGGCGGCGGCGCGGTCTGCGGCGTCACGCTCTATGCCGATCAGATGATCTCTGCCGCGATGGGCCGCGATCACGGTTTGAGGCTTGTCCATCTCCGCAGCGATCCGGCGCGGGACGGCGGCGCGACCCTGTTCCGCTGGGTGCTCGCGTGATCGCGGTCGATCGGCGCCGCTTTCTCGGGTTCGCCGCGCTCGCTCCGGTGCTGATTGCGGCGCCGGGGGCGGCACATGCCATGCGCCAGCAAGGGCATGTGGCTTACGTTGCCGATATGGTGTGGTTCGACGCCGAGGGCGTGGCGCCCCCGTCCTGCTTGCCACTCGCCCCCGCCGATGCGATGCGATTCCCGGTTGATCCCTATCCATGGCACTGATCGCCTTGCGGGAGACCATTTGATGCGCGTGCGCCTGCTTCTGGCCTTTCTCGTTGCGCTGCTTCCGGCATCGTCCCTGGCCGCCGCGCCGGCGTGCGACGATCATTGCCTGCTCGGCATTGCCGATGCCTATCTCGACGCGCTTGCCGACGATGATCCCGCCGGCGCGCCGCTGGCGCGCACGGTGCACGCGACCGAAAACGGCGTTCTCACCGCGCCCGGAGAAGGCGTGTGGAAAACGGCGCGCGGCTGGACCTACCGACATACGTTCGTCGATCCGGAGCAGCAAAGCATCGGCGCGTTCGGCATCGTCGCGGAGGATGACGACAAGAAAGCGATGGTGGCGATCCGGCTCAAGGTTGCGGATCATCGCGTCGTCGAAAGCGAGATCAACGTCGCGCGGCAGGGCGATTTTTCTCTATTCAACCCCGTGGCAACCGATGTGGCGGCGCCGTTCCTCACCTATCTGCCACCCGACCGCCGGACGGATCGGGCCACGCTCAAGGCGATCGCGAAAAGCTATTTCAACGGGATTTCCCACGGCGACGCCTCGGCCGTGCCGTTCCATCCGGATTGCAACCGCGTGGAAAACGGGGTTCGGACGACGAACAGCCCGCCGCGCATCCCGCAGGGCTGCTCCGCCGGCCTCGCACGGTTCGTCTACATGCAGCATATGCGCCAGATGCGCTTTCCTGTGATCGATACGGCGCGCGGGCTCGTCTGGGCGGTGCTGGCGGTGGATATGCCGCTCATGACCCGCACGCTCACGATCAAAGGCAAGACATTCGAAATCTCGCCGGAACGCCAGCATTTGCCCCGCACCCTGTTCCTCTACGAACTGTTCAAGGTGGAGGACGGCCGCATCCGCGCGATCGAGGCCTACATGCGCAACATGCCGCTCGGCGCGGACATGGGCTGGCCGGGCGAGGGCCGCTGAGGCAGCGAGGCCGCGCGACGTTTCTCAGCGTCTCAGCCTGCACCCGATTCATAGGGGGTGCCTACCGGAAGCGCGTGGTGGATAAGCTGCCGGAAATTGCGGATCGTTTCCTGCTCGAAGAGTTCGTCGGTAAGAGCGTAGCCGTAAAACGAATTCAGCCCCAGCGTGCCATATGCCAGCAAGCCGTAAAGCCACACGAACGCGAAGGAGACCTGTCGCGCCTCGCCATCGCTAAGATCGCGGCCCAGCGCCCGTTCCACACGCTCGATATATTTTTCGACGACGCGGCGCGACATCTTGCTGATCCGGCGCCAGCACCCATCACCGGCAATATGGCGACGGACCGCCGAGCGTAACAGGCCGGCATGTTGCCGGAAATTGGCGATCGCGCTTCGGCCGAGCATCTCGGGCAGGTGGTCGAAGGCGATGTCATCGCCGGATAGTTCGAGCATCGCGTCGCGCTCACGACGCGAAATCATATCGTCGATCAAATAATTGAAAAAATGCTCTTTTGTGCCAAATCGGTGGTAAAAGCTGCCATAGGACGTTCCCGCCGCGCCAACGATGTCCCGCACGGAAATCTGGTCGATATCCCGTTCGTCGAGCAGCCGTAACGCCCCCTCCACCATCCGGCGCCGGCTGGTCTCGCTGCGCCGTTGGAGCGGTTCCTTGGGGGCTTGCGTAAGAGCCGTCGATGCCATCGCCCTATTGTCCATCACCTCATTGGCTCGTCAAGCGACCGGGAATTAACGCTTGCGCGAAAACTAGATCCTGTGATCTATTATGGCCAGTTGAGGCGGGAAGGCTCGGGGGAACACGAATGGCGACGGAGCCGGCGGCGGGCGTAGAGACCCACCACCCCTTGCCGGGCCTGTTGCTCGTAATGCTCGCGCTGATGGTGGAAGGTTTCGACCTTCAGACGGCGAACCTCGCCGGGCCCTCGATCATGGCGGCGTTCGATATCACGCGCGCCCAGCTTGGGCCGCTGCTGAGCGCCAGCCTGTTCGGAATCCTGGTGGGCGCAACGCTGGTCGCGCCGCTCGGCGATCGCTACGGTCGCAAACGGGCCCTGGTGATCGCCAGCGCCGCTTATGGCGTCCTCTCGCTCGTCGCCGCCGCCGCTGTCTCGATCGAGCAACTCGCCATCCTGCGCTTCCTCATTGGCATCGGTATCGGCGTCGTCATGCCGAATGGCCTCGCCATGGCGGGCGCCATGTACGAGGGGCCGCGCCATGCGAGCGCGACGGCCTTTGCCGGCATCGGCATCACGCTGGGCGGCGTGGTTGCCGGCGTGACGGCGGCACGGGTGCTGCCGGTATATCACTGGCAGGGCCTGTTCGTCGTGGGCGGCATCCTGCCGCTCGTCATCGCGGCGATCATCGCGGTGGCGCTGCGCGAGGTCGTACCGGCTGCCGGCAAGGCGGCGGAGAAGCCGCGCGGCACGATCGGTGTAATCCTTGCGCCATCGATGCGCGTGACCACCCTGATCGTGTGGGTGATGTTCGTGTTCATCGCCCTCAACATCCATCTTCTGGCAAGCTGGATCCCGCTGCTGATGAAGGGATCGGGGCGTTCAGCGGCCGGAGCCGCGCTGGTGACGTCCGGCTTCCACGCCGGCGGCGTCCTCGGCGGCATCGTCGCCAGCCTGTGGCTGCGCCGCGGCGGCTGGCATGCCGTCGCCATCTTCGCGGCCGGGGCTGCGCTGACGATGCTCTCGCTGGCGCTGTTGTCGCCCGGCTCGGCGGCCACGGTGCTGCTGATCGCCTGTGCCGGCTTCTTCGTGACCGGCATCCAGAACGGCGTGAACGGCACTGCCAGCGCGCTCTACCCGCCCGAGAGCCGGGCGACGGGCCTGGGCTGGGCGCTGGGGGTGGCACGGCTTGGCGCGATCATGGGGCCGATGGTGGGCTCGTTCGCCTCGCTCGCCGGGCTCGACAAGGGCGGGCATTTCTTCCTGATCCCGGCGGCCTCGCTGCTCATCGTGCTGTCGCTCGCCCTCATCGTCGCCCGGCGGGCGGGGCGATCCCTGGCGCACGCCGGCTGACGGGATCGAGCCAAAACGCGAATTTTCCAACACGGTTAAAACGGGGAGCATATACAATGAAGACAACATCATCTGCCTTGCTTAAGTCGGCCGGTTTGCTGGCCATCACGCTGGCGGTCGCGCCCGCGGCGTGGGCGCAGGCGAGCGCCGACGCGCCGAAGGAGGCGGCTGCGGCCTCCGATGAGGGGAAGGTCGAGGAGATCATCGTCACCGCGCAGTTCCGCCGCCAGAATCTGCAGCGCACGCCGATCGCCATCACCGCAATCTCCGGCGAGATGATGGACGCCCGCAGCCAGGTATCGATCGCCGACGTCGCGGCGCAGACCCCGTCGGTGACGCTCAAGCCCAACTCGGCCAATTATGGCTCTTCGCTCGCCGCGAACATCCGTGGCGTCGGTCAGTTCGATTTCCATCCCGCGCTTGAGCCTGGCGTCGGCGTCTATGTCGACGACGTCTATTATTCGACGCTGACCGGCTCGATCCTGGATCTGCTCGATCTCGACCGCGTCGAAGTGCTGCGCGGCCCGCAGGGCACGCTTGCGGGCAAGAACTCCATCGGCGGCGCGATCAAGCTCTACTCAAAGCGCCCGACCGGCGACAATAGTGGCTACATCTCGGGGACCTATGGTTCGGGAAATCGCTTCGATCTGCGCGGCGCGGCCGATATCGGCCTCGCCCCGGATCTCTCCTTCCGCCTGACCGGCGTCACCCGCTCGCAAGACGGCTATATCGAGCGGCGCGACTATGGCTGCGACCATCCTGGCCAGGGCATTCCGGCCCTGCGCGACGGACCCAACTGCGTCCTCTCGCGTCAGGGCGAGGTCGGCTATTGGGCGACGCGCGGGACACTGCGCTACAAGCCCTCGAGCAATCTCGAGATCAACATCATTGGCGACTACACGTCCGAGAAGCACGAGATTGCTGGCGGCGTCCTGACCTATGCCAATTACAAGGGGCCGGGGGACGTGAATCCCTTCTCGACCCCCATCCCTTATGACTCCCGCTTCATCTGCGGCCGCTATTGCAACTATTCGAGCTACACCTCCCCGGCGGATGGCGCGCTGGCGGCCTCAAGCATCCCGGGCCGCCTCAACTATACGGGCTGGGGCGTTTCCGGTCAGGTCGAATGGCGGCTTGCAGACGATCTGCAACTGGTCGGCATCACCGCCTATCGCAAATATGACGAGACGTTCTCCAACGAGGACGATCTCTCGCCGATGTCGGTCGTGCTGGGCGGGCCCAACAACGTCAACTTCCACGCCTGGAGCAACGAGCTGCGCCTGACCGGCGACGCGCTAGGCCGCCGGCTGCACTATACGATCGGCGGCTACATGATCGACCAGAAGAGCTTCTATGTCTCCCGCCAGGACATTCGTTATGCCCCCGCGCCACTGGTCTTCGTCTCGGGCGATCCGGTCCCGGCCAACAGCCGCGCCGTATTCGCGCATGCGGCCTATGACCTCACGGACAAGCTCGTGGTCACCGGCGGCATCCGCTACACGAAGGAAGAGAAGAACTATACCTTCCGCCGTCGTGACCGCGCCGGCAATCTGCTCGGCGGCCTGTACACCTCACTCGACGGCAAGACCGGCAACTATAGCGGCGATAATGTCGACTATCGTGCCAACATATCCTACCAGTTCACGCCGCGCATCAACGCCTATGTCCAGTGGTCTACCGGCTTCAAGGGCGGTGGCGTGAACCCGCGGCCCTACTCGGCTTCGCAAGTCGTCACGTTCAGCCCTGAGAAGCTCGCGACCTGGGAAGCGGGCGTGAAGAGCGACCTGTTCGATCGTCGCGTGCGCCTGAACCTCGCTGCCTACACCTCGGAATATAAGGATATCCAGCTGACGCTGAACAGCTGTCCGCAGTATAACCCGCCGGGCGCCACCATCCCTTGCGCCATGCCCGCCAATGTCGGCACCGCGCGCATCAAGGGTTTCGAGGCGGAAAGCTCGGTCCGCCTGTTCGACGGGCTCATGTATGACGCCGCGGTCAGCTACACCGACTTCGCCTACAAGAGCATCGCGGCGCAGGCCGGCGGCGCGGGCAATCCCAATGGCGTCCAGTACGGCATGGTGCCGCCCTATACCCCCAAGTGGAAGTGGAGCATGGGGGTACAGTACGAAATCGACGCCGGCTCGATCGGCTCGCTTACCCCGCGCTTCGACATCTCGTACCAGTCGAAGATCTGGGGCGTGGCGGTCAACTCGCCGCGCACGCAGATCAACGCCTACACGCTTGCCAATGCGCGGCTGACCTGGCGCAATCCCAAGCGGGATATCGAGGCATCGCTCGAGGTCACCAACCTCTTCGACAAATATTACTACCTTACCGCTTCGGAGGTTTCCGTGACGACGGGCGTCGCCAATGCCCAGCCGGCCCGTCCCCGCGAGTGGGCGATCACGGTCAAGAAGAGCTTTTGACGCAGGATCGGCGGGGGACGGCGACGTTCCCCGCCGCGACACATGACTTTACCGGAAGGATTTCAGGCGCCGATGAGCCACGAACTGAAGACGGGGGGCGATCGCGGCTATCTGCGCATCGCCACGGAAGAGGCCTTCGCCACGCGGGAGCAGGTGGACGTTTATCTGCGCATGGTGCGCGACGGCACCGCGGACAAAGGCATGACCTCGCTCTGGGGCTACTATGGCCAGTCGCCTTCGCCGCGGACCGTCCAGGTGGTTGAGCGCCTGCTCGACATGGGGGAGCGCCGCATCGCCGACATGGATGCGCATGGCATCGACAAGGCCATTCTCGCGCTTACCTCACCCGGCGTGCAGCCTCTGCTCGATCTTGCGGAGGCGAAAGGCATCGCGACGCGCGCCAACGACTTTTTGGCCGATCGCTGCGCGGCGCATCCCGATCGGTTCATCGGCATGACCACGGTGGCGCCGCAGGATCCGGAGTGGTCTGCCGCCGAGATCCGTCGTGGAGCGCGCGAACTCGGGTTCAAGGGCGTACAGATCAACAGCCACACGCAGGGCGAATATCTCGACGCCCTCAAGTTCGATCCCATCTTCCGTGCCCTGGCCGATGTCGCCCAGCCGCTCTACATTCATCCCGCGACGCCGCCGGACTCGATGATCGATCCGCTGCTCGAAGCCGGCTTGGACGGCGCCGTCTTCGGCTTTGGCGTTGACACCGGCATGCATCTTCTGCGGCTGATCACGACCGGTATCTTCGATCGTTATCCCGATCTTCAGATCATGGTTGGCCACATGGGCGAGGCGCTGCCTTATTGGTTGTACCGGCTGGACTTCATGCATCAGGCCGGCGTGCGCTCGCAGCGGTATGAGCGTCTCAAGCCACTCAAGAAGACGATCGCCGACTATTTCCGCTCCAACGTGCTCATCACCAATTCGGGCGTCGCCTGGGAGCCAGCCGTGCGCTTCGCGCAGCAGGTCGTCGGCGAGGACCGTATCATGTACGCGATGGACTATCCGTATCAGGTCGAGGCGGACGAGGTGCGGGCGATGGACAACATGGATGTCGCGCCGGCGCTGAAGAAGAAATTCTTCCAGACGAACGCCGAACGTTGGTTCGGACTGTAACGGGAACGCGAATATCATGCCCACGGTTCGCGACGCGGCCTATGCGATCTTCCGGCACTTCGGAGTGGATGCGCTGTTTGGCAATCCCGGCTCGACCGAGCTGCCGATGCTGCAGGCCATGCCCGATGACATCGCTTATGTGCTCGGCCTGAACGAAGCGGTGGTGGTCGCGATGGCGGATGGGTACGCGCAGGCCACGTGCCGGCCCGCTCTCGTCAACCTTCACTCGGCAGCGGGCACCGGCAACGGTCTCGGCAGCCTGTTCACGGCCTATCGCGGCGGCGCCCCGCTCGTGATCACGGCAGGGCAGCAGGCCCGCTCCCTTCTCCCGCAGGACCCTTTCCTGGGGGCCGAGCGCGCCACCGAATTTCCGCGGCCTTACGTCAAATGGGCCGCCGAGCCGCTGCGCGCGCAAGACGTGCCGGCCGCTCTGGTTCGCGCCTTCCACATCGCCATGACGCCGCCGACCGGCCCCGTATTCGTCTCCATCCCGGTCGACGACTGGGACCGCGAGTGCACCATGCCATTGCTGCCTCGCATTTCGCTTGCGACCCTGCCGGATCCTGCCGGCATCGCCGACATCGCCGCGCTGCTCGATCAGGCGAAACGGCCCGCGCTCGTGCTAGGCTCGGGGATCGCACGGTCCGGCGCATGGAGCGAGGGCATCGCGCTGTGCGAGAAGATCGGCGCCGACGTGTGGGTCGCGCCGCTCACCGCTCGGGAAGTCTTCCCCGAACATCATGATCGTTTTGCCGGGTTCCTGCCGGGCTATGAGGGGC
>Ga0164242_10009416_pt1 | contig 10540 bp, 9 predicted proteins | sample OricomgcompostMG_FD_108783 | JGI IMG/M metagenome (GOLD analysis project Ga0164242, IMG submission 108783) | Miracle-Growth compost microbial communities from Emeryville, California, USA - Original compost - Miracle growth compost (MG) ... | reverse complement strand
GGCCTCGCGTCACGACGGACGAAGAGAAGATCACGCACGGTTGCCGGGGCTTCGTCGGGCCGGTCCCTCTGCCCCTCTGGATGAGCGTGCGTATTCAGTTGTGCTTCGGCGTCAATCTTGACACATCCGGCCGAGGGGCTTTCACGGCGGGTCGCGACCGTCCGCTACCGCTCATGATCATGGCCGTAACCCCCGGATCCGGGGGTTACGGCCATGATCATCGCGGAGGAGTCAGGACGTGGCCCAGTCCGGGGTCAGGATCACCACGATCGGGCTGTGCCACGACGCCAGCTCGGCGAACTGCGGTTCGACCCGCTTGATGCCCGGGAACTGTCGCTGCAGCGCCTCGGCCGCGGCCTTCGCGCCGGCGACGGACGGGTCGTAGTAGGCGCACGTGGACAGGATGTCGTTCTGGTAGTTGTTCGCGGCCGTGACCGTCCAGCCGCCCTGCTCGAAGGTCTGCTCCGCCTGCTTCGCGAGCCCGGTGATCGTGGTGTTGTTCAGGACGACCAAGGGTTCGCGCGCCGGGCTGCTGGACGAGCTCGCGCCGCTACTGGGACTGCGCGACGTACCCGCCGACTTCGAACCGTGCCCAGGATGCGCCTTCGCCGTGTGGGACGCGGCCGGCGAACTGCCCGGGACGCGGCTGCCCGCCTTGACGCTGTGCCCACCGGGACCATGCAGCGCGATGATCGCGACGACGAGAACTACGACACCCAGGACGGCCAGCGCGATGCCGGCCAGTCGCTCGCGCCGCCGCCTGCGGGCCTGAAGGCGGCTGGTCCGGGCCTGCCGGCCGTTCAGACCTCGATACCGAGACGACGGGCCGACCGCTGGCGTTGCCGGGTCGCGCGCAGGCGGCGCAGCCGCTTGACCAGCATCGGGTCGGCGGCCAGCGCCGCCGGCGTGTCGATCAACGCGTTCAGCACCTGGTAGTACCGGGTGGTCGACATGTCGAACAGCTCGCGAATCGCCTGTTCCTTGGCGCCGGCGTACTTCCACCACTGCCGCTCGAAGGCCAGGATCTCGCGGTCGCGCCTACTCAAGCCGTCGCCGGCGGTCGCGTCCTCGGCACCGTCGCTGTTGACTGCGGCAGCGTGCGCGAAGTCCATGCCTCGTGCTCCTTCGTCCCTCTGGCCGGCGTCGGCCGACGAGGTGAGTCGTACGGCCAAGTTGCACCGCTGTAATTCGCTCCTCATTCAAGCACGACACCGGCACGCCGCGGGCAACGGCACGCTGTGGATGACGGTGCTCGATATCCACATCTTCACGCGCGCTCTTTCGCCGGCGAGCACCGGGGCGCACCGTGTGGCCATGACCGCACCCGCTCGCGCCGCCGCAGCCGACGAGGTCGCGCGGACGGTGGCACGGCTGGGCATGCAGCCCGACCTGCTGCGGGCGCTGGCCACCCGTGCCGCCGCGGCCGCCGACGCGCTGCTGTGGCGCTCCGCAGGAGCCCCCGCGTTCCGCGACCGGGTGCACACCGACGCCGTCCGGCTCCGCGCGGCCGCCGACACCCTGGACGCCGCACTGGACGCGCTGCGTCGCTACGCCGCGGACCTGCCGCGATGAGCGTGACGGTCGCCGGCGGGCTGGACGCGGTGCGCGCGGAGCCGGACGCGATCCGGCTGGCCGGAGCCGTCCTGGACCGGACCGCCGCGGAGATCGACGAGTCCCGCGCCGAGAGCTCGACGGCGTACTGGGCGCTGTGGACGGTCGCCTCACTGGACGCCGGGGCGGCGTCGCTGGGCTCGGCCCAGGACGCGCTCGACTCCGTGCAGCGCACGCTCGACGAGGCCGCCGACGACCTGCGCGTCATCGCCCGGCGACTGCGGATCGCCGCGCGGCTGTACGAGGCGGTCGACGCGCTCGATGGCGGCCTGTTCGCCCACCTCGGCGCGGCGCTCGGCGGCGCGTTCGGACCGGGCTGGCACGGGCTAACCAAGCTCCCCGATGCGCTGGTGACCGGCGAGGCCGTGGGCCTGGCCACCGGCAGCCCGCTCGAGGCGGTGGACGCGTTCAGCACGTCGGACCCGCAGCTGCTCGACACGATCCTGGACGGCGGCGCGCTGGCCCTGCTCGCGTCCGCGACGCTGCTGCCGGCGCTTGCCGGCGTGGACGAACTGCTGCAGCACTACTTCGCCGACGGCCGGCCGGTCGTGACCCCGGCCGGAACCGACACCGCCGTCCCGGCCACGCTCGCGCCGCGCAGCCTCACCGATCTCGTCGACGGCGCGCTGTGGCGCGACGCGCACGAGGAGGACACCGCGGGCGTCACGGCGGGCGGCGAGATCGACGTCAAGTTCCTGCACCACGCGGACGGCTCCCGCAGCGTGATCGTGGACATCCCCGGCACCAAGGACTGGAGCCTGCGCGGCTTCGATCCCGACGTCACCAATCTGGCGTCCAACCTGCGCGCCATCCAGGGCGTGCCGACGACCTACGAGCGAGGCGTGCTGGACGCGATGCAGCGCGCGGGAGTACGTCCGGACGATCACGTGCTGCTGGTCGGGCACAGCCTGGGCGGCATGGTCGCGGTCGAGGTGGCGCGCGATGCGGTGGGGTCCGGGCGGTTCCGAGTCACGAACGTGGTGACGGCAGGCTCGCCCGTCGGCAACACGGTCGGCTCGGTGCCGCGGTCGGTGCACGTGCTCGCGCTGGAGAACGCCGAGGACCTCGTCCCGACCCTGGACGGCCGGGCGAACCCGGCCACGCGCAACGTGCTGACCGTGACCGCCGACATCCCCTCGCACGACCTCGGCACCGCCCACCACCTCGACAACGCGTACGAGTCCGTCGCCGAGGCGGCCGAGCACAGCGGCGAGCCCGCCGTCGACTACTACCTCGCCGGCGCCGAGCAGTACCTGGACGCCGACTCCGTCCGCACCGAGCGGTACGTGATCAAGAGGCGCTGAGACCTTGCCGCACCGGGGCGAATGAACAACGATTCGCACATGTACGGACTGATGCAGGACGTCCCGCTGACCACGAACTGGATCCTCGAGCGCGGCGAGCGCTTCTACGGCACGAAGACCGTCGTCACCAAGACCGCGACCGGCCTCGACCGCACCACGTTCGCCGACATCGCGCGCGAGACCAGGCGCATCGCGTCCGCGCTCGACACGCTCGGCATATCCGCGGACGGCCGGGTGGCCACGTTCGCGTGGAACACAGCTCGCCACCTCGCGCTGTACTTCGCGATCCCCGGCACCGGACGGGTGATGCACACCGGCAACATCCGCTACTTCCCCGAGCAGCTCGTGTACACGTTCGAGCACGCCGAGGACGAAGCGGTGTTCGTCGACCGGTCGCTGCTGCCGCTGTTCGGCAAGTACCTGCCCGAGCTGAACACCGTCAAGCACGTGATCGTCATGGACGACGGCGCGCCGGCCGAGCTGCCGGACGACCCGCGCGTCGTCAGCTACGCCGAGCTGGTCGCGGGCGCGGACGAGGCCGACCTGCGCGGGCGCGTCACGGACGAGCAGACGGCCGCGGCGATCTGCTACACCAGCGGCACGACCGGTCACCCGAAGGGCGTGCTCTACTCGCACCGGTCGACCTGGCTGCACTCGAACGCGTGCCTGACCTCGTCCGTGTTCAGCCTGAACGAGTCGGACACGGTGCTGCCGGTCGTCCCGATGTTCCACGCCAACGCCTGGGGCCTGCCGTACGCGGCGTTCCTCGGCGGCGCGTCGCTCGTGATGCCGGGTCCGGATCTGTCGCCCGCCGGCCTGCTGCGGCTGATGCAGGACGAGCGCGTGACGGTCGCCGCGGGCGTGCCGACGATCTGGATGGGCATGGTGCCGCTGCTCGAGCAGCACGACCTGTCCGCGCTGCGCGTGATCGTCTGCGGCGGATCGGCCGTCCCGAAGTCGCTGTCCGAGGCGTGGCGCGCGAAGATCGGGCTGCCGATCACCCAGGCCTGGGGCATGACCGAGGTGTCGCCGCTCGGCTCGGTGTGCACGATCCGCTCGGAGTTCGCCGGCCTGTCCGAGGACGAGAAGGCCGACGTCCGCGCGACCGCCGGCATCGCGCCCCCCGGCGTCGACATGCGGATCATCGACACCGAGACGGGCGCGGAGCTGCCCTGGGACGACGTGGCCACCGGCGAGCTCGAGTGCCGCGGCCCCTGGCTGGCGCGGCAGTACTACCGCACGGACGAGCCCGGTGAGAAGTTCTCGGCCGACGGCTGGCTGCGCACCGGGGACGTCGCGGCGATCTCACCGCTGGGCTACGTCCGCCTGGTCGACCGCACCAAGGACCTGGTCAAGTCCGGCGGCGAGTGGATCAGCTCGGTGGAGCTGGAGAACGAGATCATGGGCCACCCCAAGGTTGCCGAGGCCGCGGTGATCGCGGTGGCGCACCCGAAGTGGGGCGAGCGGCCGCTGGCGTGCGTGGTGATCGCGCCCGGCAAGACGCTCGGCCGCGACGAGCTGCTCGACTATCTGCGCGAGAAGCTCAACTCGTGGCGGGTGCCGGACGATGTTGTCTTCATCGACGAGGTGCCCAAGACCAGTGTCGGCAAGTTCTCGAAGAAGACACTGCGCGAGCGCTTCGCCGACTACGCGCTGCCCGGGTGAGGTCCCGGTCCGGACGGCGTGTCGCACCACCAGTCACTCTTGTCACATCCGTATCATCAGTGGTTTGATCGTTCCGCCCCCGGAACCACGTCGGGGGTGGGCGCGCACCGGCCGGTGGTGGGGGCAGCGTCCCGGGCCGTGCGGCGTGCCTTGTCGCGCCAGATCACCGAGGTAGCACCATGTTCGGAACCAGCACCGGCGGCCGTTCGACGCGCCGCATCGGACTGGCCCTGCTCGCCACGGCCGCCACTGTGGGCGCCGGACTCGTCGTCACCGGCGCGACCGCGTCGGCCGGGCCGTCGCACAACCCGTACGGGCACGTCGACTCCGTCCGCCAGGTCTCCACCTGGAACTACCGCGTCAGCGGCTGGGCGCTCGACAACGACTCGACCCGACCGGTCACCGTCGACGCGCTGATCGACGGCCGGAAGGCCGCGTTGACCTCGGCCAACGACAGCACACCCGCCGTCCCCGCCCGGTACGGCAAGCACGCCGGCGGCCACGGCTTCACCATGGTCGTGCGCGTGCCCCCGGGCAGGCACCGGATCTGCGTGAACGCGAGCAACCGCGGCCCCGGCCGGTTCAGCCACCTGAACTGCAAGACCGTCACGCACAACAACGTGCCGTCCGGCTACCTGTCGTCCGTTCGGCAGATCTCCGGCGGCGTCGCGTACTACGGCGCGGCATGGGACCCGAACACGCCGAACAAGCCGATCACCGTGACGATGACCGCGAACGGGGTGCAGCAGGGCGGTGCGCACGTCGCCAACCGCAAGGCGCACGGCGGCCACGGCTTCGCGGTCAATCGCCACCCGTTGCCCGAGGGCCCGACGCAGATCTGCGTGATCGCGCAGAACGTCCGCTGGGGGCACGACAAGACCATTGGCTGCAAGTCGATCACCCTCGACTACGACCCGGTCGGCGCGATCACCGCGCTCACCCAGGTCCCCGGCGGCGTCCGCGTCAGCGGCTGGTCCACCGACCCGGACGAGCCGAACGCGGCTATCGCCGTCTCGGTCTACGACGGCAGCAAGCGGCTCGGCAGCACCACCGCGAACGCGGTGGGTAAGACCAAGAACGGCCACCAGTTCAGCGCCACCTACCAGCTGGCCGAGGGTACGCACACGATCTGCGTGAACGGCACCAACGTCGGCCCGGGCAAGAACGCGCAGCTGGCCTGCAAGTCGATCACGCTGGACTTCTCGCCGACCGTTAAGGTCACGGCCACCCGCCAGACGGTGCACGGCGTGCGGGTGTACGGCACCGCGGTCGACCCGGACACGTCCGACCCGATCACGACGACGCTGACGCTGGACGGCAAGGCCGCGGGCTCGAGCACCGCGAACCTCGGCAGCGCGCACCACGACTTCCGCGTCGACCTGACCGCAGGCGCGGGCCAGCACACCGTCTGCGTGACCGGGATCAACGTCGACTTCGGCACGCACGACTCCGCGCCCACGTGCCGCACGTTCTCGATCAACCACGACCCGCTGGGCGCGTTCGAGCACCTCAGCCGCCCCAAGGGCGACGACACCCACCTGGTCGTGTCCGGCTGGGCGCTCGACCGCGGCACCACCGCCCCGATCACGGTGTCGGCGACGCTGGACGGTTCGCCCGCGACGACCGGAACGGCCAACCAGAACCGTCCGGACATCGCGACGAAGTACCCGAGTTTCGGCGCGGACCACGGCTTCTCGATCACGATCCCCGCGGACGCGGGCGAGCACACCGTCTGCCTGACCGCGGTCAACGTCGGCGACGGCAAGGACCTGTCGCTGGGCTGCGAGCTGATCATCGCCGTCCACCCCAAGCCGGCCTCGGCGCCGCAGCAGGTCAGCGCGATCGCCGGCTACGGCGGCGCGACCGTGCAGTGGACGGCGCCCGCCAGCGACGGCGGCGCCCCGCCGAGCAGCTACGTGATCACCAGCTCGCCCGGCAACGTGGTCGTCAAGGCGAGCGGTGACGACACGACCGCGACGGTGCTGGGACTCAAGGCGCACCGCAACTACAAGTTCTCGGTCGTGGCCGTCAACGTGGCGGGCACGTCGCCGTCCGGTGTCAGCCCGACCGTCACCACGCAGAGCAGCCCGCCGCCGCAGACGTCCCCGGCGCCGGTGTCGACGAGCCGCTACATCCGCAACATCCGCACCGGCTCGGCTTCCGAGCAGGCGACGATGCGCAGCGAGGGCGCGACCGACGCGTACTACAACCCGTCCGGGCACGGCTACCTGATTCTGCTCGACATCGGCGGGCAGGACAGCTACGACGGCGGCGTGGTGCTCAGCGCGACGACCCGCTTCGTCAGCTACGGCGCTCTCGTCGCGGACGTGAAGGCGTACGTCGACGGCTACGCCAGCAAGCAGAAGCCCAGCGCGCCGGTCACCATCGCGATCGGCACGAACAACGACATGGACGTGACGCACGCGGCCGGGCGCGACTGGGCCAACAAGGTCGTCGACCCGATCGTCAGCTACGTCGCCAGCCGGTACCCGGGTATGACCATCGCGGGCGCGAACGACATCGAGCCGGGCTTCCGCGGCAACTACGCACACACCAAGTCGTGGCTGGACGGCTACCTGGGCGCGACCACCGCGCCGTTCGTGTTCAACGGTTCGGCGGACGGCTGCTCGTGGACCGCGCCGAACCGGCACTGCAACAACGGCTGGACGATGGGCGGGCTGTACCGGCTGGCCGGCGGGGCCGCACCGACGCGGATCATCAACCTGCCGCAGATCTACAACACCACGATGCCGCGGCAGTGGAAGTACATCTCGCTGACCGGTGTCAATGCCGGGCAGCCGCGGATCAACTTCGGCGGCACGCTGACGGAGTGGACCGCGTGCGACCAGTCCGGTGGCGGCTGCGGCAGCATCACCGGCAACTACGCGTGGCAGCAGCTGTGGAACCAACTGCAGTCGGCCAGCCAGCTGAAGGTGAACAGCCTGCCGTACGCGACGGACCTGCGGATCGACCGGTGACCCGATTCCGGGAGTGTTGGCCCCGTAGCAGGGCGACACGCCGCGCGGCAGCCTGCAGCGGGGCCAAGCCGGCACTTGCCGGGGCGCTGGCGGCAGTCGCGCTGCTTGCCGGCTGCGCCACCGGCAGCACCCCGGCGGCGGACGGCACGAGCAGCGCGGTCGTGACCAGCACTCCCCCGGCGCCGCCGACGCAACCGACCAGCACAGCGCCGACGACCACCGCGCCCACGACGCCGGCATCCCGGCCGACGAGCACTCCCGCGCGGTCGGGGAACACCTGCACGAACCTGACGATCCGTGTGCTGCCGGGCGGCGCCGTCCAGCAGGCCGAGATCGCCGCGGTGACGTTCGTGAACGACTCGACGAAGGCGTGCTCGATCTCCGGCTACCCGACGGTCGTCCTGCTGCACCAGGGCAGCACGCTGGTGACCGGCACGCCGCAGTCCGGCACGGTGGCCCAGGCGGTCCGGCTCGCGCCCGGCGACCAGGCGGAGTCGCGCCTCACCGACCACTCGAGCTGCAACGCGGCGCTGTCGGACACGATCGAGGTCACCGCGCCGAACGGGGCCGCCGGGGGCAAGCTGACGCGTCCGTTCCAGCTGCGCGGGTGCAAGGTCGACGTGGCCCCGGTGCGCCTGAGCGACTGACAACGCGTCAGGCAGAATTGCTCCACGTGACCTACTCCGCCGCGGCTGACCGCTATGACTCGATGACCTACCGCCGCTGTGGACGCAGCGGCATCCGCCTGCCACTGCTCTCGCTCGGGCTGTGGCACAACTTCGGCGACGACCGCTCGCTGGACTCGCAGCGCGCGATCCTGCGCCGCGCCTTCGACCGCGGCATCACCCACTTCGACCTGGCGAACAACTACGGCCCGCCGTACGGCAGCGCCGAGGCGAACTTCGGACGCGTGCTGGCCAGCGACTTCAAGCCCTACCGCGACGAGCTGTTCATCTCCACCAAGGCCGGCTGGGACATGTGGCCCGGCCCGTACGGCGACCTCGGTTCGCGCAAGTACCTGCTCGCCTCGCTCGACCAGTCGCTGGCCCGCATGGGACTGGACTACGTCGACGTCTTCTACTCGCACCGCTTCGACCCGGACACCCCGCTCGAGGAGACCATGAGCGCGCTGGACACCGCGGTCCGCTCCGGACGCGCGCTGTACGCCGGCATCTCGTCCTACTCCCCCGAGCGCACGCGCGAGGCCGCCGCGATCCTGCGCGAGCTGGGCACGCCGCTGCTCATCCACCAGCCGTCCTACTCGATGCTGAACCGCTGGATCGAAGGCGGCCTGCTGGACGCGCTGGAAGAGGTCGGCGCCGGCTGCATCGCGTTTTCGCCTTTGGCACAAGGCATGTTGACGTCGCGCTACCTCAACGGGGTGCCGGAGGACTCGCGTATGGCCCGCAACGACTCGCTGTCGGCCGACATGCTGTCCGAGCAGAACCTGACGCACATCCGCGCGCTCAACGCGATCGCCGAGCGGCGCGGGCAGTCGCTCGCGCAGCTCGCCCTGTCGTGGGCGCTGCGTGACGAGCGGGTCACGTCCCTGGTCATCGGCGCGTCCAGCGTCAGGCAGCTGGACGACAGCCTCGGCGCGCTGGACAACCTCGAGTTCAGCGCGGACGAGCTCGCCGAGATCGACGCGCACGCCGTCGAGGGCGGCATCGACCTGTGGCGTGGGAGCAGCACATCCTGAGTACCGAGGTGCCCGCGGCGCACTCGCACCGCTTCGGCCCGCTGCTGGTGGTGGCACTCGCGCTGACCGGGCTGTCCATGCGCACGGCGGTGACCAGCGTCGGTGCCGTCCTGGACGACCTGCAGGCCGGCCTGCACACGTCCAGCGGCGTCGCCGGCGTGATCACCACGTTGCCGGTGATCTGCTTCGCGCTGATCGGCGCGGCGGCGCCCCGGCTGGCGCACCGCTTCGGCGCGCACCAGCTGCTCGTCGCGTCGCTGGCCGCGATGACCGTCGGCCTGCTGGCGCGCGCGGTTGTCGGTCAGGTGTGGGCGTTCATCCTGCTGAGCGTGCTCGCGCTCAGCGGCGGCGCGGTGGCGAACGTGCTGCTGCCGACGCTCGTGAAGCGGCACTTCCCCGACCGCATCGGACGGATGACCGCCGTCTACACGACCGCGCTCGCCGTCGGCACCACCGCGGCCGCCGGCCTGACCGTCCCGTTCGGCTCGCTCGGCTCCGGGTCGGGTTCCGGCGGTGACGGCTGGCGCTACGGGCTGGGCGCGTGGGCGCTGTTCAGCGCGGTGGCGATCCTGCCGTGGCTGCCGACGCTGCGGCACGACCGTCCGGTCGCGGGCGCGCAACGCGGCCTCGCGGCCACCCGGCTGGTGCGCAGCCCGACTGCGTGGGCCCTGACGATCTTCTTCGCGTTCCAGTCGTTCCAGGCGTACATCGCGTTCGGCTGGTTCGCGAAGTTCATGGACGCGCACGGGGTCACGTCCGGGACGGCCGGCGCGATGGTGGCGGTGCTGTCGGCCATGACGATCCCGGTGTCGATGGTGGTGCCGAGCGTGCCCGCGTCGCGGCATCGCGCGGTGCTGATCTGGCTGACCGTGTGCTACCTGGTCGCGTACGTGGGCTTGGCCGTCGCGCCGGTCGGCGGCGCGTGGGCATGGATGGTGCTCACCGGCATCGGCAGCGGCCAGTTCCCGCTGGCGCTGACCATGATCGGGCTGCGCTCGCGCGAGGCCGAGACCACGGCCGCGCTGTCGGCGTTCGTCCAGTCGATCGGGTACATCGTCGCCGGCAGCGGCCCGCTGCTGTTCGGGGTGCTGAACGACGTCACCGGCGGCTGGGCGCTGCCGCTCGCGCTGCTGTTCATCGGACTGGCGATCGCGGTCGCCGCCGGATTGCGGGCCGCGCTACCGCGCTTCGTGGACGATGAAATGGCACGATCGTCGGCATGACGATCGGCGACGAGCAGAAGCAGCTACGGCGGACGGACTTCCCAGTGCTGCGCTCGCTGC
>Ga0164242_10009415_pt1 | contig 10540 bp, 11 predicted proteins | sample OricomgcompostMG_FD_108783 | JGI IMG/M metagenome (GOLD analysis project Ga0164242, IMG submission 108783) | Miracle-Growth compost microbial communities from Emeryville, California, USA - Original compost - Miracle growth compost (MG) ... | reverse complement strand
TGGATTTGCGGCTCGGCCTCGGCGCTGAGCCTCGCCGTCTTGGCGTAGCAGCCCCCCTCGATATTGGCGATGCCGCCATCGGTCCAGATGTGCTCGTCATCGCCGACCAGCATCCGCTCCGGATCTCTCGACAGGGTCGTCTTGCCGGTGCCGGAAAGGCCGAAGAACACCGCCGTATCGCTCTTCGGCCCGATGTTCGCCGAGCAATGCATCGGCATCACGCCCTTGGGCGGCAGCAGATAGTTGAGCACCCCGAACACCGACTTCTTCATCTCGCCGGCGTAGCGCGTGCCGCCGATCAGGATGAGCCGCTCGGTGAAGCTCACCGCGATCACCGTCTCGCACCGGGTGCCGTGCCGCGCGGGGTCGGCGCGGAAGCTCGGCAGGTCGATGATCGTGTAATCGGGCGCGAAGCCCGCCAGCTCGGCCGCCTCGGGCCGCACCAGCATCGTGCGGATGAACAGATTGTGCCAGGCAAGCTCGTTGACGACGCGCACCCGCACGCGATGCCCGGGCTCGGCGCCGCCGTAGAGATCCTGGACGAACAATTCCTCCTTGTCCGCCAGCGCGGTCAGGAAATCGGCCTTGAGCGCGGCGAAATGCGCCGGGTCCATCGGCTTGTTGCTCTTGCCCCACCAGACCGTCTGGTCGGTTTCGGCATCGCGCACGGTGAACTTGTCCTGCGCCGACCGGCCGGTGTGCGGCCCCGTCTCGACGACCAGCGGACCGTCGGCGGCGAGCCGCCCCTCCCCGCGCGCAAGCGCCGCCTCGACCAGCGGCGCAGTCAACAGATTCCAGTGGATTTTCGCAGACGAACGAATGCCCTGAGCCTCGAGGCCCACGGCCGGTACACGACTCGGCACGATCACTCTCCCCAGTCAAAACACCGCTGCGGTCTCATGCCGCATGCGGTTGCCAAACCTGTTCCCGGCATATCGGCGCCCACCCGCCGCGTCAAACCGCGATAAAGGCGTAGCGCCTGTTATACGGGCCGGATTGTTCGCGTAGAGGCGCGGATGAGGATTCACGCGGAGGCGCGGAGAAAGAGGGTGAGCAGCAGCGCGGGATTATAGCTCACGTTATCCCGCAGAGCCCACGTCATCCCCGCGAAAGCGGGGACCCATCTCTTGCCGGTCCCGCCAAGCTCGACGGTGAGGAGATGGGCCCCCGCTTTCGCGGGGGTGACGGAGGTAGTGTTTTGCGCCTCGGCGTGAATCCCCCTGCCCCTCCGCCCCTCCGCGCGAACAAAAATCTTCCGCACCGTCCGTCCGCCTCCCGGCAACATCGGTTCCCATTTCCCATCCGATGCTCTAGGTCCCGTCTCCCGGTCACCCCAAGGAGGCGCCCCGGCGATGACGGCCACGATCGCGCTCGTCGATGACGACCGCAACATCCTGACCTCGGTATCGATCGCGCTGCAGGCCGAAGGGTTCCTGACGCGCGTCTATTCGGACGGGGAGACGGCGCTGAAGGCGCTGACCGACAATCCGCCCGACCTCGCCATCCTCGACATCAAGATGCCGCGGATGGACGGGCTGGAGCTGCTGCGCCGGCTGCGCGAGAAGAGCAGCATCCCGGTCATCTTCCTCACCTCCAAGGACGACGAGCTCGACGAAGCGCTGGGCCTCGCGATGGGCGCCGACGATTATATCGCCAAGCCGTTCAGCCAGCGCCTGCTGATCGCCCGCATCCGCGCGATCCTGCGCCGCAGCGAGCTGAACCAGAAATCGGCCGACGACGACGGCACCGAAGCCGCCGAGAAGCTGGAGCGCGGCCGCCTGACCATGGACCCGGCGCGCCACCGCGTCACCTGGGCCGGCCAGGACGTGACGCTGACCGTCACCGAATTCCTGATCCTCGAAACGCTCGCGCAGCGCCCCGGCATCGTCAAGACGCGCAACCAGCTGATGGACGCGGCCTATCACGACGACATCTATGTCGACGACCGCACGATCGACAGCCACATCAAGCGCATCCGCCGCAAGTTCCGCCAGACCGATCCCGAATTCGACGCGATCGAAACGCTCTATGGCGCCGGCTACCGCTTCTCCGAGGAGTGAGCCGCGCGAGCGCGACCTTGCGCTGCGCTGGTCGGGCCGCGTCTCGCTCACCCGCCGTATCCTGGCGGTCAACATCTTCGCGCTGGCGCTGCTCGCCGGCGGCTTCTTCTATCTCGATTCCTACCGCGCGCGGATCGTCGACAACCGCGTCCATCAGGCGAGCCGCGAGGTGCGCCTGATCGCCGAGGCGATCAGCGCCGCGCCGCCCGCCAACCGCGACCGCCTGACGCTCCGCCTCGCGCGCGAGACGCGCACGCGCATCCGCCGCTACGACGCGGCGGGCCGCGAGACCGCCGACACCCGGCGCATGGGGCTGCGCAATTTCCGCCTGATCGATCCCGACAAGGAGCCGTGGCAGCAGGGCGTCGCCCGCCTGCTCGACGCCGGCATCGACACCGTGGTCGGCGCCGCGCGCGCGCCGCTCTACCGCGAGGCGAAGAACCAGGACGGCCTCTACTGGCCCGACGTGCGCACCGCGCTCGCCGCCCATGCCGCGCCCGCGACGGTGTGGCGCGCACCCGACCGCACCCCGGTCATCACCGCCGCCGCGCCGCTCCCCAGCGGCGGCGCGGTGATGACCACGATCAACGCGCGCGACATCACCCAGACGGTGCGCGTCGAGCGCGCGCGGCTCAGCATCGTGCTCGGCGCGGTGACGCTGGTGTCGATCCTGCTCTCGCTGTTCCTCGCGCGCACCATCGTCCGGCCGCTGCGCCGCCTTGCCCGCGCCGCGGTGCGCGTCAGGCTCGGCCGCGCGCGCGAGGTGGTGGTGCCCCGCCTCCCCTCGCGCCGCGACGAGATCGGGATGCTCGCGCGCGCGCTCTCCGACATGAGCCTCGCCCTGCGCGCGCGGATCGACGCCACCGAATCCTTCGCCGCCGACGTCACGCACGAGATGAAGAACCCCCTCGCCTCGCTCCGCTCCGCGGTCGAGGGGCTGACGACCGTGCGCGATCCGGCGCTCCAGGCGCAGCTGCTCGACGTCGCGCGCGACGACGTCCACCGGCTCGACCGGCTCATCACCGACATTTCCGACGCCTCGCGGCTCGACGCGCAGCTGAGCCGCGCCAAGTTCGATCCGGTCGATATCGGCGCGATGATCGCCGCGCTGCTGGAAACCCGCACCCGCCGCGGGGTCGATCGCGGGGTGCGGCTCGCCTTCGACCGGCGGCCAGGGGACAATCTGGTGACGCTCGGCGACGGCGCGCGGCTGGAGCGGGTGTTCGAGAACCTGATCGACAACGCCATCTCCTTCTCCCCCGACGGCGGGCTGGTCGCGATCGCCGCCGGAATCGACGACGGCATGCTCGTCGTGCGCGTCGAGGACGAAGGCCCCGGCGTGCCGGAGGAGGCGCGCGAGGCGATCTTCCGCCGCTTCCAGTCGATCCGTCCCCATGGTGAAGCGTTCGGCAAGCACTCCGGCCTAGGCCTCGCCATTGCGCGAACCATCGTCGAAGGGCATCAAGGGACGATCGCGGTCGAATCGCGCGAGGACCGCTTGTCGGGCGCGCGCTTCGTCGTGAAACTGCCTTTGGCCGGCACCGCAGGGAGCGAGCGATGACCACGGTTTCCTCGGAGACGCTCCACGCCTCGTGCGTCGCGATCGACGGCCGCGCGGTGCTGATCGAGGGGCCGTCGGGCAGCGGCAAGTCCGACCTCGCGCTGCGCCTGATCGACCAGGGCGCGAAGCTGGTCTCCGACGACTATACCGTGCTGATCCGCGAGCGCGACCGCCTCTATGCGCAGCCCCCCGCGACGATCGCCGGCAAGATCGAGGTGCGCGGCATCGGCATCATCGATCTTCCGCACGAAAAACATGTGCCCGTCGCCCTGGTGGTCTGTCTCGCCGAGAAAATCGAGCGCATGCCCGAGCCTCGCGAGCCCCGCCGCATCGCCGGCGTGACGCTGCCCGAAGTCGCGCTGGTCGCGCACGAACTCTCCGCGCCGATCAAGGTCGCGCTGGCGCTGGCAAGGGCCTCCGCCTGAAATGCCGCGCACGCCCAAGGACATATTGCTCGTCACCGGCCTGTCGGGCGCGGGCAAGTCGACCGTGCTCAACACGCTGGAGGACATGGGCTGGGAGGTGGTCGACAACCTGCCGCTGGTCCTGCTCGAACGGTTGCTGGCAAGCCCGCTGCCCGAGGGCACCGACGGCGATTCGCGCCCCCTCGCGATCGGCTTCGGCGCCGGCACCCGCGGCTTCGAGCCCGAACGGATCGTCCATCGGATCAAGAAGTTGCGCGACGAGCATGGCCACGACGTCGGCACGCTGTTCCTCGATTGCGCGGGCAGCGAGCTCGAACGCCGCTATGCCGAGACCCGCCGCCGCCACCCGCTCGCGCTCGACCGCCCGGCGAGCGACGGCATCGCCCGCGAGCGCGAGTTGCTCGCGCCGCTCCGGCGCTGGGCCAACCGGCTGATCGACACCACCACCCTAACCACCAACGCGCTGGCGCAGCAGGTCCGCACCACCTTCGCGCGCGAAGGGCTGGGCGAGCCGGTGCTGTCGGTGATATCGTTCGGCTATGCCCGCGGCATTCCGGCCAATGCCGATCTGGTGTTCGACATGCGCTTCCTGCGCAACCCGCATTGGGACGAGGCGCTCAGGCCCGGCACCGGGCTCGACGCCGACGTCGCCGCCTATGTCGCCGCCGATCCGGCCTATGACGCGGCGATGGCGCAGATCGAGGCGCTGCTGCTGCTGCTGCTCCCGCGCTACCGGGCCGAAGGAAAGGCCTATGTCACGGTCGCGTTCGGGTGTACCGGGGGGAGACACCGCTCGGTCCATGTCGCCGACCGCATGGCGTCACGGTTGCGCGCCGCGGGTTTTTCGCCCACGGTCGGGCATCGCGATCTGGCCACGGCGCCGCAGGATTCGCTGGAAGACGCGCCGGCCAAAGGATGAGAGTTTCGGGAACGTAATTGGCATGATCGGCTTGGTACTCGTCACGCACGGGCGGCTCGCCCAGGAGTTCGTGACCGCGATGGAGCACGTCGTCGGCAAGCAGGAGCGGATCGCCACCGTCTGCATCGGCCCCGATGACGATATGGAGGCCCGGCGGCAGGACATCGCCAGGGCGATCGCCGAGGTCGATTCGGGCCGCGGCGTGATCGTGCTCACCGACCTGTTCGGCGGCACGCCCTCCAACCTCGCGATCTCGCTGATGGAGGCGGGGCGGATCGAGGTGATCGCCGGGATCAACCTGCCGATGCTGATTCGCCTCGGCGGCGCGCGCAAGTCGATGAAGGTGACGGAGGCCGTCGCCGCCGCGCGCGAGGCGGGGCGCAAATACATCTCCGTCGCTTCCGAAGTGCTCGGCGAGGCGGCTGCCTGATGCGGGCCGAGCGCACGGTCCTCATTACCAACCGCCGGGGGCTCCACGCGAGGGCGAGCGCCAAGTTCGTCACGCTCGCCTCGACCCAGCCGGTCGAGATCACCGTCGCGCGCGACGGTCAGGCCGTCACCGGCACCTCGATCATGGGCCTGATGATGCTCGGCGCGGCGATGGGGGACACGATCACGATCAGCGCCGAAGGCGACGGCGCGGAAACCGCGGTCGGCGCGCTCGCCGACCTGGTCGAGGCGAAGTTCGGCGAGGATTGACCCGGGCTGGCTTTCGCTGGGGTGACGGTTTGGCTAAAGCCGCGCCATGCCCCGCCAGATCACCGCCTTCTCCAACCCGCTGGTCAAGCGGATGCGCGCCCTGCGCGAGAAGCGGCACCGCCGCGAGGAGGGGCTGTTCCTCGCCGAGGGCCTGCGCATCCTGACCGAGGCGCGCGAGACCGGCCGCATCCCGCGCTACCTGTTCTTCGCCGCCGCCAGCGCGCATCATCCGCTGGTCGAGGCGCTGATCGCCGCGGTCGAAGCCGCCGGCGGCGAGGCGATCGAGACCGTCCCCGACATCCTCTCCAAGCTCTCCGGCAAGGACAATCCGCAGGCGGTGGTCGGCGTGTTCGAGGAGTTCGTGACGCCGCTCGCCGCGCTCGACCGTTCGCGCGCCGGAATCTGGCTGGTGGCGGAGCGGCTGCGCGATCCGGGCAATCTCGGCACGATCCTCAGGACCGGCGACGCGGTCGGCGCGGGCGGGCTGATCCTGGTCGACGAGTGCGTCGATCCGTTCTCGGTGGAAGCGGTGCGCGCCAGCATGGGCGCGCTGTTCACCGTGCCGATCGCGCGCGCGCCCTGGCCCGCCTTCCTCGCCTGGCTGCGGTCCGGGCCGGGCCAGCTCGTCGGCCTCAGCCTCGATACCGACAACGACTATCGCGCCGCGCGCTATGACGCGCCGACCTTCCTGTTGACCGGCAACGAGGCGCAGGGCCTGCCGGCGGATTACGCCGCCGAATGCGACCTGCTGGTCAAGCTGCCGATGCGCGGCAGGGCCGACAGCCTCAACGCCGCCGTGGCGACCGCGGTGATGGCCTATGAGGTGCTGGCGCAGCAGCGGAACTATGCGCCCTGCCCCCGTTCGGCCTGAGCGAAGTCGAAGGACGTTTCAGCTCACGGTCAAGTCTTGCGCAATCGGCCTTCGACTTCATTCAGGCCGAACGGCGCGGGGGGAGCACCGTCACGCCGGCCGCCACTGCCGGTTCTCCTCGGCGGTCCGCAGCACGTCATAGGCCGCCTGCGCCGCCTGGAAGCGCCGCGCCGCCTCGGCGTCGCCGGGCTTCACGTCGGGATGGTTCTCCTTGGCGAGCCGCCGCCACGCCTGCCGCACCGCCTCGAAATCGGCGTCCGGCTCCAGATCGAGCACGTCGAGCGCGCGCATCTCGTCGCGTGAACGGCTGCCGTCGCCCGGCCCTGCCCAGCCGTAATGCTTCGCCTCGGTGAACCCCGCCGCCTCGCGCCGTTCCTGGGCCTCGCGCGCGGCGGCCTCCTCGGCGCTCAGCCCCTCGAAATAGTTCCAGTTGCGATTGTATTCGGCGGCGTGCGCGGCGCAGAAATACCAGCGTTCCTTGCTGTTGGGCGATTTGGGCGCGGGGCAGTCGCCCGGCTCGGAACAGCCGTGCCGGTCGCACAGCCGCACCTTGACGGCCTCGCGCTCGGCGCCATAGCCGCGCCAGCGCGGAAAACCCCAGTCGTGTGATCGGGAGGAACGAGGCATCCCGCCCGACATAGGCGAACCGCGCCCGAGCGCAAGCCGCCGCGGCCGGCTATGACGGCATCCGGAACCGCACGCGCGTCGTATCCCCGCCGCAGCCGAGCCCGCCGTCGGGCCGATAGCTCTTGGCGAAGCGCGCGCCCGTCAGCACTCCGGTTCCCGCGTCGGTGAACACGAACGGCGGATAGGACACGATCGCGCGGACGTTCTTGGACTTGCCGTCGGCGGTGACGTCGAACTGCACCTGCGTCCAGCCTTCGAAGCCCCAGCGCATCGCCTCGCGCGGGAAGTCGCCCGACGTGGCGTTGCTCGCGATCATCCGCGGCCGGGTGTCGAGCAGCGCGCACTGGTCGGCGGACAGTCCGGTTCGCTCGAACGCCGCGCGCGCCTGGTCGAGATTGCCGCTGCCCGCCTCCAGAGAGGCAAGCCGGACCAGCGCACCGACCTTCAACGGGTCGTTGGCGGCCAGCCCGCCGTCGTCGGCGACCTGTTGCAGCAGGACGCGGGTGCGGTCGCTGTCGTGCGCGCGCAGCACGTCGGCAAGTTGCAGGCGGATCGCCGAGCGCGCCTTGGGGTCGTTCGCGTACACCGGATCGGCGAGGTGCGGCTGGACCAGCCGCGCATAGCTGGCGGGCAACCACGATTCGGCCTCGGCGCTTTCCCAGACGAACCGTTCGGCGGCCAGCCGCGCGATCGGGCTCGCGCCGTTCGCGGCCAGGATCGCCACCGCGCGGCCGGCGTCGATCTGCGTCTCCTCGCGGCTGCTGAGCGCATTCTCGGCGATCGCGATCAGCGTCGGCACCAGCGCCAGCGCGTCGCGGCCCAGCGCGGTCTGCTGTTCGTCCAGCCGCTGGCGCTCGCGGGGCAGCACCGTCGCATCGGCGCCGATCATCGGCGGCGGCAGCGTCACGCCCTTCGCGGCCAGCCAGCCGCCGAGCTCCTGGTCGAGATAGCTGCCGAGCGACGGCCGCTCGAACGCGGTGGAGCAGCGCAGTTCGACCCGCGCGCTGTAGCGGAAGAACGGCGGCAGGCCCTTGGCCTCCTCCGGCGTCCACGACCAGTCGCGCGCGGCGCGAGCGAACGCCAGCGCCGCTTGTCCGCCGCCGGCGGCATAGACCGGCACGCTGTCGATCACGCTGCCGTCGTCGCCGACCCGGAACTCGATCACCGCGGCGTCGGCCGGCTTCAGCCCGGCGTCGCCGCCGCAATCGGGCACCTTCATCTGCACGCCCGGATCGAACGAGCCGGTGGGCAGCCGGCCGGCGCCGGTATAGGCCATATATTCGCGCGCGTCCTCGGGCTTGCCGGCAAGTAGCAGCGCGATCGCGGTGTCGGCGCGCGCGTCGGCATCGTTGAGGTCGGCATACATCGTCAGGCCGCCCAGGTCGCGCACTGCGCGCTTGTCGATCTCGGCAGCCTCGGCGAACCGGCCGCGCGCCAGCAGCCACTGGCCGCGCAACCGCTCGAACAGCGCCCTGACGCCGTTGTCGACCTTGGTCGTCTGGAGCAGCGCTTCGGCGCGGTCGAGATCGGCGCCGGCGCGGTCGGGGTCGGTGAAGGTCTCCGTCTGGGCCAACCCGCGCAGCACCCCCAGCCGCTCGGTCGGCGTCGACGCCAGTGGTAGCGCGGCGCGATACGCCTCCGCCGCGCTGGCGTAATCGAGCGCCGCCTCGGCGACGCCGCCGAGGTTGCGATAGGCGTCCATCCGGTCGGCGGCGAGCGAGGGGTCGCTCGCCGGCAGGTCGGCAAGCCCCTCCTTGGCCGCGGCGATCGCGTCGTCCTTGTGGCCGAGCTGGAACAATATCTCGCTCTTGCGCACCAGCACGATGCCGCGGTTGCGCTTGTTGCCGGCGGTCCGCTTCTCCAGCGCTTCCCACGCGGCGAGCGCGGCGGCCTTGTCCTGGCCGTTGCTCAGCGCGGTCGCGCGCTCGAAATCCTGCTGCACCGTCGTTGCCGGCTGTTGCGCCGAAACACCCGCCGCGCTCGCCAGCAGCACGCCGGCAAAGGCCATCCCCCGCATCGATCTTCCCCCGTCTTTCCCGGGGATTATGACGCGGCGGAAGGAAATGCGCCAGAGGGTCTGTAAGCCGGGTTCTGTCCCCCTCCGTCGCGCAAGGCTCGGGAGGATGGGCGACCATTCCTCTAGGCCCGAACTCGCATTCGGGCTCAAGCGACCAACCCGGGCGCCGGGCCGGAACGAAGCCCGTGTGGCGCCCCTATTCGGTCTTGCTCCCGGTGGGGTTTGCCGTGCCGGTCCCGTTGCCGGTCCCGCGGTGCGCTCTTGCCGCACCCTTTCACCCTTGCCTGCCCGCGAACGAGCGTCGGCGGTCTGCTCTCTGTGGCACTGTCCCTGACCCCGCTCGCGCAGGGCCGGCGGGCGTTACCCGCCACCGTCGTTTCCGTGGAGCCCGGACTTTCCTCGTGAGCACAACGCCCCCGCGGCCGCCCGACCCTCTGGCGGGCGCGATATAGCCATGACCGCGGCAAAGCGCCACCCGATCAGTGGGGCAACAGCAGCGCGAACAGGATCATGCGCAGCTCGGCGTCGATCTCGCCGTCGATCATCTCGGGGCGGAAGCGGCGCTGGAAGGCGATGATCGCCGCCATCGGGTCGCTCACGTCGTAGCCGAACCGTTCGAGCGCCATCAGGAACCCGCCCTCCCCCCAGCCGGGGTCGACCAGGTTGCGCGTCGGCCGCGGCAGCGCGAGGCGGCGGCGGGCGAGCTCGCCCCAGGGGAACAGCTCGCCGGGGTCGCGCTTCCGCGCCGGCGCGACGTCCGAATGGCCGACGACGTTGCCGCGGCTGATCTCGTAGCGGTCCTTGATCCCGGCGACGAGGCGGACGACGCTGGCGACCTGCGGCTCGGGAAACGGGCGATAGCCCCAGTCGTGGCCGGGGTTGACGATCTCGATCCCGACGCTCGCCGAATTGACGTCGTCGATGTCGCGCCAGTGCGACCTGCCGGCGTGCCAGGCGCGGTTTTCCTCGTTGACGAGGCGGAGGACGCTGCCGTCTTCGTCGACCAGATAGTGCGCCGAGACCTTCGCTTCGGGATCGCGCAACCGATCGATCGCCGACTGCGCATCCTGCATGCCGGTATAATGGAGCACGATCATGCTGATCGGCAGTGTGCGCGCGTCGAAATTGGGCGATGGCGCGTCGATCGGCTTCATGCGTCCGGCTTGTCGCGGCTCGAGGGGAAAATCAACCAGGACGGTGCCGCCCGAGTTACGCAGCGATGCTGCCCGATGCCGCCGGCCCGATCGCCTCGTAGAAGCCCTTGAAGCGTCCCGACGGCGTAAAGGCGCGGGTCTGGCCGATCACCGTCTCGCCCGCGCCGAGCACGAGCAGGCCGCCGGGACGGATCACCTCGGCCATAC
>Ga0164242_10009414_pt1 | contig 10541 bp, 13 predicted proteins | sample OricomgcompostMG_FD_108783 | JGI IMG/M metagenome (GOLD analysis project Ga0164242, IMG submission 108783) | Miracle-Growth compost microbial communities from Emeryville, California, USA - Original compost - Miracle growth compost (MG) ... | reverse complement strand
TCTTCGACTTCGCGCCGATCGTGGCGGCCGGCTTCCGGCTCCTGCGGCTGGACTGGCCGGCGCACGGCGCGTCCGAGGGACCGCTCGAGGCCGCCGCCTACACGTGGACGAGCCTCGCCGACGACTTCCTCGCGCTCATCGATGAGCTGCAGCCCGATGCGCCGGTGGCCGCGATCGGGTGCTCGATGGGCACCGGGTCGATCCTGACGGCCGCCGTCCGCCGGCCCGATCGCTTCTCGCGTCTTGTGCTCACGGCGCCCCCGACGGCGTGGGAGACGCGCGCGGCCCAGGGCGACATGTATCGGCAGATGGCCGATCTCGTCGAGACGCAGGGCCTGGCCACCCTCGAACGCGCACAGGCCGCCGTGCCTGCGCAGGGGATCTTCGCCGAGCTTGATACGCCGCTGCCGGTCCGCGTCTCCGAGCGGCTGCTGCCCACGGTGCTGCGGGGGGCCGCCGAGGCGGACCTGCCTCCGCGGGACGCTATCCGGGGGCTGGGTGTGCCCGCGCTCATCCTCAGCTGGAGCGACGACCCGGGGCATCCCGTCTCCACCGGCGAGCAGCTGCACGAGCTGATCCCCGATTCGCACTTCGCCGTGGCCGGGACGCTCGCCGAGACCCGGGCATGGGGAGCGGCCATCGCCGATTTCCTGTCGGAAGGGGAATGAGGATGCCGCAGCCGGGGCCCGCGGCATCCGACCCTCTCCGGCGGGTCGCCGAGGTCATGCACGCGGTGCGCGACCGCTGCGTGTGGACGCAGCAGATCACCCATCGCGACCTCGTTCCATACCTCGTCGAGGAGAGCGCCGAGCTCATCGACGCCGTCGAAGCGGGCACGCGAGACGACATGCGCGAAGAGCTCGGCGATCTGCTCTGGCAGGTGCTGTTCCACGCCGAGATCGCCGCGCGTGACACCGAGGAGCCCTTCGACATCGACGACGTCGCGGCGGGTCTCGAGCAGAAGATGGTGCGTCGGCATCCGCATGTGTTCGGCGACGCCGTCGCACGCACGCCCGACGAGGTGCTCGTGCTGTGGAACGCGGCGAAGGCCGTCGAGAAGCGCGAGCGCCGGTCGGTGCTCGACGGCGTGAGCGAGCGGATGCCGTCGCTCGCCCTCGCGCAGAAGCTGCTCGGTCGATCGGCCGAGGTCGCCGAGGCGCCGCGGGTCGTGGCATCTGCGGAACCTGAGACCGAGGCGGAGCTCGGCGATGCGCTGCTCGCGCTCGTGGCTCACGCCCGTGCGAACGGGTGGGATGCCGAGAGGGCGCTGCGCGAACGGCTGCGAGCGCTTGAGGCCGATGTACGGCGTGCTGAGGCCGACCTGGAAGAATAGCCGTCGTGCCCACCGTGAATCCGCCGCGCGGCATGCGCGACTTCCTCCCCGCCGACAAGGCCCGCCGCGAGCGCGTGCTCGCCGTCATCCGCGAGCGCTATCGCGCGCACGGGTTCGACGAGATCGAGACGCCCGTGATGGAGGAATACGCCCGGTTGCACGCCGGTGTGGGCGGTGACAACGAGAAGCTCGCCTACAACATCCTGCGCCGCGGGCTCGACGCCGACGCCATCCGCGCCGCGGCCGACGACCCGGCACAGCTCACCGATCTCGGGCTGCGCTATGACCTCACGGTTCCGCTCGCGCGTTTCTTCGCCAGCCATCGTGGCGAACTGCCGAGTGTCTTCCACGCGATCCAGATCGCGCCGGTGTGGCGCGCAGAGCGACCGCAGAAGGGCCGCTACCGCCAGTTCATGCAGTGTGACATCGACATCATCGGCGACGCGTCGGCGCGGGCCGAGGCCGAGCTGGCCGTCGCGACGCTCGACACACTCGACGCGCTGGGCCTTGAGGGCGGCGGCATCCGCATCAACGATCGCCGGTTGCTCGACTGGATGCTGGAGCACTTCGGCTTCGCACCAGACACCCGCCCGGGTGTGCTCATCACGATCGACAAGCTCGACAAGATCGGGCCCGACGGCGTCGCCGCCGAGCTGCGCGAGCGCGGAGCCGACGTTGCGGCCGTCGACGCGTTCGAGGCGTTCCTTCGACGTCCACAGACTCTCGAGTTCCGCCCGTTCGGCGAAGGACAGGTGCGCACAGCGCTGCCCGAAGGCGCGCCCGACGACGTGGTCGCGCACCTCGTCGGCATCGGTGAGGCAGTGGCGGCGGCGCGCCCCGGGGGCGACGGACCGGGCGGGGTGCCGCTCGTGTTCGACCCGTTCCTCGTGCGCGGCATGGGGTACTACACGGGCACGATCTTCGAGCTGTCGCACCCGAGCGTGAGCTATTCGCTCGGCGGTGGCGGGCGCTACGACGGCATGATCGGCCGCTTCCTCGGGCAGGACGTGCCTGCGGTCGGGTTCTCGATCGGATTCGAGCGGATCGTCGATCTCGTCGAGCAGGGGGTGGATACCGCGGCCGAGTCGGTCGTGCTCGTGCACGACAAGGATGTGCCGATCGCTGAGCTGGCAGCCCACAAGGCCCGCCTGATCGCCGGCGGTGCGCGCGTGCGGCTGGAGACGCGCACGAAGAACCTCAAGGGGCTCCTTGAGCGCGCGACCGCCGACGGCTACACCGCGTTCGCGACGGTCAGTGCCGGTCAGAGCGAGCTGGAGACGAAGCCGCTGGGCTGAGGTGTGTCAACAAAGCCTTGACGCATCCGTCTGTCAACTGTACGTTGACACCTATGGAACACAGTAACAATGGCGCGGCGCGGCGCGTCGGCATCCGACCGCTCGTCGTGATCGCGACCACCGGCATCGCCGTGGGATTCGCCCTGGTGATCGTGTCGATCGGTCTGGACTGGCACGGGTTCGGCGGCGGCTTCGCCGTCGGAGCAGGCGTCGGGATGATGCTCGTCGGCGCCTATTGCTGGGGGTACTCCGGGGGCATGCACCGGCGGGCCTCCACACGGTGGTGGCGGCCGAGCGCGGGCGGATCCCGGTGAGCGATCTCGACGACACCCTCGGTCGCGCCGTGCTCGCCGCAGCCGGTGTCGCGGTCGAGGGGGACGCACTGGACGTCGACGGCCACCTCGCCATCGTGGGGGCGAGCGCCCGGGCCCAGCGGGCTTCCGACGACCTCTTGCATCGGTCGGTGACCGCCGCGCGCGCGGCGGGTGCGAGCTGGGCCCGCATCGGCACGGAACTGGAGATGTCGCGCCAGGCCGCGCAGCAGCGATTCGGCGCCGCGGCCGATGCCGACCCCGTGCAGGAGTCGGAGCGATGGCTCGGGCCGGTCACGGCGTTCGATGAGATGCGCGAACTCGCGCTTGCCGGCCGCGCCGGCTGGCACACGGTCGAGGCCGGCCTGTTCGTGCACCGCATGGTCCGCACGCCGACGCAGTGGGAGCATCGGCGCACGCTGTGGCGCATGACGGCGGCCGACCGTACCGCGGGATGGACGATCGGTTGTCGTTCGTTCCCGTGGGTCTACCTCATTCGTGACACCGGAGAACCGGCGCTCGCCGACGTCGGCGAAGAGTGATGGTCGCCCTCCGCACCCCGAGCGCGCTCAGGCCTGCTGCGCGGCGGCCCATTCGGCCACGCGCGCGGCGCTCTCCTCTTCGCTGAGGTCCTCGACACGGGTCATCAACGACCAGCGCACCCCGAACGGGTCGCGGATGCTCGCGTATCGGTCCCCGGAGACGAACGTCGAGGGCGCCTCGCGCACGGTCGCTCCGGCGGCGACGGCGCGCTCGGTCGCGGCATCCACGTCCGGCAGGTACAGTCCCATCGAATAGCAGTCCTCGTCGCCGTCCGGTGCGGGAACGAGCCCGTACGCGGGTGAGGGGTCTCCGATCTGCAGGCAGCCGAGGCCGAAGTCGACGGTGGCGTGCACGACGACGCCGTCGAAGTCGGTCGCGTCGACGATGCGCGCGCCGAACACATCGCGGTAGAAGTCGAGGGCGGCCCGCGCGTTCGCTATCGCGAGGAACGGGGTGAGGCTCGTGGCGCCGTTCGGGCGGCCATCGGTGGTGTGGGCGCCGGAGACGCCGGTGGTGTTCTCTGTCGTGTCCATGGCATCGACGCTAGAAGCTCGCGTGAAGCCGTCGCTTGGACATTCGCGACAGATTCGCTCTACTCTGACGCGATGGGACCGGAGGTGCCGCTCGACCGCACGCGCGGCGTTCTGCGGCCCGACGAGCTGCCGCGTTTCACCCGCGCGGAGCCGGTGGGTGCGGCATCCGAGCTCGTCGAGTGGTACTGGGTTCCCGAGTGGGATCTGCCGCCGGGCGTTCCATCGTGCCAGAGCGTGCTCTCCTATCCCGCGGCGAACCTCGTCATCGACGTCGAGAAGGTGACGCTGCACGGCGCGACCACGCGCCTTTCGCATCGCACGCTGATCGATTCGGGATGGGCTGTGGGCGCGCTGCTGCGGCCGGCAGGGTTCGCCGGTCTCGCCGCGGATACGGCCGAACTCGTCGACAGCGAGCGCCGCATCGGCGCCATCGACCTGAGCACGCGCGTGGCACGGGCGATGCGCGGCGGACTGATCGCGGAGGCCACCGGGATCGTGGGGCACTGGCTCGTCGATCGCATCGGTGCCCCGACGCCCGAGATGCGGCTCGCGAACGAGATGGCGCGCCTGCTCATGACCGATGCGACGGTTCTGCGGGTCGAAGATGCGGCGGCGCGGCTGAACGTCTCGGTGCGCACCCTGCAGCGGCTCGCACATCGTACGGTCGGGCTGCCGCCCGCGGCGATGATCCGGCGCCGGCGGCTGCAAGAAGCCGCACAGCGCGTCCGTGAGCACCCCGATGAGCCCCTGTCGGCGATCGCCGCGCAGCTCGGGTACACCGATCAGGCCCACCTGGCGAACGACTTCCGGAACGTGCTGGGGTTCACGGCGTCTTCGTACCGAGGATGAGGATCAGGATGCCGCGGCCTGCGTCACGCGCTTCTTCTCGCGGATGTACACCTCGCGGCGTACGTGCGCGACGACGTCGCCGTCGCGGTCGGTGATGTCGGTCTCAAACCACTCGAGGACCTTCACACCGCCCCGCGCGTGCTCGCGGATCCGGGCGACACGCTCGGGAGAGACCACGAAGCGGGCGGTGAGCACGCCGCGCCCGGGCTTGACGAACTCGATCTCACCCTTGGTATCCCAGATCACGTAGTCGCGGCCCAGCTGATGCATGACGAGCATGAAGAAGTACGGGTCGGTCATCGCCGACATCGAGCCGCCGAACGCCGTCTTCACGTAGTTGCGGGTGAACACATTCACGTGCAGTTCGACGGTGGCGCTGGTCCAGTCGTCGGAGAACTGCTTCACGCGGATGCCGCTGAACAGGTTGGGGATCCACAGACTCATGCCGAGAGCGAGGCGGCGGGGAGTGACGCGCATGGAGAACAGGATGCCGAATCCGCCGTCGCTGCGGGGCATCCGCTGTGCTGAAGGGACAAATTCTTGACCGTATTGTTCTAGTTGAACTAGAATAAAGGCGTGTTGATCCGCATCGACCCCGCCAGCGACGCGGCCCTGTACGACCAGGTCGCGGCGTCGGTGCGTGCCGAGATCGCAGCGGGACGCCTGGCCGCCGGCGACCGCCTGCCGGTGGCGCGGGAGGTCGCGGCATCCCTCGGAATCAACGTGCACACCGTGCTGAAGGCGTATCAGAACCTGCGCGAGGAGGGGCTGGTCGATATGCGCCGCGGGCGTGGGGTCGTCGTGACCGCCGCTGCCGCGTCGCTGGCCCTGCTTGCCGATGACATCCGCGCGCTCGTCGCTCGGGCCGCCGCCCTCGGGCTGTCGCCTGCGACTCTCGCCGCTCTTGTGAAGGAGACCACTGTATGAGCCCCGATGTCCGTCGTGCACGCCGCGCCTTCCTCTGGGTGGGGGTCGTCGTGCCGGTCGTGATCACCCTGCTCTCGTCTCTTGTGATCACGTTGTGGCTGCCCGATCTGCCCGATCCCGCGGCGACGCACTGGTCGGGTGGCGGTGGGCCCGACGGGTTCGGGCCGGCGTGGACGTACCTGGCGATCGGCCTAGGTGTGCCTCTCGGACTCATCGCGTTGTTCGCCGTGTTCGCGCTGTTCGCCCATCGGGTGCCCCCGCGCGACCCGAACGGGCCGCAGTGGTCGTCGACCGCGCGGCTGCTGGGGGCGATGAGTCTCGGTGTCAGCGCGATGTTGGCCTGGATGATGCTCATCAGCGTCGGTGTTCAGCGTGGCCTTGACGACGCGGCGGAGACACCGGACATCACCGGCTGGGTCTTCGTCGGGTTCGCTGGGGCCGTGGTGGTCGTGGTCGCGGGGTGGTTTCTGCAGCCGCGAGTGACGTCCACCGGCACCCCAGCCGAGGAGGTGTCGCCGATGGTTCTCGCGCCGGGGGAGCGCGCTGTGTGGACCGCAACTGCCACGACGGGTCGTGCGGGTGTGGCCACGCTGACTGCGCTGTTTCTCGTGCTTGCCGCAACCGCGGTGGTCATGTGGGCGCTGGAGGAGCCGTCGTGGTGGGTTCTGGGACTCGTCTGTCTGCTGCTCGGAGCGCTCATGCTGACGATGCTGACCTTCCGGGTACGGGTGGACACGGCCGGACTTCTCGTGCGGTCATCGGCCGGCTGGCCGCGGTTCCGCGTGCGGCCCGATGACGTCGCAGCGGTCCGGGTGGTCCCGGTGCATCCCTTCGCCGAGTTCGGCGGGTGGGGCGTGCGGCTCTCGACCGACGGGCGCTTCGGTGTCGTGCTGCGCACCGGCGACGCGCTGGAGGTCACACGCCGAAGCGGCCGGACCTTTGTCGTGACGGTGGATGATGCGGCGACCGGGGCGGCGCTGCTTTCTGCCACTGCGTCGGCCGCGGCATCCCGCGTCGATCGAGAGGAGTCGAGATGACCGACATCGTGCAGAAGGAGCCGGCGCGGGTGCCCTGGCCGGCGGTGATCGTGTACATCATCGTCGCGCTCGGCCTCGGCTGGCTCGTCGCGCTGCCGCTGTGGGTGTCCGGTGACGGACTGGCTTCGCCATGGGCTCCGTGGATCCTGCGCGGGATGATGTTCGCGCCCACGATCGCGATGCTGGTCGCTGTGTTCGTGATGCGCACCCCGCGAACAGGTCGGTTGCGGTTCCTGGGGATGTGGCCGTTGCGCCCGACCGGGCGGTTCATCGGGATGCTGGTAGTCGCGTTGTTCGCGCCGATCGTCGTGGTGGTGGTCACGACGTGCGTGGCGGCTGTGCTCGGACTCGTGCGGGTGGATCTCGTGAACTTCTCCGGGTACGCACAGCAGTTGCAGACGCTCGCGCCAGGCCAGCCGCTGCCGCCGATGGTGGTCCTTGTGATCGTGCAGCTCGTCATGATCCCGGGTGGCGCGCTCGTCAACAGCATCTTCACGGCGGGGGAGGAGCTGGGCTGGCGGGGATGGCTGCTGCCCGCCTTGCGGCCGCTAGGGACGTGGCCCGCGATCGTGTTGACGGGCATCGTGTGGGGCGTCTGGCATGCGCCGGTGATCCTGCTCGGCTATGACTTCGGGCGCACCGACGTGGTCGGCGTGCTGCTGATGATCGGCGCGTGCGTTGCGTGGGGTGCGCTGCTGGGGTGGCTGCGGCTGCGCAGTGCATCGGTGTGGCCCGCGGTACTCGCCCACGGATCGCTGAACGCTGTCGGCGGACTCATCCTGCTGTCGGTCGCCGCGGGTGAACAGCCCGATCTGGCGATCGTCGGCCCGCTCGGGGTCATCTCGTGGTGTGTCCTCGCGGTGTTCATGGTGCTGCTTGCGCTGTGCGGACAGTTCCGCAAACAGCCGTCGCCCGGCGAGCAGGGGGTGACACGCACGACCAGAGGCGGAAGGATCGGAGCATGAGTCTGCAGATCCACGCCGTGCTCGAGCCGCAAGGCCCCGCGACGGCAATAGAACTCAGCGATGCGCAGGTGGACGAGCTCGGAGGAGGCCGTCGCACCGCCGTGCGGGTGACGATCGGCGACCGGTCCGCGCGGCTGCGCCTGGGCGTCATGGGTGGGAAGAACCTCATCGGGATGTCGAAGGCGGCGCGGGCGGAGCTCGGCGTCGAGATCGGCGACACGGTCGATGCCCTCGTGGAGCTCGACGAGGGGGAACGGACGGTGGAGGTGCCCGCGGACCTCGCGGAGGCGCTGGATGCCGCGCCGGGTGCGCGAGCTGCGTTCGACGCCCTCGCCTTCACCTACCGCAAGGAGCACGTGCGCGCCGTGACCGAGACGAAGCAGCCGGCCACGCGCAAGCGTCGGATCGCGAACATCGTGGAGGGGCTCTCCACCGACGCGCCTGACGTCACGACCGCGGGCATGACGCGCGGCTCTGAGTAGACTCGTGGCCGGACCGATGACGCTCCGCGATCTTCCGACCACTACTCAAGGAGTCACCGTGGCACTTATCGAGGCAGTCAACGCGCGCGAGATCCTGGACTCGCGCGGCAACCCGACCGTCGAGGTGGAGGTGCTCCTCGACGACGGCATCGTGCAGCGTGCCGCCGTCCCGTCGGGCGCGTCCACCGGCGCCTTCGAGGCGTACGAGCTGCGTGACGGCGACAAGAGCCGGTACAACGGCAAGGGCGTGCTCAAGGCCGTTGCCGCGGTCGTCGACGAGCTGGGACCTGCCGTGGAAGGGGTGGATGCCGCAGACCAGCGCGTCATCGACGAGATCCTCATCGACACCGACGGCACCGAGAACAAGTCGCGCACGGGCGCCAACGCGATCCTGGGTGTGAGCCTCGCAGTCGCCAAGGCCGCCGCCGACAGCGCCGATCTGCCCTTGTTCCGCTACCTGGGCGGCCCGAACGCGCACGTGCTGCCCGTTCCGCTGTTCAACGTCATCAACGGCGGCGAGCACGCCGACAACGGCATCGACTTCCAGGAGTTCTTCCTCGCCCCGATCGGTGCGGACTCGTTCTCCGAGTCGCTGCGCTGGGGAGCAGAGACCTACCACGTCCTCAAGGGTGAGCTGAAGGCCGCGGGCTTCTCCACCGGCCTCGGCGACGAGGGCGGCTTCGCCCCCGACCTGCCCAGCAACCGCGAGGGTCTCGACTTCCTCGTCAAGGCGATCGAGAAGGCGGGCTTCACGCCGGGCCGCGACATCGCCGTGGGGCTGGACGTCGCCGCCACCGAGTTCTTCGCCGACGGGGTCTACACCGTCGAGGGCAAGCCGTGGTCGGCTGAGAAGCTCACCGACTACTTCGCGGGCCTGGTGAACGACTACCCGATCGTCACGATCGAGGACGCGCTGGCCGAGGATGACTGGGACAACTGGAAGGCCCTCACCGACAAGATCGGCACCCAGGTGCAGCTGGTCGGCGACGACCTGTTCGTCACCAACCCCGAGCGCCTCGCCAAGGGCATCCAGCTCGGCGTCGCCAACTCGCTGCTGGTCAAGGTCAACCAGATCGGCACCCTCTCCGAGACGCTCGACGCCGTCGAGCTCGCGCACCGCTCGGGCTACACCACGATGTTCTCGCACCGCTCGGGCGAGACCGAAGACACCACGATCGCCGACCTGGTGGTCGCCGTGAACTCGGGTCAGATCAAGTCCGGCGCGCCCGCCCGCAGCGAGCGCGTCGCGAAATACAATCAGCTTCTGCGCATCGAAGAGGAGCTGGGCGACGCGGCGGAGTTCATCGGCCGCGCGGCCTTCCCGCGCTACAAGGGCTGACGCCGCCACAGGCGTAGGGAAGGGGGAGTCATGGTCCGCAGGCCGACTCCCCCTTCTCCTGTCTCCGAAACGGCCGATCGGTCACCACAGAAGGCGAAGAAGACGCGGGATGCCGTATCCACCCCACGCCGCACCGTTGATGTGCGCGCATGGCTGGCCGGCTCGCGGCTGTCGGGCTTCACGGCCATCATGCTCGGGCTGGTGGTGATAGCGGTCTTCGTGCTCGTGCCGACGGTCGGCACCTACATCGGGCAGCGCCAGCAGATCGCTGAGCTCGAGCACTCGGTGCAGGTCACGAAGGAACAGATCGCCGAGCTGAACCGACAGCGCACCCGCTGGGACGACCCCGCATACATCACGACGCAGGCGCGCGAGCGGCTCTACTTCACGAAGCCGAGCGAGATCGTGTACCTCGTCGAGGACGATCTGCCCGACACCGACATCCCGCGCGACAAGGCACCGGTCAGCGACACCGTGCAGACGACCAAGACCGATTGGATGTCGCAGTTCGTGCGGTCGCTGGCCGCATCCGGGCTCGCCAAGACCGCGGTCGCGTCGACCGACGACACCGGCTCGTCGCGGCATCCGGCCCCGTCCCCGTCCGGTTCCCGGTGATCGCTCGGGCGCTCCCGCTAGCCTTGTCGACGTGACCACTGAGCCGTTCGCCCCTGTCGACGACGCCGACCTCGCCGTGCTGCGTGCGCAGCTCGGTCGCCCCGCCCGCGGTGTCATCGGCATCGCCGCGCGCTGCGTGTGCGGAAACCCCACTGTCGCCGCGACCGCGCCGCGACTGCCTGACGGCACGCCGTTCCCGACCATGTACTACCTCACACACCCGGCCGCGACCGCGGAGATGTCGCGGCTCGAGGCGGATCACGTCATGCGCGAGCTGCAGGACGCGCTGGCCACCGACACCGAGCTGCAGGG
>Ga0164242_10009413_pt1 | contig 10542 bp, 5 predicted proteins | sample OricomgcompostMG_FD_108783 | JGI IMG/M metagenome (GOLD analysis project Ga0164242, IMG submission 108783) | Miracle-Growth compost microbial communities from Emeryville, California, USA - Original compost - Miracle growth compost (MG) ... | reverse complement strand
TGATGGAACGCATCGACGGTTCGCCCGAACTCTTCGGGGTCGCCTCCCACATCGTTCAGCGATACCAGCCGGTGATAAATATAGAACGCCGTATCTTCAACTCCCTTGGCCATAATCGGCCCGGTCGTCTGCTGGAATTTGCCGACAAACCGCCGGCGTTCCTTCTGCCGGGGCTCGTCGTCAAACCGCTCCGAAGCTTCCAGCAGCAGCATGTCGCGCAGAAAGTCATACAGCGAGGTGCTGGTGGCGGGGTTGCGGCTTTTGGCCTGGGCGACGGCGCGGTGAATGAACCTGCGGTCGCGATCGAGCACTTCCCCGGTTTCGGTGATATAGGTCCGGTACACCGGAAAACAGGCGATGATTTCGCGGATGGTGTCTCCCAGGCTGTTGAGGGTGTAATCCCGCGACCAGCGGTTGGTTTCCGACATGCGGTCCAACTGATGTGCCAGCACGCTGACTTCGCTCGACATCGCGGTTTCCAGAATCAGCTTCTTGCACGAATACACCAACTCCCGAAAGTCGAACTGCTGATGCACAAACCTCGCGTAGGTGCCCGTAAAGGCCTTGGCCTGCCGGCTATCGATGAAGATGCCGTTAACCGCATTCATGAAATCGTAACCCGTGGTTCCCTGAACCGGCCAGGTGCCCGGCAGCCTCTCGCCGGGTTCGAGAATCTTTTCCACCAGCACGAACAGCGGCTGTTCCCGGGGTTGCGGAGATTCGTCTCGAAGCCGTTTCTCGAAGCACCGCAGCAGTCGGCGCTCGATCTCCTGCCATTCCTCCAACGCGGGAATTTCGACCGCTTCCGGGGCACCGGTCCGCTGGAACAGAACGGCTTCCGTCGCCACGGCAGCCTGGGCATACCGGGGGAAATGCTGCACGGCCAGCTTCCGGCAGATCTGCAGAAATCGGGTGAACTGCAACTGGCACAAGTAGCCGGTCGGGTCGTACAGACCGTCGGCATGGTCGATCCGCAGGCCATCCAGTTTGCCTTCACCCAGCAGCCAGAACACCAGCCGATGCGTGTCCCGGAAAACCTCGGGCTGCTCCATACTGATCGCGGCCAGTTCGTTGACGTCGAAGAACCGGCGGTAGTTGATTTCGTCGGCGGCCACTCGCCAGTAGGCCAGTCGATATGGCTGATCCTGCAGCAGTTCATCGAGCAGATCGAAGCTGTGTGGCACCCCTTTTATGCCGTTGAAGAACTGGACGTTCCCCGTAATGAATTCGCGGATGGTGGGGGACTGCCGGGCCAGTTCGTTCAACCGTCGCTTGACGACTTCTTTTTCCCGCCGGCGCTCGTGCAGTTTTTCTTCGCTGGTTTCGGTGCTGCAGGGCAGATGCCCGATCGCCGTCAGAATGCTCTGGTATTCGATGAGATGCGGGTCTTCGGAACCCACCTGCTTTTCGAGTTCGTCGAGGTGATGTTTCAGCACCAGCAGCGAAGACCGGGGCCCGATCGGAAACCGCCGGCTGAAATAGGTGACATGGAATGCGCCGTCTTCGAAGTGCAACCGGATCTGCTGATCTTCGAGCACCTTGCCGAACTGGTCCCCCAGCACGGGCAGCAGCACCTTGTTGGCGAGGTCGGGCTTCAGCGGCATCCAGTCGATGTCGAAATAGGTGGCGTATACCGAACTGGCCCCGTTTTCGAGCACGTCGTTCCACCACAAATTGTCGTTATTGCCGACCCCCATGTGGTTGGGGACAAAATCCAGAATGTGCCCCATGCCGTGCGCACGCAACGTGCTGACCATGCGGTCGAAATCATCGGCGGTCCCCAGTTCGCCGTTGAGTTGCGACGGGTCGACAATGTCGTACCCGTGCTGGCTGCCGGGGCCGGCTTTGAGGTACGGCGAGGCGTACACGTGCGTCACCCCCAGCCGCGACAGGTACGGAATCAGCCGGGTGGCGTCGTTGAATGTGAACCCGCCGTTAAACTGCAGCCGGTATGTGGCCCCCGGGTAGGTTTGTGCCGGGCGCTGCTGATCGACGGCCTGCAGCAGACTGTCGACGACCGCATTCAGGTCGCTGGTGGCCGGCTCGGGCAATTCGGGAACGGTACTGGTCGTCATGGAAGCAGCTCTATTGTGGCTGGTCGTTCAGGCCGGCGGAACTGGGGTCTGGCAATGATTTTTCGGCCATCGGCTTATGCTTTCTGATCGGCTCCCGTTCCGAAAAATATTGCCTGACCCCCTCTGCGACCTCAGCGTTCAAATTCTTCTCTCCCGTTTTTCCATTGGGCAGGCCCGAAGACCTGAAATTCCCAGGGATCGATGACATGCGCCTCGTGCGTCTCCTCCGCGAGGCCGCCTGCCCCGCCGTAGCGTGCGTCTTCGGATTTCAACAATAACATTCCCTCAACATTTATACCGTATTCCGGCAGTTCATCGAGAGTTTGAGGCTGGTCTCCGAGGTTGAAGATCGCCGTCAGGGTTCCCCGATCGGAAGGTTCCGCCGTCCGTTTCAAAATCAGCAGGCGGGACTCGATGCCAGCCAGTTCTACGGTTCGGTCGACAAAATTCCGCAGCGCCGGCCAGTGTCTGCGAGCGGCGAGCAGATCGGTGTACAACTGCCGGAGCCCTGTCTGGTGGGCATCCTGCTGCCAGCTCCAGCTCAGCTTTGCCGACTGAAATGTGCTTTCTGCCTGTGGATCGGGAACGGCATGTTCCTGCCAGCGGAAGTCGGCGAATTCGCGAGTCCGTCCGACACGGACGGCTTCGATCAACGTGGGGTCGAAGAACGAACAGAAGTAGGGGAAAGGATGACGTTCGCCGTATTCCTCTCCCATGAACAGCAGGGGGACATGCGGCGAAAGCAGCAGCAGACCCGCCGCCAGCCGCTGTTGTGCGGAACTGACCAGCGTGGACAGCCGCTCGCCCGCGGCACGGTTCCCGACCTGGTCGTGATTCTGAATGCAGACGACAAACGCGTCTCCGGGGTGTGCCCCTGCGGGGGCACCATGTTTTCGTCCCCGGCTTTCGCTGTAAGATCCATCGTACACAAATGTCTGCCGCAATGCCTTCACGAGTTGGCTGGTTCTTCCGAAATCGGAATAATAGCCCTGCCGCTCTCCGGTCAGCAGGGCATGCACGCTGTGGTGAAAATCGTCGCTCCATTGCGCATCGAGCCCGTCCCCGCCCCGCGACACCGGGTCCAGCAGGCGGACATCGTTCAGATCGCTTTCGGCAATGACGAGAACAGTGCGGCCGAGTGCCCGGGCCTCTTCTTCCACCGCCTGTTTGAGATCCCGCAGAATGTGCCGGGCTCCGAAATCATAAATCTCGTGCACGGCATCCAGTCGCAGCCCGTCGATATGGAAATCTCGAACCCATTGCAGGGCATTCTGCAGAACAAAGGCCCGGACGCCGTCGCAGCCGGTTCCGTCGAAATTGACGGCGCTGCCCCAGGGGGTGTGATAACGGTCGGTGAAGTAGGGACCAAACTGCGACAGGTAATTCCCTTCAGGCCCCACATGGTTGTAGACCACGTCGAGTAGCACGGCGAGACCCGCCGCATGGGCGGCATCGACCAGCCGCTGCAATCCCCGCGGGCCGCCGTACGAATTCTGGACGGCGAAGGGATGCACCCCGTCGTACCCCCAGCCACGGTTTCCCGGAAACTGGGCGACCGGCATCAGTTCAATGGCGGTCACCCCCAGTTCGCGCAAAGCCGGCAGCCGGGGGATAATGGCGTCAAACGTTCCGGCGTCGGTAAACGTCCCCACGTGCAGTTCGTAAATGACCAGTGCCTCGCGGTGGAGTCCGCACCAGTCGCTGTCGTGCCAGTCGAAATCTTCGGGGAAGAACGTGGCGGAAGGAGCGTTGACACCGTCGGGTTGCCAGCGTGAAGCAGGATCGGGAAAGTCTGCAGTCCCTCCCAGCCGATAAAGGTACCGCTGCCCTTCCGCAATTCCGGAGAGCCGGCAGAACCAGTAACCCCCCCCTTCGGGCGACAGCAGAACCGCTTCTGGCTGCCCGGCGGTCTTGGAGAGAATCAATTCGACAGTGGACGCAGCCGGTGCCCAGACCCGCCACAAAACATTCTGATCGGGTTGCCGGAATGCACCGCAGGGGAGCCCATCGGGTTGCAATCGGGGGTGAACGACGGAGCTGCGGACCTCGGGCATATCGTCCCCTGATGTGGAAAGCGAAAGTCGTGTCAGCAGAGGGGATCTCCAGCAAACGGTGCGCCGCGGCAGAGCGGAATGGCGGCGAATCCCGAGTGTTGAGGCTGGAAAGTCCTCTCCAATTTCATCACAATCAACGCGCACGTCGGTGCGAGTGCCCGGGAGGCTTCCCGGCGCGCCCCTGACAATGCGGTTTCTCGTGCGCCCTTAAACCCGGCCGGGGTATTGTTCCCGAATGACCCCGTGGCCGGTTCATGTACTCTATTGATGGTGCCCCGTCCTGACGGGGCCGTGCTGAAGGATTGACGATTATGGCGAAGTGCGATATCGGTCTGATTGGTCTGGCGGTCATGGGCGAGAACCTCGTCCTCAACATGGAAAGCCGGGGGTTTTCCGTCGCCGTCTTCAATCGCACGCTCAGCAAGGTTGATGACTTTATCGGCAACCACCCGGGCAAAAAGTTGACGGGATGCCATTCGGTCGAAGAACTGGTCGCGAATCTGGCCAGCCCCCGTAAAATCATGATGATGGTCAAAGCCGGCCCCGCTGTCGATGCCCTGATTTCCGAACTGCTGCCGCTGTTAAGCCCCGGCGACATTCTGATCGACGGTGGAAACACCTATTTTCCCGATACCAACCGCCGCACGCAACAGGTGGAAGAAGCCGGGCTGCTGTATGTCGGTGCCGGAGTGTCGGGGGGTGAAGAAGGGGCGCTCAAGGGGCCCAGCATCATGCCGGGCGGGTCGGTGGCCGCGTGGCCGCAGGTCAAAGACATTCTGCAGAAGATCAGCGCCAAGGTCGGGCCGAATGCCGACGTTCCCTGCTGCGAATGGGTCGGGCCCGCCGGGGCCGGTCACTATGTGAAAATGGTGCACAACGGCATCGAGTACGGCGACATGCAGTTGATCTGCGAGGCGTACTTCATTCTCAAGCACGCGCTGGGGTTGTCGAACCAGGAACTGTACCAGGTGTTCGAAGACTGGAACCACAGCGAGCTCGAAAGCTACCTGATCGAAATCACCCGCGACATCTTCACTGTCAAAGACCCCGACACTGGCGACGACCTGGTCGACAAAATCCTCGATACCGCCCAGCAGAAGGGGACCGGCAAGTGGATGAGCCAGCACGCCCTCGACCTGGGTGTCCCCACCACGCTGATTACCGAAGCGGTGTATGCCCGGGCGCTGTCGGCACTGAAGCCGGCCCGCGTCCGTGCCGCCGAAGTCTTCCCCGAAACCGATCGCAAATATACGGGGGATCGGAAGCAGTTCATCGAAGACATCCGGCAGGCGCTGTACGCCTCGAAAATCTGCAGCTACGCCCAGGGCTTCGTGCAACTGGAAGCGGCTGCCAGCGAGAACCAGTGGGACCTGAACTACGGCTCGATTGCCCTGCTGTGGCGGGGGGGCTGCATTATCCGCGCCCGGTTCCTCGAAGACATCAAAGATGCCTTCACCAAAAACCCGAAACTCGAAAACCTGCTGCTGGACGAGTTCTTCACCAAGGCCATCCAGGCGGCGGAACCGGGCTGGCGGCGGGTCGTCAGCGCGGCGGTCGAACTCGGCCTGCCGGTTCCCGGATTTTCGGCAGCCCTCAGCTACTTCGACGGATATCGCCGGGCGCGACTGCCGGCCAACCTGCTGCAGGCCCAGCGGGACTATTTCGGAGCCCACACTTACAAGCGGATCGACAAGGAAGGAACATTTCACACCGACTGGATCCGCGCCCGTCAACTCCCCGGGACATGACCCGGGGCGGAGTCGGCAACCTGGACCGCTGTTGATTCTCACCTTATCTGGAGTTCGCAACCCGTGACGACCGGCAACCTCGATCTGACAGCCAGGGTACAACACGCCAAACAACAACTCGATGCCCATGTGCGGGAAATTGTCGAGTGGCATTTCAACCCCGAAACGGGCTGCCCGTTCTGGCTCGAACGGGCCTCCAGCCTGGGGTTCGACCCCCGCAAAGCCATTCAGTCTTTTGAAGACCTCCGCCAGTTCCCCCCCTTCGAAGATGAATGGCTGCGAGGGGGCCCGGTGCAGCGCTGGATCCCCAAAGGACTGGAGGGGCAACCCACTTACGTGTTCGAGACCGGAGGAACCACCGGCGTCCCCAAAAGCCGGATGCAGATTAACGACTGGCGAACCGACTACGAGATGTTCAGCCAGACACTTCCCGACGAGCATTTCCCCAAGGGAAGCAACTGGCTGATGCTGGGCCCTTCCGGCCCCCGCCGTTTGAGGCTGGCCGTCGAACACCTGGCCCAGTTTCGCGGCGGAATCTGCTTCTGTGTCGACCTCGACCCGCGGTGGGTGGTCAAGCTGATCAAGCGCGGCAACATCAAAGAGATGGAAGCCTACCGCGATCATGTCATCGACCAGGCGTTGACCGTGCTGTCGGCCGGCCACGACATCCGCTGCATGTTCACCACCCCCAAACTGCTCGAAGCGCTCGCCATGAAGCTCATCGACCAGGGGTCGAGCATGAAGGAAGCCGGCATCACCGGCATCTTCTCGGGCGGAACCGAATTCACCCCGCAGTGGTACCGCTTTGCGATGGAAGAACTGCTGGAAGGGGTGTACATGACCCCCACCTACGGCAACACCTTAATGGGGCTGGCCTGCGGCAAACCGTTCGACCCGGCCGACAACTACAAGATCAGCTACTACGCCCCGCAGCCCCGGGCCGTGATTGAAGTCGTCGAGTTCGACGATAACAACACGCTGGTCGAGTATGGCCAGACTGGTCGCGTGAAGCTGACCACGCTGACGAAAGAAACGTTCATTCCCGGGTTTCTGGAACGGGATGAAGGGGAACGCGAGCAGCCCTTCGAAAAGTACCCATGGGATGGCATCAGCGGAACCCGTCCGTTCCACGAGTTCGCCAAATCGACGACCGTCGGGGTATACTGAACACGCATCTGGGATCTGTGTCGGGGGGGCTGTGCCCACCACGACATGTTGTGCTCATTTTCCAATGACACCCGCCCTGTTTCGACCCACCGAGTTCCCGCCTGAAGGAGTCCGCCGTGCTGGAAATTCCCGCCCTCCGCTGGGGCAAGCCATACGAAAGTCTCGAAAAGCAGGAGATTGTCCACTTCGAGACCGGCGAAACGCTGGCCAAAGTCCACCAGGCGAACGGAGGGCTGGTCAAGATGGACGCCCGCCACGCCCAGCGGGCCCGTAACGCGCTCCGCGAAATCGCTCCGGAAGAGCTGGTGGCGATGGCGGCCAAAGCCGGCGACCTGTATCTCAATGCCACGCTCCCCCTCGGGGACGGCATGCAGTCGCCCGCCGACTTCTGCCGCATGCAGTCCGCCACCACCGGGCTGCCCGAGTACATGTGTGCGGCGAACATGAAGAAGAATTACTTCGTGCTCAACCACATGCACGAAATTCTCGATGCGCTGACCCGCGGGTTGCCGCTCGACATTCTGGCAAAAGGTTACGGAACCGAAGCCCGCGGTGTGATGCTCGGCTATCAGGCCAACAGCCCCGTCCTGGGGATGGTGCTGCCGTCGAACTCTCCTGGCGTGCATACCCTGTGGATGCCGGTCATCCCCATGCAGATCGGCCTCGTCCTGAAGCCCGGGCCGCAGGAACCCTGGACCCCCTACCGCATGGCGGAAGCCTTCTTCCAGGCCGGCATCCCCCGCGAGGCAATCTCGATTTACCCCGGCGGACCGGAAGTCGGGGCCGCCGTCGTCGAAGCCTGCGACCGCACTATGCTGTTCGGCGGTTTGCCGACCGTCGAACGCTACCACGGTAACCCCCGGGTGCAGGTCCACGGGCCGGGGTTCAGCAAAATTCTGCTGGCCGACGACGAAGTCGACAACTGGGAACAGTACCTCGACCTGATGGTCGACAGCGTGCTGCTCAACAGCGGCCGCGGCTGTATCAACTGCTCGGGAATCTGGGTGTCGCGGCATGGTCGCGAAATCGCCGATGCGATTGCCAAACGGCTCGGCCCCGTCGCCCCGTTGCCGATGACCGACCCCAACGCGATGCTGGCGGCGTTTACGGTTCCTGGTCAGGCGGAGGCGATTTCCGCCCAGATCGACGAAGGCTGCCAGCTTCCCGGGGTCACCGAAGTCACCGATCAATATCGGGGAGGGCCCCGGCTGGTGCAGAACGAACGCTGCGATTACCTGCGGCCGACCGTCCTGCACTGTACCAGTTCCGAACATGCGATCTCGAAAGCCGAGTACATGTTCCCGTTTGTAACCGTGGTCGACTGTCCGCAGGACAAGATGTTTGCGCAGATGGGGCCGACGCTGGTCTGTTCGGCGATTACCAAAGATCCGAAGCTGTCGCAGGCGCTATTGGATGCGACCTGGATCGACCGGCTGAATATCGGTGCGGTCAAAACGATTGCCCTGAACTGGCTGCAGCCTCACGAGGGGAATATCGTCGATTTCCTGTATCGGGCGCGGGCGTTTCAGAACACTCCGCCGCAACCCCACTGATCGCTGGTTGCAACTCTCTGTCGATTCGGCCAGAATCCTGTCTGCGGGCCAGAGGGCGTTGTCCTGAATCACCGGGCGACACAACGATCGGTTTGCGCCGGTCGGCTCGTGGAGTTTCCATACGATGGCTGAACGACAGATAGGACCGTTTCTGCTCGGCGACAAGCTGGGGGGTGGCGGAATGGGGGTGGTGTATCGCGCCACCTACACGAAAACCGGCCAGCAGGTGGCCGTCAAACTGCTCCCCCCCGACCAGGAGCAGAACCCCAAGCTCATCAAGCGGTTCGACCGCGAGCTCGAAATTCTCAAAAAGCTCAAGCACCCCAACATCGTGCAGTGCTTCGGCGGCGGACGGCTGGCAAAACAGCGGTTCTTCGCCATGGAACTGGTTGACGGAGGATCGCTGGCGGCGGTCCTCAAAGACCGTGGTCGGCTTCCCTGGGAAGATGTCGTCCGCTACGGAATGCAGATCTGCAGCGCGCTCGAATACGCCCACGAACACGGCATCATTCACCGCGACCTCAAGCCCGATAACCTGCTCATCACGAAAAAAGGGGTCCTCAAGCTCGGCGATTTCGGCGTCGCCCGCGATGTCGGGGCCATGGCGCTGACCGCCCCCGGGCGGACCGTCGGAACGTACGCCTACATGGCCCCCGAGCAGATTCGGGGCGAGCCCCCGGTCTCTCATAAAACCGATCTGTATGCGCTGGGGTGCGTGCTGTTTGAAATGCTGACCGGCAAGCCGCCGTTCGAATCGGACGGCAACCCGGCCACGCTGTTTCTGCAGCATCTTGAGAAGAAACCCCCGCGGGTGGCGACCGTGGCGCTCGACTGCCCGATCTGGCTGGATACGCTCATCGGACAGTTGATGGAGAAAGATCCCGAGAAGCGGCCGTGGGATGCCAGTGCCGTCGAGCAGGCGCTGCAGGAAGTCGAGGCCAAAGTCGCCGGACAGGCCAGCATCGCCCAGCACGCCGTCAGTGGACAGCCGTCGCAATTGACGGTCACGGGAGATGTCTCTTCGGTCCGGCAGATTCTCAAACGCAAAAAAAAGAAGAAGATCCAGAAGGGCCCGTTTTACGAACGAACCTGGTTTCTGGCCACCTGTCTGGTCGCCGTGCTGAGTCTGGTCACCTGGTCGTTGTGGCCGCTCAGCGAAGAGCAGTTGTTCGCGCGTGCCGATGCCCTGATGCAGTCCGAAGACACCACCGACTGGCTGCGGGCCGAATCCGAATACCTTCAGCCCCTGCAGGAGAAATACCCCACAGGCCGCTACGCCACCCAGGTTCAGCAGTACATCGATAAAATCGAAATGAACCGGGCCGAAGAACGGATGAAATTCAACAACCGCCTGGGGCGGGAACCCTCCAGCGAAGGAGAACGGCTGTACGCCGACGCCCGCCAGTACGAGCAGTTCGGCGACCGGGTTTCGGCACTCGAAAAGTACCGCAGCATGATTCCGGTGCTCGAAACCAGTGAGAAGGCGCGACCGTTCGTCAACCTGGCACGGCGGGAAATTGCCCGGCTGGAGCAGGCCGGCGGTGCCAACGACGACCGGCTGAAAGTCGCCAATGACGCTCTCGATCGAGCCGAGAAACTGTATCAGCAGGGGCAGGTGCTCGAAGCCCGCAAGATCTGGAACAGCATCATCACGCTGTACGAGACGAATCGGGAACTGGCACCGCAGGTGGAACGGGCCCAGGCCCGGCTGGATGGCAAAGAGCCTCTCAAGGAAACTCCCGCAGCCCCGAATGGTCCCGCAACACCGGCAGCTCCCGCCGCCAGCCCCCCCGGGAAATGAGGGGGCCCCCTCGCGGGAGCCGGCAGCGTTCGGTGTTCAGTGTTCAGTGTTCAGTGTTTGGCTTATTAAAGCGGCAGGGCGCTAGCCCTCCGGTCTTTCGTAGGGTGGGCTGTGCCTGGGCCGTGCAGAATCCATCGAAACGGA
>Ga0164242_10009412_pt1 | contig 10542 bp, 12 predicted proteins | sample OricomgcompostMG_FD_108783 | JGI IMG/M metagenome (GOLD analysis project Ga0164242, IMG submission 108783) | Miracle-Growth compost microbial communities from Emeryville, California, USA - Original compost - Miracle growth compost (MG) ... | reverse complement strand
CTTTGAAACATATCATTTTATCGAATATTGTTTTTTCAATTTTGAATGTGAAAGAGTTAAAATAATATTTCTAAAAATAGATATAAAAATATATAGAAGATCTGAAAATAAATTTATTTTCAAATTCTCAAACTGACGATATTCTCAAACTGACGATATTCTCAAACCGAAGGCAATTTGACGATATTCTCAAACCGAAGGCAATTTGACGATATTCTCAAACTGACGATATTCTCAAACTGACGATATTGTTGAAAATAAATTTATTTTCAAACTTCTATATATTTTTATACATCTATTTTTAGAAATATTATTTTAACTCTTTCACATTCAGAATTGAAATCTAGATATTCGATAAATAATATCTTCAAAGATTTTTGAAGATATTATTTATTGCGGATAATTTATAACATTGTTTCTCAAATTTTTATATGATCTCCAGAAAGTTATTGGGATAATTTATAACATTGTTTCTCAAATTTTTATATGATCTCCAGAAAGTTATTGGGATAATTTATAACATTGTTTCTCAAATTTTTATATGATCTCCCGAAAATTATTGGGATAATTTATAATATGGTTTCTGAAATTTTTATAGATTCACCCGGACGCTATTGGGATAATTTATAATATGGTTTCTAAAATTTTTATAGAATAGCCCGAGCAGAAATTGGGATAATTTATAACATAGTTTCTAAAATCTTTATAAGACCTCTCGAATAGAAATTGGGATAATTTATAACACTGTTTCTAAAATTGAAAAGGATATTATCAAAATATGATTCAAAATAATATTTCTAAAAATAGATGGATAAAAATATATAGAAAGTTTGAAAATAAATTTATTTTCAACCAGTTTCTGTCAGTTCGACAATCGTTCGACAAAATCGTCAGTTTGACAAAATCGTCAAATTACCTTCGGTTTGATAAAATCGACAGTTTGATAAAATCGACAGTTTGATAAAATCGACAGTTTGATAAAATCGACAGTTTGATAAAATCGACAGTTTGAAAATAAATTTATTTTCAAACTTCTATATATTTTTATATCTATTTTTAGAAATATTATTTTAACTCTTTCACATTCAAAATTGAAAAAACCAATATTCGATAAAACGACATATTTCAAAAATTCTTGAAATGAATTATGGCACTGTTTCTCAAATTTTTATAGAATAGCCCGAACACAAACCGGGATAATCTATAATATGGTTTCTAAAATTTTTATAGGCTCACCCGAACGCTATTGGGAAGCAAAGTTTACGCCGAAGGCGGATAATTTATAACATTGTTTCTAAAATTTTTATAGGCTCACCCGAACGCTATTGGGAAGCAAAGTTTACGCCGAAGGCGGATAATTTATAACATTGTTTCTCAAATTTTTATAGACTCACCCGAACGCTATTGGGATAATTTATAGTATGGTTTCTCAAATTTTTATAAAATCTTCGATTTTTTAGGACCTCTCGAAAATTATTGGGGAAGGAGAATAATTTATCAAATATGATTCAAAATAGAAATAATGATTTTCAATTTTAAATGTGAAAGAGTTGAAATAATATTTCTAAAAATAAATAGATAAAAATATATAGAAGGTTTGAAAATAAATTTATTTTCATCTTATAAATTATAAATTATAAGATATAAATTATCCGCCTTTAGAAATAAATTATGGTTTTTCAAGATTATCATTCAAACTTGAAGATGGTAAATTAATATTTTGAATGTCAGCATCTGACAGTTGAGTTCTTCGTTGAATATCCTTGTAATTATACTTTGCGAACATTTTCAAACTTCTCCTTTAGTTAAAAATAAAAAGAGAAGCTATTTTATTCGGACACCCTCGGCAAAGACGGTTTCATAAAGAGGTTGCCCTTCCAAATCATAAATTATTATTGTTCCGTCGAGTTTGTTATTAACATAATTTTCAAGATATTGAATTTTTCCGTTTGAATGATACCAAGCACGAAGACCGTTTAATTCATCGCGATGATAATTACTTTCGATATGAATAACCCCATTTTCATAATATTCAATTTTTAGACCATCCAATAAACCATTTTTATAATTAGTTTCAGATTCTTTAATTCCGGTTGGATAATAATGAATTATTGAATTATTACCATCGAATCGAAAATTTATTAAGACTTTGAGAACGCCCCCGGGATAATATTCCTTGTAAATTTCGTTATTTCCTTCGACAATTCTTTCAATTTCTGTTTCGCCGTTTAGAAAATAAGAGGTGAAATGATTTTTCGTCATTCGATTTACGATGTTCCCCATCCGTGAATAATTAATTGTCTCGCCATTTGACCAGATTATGATTTTTCTCAACATTCCATTTTCATAAAATTTCGTTGTGCCGTCGTTGAGCCCATTTCGATAAAGGCCTAAACTGAAACCTAAATCCGACTGTCGATAAAACCACCCTTCGGATTTTCCATTAACACGAATTACCTTTTCAGGTGTATTTGAATAAACCAAATTATCGAGAAAGTAAATTGAATCTGATGACGAGGTAAAAATCAAATCACAGTTAAAAACAAGCAAGAAATTTTTTGCTTGAGAATGTTCGAATATAATATTTTCCATTTAAGAAGATATTTTTTCTCCGTTTAATCGATATCTAATTTCACTTTCTTTTATCCCGTCGACGTAATTTCGTTCGAACTTTTTGTTCCCATTTGAATAATATCGAACATAGCTACCGTTTCGCCGATCATCAACGTAATGGGCAACAATAACAATTTTTCCGTTAATGTCGTATGAAATAAAAATTCCTTGTTTTAACCCATTTTGAAATAAAACTTCGTCATATTTTTGACCGTTTGAATAGTATTTTGTTAGAAGACCGTTTAATTCTCCGTCGCGAAGGTTCGAAATTATTTTTCCCCCATCTACTAACGCAATCGAAACACCCTCACCCCTTTCATTTAAATAAATACTCATATCATCACCATCTTCATAAACGGTCTGATCGAAAAAATTTATTTTCTCATCTTCCGGAAGAAAGGGTAAAACAGTATTAAAAATTAAAATGAAATTCCTTGCTACTCGATAATCTTGAAAATGTTCAAGAATTATATCTTCCATTCTTTAATATCATTAAATAAAAAATTTGTTCAACGATGAGTCCCTTCAGATTCGAATTTGTTGACGTCGAAACCCGGAATTTTAAAGTCAAGGACATTCAAATAAAAATACCCAGTCAGAACCATATAAGAACCGAGCCAGCCAACGCAGAATTGACCAGTTCCTGAACGGTCCGGTGTGATAGCCTGAGTAACCATATAATCAATAGTTTCACTGTAAGGAACCGGAATACCGTTATTAATTCCATAAATCAGGGGAAGTCGGTTGATTTGATAACGCAGGGCTTCGGGGATATACGATTCGCCCAAAATAAGGTTTCCATTCTGGTCGCGTTCTTGACGTTGTCCATTCCTTAATTCATTGAAATGTGAAAGATAGGGCGCCATTTCGCGGTCAATACTAGCTTGACAAGAACCGCGAGTTTCAGATGTTTTCATCGGATAAGGATGACCCGGGCCTTCCCACAACCGTTGTTTCATCCCAGCATAGAACAAATCAAAGAACATCTCCTTGATAATTTCGCCATATTCAGGAAGGAAGACCCGAATCTGACGGACAAGTTTTAAAATATTAACGTTATTGTTGAGACCTTGACCGATTTTTTCAATTAGACCCCGAGTTCGGTTCGTGAAGTCGGTATAAACGGTCGGGGCTTGTTGCGAAATAAGGTTGCTCAATTGCTTGACTTGAAGTTCGGTGAAAAGGACAGCTGGTTGAGCAGGATTACGGAAGAAAAACAATTCTTCGCCTTCAACGGATTCGAGGCGGAAAAATTGTTCAAGGTCTGAGGGGTCAAAACAAACGAACTTAAAATAGGTTCCAAATGTGATAACAAAGTCGCGGAGTTCTTCGAAATAAAGATAAGTTTGTTTGTGGGGGCAAATGTCGATACGGCGGTTAATATCAAACTCAATCGTGTTAAACTTTTTCTTAATAATGTCGATAAAAGAAAATACGTTCGGCGAACTATCCTCGATGTGGGTGTTTCCGTTGTAGCCCGTTAAAATCAACATTTGTTCACGGGTAATATTTCGGAGAACCGGGGATTTGTTCGAAATCAGTTGACCAAATTCGACGTAGTCTGGGATTGGTGTCGGGCGCCGAGGAAGTGTCGAGTCGAAGAGGGTATAAAGACCTTGTTTTTGCGCGACCCCGAGATTGATTTCACCCTTCAGAAGGGCTTGTTCGAAAACAAAAGGCGGATAAAGAAGGGCTTCACTGAGCGACGGTGAAATTTCAGACGGGAAGGATGCCATCTTTGAAACAAGTTCGGGACGACCTGGGTAAGCATTTGAATTTAACGCCTTGAAATAATTTCTAAAAGCCTCGTTGATACCGAAGTCCCGACTCGCTGAAATCAAATATTTCATCGTCGGTTGGTCAACGAAATGAAGATCTTCATACCAAGGATCGATGATTGCCTTTTTATAATAAGGGATTGAATTGAAAAATTGAAGAAGTGATTGCCAGGTTTGATAAGCAAATTCCTTTTTACAAGCCATATAGGGAGGGCTAACTTGCATTGCGATAATTTTGATGAAATCCTCTTGAGACATCTGAAAAGGGATAATTGATTCCCAATTATCGAGAGGCATCGCCAGGATTTCCGAGCTATATTTAAGATCAGATTCTTGATACCAAAAGGATCGGCTAATTGGTTGACGCCTTTCAAACATCATCGCAAAATAAATTCCTTCGTGAACGTTCGGGCTGATATACTGAACATTGATTCCGAGTTCGGTTAAAAGATTGGTTGCAACAATGGTATTTGTTGGTTTCGCACCCAAGAACCAACGATAGGCTCGGTAATTTTCACGGATCCCAGTGAAGAAATACCGGTCAGGGTTCAAATTTCGCTTCGACGCAATTTCGGCGCGGATGACGTGAGGGCATATTTGACTTGCAACTTTAATTCCTTCTTTGTTCGCTAGCGCGAGAAGCTCTGGAAGAGAGGCATCATCCAATTTTTTGAAAAGCATTTTTTTCTCTTTTAAAAACCTCTTTAAAGAAGAAAAAAATCTGTGTGAAAATGGCGACCGTTTCTTTGTTGAGTTCGAACGGTGTAGTCCTCGATTCGTTGGTTTTTCCTGAATTTTTGGCGAAACACTTTGAATCTCACCTCGAAAAATACGATCTAAAAATTAGTGGCGAACCTCGCCCGTTTGAACGTTTTGAGCGCGGGATGTTGGAAGACCTCCGGGCTATTATGGAACTTTGCAATAAGAACCCCGAAACGTGGGACCTCATTGCGTCAAACATAGGTGTCAAGGACAAGAAGCCTCTCAAATTTGACTTGAAGAAGGAATTCGTCGAGCTCTGTGATGCAATCACCAAGAGTCGCCCGGAACCTCGAACCCTGACTTGGTTGTTCGCGGTCGGAAATATCGCCCTTTCACTCGAAACTCAGGGTGTTCCGGCTATCATCGGTCAGTATATTGCTGATCGGATCGCGCCAATGAGCGCGCAACAGATGAACGAGGTTTTTCAAGCCGGTGTTGCTCTTCCGTCGCTCGAGGAACAGGAGCGTCTCAAGCAAAACATCCCCAAGTTCTCAGAGATTCTTCGGGCCGTTGAAGAGTATTTCCCCGACTCGGAAATTATCGAACCGAACCGTCAGCTCCTCCTTGATCCCGCGAACGGTTATGACTGAGCGAAGGAGAAGCGTAGCGACGGTTGAAAATGACTAAAAGAAAAATTTCTTTAATTAAAGAAATGGATGATAAGGAAAAATTGAAACAGGTTGAAGATCAATTAGAGAAAGCCCTTCAAAACGAAGATGACGTTGAAAAGACAAATGTTCTTTTATCTACGCTGATCGAAGCAATGATAAAAACAATTGAACCAAATTTTAATTTCTCGCTCAGCTGACACTTCGGATAACGAAAGATAAAAATCTTTGTTTTGGTGCTCAAGATAATGTTCTTGAGCTTATTTCAACGTTGGGTAAATCATTTCGCGAATGGTTGTTTGAAGATAAATATCTTTATTTTTCGATCGAAAAATAATTACTGAAGGAAGGAAGTTAATTTGTTTAAGGTATTCAAAAATAGTATCTCGATAAATTTGAACAGAACCACCATCGAATGAAATAAGGCTTTCTTTAATGATTGATTTGACCAGATAGTCAATGTTTCCTATTTCTTTAGTCATCATATAGACTAAAAGAATCGACGAGAAACTCCCATCTGGCAATAAATTAAAACATTTCTATCTATAAAATCAACAACTTTCTTAATATTTGAATAGAATCGAAGATTGTTCCGGTATCTTCTAAATCGAGGTGAAGATTTTCAATTCTACCTACGCTTCCTAATTTATCACTTTGTTAATACTCGTTGGAAGTCTTCTTGCCGATTTTATATCATCGAGAAAAATTCCAGGAATAATTTTATGATAATTGGAATAATTATAAACTATGAACATAAAAATATTATAGAGTTTGAAACAAAAAGATTTAACAAACGACATCTTATAGATATTTTTATAAGATACACCAAAAAGAAAATTGGGATATACTTTTAAAATTTTATGGTTTCATCCAACGGAAGATGGGATAAACTTGATATTGTTTTCCAAATTCTTATAATTTTACACAAATCAATAGTTTATAATTATTTTCCAATTTGACAAGTTGTCAAATTGAAATTTGGTTATTATTTTCTAATTTGATAAGTTGGAAAATGGAAAAATTGACGATGCTTTTATCGTCGGAAAAAATCCTGTTGTCAAATTGGAAAATAACGAATTATTATCATAACGTTAGGAATTCCTAATATTTTATCTCCAACGAAATTTAACAGCTCAACAGATATCACCCTGATAAATTTAAAAGTCTTGAAAGATAATTTTATCAAATCTCTGATTTGGATCTTTAGTTTTAATCATTCATTTTTATATAATTCTATTTCGTTCCTAATTTGTCGGTTTTAAACAATTCAAAATTATATTCAAAGAAAAATCTTTTCTTAAATGGAGTATTATCGAAACGATTTTTACGGTATGAATGATTATCAAATCTCCGATTTGGTAGAAACGAGGTCTCAACTACTGTTCGAGGATTTGCCCCGACCACCTTGCTACCTTCCGGCTCCTCAATGTTGTCTTCCACCCCGTCCCTGTTGCCGTCCTGAGCCGTGCTGTCGCCCCAAACCTTGCAAGGTGAAATATCGTTGTCAAACTTGTAAGAAGAAACGTTGCCGTTGCTAAAGTATTTTCTTTTTAATCAAAAAGAAGAACGAGAATATTTACTCCAACAATCGAGTCGTCCAAATCCGATTTTCTTTGTAGATTTTGGCTAATGTTTTTGCGACTTGGGCGTTTTTCCGGTAAAACAACTTCCCGATTTCCCACGAATTGTTGACAACGATCGCGTGAAAGAATTGATTGTTTCGGGCGAAGTAGTTGAATTCCCAAGGGACAGCAAGCAACGCTTCCGCAACAAAAACATCGTCAAAGAAAATCGCTTTCGCCATTTCGTCGTAAATTGGACGTCGAAAATCGTTGAAATGTTTGTGATTGACCAAGAACGAAATGAAGACGTGCTGACCAGCGAAACAAAGTTCGACTAGGAGTTCGCGGGCTTCATCCTTTGGAAGATTCGGATAAAGATGTTGAAAATTAGCGATGTCGCCGGTTCGAATCGCGCGTTCGATTCTTTCTTTCAAGCTGATATCTTCAATCAAAACAACGTCTTTTTGTCGGTAGCAAATGAGGGGAAAAATGTCATCGTCGTCAATGAGTCCCTGGAGGCGGGGACGCTTTCGAGGTCCTTCTTCAGAGATGGGGCGTTTCCGTGAAAATTCCATTTGAGAAATTCAACACAAGGTATTAACTCCGGGAAAAAGAAAAATAGCTGAAAAGAGATAACCTCTTTTCTCTTAATTAAGGGAATAATTATCTTTCAGCATACTTTTCTATATATTTTTGACCATTTTCATTCCAAGAAATCCGTCTTCGGCGTAATTGCAGAAAATCAACGATAAATTTTCAATCAATAAACAATGTTCTGAGATAATTTGATTAAAAGAAGATTTGCCATTTCTTCCCCAAACGATATTTCTTCAATGTTTCTTCGCCAGTTTCAAAGAAATTATCTCGATTAAAATCGGGATTATCAACTCGAACGGTCAATTCGGCCGAACTGGGGATTTCGAGAAACCGGTGTCGAACAACGTTTCTTTTCGATTTCATCGAGTAATATTTCGAAGGTAAAAGTTCAAGTTTCCCATATTCCCGAATAAGTTTCAAAGCTCGGACTGGTCCGACGTCAGCAACCTTATCGTTGTAATCAGTTCCGAGCATCACAGCGATATCGACAAGCATCTCTTCATTAATTTCGAGAGTATCAAGAAGATGTTTCCGGTCGACCATTTCGAACTGTTGATTATGATACGAAATAAGAAGCTTATCAATACCGTAAACAATTAAGTCAGTATCCGAGGAAAAAACAGCGTCAATTTTCCCTTCTTGATGAAGAGAAGCGATCAGAAAATCGGCTTCTTCGGTCGATTCGAGAACGGGAATTTTCAACATTCGCAGAATAACGGCGATATCATTAATCATTGAATTATCAAATTTGACTTGTTGACGAAAAGCGTTTTGATATTTTTCAAGAGCGTCATTCTGAACGAAAGTTCCGAGCGAATCAAGATAGTTCTTTTTCGCGATTTCGTAAAGTTCGACGGAACGTTCACGTTGCTTCTCACGCTTGAGATTTTCGTTCTTCTTGAGCTCATTTTTCGCCCCGTCAAGAACACAAATCGGGGTAATTTCTCTTTTAATCATCTGAAAGATAAAATCGATAATTGCCCCCTTCCAACGATATTTAAAATCATTCCAATTCACTTCAAAAAAATCATCGTCATTAAAGATAATATATCCGGGTAAAAGTTCGTGGAATTTTTGATAAGCGACAATACTAAAATCAATCGCGATTGATTTTCCCTTAAAGTTATTTAAGGACATATTATATATCGAGAGCGAACTATTATCTCGAATAAGTTTCATTAACTGATGGACTCCCATTCCTGGGTTCCGCCAAGTTCAGAAAATATCGGTCAAGGGCGTCGGATCACAATTATGACCGGAAAGGCTGCTGGTTCTACAAGTTTGTTAACCAACAGCCGAGGAAAAAATAAGGTAGCCTTTCCATTTATGCCGGAACTTGAAACTGACTTTCACGACCTCGAAAAGGCTTGGTCCCGTTCTGCCAAGTTCGAACAGGTGAAAGAAAAATTTGTTCACATCCTCGAGAAATACCAAAAAATTAATTCTCATTTGGTCGAACCGAAGAGAGTCAAAGAAGAAATTGAACGGATCGAATCATTCATTGCGAGGGAAGAAAGTCCGCCCTTGGTCAAACCCAAAGAAACCGATTTGATTGATTTTGATGTTGCGATTGACACTGATGAAGAGAAAGAAGAAGAAAAGAAGGAAGAAGAAGAAAAGAAGGAAGAAGAAGAAAAGAAGGAAGAAGAAAAGAAGGAAGAAGAAAAGAAGGAAGAAGAAGAAGAAATAAAACCGGTCGTTCGTCGACGGAAACAAGCTATTTAGACAATTGTCTAAACCAATCTAATATTATTAACCATTTTTATTCCAAGAAATCCATAACCCTTCCTTTTCTTTATTAACGATAATTGAATGGAAGTCAAAAGTTAATTCAGTAAAAATTGATATTTTCTTGTCAGTTTTAATAAAGAATGGTTCGATATCAAAAATTAAACCAAGATTTCGATAAGATCCAAGTTGAGAAAGATGTTCTCCAATAACATTTTTCATTTATTATTCCTATTTTTCTCAATTGAGAAAAATAAATCTAACCTATCAATTTACCGTTTCGATAATTTCTTACTGTCATTTTTTGACCATTTGAGTCCCAAGAAATCCATAAACCTTCTTTTATTCCATTATGATAATTTCCTTCTGTTTGTTTTTGACCATTTTTATCCCAAGTAATCCATAATCCTTCTTTTATTCCATTATGATAATTTCCTTCTGTTTGTTTTTGACCATTTTCATACCAAAAAATCCATAATTCTTCTTGTTTCCCATTAACATAATTTCCTTCTATCATTTTTTGACCATTTGAATGCCAAAAAATCCATAATCCTTCTTTTTCTCCATTTCGATAATTTCCTTCTTCCCATTTTTGACCATTATCATACCAATAAATCCATAATCCTTCTTTTTCTCCATTTCGATAATTTCCTTCTTCCCATTTTTGACCACCTAGATACCAAAAAATCCATAATCCCTCTGCTTTCCCATTTCGATAATTTCCCTCGGCGTGTTTTTGACCACCTAGATACCAAAAAATCCAATGACCCTCGCTTTTTCCATTTCGATAAATGCCTTCAAATTTTATTTCATCGTCATTAACGGTTATCGAAAAAACTGTTTCATCCAAAAATAAGATCTTTTGATCAATTTTAATCAAAGGTGGTTCAAGAT
>Ga0164242_10009411_pt1 | contig 10544 bp, 8 predicted proteins | sample OricomgcompostMG_FD_108783 | JGI IMG/M metagenome (GOLD analysis project Ga0164242, IMG submission 108783) | Miracle-Growth compost microbial communities from Emeryville, California, USA - Original compost - Miracle growth compost (MG) ... | reverse complement strand
GTGCCCGTGGCCAGCACGACGTGGGTGCCGTGGTGAGCAGCGTCCGCGGCCACCGCCTGGTGGCGCCAGGGCCGGTCGATGCCCTGGCGACCGAAGGCCTCGACCACCTCCTCGGCCGCCCAGCCGGGCCAGTCGGCGACCTCGGCGGTGCGGGGAGGGAGCTGCTCCAGATGGGTCAGCCGGCCCTCTCGCCCCGGCACGGCGGCCAGCTGATCCACGAGCGAGCCGAGATCATGCCCGCGCCGAGCAGAGGTGGAGGCCGCCGTCGTCACTGTTCGATTCTGACAGGGCCCGCCGACATCGCCAGAGTCGTCTGGGATGCGGCGGGAAGCGCTGCGTTGTGGAGAGGGTTGTGGGGAGGGTTGCGGAGAGGGTGGTGGAGAGGTCTTGTGGAGTTCCTTGCGCTGACAGCCCTCAACCGTGGTTTCATTGCCTTCGTCTCCCGGTACGTGCTCATGGGGCGAGGTCGTACGGCGCGGGGACGGTCCTGCTAGGAGTGCTCACGTGGATCTGACGCTTGCGACGCGCGAAGTCGACGGCGCCACGGTCGTCGCTGTCGGCGGCGAGATCGACGTCTACACCGCTCCGAAGCTTCGCGACAAGATCACCGAGCTCGTCGGCAACGGCTGCTACCACCTGGTCATCGACCTGCAGGGCGTGGAGTTCCTCGACTCCACCGGCCTGGGCGTGCTGGTCGGCGGGCTCAAGAAGGTCCGCGCTCACGACGGCAGTCTGCGCCTGGTGTGCACCCAGGACCGGTTGTTGAAGATCTTCCGGATCACCGGTCTGGCGAAGGTCTTCGACATCCACGACTCCGCCGAGGCCGCCACCACCGCTTGATCGATCGGCGCCCAGTCGCCGACCGTCGGCACAGCGTGGCGGCGGGTGGGCGGCGCTCCCGCCGGCCTGCGTCGGTCACTAGGCTCGGCTCTCGTGACGGACCTGGCTCACCGACTTCGTGAGGCGCTCGAGCGCGCCGACTTCAGCTATGACGCGGTGGCCGAGCTCCTCGGACCCATGGCGCACGACGCCCTCGCCCGCAACGAGACCCTGCCAGGACGGCTGCGCACGCGGGGTGGCTCGCCGCTGGAGACCTTGGTACGGCTCTTCCTGCTGCAGACGACGGTGCCGCTCGAGCACGCCGAGGCGGCGCTGCCGGGGTTGGTCGAGCGGTTGTCGGTCGAAGGGATCCTGGAGCACTCGGTCGGCGAGGTGGCCGCCCGCCTCGACGTACGACCCTATGCCGCCGACGACACCAGACTCTGGGTTGTCTCCGACCTCACGCCGGGCCTCGACGGTGCGCCGCAGCGGCTGGGCAGCGACCACGTCCTGGGGATCAGTCCGGCCTCGACGAGCCTCGCGCAGCTCACCATCCGCGACCGCGTCGCTCGCGCCCTGGACCTCGGCACCGGTTGCGGTGTGCAGGCGCTCCATCTGGCCGACCACGCCGATCGGGTGGTCGCCACCGACGTCAACCCGCGAGCGCTGTGGATCACTCGCTTCAACGCTGCGCTCAACGACGTCGCGGAGCGGGTCGACGTCCGGGACGGATCGTTCTTCGAGCCCGTCCGTGACGAGCGGTTCGACCTGATCGCGACGAACCCGCCGTTCGTGATCTCCCCGGCCACCGGCGAGCGTCTCGTCTATCGCGACTCCGGCCTGCCCGGTGACCGGGTCGTCGAAGACATCGTCCGGGCCGCACCCGCCCACCTGACCGAGGGTGGGTGGTGTCAGATCCTCGCCAACTGGGTGATCAGCGCCGATGAACCGTGGGACGACCGGTTGGCGGGGTGGCTCTGTGACGAGGTGGATGCCCTCGTGATCCAACGCGAGGTGCTCGACCCGGCGGCCTACGTCGAGCTGTGGCTCAAGGACTCCGGCCATCACGGTGGCCCCGACTACCTGCGGCGCTACGACACCTGGCTGTCGTGGTTCGAGCAGCAGCGCATCGAGGCGGTCGGCTTCGGCTGGATCAACCTCCATCGGACCGGCCGCGACGATCCCCGCCGCGAGCTCCTCGAGTGGCCCTACGACGTCGAGCAGCCGGTGGCTCCGGCGCTGCGTGCCTGGGGGGAGGCTGTCCGTGTCGACGTGAGCGCCGAGAGCCGCCTCGTGCTGGCGCCCGACGTCCAGCAGGAGACAATCGGGGCGCCGGGCGCTGCGGACCCCGAGACCGTGCTGCTGCGACAGCAGCGCGGCCTGCGCCGGGCACGACGGACCGACACGGTGGAGGCGGCACTGGCCGGCGCGTGCGACGGCGAGCTGACCGTGGGACAGATCCTCGATGCCGTCGCCCAGCTCCTCGGTCTCGACCCCGTGCAGACGCGCGCGACCTATCTGCCGATGGCCCAGGAGCTGGTACGCGAGGGCTTCCTGCTCCCGGCCCGCTGAGGGCGGAGCGGCCGGCTCTACCGCCCGGGTGGCGACACCGGCAGTCGAGCCGACCGCCAGTCGTCCTCGTTCGATACTTCGGTCGGATATCCGAGGAGCGCCGAGGACCGGCCTAGACCGCCGGACGCCCTCCCTCCACGCGGTACGGCCGACCGAGGTCTGGACCGCACGCGCTACCGTGTCTCGCCGGAGCCCGTCCACCGCGGGCTCCATCCTGCGAAACGAAGGACCTCAGTGGCACACAAGTTGGTGATCGTCGAGTCCCCGGCCAAAGCCCGTACGATCAGCGGGTACCTCGGCCAGGGCTATGTCGTCGAGTCCTCCATCGGCCACATCCGTGACCTGCCCCAGAGCGCCGCGGACACGCCGGCGAAGATCAAGGACAAGCCGTGGGGCCGCCTCGGTGTCGATGTCGACAACGGCTTCGAGCCGTACTACGTCGTCCCGCGCGACAAGAAGAGCCACATCGCCAAGCTCAAGACGCTGCTCAAGGATGCCGACGAGCTCTACCTCGCCACCGATGAGGACCGCGAGGGCGAGGCGATCGCCTGGCATCTCCTCGACGAGCTCAAGCCGAAGAAGGACATCCCGGTCAAGCGGATGGTCTTCCACGAGATCACCCGTCCGGCCATCGAGGCCGCAGCGGCCAACCCGCGTGAGCTCAACATGGAGCTCGTCGAGGCCCAGGAGGCCCGCCGCATCCTCGACCGGCTCTACGGCTACGAGGTCTCACCGGTGCTGTGGAAGAAGGTCATGTCCGGCCTCTCCGCCGGCCGCGTCCAGTCGGTGGCGACCCGGCTCGTCGTGGACCGTGAGCGTGAGCGGATGGCGTTCCGGCAGGCGTCGTACTGGGACCTCGAGGGCACCTTCGACGCCGGCAGCGACCACGACCCACGGATGTTCCCCGCGAGGCTCCATTCCGTTGACGGCGCCCGAGTCGCGCGCGGCTCCGACTTCGGCCCCGACGGCCAGCTCAAGGCCACGGGTGTCGTCCATCTCGATCGGGCACGCGCCGAGTCTCTCGTCGCGGCGCTGGCGGACACGACCTATCAGGTCCGTTCGGTCGAGTCCAAGCCGTACCGGCGCTCGCCGTACCCGCCGTTCCGGACCACCACGCTCCAGCAGGAGGCGAGCCGCAAACTCGGGATGAGCGCGAGCGTGACCATGTCGGTGGCGCAGCGGCTCTACGAGAACGGCTTCATCACCTACATGCGCACCGACTCCACGACGCTGTCGGGCGCGGCGATCAACGCGGCCCGCTCGCAAGTGGCGGAGCTGTACGGCGGCGAGTACCTCCCCGACGCGCCCCGGACCTACACCAGCAAGGTGAAGAACGCCCAGGAGGCGCACGAGGCGATCCGCCCGGCCGGTGACAGCTTCCGTACGCCGGCCCAGACCGGCCTGACCGGCGACCAGTTCCGGCTCTATGAGCTGATCTGGATGCGAACCGTCGCCTCGCAGATGAAGGACGCCGTCGGCCAGAGCGTCTCCATCCGTCTCGGTGGCCCGGCGTCGACCGGGGAGGATGTCGTCTTCGCCGCCAGTGGTCGGGTGATCACCTTCCACGGCTTCCTCAAGGCTTACGTCGAGGGCACCGACTCCGCCGATCAGCGCAAGGACGACGCGGAGACGCGGCTGCCGCAGCTCGCCGAGGGCGACGCGGTGACCTCCGCGAGCCTGAGCGCCGACGGGCACGAGACCAAGCCGCCCGCCCGCTACACCGAGGCCACGTTGATCAAGGAGCTCGAGGACCGCGAGATCGGCCGGCCCTCGACGTACGCGTCGATCATCGGCACCATCCTCAACCGCGGCTACGTCTACAAGAAGGGCACCGCGCTGGTGCCCGCCTGGCTTGCGTTCTCGGTGGTGCGGTTGCTGGAGGAGCACTTCCCGCGACAGATCTCTTATGAGTTCACCGCCAGCATGGAGGACGTCCTCGACGAGATCGCCGCGGGCCGCGCCGACCTGAAGTCCGAGCTCGCTGAGTTCTACTTCGGCTCCGACAAGGTCGTCGGCCTCAAGCCGCTGGTCGAGGGTCTCGGCGACATCGACGCGCGCGAGCTCGCCACCTTCCCGATCGGCGGTCCCGACAGCGGCGTCCACCTCCGGGTCGGTCGCTACGGCCCCTACATCGAAGGCCCGGGTGACGACGGGACTCCGTACGCCAAACGGGCGAACGTGCCCGATGATCTGCCGCCCGACGAGCTGACCTTGGAGAAGGCGAAGGAGCTCTTCGCCAACCCCGCCGGTGAGGAGATCCATCTCGGCAAACACCCCGACACCGGGCTCGAGATCGTCGCCAAGAACGGTCGGTTCGGGCCCTACGTCACCGAGGTGCTGCCCGAGGACGCCCCCAAGTCGGCGAAGCCGCGGACGGCGTCGCTGTTCAAGTCGATGTCGCTCGATACCATCACGCTGGAGGACGCGGTCACGTTGCTGACCTTGCCGCGGGTGGTGGGCACGGCCGCCGACGGCCAGGAGATCACCGCCCAGAACGGCCGCTACGGGCCCTACCTCAAGAAGGGCACCGACTCCCGCTCGCTCGCCTCCGAGGAGCAGCTGTTCACCATCACGCTGGAGGAGGCCGAGAAGATCTACGCTCAGCCGAAGACGCGTGGTCGTGCCGCCGCCCAGGCTCCGCTGAAGGAGCTCGGCACCGACCCGGTCTCCGGCAACCCGGTCGTGATCAAGTCGGGCCGCTTCGGGGAGTACGTCACCGACGGTGAGTACAACGCCACCTTGCGCAAGGACGACTCCGTCGAGTCGATGACCCTCGAGCGCGCCGCCGAGCTGCTGGCGGAGAAGCGGGCGAAGGGCCCGGCGAAGAAGACCACGCGGAAGCGGTCGACGGCGAAGAAGACCACCGCGAAGAAGACCACCGCGAAGAAGACCACGGCCAAGAAGACGACGAAGAAGTCCTGAGTACGCCGCCGGTCGGCCGACAGCCCGCCGCCTGCGTGCAGTGTCGGTGCCCGGCCCTAGCCTGTCGTCCATGACCTTCGCCAACGTCGGCACTCTGGGTGCCCAGCCCGGCAAGCGGGACGAGCTGGTCGCTCAGCTGACCCGTCCGAGCGAGGAGCTCGCCGCGGCCGGATGCCTCCTCTACGAGGTCGGTGTCAGTGACGAGGAGCCCGACACGGTCTTCGTCGTCGAGCTCTGGACCTCGGCCGCCGCCCACCGGTCGTCGCTGCAGCTCCCCGCGGTGCAGCAGTCCATCGCCGAGGCCCGGCCGCTGCTCTCGGGGGAGTTCGGGGGCTACGGCTTCGACGTCGTCGGCTCGCCACTGCGCGAGACCACGTAGGTTGGTGCCCGTGAGGTTCCCGGGGGTGTACGCCGATCGTGGCGTGTTCGTCTGCTTCGAAGGGGGAGAGGGCTCGGGCAAGTCCACCCAGTCGCGGCGGCTGCACGACGCGCTGGTGGCGAGCGGCTACACCGTGCGGCTCACCTTCGAGCCGGGTGACACCGCCGTGGGCCGTGAGCTGCGGCGGATCGTGCTGAGCCCTGAGACCGGCGCGCTCGACGACCGCTGTGAGGCGCTGCTCTACGCCGCCGACAAGGCCGAACACGTCGCGACCCTGGTCAGGCCCTCGCTGCAGCGCGGGGAGGTGGTGATCACCGACCGGTACGTCGACTCCACTCTCGCCTACCAAGGTGCCGGTCGCAGCCTCGACCCCGGCGAGCTCGAGGAGGTGGCCCGGTGGGCCACGGGCGACCTGCGCCCGCACTTGACCGTCGTGTTGGACCTCGAGCCGGCCGCGGGACTGGGGCGCTTCGCGGAGCGCGACCGGATCGAGGGTGAGTCGGTGGAGTTCCACGAACGGGTCAGGGAGGCCTTCCTCGCGATGGCGAAGGCCGATCCCGACCACTATCTCGTCCTCGATGCCAGCGCACCGATCGGGGAGATCCACGGCGCCGTCCGGACTCGGATCGAGCCGCTGCTCGCCCAGGCGGTGCGAGCGTGACGGTCACCGCCGAGACGCCGATCTGGGACACCCTCGTCGGTCAGCGCCACGTGGTCGACACGCTGCGGGCCGCGGTGGCTGGGCACGGCATGACCCAGTCCTGGCTCTTCACCGGGCCACCGGGCTCGGGTCGATCCAACGCCGCGATCGCGTTCGCTGCTGCCCTCCAGTGCCCTCGCGGCGGGTGCGGCGTGTGCCACGAGTGCCACACCGTGCTGGCCGGTAGCCACGCCGATGTCAACCTGGTCCGGACCCAGCTGCTCACCCTCGGTGTCCGGGAGATCCGCGACCTCGTCCGGCAGGCCGCGCTCGCCCCCGCCGGTGAGCGATGGCAGATCGTCATCGTCGAGGACGCCGACCGCCTCACCGAGCAGGCCAACAACGCCCTGCTCAAGGCGGTGGAGGAGCCGACGCCGCGCACCGTGTGGATGCTCTGCGCGCCCACCGTCGAGGACGTCCTGCCCACGATCCGCAGCCGTTGCCGGCTGGTGACGCTCTCGACGCCGACCACCGAGGACGTCGCCGCGTTCCTGGAGCGCAGACTGGGCGTGGAGCGCTCGCTGGCGTCGTACGCCGCCCGCGCGAGCCAGGGCCACATCGGGCGCGCCAAGGCGCTGGCCACCGACGAGGACACCCGCAGGCGTCGCAGCGCGGTCGTGTCCTACCCGGCCAGGCTGACCTCCCTGGCGGCCTGTCTGAGGGCGGCCGAGGAGATGGCGACGGTGGCGAAGGAGGAGGCCGACGTGCAGACCGCGGAGCTGGACGCGAAGGAGAAGGCCGACCTCGACGCGGCGTACGGCGTGGTCGACCGCGGCCGCCGGCCACGGGAGTATGCCCCTGCTCTCCGCGAGCTCGAGCGGCAGCAGAAGACGCGAGCGACCCGGCGCTACCGGGATGTCATCGACCGCGGGCTCACCGATCTGATCTCGGTCTACCGGGACGCGATCGCCCTGGCGACGGGCGCGCCCGGGCTGCTGGTCAACGAGGAGATCCGCGGTGACATCGAGCGTCTGGCCGCCTCCTCCACCCCCGAGCTCAACCTCCGGCGGATCGGCTGGATCTTCGAGGCCCGGGAGCAGCTCATGGAGTTCAACGTCCCACCCCAGCTGGCACTGGAGTCGATGATGGTCGCGCTCAGAGCGCCGGGGAGGGACCGATGAGGTCCACGCGGAAGACCCTGCTGACCACGCTCGCCGTGGTGGTGATCCTCGCCGCCGGCGCCGGTGGCACGCTGCTCGGCCTGCGGCACTCGAGCGACGATTCCCGTGCCGGCTCGACAGCACCCGGCACGCCGAGCGCCTCTGCCACCACGTCGACGACGCCGTCGACGACACCCCAGGTCGGCGCGAGGAGGCCGCCCGAAGCGGCATTGGCCCGGTTCTACTCCCAGAAGTTGCACTGGAAATCCTGCCGCGGTTCCTTCCAGTGCGCGACGCTTCGGGTCCCGCTCGACTACGGCAACCCGCGTGGCCGGTCGATCGGGATCGCCCTGCTCCGCGACCCGGCCGATGATCCGTCGGCGCGGATCGGCTCGCTGGTGGTCAACCCCGGGGGCCCCGGTGCGCCCGGCACGGACTACGCCGCCTCCGGTGGGTTCGTGTTCGGCAAGGCGCTGCGTGAGCACTACGACATCGTGGGTTTCGACCCACGCGGCACCGGTCACAGCGCGCCGATCGACTGCCTGAGCGACGCCGACCTCGACAAGTACATCGCGGTCGACCCGACTCCCGACACGCCTGCGGAGGTGAGCGCCTACGTTGACTGGGCCAAGCGCCTCGGTCGGGGCTGCGCGCAGAAGTCGGGGAAGCTGGCCGCGCACGTCACCACCGTCGAGACCGCCCGCGACATGGACGTCCTGCGTGCGGCGCTCGGTGAACGCAAGCTGGCCTATTTCGGCGCTTCCTACGGCACCAAGCTGGGCACGACGTACGCCGATCTCTTCCCGACGCGGGTGGGTCGGTTCGTGCTCGACGGTGCCATGGACCCCCGGGTCTCGCCGGTCGAGCTCAACCTGCAGCAGGCGGCCGGCTTCGAGACCGCGCTGCGCTCCTACGTCGGCCATTGCGTCGCGCAGGGCGGCTGCTTCCTCGGCGACTCCGTCGACGCCGGAGTGCGCAGGGTGCAGCAGATCATCGCCCGGATCGACGCGCATCCGTTGCCTGCCGGGAGTCGGACGGTCACGCAAGGCAACGCGCTCTTCGGGATCATCACACCGCTCTACAACCGGTCGTACTGGTCGCTGCTCGACTCGGCGCTGAAGGGCGCGCTGCGCGGAGACGGGTCCCAGCTGATGATGCTCTCCGACGCCTACTCCTCGCGCGGCAGCAACGGCTACACCGACAACTCGATGGAGGCCAACTGGGCGATCAACTGCCTCGACGACCCGACCTGGCTCACACCGGCGCAGGTGCGCGCGAAGATGGCCGCTTTCGAGAAGGCCTCGCCGACCTTCGGTGCCGCGCTGGACTGGATGCTCGTCGGCTGCGTCGGCGAGAAGGACCGTGCCCACGAGCCGTCGCAGAAGGCGCCTCCGGTCGGCGCGCCGGGCGCCGACCCGATCGTGGTGATCGGCACGACCCGGGACCCGGCGACGCCGTACTCGTGGGCGACGTCGCTGGCCCGTGAGCTCGATTCGGGGGTGCTGGTCAGCCGCGACGGCGACGGCCACACCGGATACAACTCCGGCAACCCCTGCGTCGACAATGCCGTGGAGAACTATCTCGTGAAGGGGCGCGTCCCGAAGAACGGGCTCAGCTGCTGACGTGATCCCTCACCGTGGGCGAACCGGCTCTGCGACAGCCTGGATCCGTGCGGTGGCGAGCTCGATCATGAGCTGGGCTGCGGGCGAGAGGGTGGCGTCGGCTCGGTGCACGATCGCGTAGGTGTCGTAGGTCCGAGGCCGGAGCGAGACCCAGTTCGCCTTCGGCGCGAGCCGGGGGAGCAGCTGCTCGGCGGCGCCCTTGGGGATCACCGAGTCGGCGTACCCCATCCCGACCAGCTCCACCGCGGTCTCGATGTCTTCCACCTCGATCCGAGTGGGCGGGTTGCGGCCGGTCTCATGCAGGAGCGCGCGCAGCGTGACTCGGGTCGAGTCCTCCGCGCGCCACGTCGTGTCCGGCATGACCAGGGCCGCCAGCGAGAGCCGATGAGGGGTGACCGGGGTAGCGAGGTGAGCGGGGTCGGCACTGACGTAGACCAGCTCGTCACGGGCGACCGGCGTGATCGACATGCCCTCGCCGGTCACGTTGGAGACGGCGAGGATCGCGGCTTCGAGCCGACCGCGTCGTAGCTCGTCTTGGACCTCGCTGGAGTTCTGCCCGATGAGCTCCACGCGCACACCGGGATAGCGGTCGAGTACGTCGGCGACCAACCCGGCGCCGCCGTACAGACGAGCGATGCCGAACATCCCGAACCGGATGGTGCCGGTCTCGAACTGTTTCACGCTCTGGACCGCCTTCCGAGCGTCCTCGGCGGCGGCGAGGGTGCGCTCGGCGTGCGGGCGCAGCTCGTCGGCGACCGAGGTGGGTACGACCCCGCGCCCGACGCGAAGGAAGAGCTGGACGCCCAGGGTCTTCTCCAGCCCTCGGACCTGCTCGGAGATCGACGGTTGCGCATACCCGAGCTCCTCGGCCGCGGCGGTGAACGACCGGTGTTCGTAGACCGCGAGGAACACCCGGAGCTGATGCAGCGAGAGCATAGGGACAACCTAGAGCAGATACAGGAAAGATCGCCTACCTCTATGGCATGCGGCGAGCGATCCTTGCCGACGGCGCAATCCGCGCCGTCCGTCAGCCACACGGCCACATCGTCACAGAAGTCGAGGAAGATCCGCGTGTCCCCGCAGATGAGTTCCAGCGGTCGCCGTACGCCCATGCCACGGGGCGTTCGCAGGCGGGAGTCGGCATGAGCCCGGGCGTACGCCGTCTCCGTCGTCTGCTCAGCCTGGAGAAGGCCGCCTCCGCCGCCAGCGCTGCGGCTCATGACGAGTCCCGGTTTCGCTCACCGAGCGCCGCGTCGCTACACTCTCCCGGGTTGTCCGGGACCGAGGAACAGCGCGAGTCCTAGACGGCGCGCCGCCTTAGCTCAGTCGGTAGAGCGGCTCACTCGTAATGAGCAGGTCGTCGGTTCGATTCCGACAGGCGGCTCCGACAAGGGGCCCTGACCAGCGGAGATGCTGGTCAGGGCCCCTTT
>Ga0164242_10009410_pt1 | contig 10544 bp, 7 predicted proteins | sample OricomgcompostMG_FD_108783 | JGI IMG/M metagenome (GOLD analysis project Ga0164242, IMG submission 108783) | Miracle-Growth compost microbial communities from Emeryville, California, USA - Original compost - Miracle growth compost (MG) ... | reverse complement strand
TACCGGTAATGTGCTCCAACACCGACCTGAGCCGCTGGTGGAGATGCACTGCAACAGCGTGAATCTTCCCTACGGCCTGGCCGGAAATTATATGCACTTTCGTATCGACCGTCGACAAATCCGGGGACAATACGTTGTCTTTCTCATACAGGCGCTATATTAGTACGGATTACCTGCAAACAGCGCCCTAAGTGGACAGCCCGAGCCGTATCCAGCCCGCACAATACCATTCGTGCAGCAACGCTGTCACCGACGAATCGTGTGAGAGTGTTACAAACCGTATCCCCTCCATCCGGCGATCGTCGGCAAGCGAAGGCAGCCACTTTCGCAGATGGCGAAGCACATATCGTTCCCCGTTCAGGAAGTACGAGCGCGCATCGTAAAGCAGTATCGTGCGCCGGTCGAGCGCTACGCCATGCTTTGTCGCCTGCGCGACGAAACGCGCTTCGTCGAGCGGCCGTTCCGGCGGATCGAACACGACGTTCGGCTTCGGTTCCGAGAGCCACGTACCGACGAACGACGACACGTCTGCGTCGCTCCAGCGCACCTTCGCGAGCAGCGACGCGACGCGTTCGACCAGCGCCGGCGGCAACTCGGCCGGATGCTCGACCGCCGGTTGCTGCGGGTCGCGGTAGAGCGTCGGCGCGGCGTCGCCGAGCGCAGCGGGCGCGCCGCGCTCGGCGAGGTAATAGAGGAACTGACTCGTCAGTTCTGCGGTCGACGGCGAACGAAAGCCGATCGAACACGTCATGCATTCGCCTTGCGCAACGCCGTCGTGCGCAATGTGAGGCGGCAGATACAGCATGTCGCCGGGCTCCAGCACCCATTCCTCGTCCGGCTCGAAGTGGGCGAGCACTTTCAGCGGCAAGCCTTCCTGCAACGTAAGATCCCGTTGCGCGCCGATCCGCCAGCGCCGCTTGCCATGTACCTGAAGCAGGAACACGTCGTAGGAGTCGAAGTGCGGGCCGACGCCGCCGCCGTCCGACGCGTACGAAATCATCAGGTCGTCGAGCCGCGCATCCGGCGCGAAGCGGAAGCGGTCGAGCAGCGCGCGCGCCCGGTCGTCGTGCAGGTCGACGCCCTGCACGAGCAGCGTCCAGTTGCGCTGCGTCGGCGACGGCAGCGCAGGTTCGTCGAACGGTCCGTGTTCGAGCGTCCAGCGGCCGCGAAAACGGGTGATCAGGCGCGACTCGACGTCGTCGTCATCGGCGAGCGCGAACAGTTCGTCGCGTGACAGCGGCGGTGTGATGCCGGGCATCGCCCCGCGGATCAGCAGCGGCTTTTTCTGCCAGTACCGGCGCATGAACTGGTTCGGCGTGAGGCCGCCGAGCAGCGGCGTCGGCGCGTCGGGATCGGGACGTGCTCGCGCGCGGAAGTCCGTGTTCATGCGGGTATGCATGCTGGCCTGCGCCCCGTCGGCAGCGATTCGCGAAGGCGTTGGCGCGCGCGTTCCACGCGCGGCTGCCGGATGTTCGGAGGGCCGCTTCGGCATCGTATAATGGGGTTTGTATTCTGGAGGATCGAATGAAAATTGCAAAAGACACCGTCGTCTCGGTCGCTTACCGGCTATCGGATACGCAGGGCAATCTGATCGAGGAAAGCGACGAGCCGATGGTCTATCTGCACGGCGGCTATGATGGCACGTTCCCGAAGATCGAGGAAGTGCTTGACGGCCACGAGCCGGGCTTCGAGACCCAGATCCAGCTTGAGCCTCAGGACGCATTCGGTGAGTACGACCCCGAGCTTGTGAAGATCGAGCCGCGCAGCCGCTTTCCCGAACCGCTCGAAGTCGGCATGCAGTTCGAAGGCACGCCGGAAGAGGGCGACGAAGACCTCGACACGCTGATCTACACGGTGACCGACGTCGCCGAAGACAAGGTCGTGCTCGACGGCAATCATCCGCTCGCCGGCATGGCGCTGCGCTTTGCGCTGACGGTCAAGGAAGTGCGCCAGGCGACCGACGACGAGATCGAACACGAACATGCGCACGGCGCGGACGGCCTCGAAGTCGTCGACGAAGACGAGGATGACGACGGCGACGACGAGCCGTCGAAACCGACGCTCCACTAATCCCTAATTGCGGTACACCGCGCCGGCGCCCGGCGGCGTGGGCAACGCGGGCTGCGGGCCCGCCGCGGGCGGCGCGGGCCACGTGGGCGCCGGCTGGCTTTGAGGCGACGGCGTTTGCGGTATCGGCGACGTCTGTGACGTTTGCGGCGGATACGACTGCCACGAAGGGATTTCCGTCACGTCAGGCATCGACGAAATTTCAGGCATATCCGGCAGCGCGGGCGATTGTCCGTCGTCTGGCGGCAGCAGTTGCGGCGGCAGCGGCGGCAGATGCTTCGGCACGTTGCGCACGCCGATTCTCAGCAGCGGACGTCGGTCCGTATCGACGTCGACGTGCAGCCACTGTGCGGCCGGATCGTGCAATGCGACCGCTATGCGCGTGACGTTCGCGATCGCCGCTCCCTTTTCATTCCGTAATGGCTGGTCGATCTCGAAGCCGCGCGCGAGTTTCGCGTCGTCCTCGTGCACGATCAGCACCGGCCCATGAAAGGTCCGCGCGAGCCGTGCGAGGCTGCGCCGGAACTCGATATAGCCGTCGCGCGGGCGGTGCGCGAAACGTAGCCATCCGAAGCGTCCGGACCGCTCGTGCCGCTCGCGCTGTTCGGCGCCCCACGGATTGCCCTGCACGAAGATCACGATCGCGCGCGCGTTGCGCCGCTTCGCGTATTCGGCCGCGTGTTCGAGCCAGAAGCCGTTGGCGATCACGCGGTCCTCGAATTCGCCGTTGCGCCCGCCGGCGTTCAGGTAGTGGTTGTTGCCGTCCGGTGCGTTCAGCGCGATGAACACCGTGTCGCCGAGCAGCCAGCGCACGTTCTCGCGATATGGCCTGAAGCGCGGCACCTCGCTTTCGCGCGTCAGCGGCAGCGGGTTCTGTCCGAGCGACGTGGAATCCTGGAAGATCGTCTGCCGTAGTTGATCGAGCCGTTCGTCCGCATCGTAGCCGCCGCCGGCGACGGTCGAGCAGGTGACCCAGTCGCGCTCGCCGGGCACGAAGATCAGCGCGGGGCGCGACGCGGCCAGCAGCGTCTCGCGGCGCGCGTACAGCGCGTCGCTGCACGGCTCGCGCACGCTTCTCAGATTGCCGTCGTAGACGACGAACGAGATGCGCGGATCGCGGCCGATCGCGTCGATCAGCTTCTGCCCGGCGGCCTCGCTCGCCGGCGACGCGCCGAACACGTTGCCGATCACCGCGAACGCGAAGCGCGACGATTCGCCGGCCGCCGCATCGACCGACACAATGGCCAGCGCAAGCGATAGCGTCACGGCCGCCAGCGTGCGCAGCGCGACGCGGCCGCGGCCGCGGCCATCGTCGCCGCGCCGCACCGGCCGCGCGGGCGGGCGATGCTCAGCGTTGCGGGTCCGCGGCGGTCGCCAGTTCATGCAGTTCATAGAGCAGGTCGAGCGCGTCGCGCGGACGCAGTTCGTTCGGGTCCAGCGCGCGCAGCCGGTCGGCCACCTTCGCCGCGCCCGGGTCGGCCTGTGGCGGTTCCGGCGCGTCCTCGACGAACCGGTCGTCCGGCGGCGCAGCGAACAGGTCCAGTTGTGGAGTCGGCTGTCCGGCCGACTGCTGTTCGAGGTGGACCAGATGCTTGCGTGCGGCGCGAATCACGGCGGCCGGCACGCCCGCCAGTTGCGCGACCTGCAGGCCGTAGCTCTGGTTCGCCGGTCCTTCGTTCACCGCGTGCAGGAACACGATGCCGTGACCGTGTTCGACGGCCGACAGATGCACGTTCGCCGCCTGCGGAAACTCGGTCGGCAGTTGCGTGAGTTCGAAGTAGTGCGTCGCGAACAGCGTATGGCAGCCGTTGTGCGCGAGCAGATGCCGCGCGATCGCCCATGCGAGCGCGAGGCCGTCGAACGTCGACGTGCCGCGGCCGATTTCGTCCATCAGCACGAGGCTCTGCGGCGTCGCGTCGTTCAGGATCGCGGCGGCCTCGGTCATTTCGACCATGAACGTCGAGCGTCCGCCCGCGAGGTCGTCGGCCGCACCGATGCGTGTGAAGATCCGGTCGATCGGACCGAAGCGCGCGCGTTTTGCGGGCACGTAGCTGCCGACGTACGCGAGCAGCGCAATCAGCGCGGTCTGACGCATGAACGTCGACTTGCCGCCCATGTTCGGGCCGGTGATCAACAGCAGCTTGCGCTCGCCGTTCAGCGCGCAGTCGTTCGCGATGAACTGCTCGACCTGCGCCTCGACGACCGGGTGCCGCCCGTGCTCGATCTCGATGCCGGCGGCGTCGGAGAATTCCGGCGCGCTCCAGTCGAGCGCGCGTGCGCGTTCGGCGAACGCGGCGAGCAGGTCCAGTTCGGCGAGCGCGGCCGCGACGCGCTGGCAGTCCGGAATGAACGGCAGCAGCGACTGCAGCAGCGCGTCGTAAAGCGCGCGCTCGCGCGACAGCGCGCGTTCCTGCGCGGACAACGCCTTGTCCTCGAACGCCTTAAGTTCCGGCGTGATGTAGCGCTCCGCGTTCTTCAGCGTCTGACGGCGCCGGTAGTCGTCCGGCACCTTGTCCGTCTGGCCGCGCGTGACCTCGATGTAGAACCCGTGGACCTTGTTGAACTCGACGCGCAGGTTATGGATGCCGGTGCGCGTGCGTTCGCGCGTTTCGAGGTCGAGCAGGAACTGGCCGCAGTTTTCCGACATGTCGCGCAACTCGTCGAGTTCCGCGTCGTAGCCGCGCGCGATCACGCCGCCGTCGCGCACCATCGCGGCCGGCTCCGGCGCGACCGCGCGTTGCAGCAGGTCCACGCACGCGGCCGGCGGCTCCAGCGCGTCGGCGATCCGCGCGAGCGTGGTGGCCGCGCCGCTCGCGGCGGCGACCTGGTCGCGCAGCGCGGGCAGCGCGGCGAACGTGTCGCGCAGGCCCGACAGGTCGCGCGGCCGCGCCGACAGCAGCGCGAGCCGACCGGTGATCCGCTCGACGTCCGCGATCTGCCGCAGCGCCGCGCGCAGCGCATCGACGCTCGCGGCCGGCGGCGCGTCGAGCAGCGCGCCGATCGCCTGCTGGCGCGTGCGCGCGACCTGGGCGTCGCGCGGCGGGTGGTGCAGCCAGTGACGCAGCAGACGGCTGCCCATCGTCGTGCTGCACGTATCGAGCAGCGAGCACAGCGTCGGCGAGTCGGTGCCGCGCAGCGTTTCCGTCAATTCGAGGTTGCGGCGCGTCGCCGGATCGAGGCCGATGTACTCGGACTCGTATTCGACCTTCAGGCTGCGCACGTGCCGCAGCTGCTGGCCCTGGGTCGCGGCGGCGTACAGCAGCAGCGCGCCGGCCGCGCCGCACGCGCTCGTCAGCGTTTGCGCGCCGAAACCGTCGAGGCTCGCGACGTCCAGCTGATCGCACAGCCGCTGCGTGCCGGAGCCGACGTCGAAATGCCATGAGGGCACGCGCGTCAACGCGCCGAAGCCGGTCGGCGGCGTCCAGCCGGACGACTCCGCCGGCATCTCGGCGACGAGGATTTCCGCCGGCCGGATCCGCTCGAACGCGGCCGCGACCTGGTCGGGCGCGACCTCGGCGAGCCGCAGCGCGCCGCTCGCGAGGTTCAGCCACGCGAGTCCGACGTTGACCGCGACGCCGCGCCGGTTGTGCCCCGGGCAGACCGCCATCAGCCAGACGTCGCGCTTGTCGGACAGCAGCGCGGCGTCGGTCAGCGTGCCCGGCGTGACGACGCGCACGACCTTGCGTTCGACCGGTCCCTTCGAGGTCGCCGGGTCGCCGATCTGCTCGCAGATCGCGACGGACTCGCCGAGCTTCACGAGCTTCGCGAGGTACTGCTCGACCGCGTGATGCGGGACGCCCGACATCTTGATCGGGTTGCCGCCCGACGCGCCGCGCTGCGTGAGCGTGAGGTCGAGCAGGCGCGCGGCCTTTTCGGCGTCGTCGAAAAACAGTTCGTAGAAGTCGCCCATCCGGAAGAACAGCAGCGTGTCCGGGTGGTCGGCCTTGATGCGCAGGTACTGCTGCATGTACGGCGTATGCGGCTTCGCGCCTTCGGGGGCTTGGGCAACCGGGTTCGTCATGGGCGCGAACTCCCTTGCGGACAGGACTCTGCGCTGAATCGGGTGGTGCAGTCTTTTCTCATCTTCGCAATCGGTGACGGGCGCCCGGCCGGCAAACCGCGGTTCGCCGGCCGGCGCGCTCCTGAAACGCTGAACGCCTCGCGGGCCGGGGCCCGCGCCCGTTGCCGCCGTTCCGGCACCGAAAGGAGATTGTCCTTCCGACGCGACGAACGCGGACGGCGCGTGGCTTCGAAGCCGTAGTTTACGTGGATTGGGGCGCCCGCGGGCATATCCCGAACGGCTAACGTTCAAGGTGCGCAAGCGGCCGCGCCCGGCAACGCGGGCGCCGACCATCACAGGATCGTCATATCCGGTGCGTACAGTGCACTCGTCCACACGTCTAGATAACCGGATGGCAGCCGCCATGCCGTCAGCCGCGACAACCGGCCGGTCGAATGCGGGATCGCCGATGCCGGGCGCAATCGCACCGTAACGGGCCACGACAGCATGCAGGGGCACGCTGAATCTTCCATTAATTCTGTACTGCAAATCGATCGTTCCGATCGGGCAAGGAGCATTGCTGCATGACTTCGCACACCACGATCAAGACCGATGCGCTCACGCGGCTTGACCACATGCCGTGGACGCGCTTCCATACGCTGCTGACCGTCGCACTCGGCGTCGGCTGGACGCTCGACTCGTTCGAAACCAACATCATCGGCAGCATCTTCGGCACGCTGAAGGCGGTGTGGAATCTGAACGCCGCGCAAAGCTCGCTCGCGGTGAGCGTGTGGGTGCTCGGGATTCTCGTCGGCGCGATCGGGTTCGGCTATCTCGCCGACCGCTTCGGCCGCAAGCGGCTTTTTCTCGCGACGCTGCTGTGGTATGCGGTGTTCAGCGTGGCGACCATCTTCGCGTGGAACTACGATTCGTTCCTCGTGTTCCGCGCGCTGACGGCGCTTGCCGTCGGCGGCGAATATTCGGCGGTCACCGCGACGATGGGCGAGTTCATTCCGCGCCGCAACCGCGGCCGCACCGATTCGCTGATCCTGTCGGGCTTCCCGCTCGGCGCGCTGATCTCGGCCGCGGTGTCGTACTACGCGCTGAACCTGCTGCCGCCGGGCATCGCATGGCGCGTGGGCTTCGGCTTCGGCACCGCGATGGCACTGATCTTCTTCTGGATTCGCCGCGTGATTCCCGAATCGCCGCGCTGGCTGCTGCAACAGGGCCGCGTCGCCGAGGCGGAGGCGATCGTCGACGAGATCGCGCAGCACGCGCAAAACGCTCGGCAGAGCGTCGCGGCCGATGCGCTGAAGCGCTACGCGCCGACCACGATGGTGCCGGTGCACCCGACGTTCTGGCGCAACCTCGGCGAACTCGCGGGCAGCTATCGCGGTCAGTGCGGCCTCGCGAGCGCGCTGAATTTCTCGCAGGCGGTCGTCGTGTACGGCGTGCTGTCGCTGATGGCGCTGGTGATCCTGCCGTACATGAAGGTGCCCGCCGCGTCGATGCCGGTCTATTACATCTACGGCAACGTCGCCGCGCTGCTCGGCGGCCTCGCCGCGTCGCGGCTGGTCGAATCGTGGGGGCGCCGCGCGTCGCTGTTCGCGAGTTACACGTTCACGGTGCTCGCGATTCTGGCCGTGTATTTCGCGAGCGGCCTGGCCGGCATGGTGTTCGGCTACTGCCTGATCCAGTTCGGCGTGACGTGGGGCTATATTTCGGCGTACGTGGTATCGGCCGAAATCCTGCCGACGCGGCTGCGCGCGTCGGGCCTCGGCGTGTCGGTCGCGTTCGGCCGCGTCGGCGCGATGGTGACGCCGGTGCTGCTGACGAGCGCATTCGGTTCGACCGGCACGCCGTCGGCGCCGCTGCTGGTGCTGCTGGTACTCGCGTCGCCTGGGCCGGTCGCGGCGGCGCTGTGGTGGCTCAAGGGCCGCGAGACGCGCAACCTGTCGCTTGAGGAAGGCAGCGGCGACGACGCGCTGCTGGGCGCCGCCGCGCCGTAAGCGCGCTTCATTCGTCGATCAGCGCGCGCAGATCCACGGCGCGCGCGTTCGCCGCGTTGCGGCGCATCGCGAGCGCGATCATCCCGCTGACGAACACGCCGAACAGCACGATGATCCACTGCACCGGCATCTTCGCGGTGAGCAGCAGCGCGTACGCGCCGAGCATCAGCAGCACGGCGATGTTCTGGTTGAAGTTCTGCACCGCGATCGAATGGCCGGCCGACAGCAGCGTCGCGCCGCGGTGCTGCAGCAGCGCGTTCATCGGCACGATGAAGAAGCCCGCGAGCGAGCCGAGCAGCACCATCAGCGGATACGCGAACAGCAGGTACAGCGGCAGCGCATACGGGCCGATGCGCAGCGCGTCGCCGGCCGGAAACAGCGCCTTGCCGTAGAACGCCATCGCGATCGCGACGACGCCCGTCGCGACGCCGACCGGCAGCACCCGCAGCGACGCCGCAAGCGGCACCCGCGCGGCGGCGGCGCCCGCGCCGAGCGCGATGCCGAGTCCGGCCACGCCCTGCATCACCGCGGCCTTCGACAGCGACAGTCCGAGGTTCGCGTCGGCCCAGCGCAGCACGAGCAGTTGCAGCGTGACCGCCGCGCCCCACATCAGCGTCGTGACCCACAGCGCGATCTGCGCGAGCCGGTCGGCCCACAGCGTGTTGAAGCAGTGCGCGAACACGCCGACGAGCGCGGCCGGCTCCTTGAGCCGGTTCGGGTAGCGCGCGCCGGTGTCCGGAATGCCGATGTTGATCACCGCGGCGAGCGCGTAGGTGAGCATCACCGCGGACATCGCGAGGTCCGCCGCCGAGTGGATCAGCGGCACGTGCACCCGCGCGACGAAACGCTGCGCGAAGTGGCTGATCAGCGCGCCGCCGAGCATCGTGCCCGCGATCGTCGACAGCACGGTCGCCGATTCCAGCCACGCGTTCGCGGCGACGAGCTTTTCGGCCGGCAGCAGTTCGGTGAGGATGCCGTACTTGGCGGGCGAATACACGGCCGCGCCGAACCCGACGACGCCGTATGCGATGACCGGATGCACGCCGGCGATCATCATCATGCAGCCGACCGCCTTGGCCGCGTTCGATACGAACATCACGTGGCGCTTTTGCAGCGCGTCCGCGAACGCGCCGGCGAGCGGCGCGAGCACCACGTACGAAAGGGTGAAGAACACCTGTAGCAGCGGCGTGACCCACGCGGGCGAGCGGATCACGGACAGCAGGGCGATCGCGGCGATCAGCAGCGCATTGTCGGCGAGCGACGAGACGAACTGCGCGGCGATGATCGTGTAGAAACCTTTTTTCATCGTGCCGAAAGAGTGAGCCGCGCCGGCCCCGGCAGCAAGCCGGAAAACGGGAAGCGGGCGGCAGGAAGCGAACAAGGCGGCCGCGAGGCCGCCTTGTGCAGAATGTCCGGCGCCGCGACGGCGTGGCCGCGCGGCCCCGTCGCCGTCGATCAGGCCGCTTTCACGCGGCTGTACTTCGACAGGATCGGCACCATCTGCGCGTAGATTTTCGGGTTGCCCGCGACCACCTCGCCGACGTGCAGGAACTCGGAGTCGCCGCTGTAGTTGCCGACGAGCCCGCCCGCCTCGGTGATCAGCAGCCCGCCCGCGGCGACGTCCCACGCGTTCAGGCCCTGCTCGAAGAAGCCGTCCATGCGGCCGGCGGCGACGTTCGCGAGGTCGAGCGCGGCCGCGCCCGGCCGGCGCAGGCCCGCGCACGCGAGCGTCATTTCGCCGAACAGGTCGGTGTAGCCCTGCAAACCTTCCTTCTCGCGGAACGGAAAGCCGGTGCCGATCAGGCCGTCCGCGAGGCGGTCGCGGCGGCCGACGCGGATGCGGCGGTCGTTCAGGAACGCGCCACGGCCGCGCGACGCGGTGAACAGATCGTTGCGGGTCGGGTCGTGGACGACCGCCTGGGTGACGATGCCCTTGTGCGCGAGCGCGATCGACACGCAGTAATACTGGAAGCCGTGGATGAAATTCGTGGTGCCGTCGAGCGGGTCGATGATCCACTGGTATTCGGACTCGTTGTCCGAGCGGCCGGATTCCTCGGCGAGGATCGCGTGATCGGGGTACGCGGTCTTCAGCGTGTCGATGATCGCCGCTTCGGACGCCTTGTCGACCTCCGTGACGAAATCGTTGTGCTGCTTCTTCGACACCTGGACGAGGTCGAGATCGAGCGACGCCCGGTTGATGATCTGTCCGGCGCGGCGCGCGGCCTTGACAGCGATGTTGAGCATGGGATGCATGAGTCTGATCCTTGTTGCCGACGGCCGTGCGGGCCGCCGGGTTGCAGAACGGGAATGCGTTCAACGACCGGGCAGGGCGGCGCGGGCGCGTTCCTGTCCCGTCGACGGAGACGAATTGAATAAGAGCGGGGCGCGGCGCCGACGATCGAGGCGATCGCGACGGGCCGGGCGCGAGTCGCGACATTTTACCCGAGTCTGCCGGCGCCGTCGGTTGC
>Ga0164242_10009409_pt1 | contig 10546 bp, 6 predicted proteins | sample OricomgcompostMG_FD_108783 | JGI IMG/M metagenome (GOLD analysis project Ga0164242, IMG submission 108783) | Miracle-Growth compost microbial communities from Emeryville, California, USA - Original compost - Miracle growth compost (MG) ... | reverse complement strand
TGATAAAAAGAAGAAAGTCATCACTGCAGCAGACAACAGCCAGCATGCTTATGATATCCTGCTCCTTTGCGGCGTATATGCAGCGGCAGATGAAAAGCAGGCAGGTGCGGTCATTTCCCTGGGTACGCTGGAAGCGGCTGAGCAGCTGAGATCGTATATACATCCGGGCAATAAAATCATATTGGCGGGCGACGATCCGGCGTTGCTTTCCCTATCAGCTCACCTGCGCAGCCGGGGAGTAGAGGCAGCGCTGATCATCCCGGGCAGCGGCATGCTGCAACACCTCGCCGACGAAGTGGCCGGCAGCATGGTGGAAACACTGCTGGTCAATGCGGGCGTCACGATCCGCTACCATGAGAAGATTATGTCAGTCCGGGCAAACGGTCCGATGCAGGAAGTCCTGCTGCAAAGCGGTGAATCGGTGAACGCTCATGCGGTGCTGCAGCTCCCTCGCTGCCGTCTGCCGGAGAACTTAACGGAGCAGCTTGGCCTGCATACGGATAAGGGCATCGTAGTAGATGAGTACCTGCAAAGCAACGAGCCGGGGGTATTTTCAATTGGCAGGGCCGCCCGCTATGATGCTCTTTATTCGCCGGAAGCCGGCCAGCGGCAGGCGGTTTGCTTGTCCGACTATCTTCATGGTAACCTGCTCAACTATTACACAGGCACTGTTCCTTTCTGCGAATTTGATATCGCCGGCGTGCAGGTAAGCATTGCCGGAGATGTGCGGGTGCCAGCCGGTGATGCCGGCTGTGAGGAAATCATCTCATTGGACAAGCATCAGTTTTATTATAAAAAATGTGTGATCCGCAATGATCGCCTGGTAGGCGTCATATTTATAGGGGACGACCAGGAAATGAGGGAATACCGGTTACTCATCGAGCAGGGAACGGAGCTGGGTGATAAGCGAAGCCAGCTGCTGCGTTCCGGCAATAAAAAAACGGTCATGATAGGCAGGATGGTCTGCAGCTGCAACCAGGTGGGCGAAGGAAATATAGAGCAGGCCATTAGGAATGGCTGCCACAGTCTTGAATCCATCATGGCTGAAACCCGTGCAGGCACCGGCTGCGGTAGTTGCAAACCGGAGCTGAAGGGACTGCTGAAAAAAATAAAAAGATAAATGCAAGACCACTCCGTCATACAGGATGCAGGAGGCCGGCAGTTTAAGACCCTGCGGGTCAGCCTGCTGAGCCATTGCAACATGGCCTGCACTTACTGCACCGACGGCAAGGTAAAGCCAGCCTTGCATCCTATACAGGATCACGGCAGGCTGAAAGACATGATCCTGTGCCTGCATGAAATGCTGCAATTCAGGGCGATCCGCTTCACCGGCGGTGAGCCTTTGCTGTATCCCCATCTTATCGCTTTGATCGATGCCCTTCACCGCGAATTGAAGGATGTGCCGCTCCGGCTGACCACCAATGGCTACCTGCTGGCATCCAAAGCAGACGCCTTGTGTGCGGCGGGCATACAAAGTGTGAATGTTTCATTGGACGCCGGAAACCAGGATGCTTTTTACCGCATTACCAAACGGCGGGGATGGTCAAAAGTATTGCAAGGCATTGAAGCAGCCGCGGCTTCAGGAATGGGGGTGAAGATAAACAGCGTGATCATGAAGGGCGTGAATGAGCAGGAGATCGTGCCGCTGCTGGATTACGGGCGTGCACACGGTGTTCCCGTGCGTTACCTGGAGCTGATGAAGATGGGACATTTGCATACGGATTACAACGTTCATTTTTTCAGCATGCGTGAGATCCTTCATGTGCTGCGATCATCCGGTATTGATTTTACGGCAATGGAGAGGATCAAGCACAGCACTGCACGCTACTGGCAATTGCCCGATGGCTATTGCTTCGGCATCATTGCCAATGAAACGGCTTCGTTCTGTCATGACTGCGACCGCCTGCGGATAGACAGTCATGGGAATATATACGGGTGCCTGAGCAGGAACCTGCCTGTAAATGTTTACCAGTTCCTGAACAACGATGAAAAATTAAAGGAAGCTTTGCAAAAGGCGCTCCTGCACAAGCAGGCAGCTTTTACAGGAAGCAGGTTGCCCATGATCGCGATCGGCGGATGACCGAAATACTTGTGCTGTTAAACAATCCCGTACTCCTGCTGACAGCAGCTCAGAATGCTGTTTGCGGCATATCATCCTGCGGATCGGTTTATCATTGCTGTTTGCTTTGCAGGTCTGCATAGCTGATCACGTGTATATGCAGGCTCTCCATTAATTTTCTGATTTCGCTGTTTGTAAACAGGTCTGTTACACCCTGCCTGTCCTGCGCCACATCTTCATACCCCTTCATATAGACAGCACGCATTTCGTTGTTGTCAAATGAAGGATGATCTACAAAAAGATAATCGTCTGGCTTCAGGGTACGAAGCATGGCTTTAAAGCTTTGTAATTTTTCTCCTGCAGTACGATGCGGTCCATGATAAGAGACAGATTTTACAGAAGACATCTCTACATACAGTCCGTAGCTTTTCGCAAGGCTGTCGATCAGCGGCTGTATACGCTTGTCCATGTCGTTGCATCCCATGTGATAGCTTACATGGGTAAGCTGCGGAATATTTTGTCTGGCCACTTCGATCTGCTTTTTTATTTCTCCGGCTACCTCTTCCAGCTTCCAGGGATGTCCCAGCAATGCTTTTGTGGTATCGTAATCCCTGCCTGGCCAGATGACCGGGAAAAAATAGCCGTTCTCATCGCACAGGCTCGGGCAATGGCTCAGCGGTCTCCACTTTACATTGTCCCATTCGCTGGTCAGGGCGAGGTGCACGCCGGCATCCAGGCCGGGATTTTCTTTCAGCAACCTCACTGCTTCGGGAAACCAGGGTGAAGGCACGATCACTTCCACGCTTTTCATCCAGCCTTCCTTGTAGCACCGGATGCAGGCCAGGTTGGTGGAGTGGGTAATGCCCATGTCATCGCCACGCGCGACCAGGCGGATGGATTGCTGTTGTCCCGTAGCGGCAGAAAGACCCAGCAGCAGTATCAGGGAGGATAAGAGAGTTCTGGTCATATTTTTTCAGCTTGCGGCCTTGCAAAATAAAAATGTAAAGATCATTTAGATGTACTGTTTATGCTGTAAGCAAGCTCCGGGCTGAAGATAACAACCGGGTGGATATTTTTGTCGTCTTCGACCCGGAGCGGTATTGGTATCAGATCAAATGATCACGTTTAATATCCATGGTTTTGCTCCACATTGGGATTCTTATCCGTCTCACTGGTGGGAATGGGGAAGTTCAGGTGCTTTTCAGCATCAAATTTCATCAGCGCCGGTGTAGCAGAGCTGAAATAGCTGTTGTTCAGTGTGATGGTGCCGCCCAATGCCCAGCGGCGCAGGTCGAACCAGCGCTGTCCTTCGCCGGCCAGCTCACGCAGTCTTTCATCCATGATCCATTGCATAATGGTGCTTTTGCTGGTCTCCGTTGTGCTGAGGTTTTCCGGCTGCGTGCCGCCGGCCACCATTTTGCGGGCACGCGTTCTTACCTGGTTGATGAGGTCGATGACATCGCTGGTTGAACCGCCTGATTGCAGAACGGCCTCTGCTTTCAACAGCAGCACATCGGCATAACGCAGGATGCGCGGGTTGTTGATAGAGCCTACGCCAAAGCCGGTAAGCTGGTTGTGCAGCACATATTTTTGTATCTGGTGGTTGCTGGTATTCACTGTCAGCGGCAAACGCGGGTCATTGGCCTCAAAGCTTTTTTCCAGCTTCTGGGTAGCAATGAAGATGGGCTGCCCGTATTGCGCATAGTTGTTGTCGTAGAAACCCCAATAAGCAGAAGCCTGCCCTACCGCATAATCGGCATCGTTGTTCAGGTAAACGTTGTCGACCTGCACGGGGTTTCCTGCCTGGAATTCAAACAGGGATTCGCCGTTGTTTTCTGTGGCGTAATCGAAGTTGTCCTCAAAATCAGGCACCAGTGAAGCGCCGGATATCCTGTTAAAAGCAGCAATGGCTGCCTGGTAATCCGCATTGCTTTTGCTGACCGTTGCCCGGAATACAAAGCACTTGCCCAACATACCGTAGGCAGCGTTTTGGGTAACCCTGCCCCGGTTGTTGGCATCCCATGTGGTTGGCAATAAAGTAGCTGCTTTGCCAAGGTCTCTGATGGCCTGGTCCAGCAGTTCCGTTCCTTTTGAGCTTGGCGGATACAGCTGGTCCTGGCTTTCGACACGCACCGTATCCAGCGGTGCTGTGCCGAATAAATTCCAGAGGTCATAATAAGCAAAGGCACGCAGGAAAAGCGCTTCCCCCTCGTTGCTGTTCTTGAGGCTGTCGCTGCTGAACACACCATCCTGTACGGTGGCTATCTTTTCCAGCACGACATTTGCCCTGGCGATCAGTTGATAGCAGGCGTTGTAATAACCGTTCAGCTTCCCGTTGTCGGGCGAGAGAACGAAATCCTCGAAATTGTTCTGCTGCGTGGTCGTCAGCTCATCGCTGGGCAGCAAAATGACCTCCTGCAACCAGTTGACGTTGTTATACGAATAGAGGTCAGTGAGCTTGGCATAAATGCCCAGCACAGCCTGCTGGAAAGCGCTCTCCTGGGTGAAATAAGCGGCTTCAGTGGGAGAAGAAGGTTGGATATTCAGCAGTTCTTTGTTGCAGGAAGCCCCGGCCGCCAGCAGAACGACAAGGATTGCTGATTTTATGATGTGCTTTTTCATGTTTTCAGGTTTTGTGTGTTAAACGTACACTCAGAAGCTGGCTTTGACGCCCGCCAGGAATTGACGCGTGCTCGGTATCAGGTCGTTCTCGGGATCAAGCCCTGTCCACTTGGTGGCTGTGAACAGGTTGATGCCGCTTACATACACCCGGATGCCCCTGATAAAGCCGGTCCGCTGCAGCACAGCGGACGGGAATGTATAGCCGAGCTGTACATTCTGCAGCCGCAGGTACGCAGCGCTCTCTACAAAACGATCTGACGTACGTGCGTTCTGGTTAGGGTCGCCAAAGACCGCCCGTGGCATCGTGGTGCTGTGGTTGTCTGGTGTCCAGTGATTGAGCACGCTGGCCCATTGGTTGATGCCGTTGCTGCTCATGGCTTCTCCTTCTGCACGGTAAACATTGTATTTTTTCACATCGCCGACGCCCTGGAAGAACAACGAGAGATCGAATCCCTGGTAATTGAGGCCGATGTTGAAACCATAATAAAATTTCGGGATCGTGCTGCCCAGGTAGGTCTGATCGTTGTCATTGATCACACTGTCCTTTTGCATGTTCTTGGTGGTCTGTCCTGGTGAAGGATTGCCGTACAGATCCTGGAAATACATATCGCCAGGCTGCGGATCGTTGGATCCGATGGCATCCTGGTATGTTGTTTTCCATTCATCAATTTGCTTCTGATCCTGGAAAATTCCGCCTACCTTATAGCCATAGATGAAGCCGATGGGATAGCCTTCTTCCAGCCCTCCGGGCCGGTCAGGGATGTGCTTGTACAAAGAGAGCACTTCGTTGTGCACGGTGGTGAGGTTGGCCGACAGGGAAAGTCCCAGCTTGCCGAAGCTTTGATTATAACCGGCCTGCAGCTCGAAGCCGCTGTTCAGCACATCCGCAACATTCTGGTCTGTCGGCGTCTCTATGCCGGCATTGCCAGGCAGCGAAACGCTCTGGATAATGCCTTTGGTCTTTTTATGATAATAATCTGCAGTAAGCGAAAAGGCATTGTTGAACATCAATGCATCGAATCCCACGCTGGTAGTATATACTTTTTCCCAGCTTAACGTTGTGTTGGGGAACGTCGGCAGATAGGAAGCGATCTGTATCGTTCCCTGTCCGTCTCCTTCGCCTGATCCCAAAGCATAATGAGGCGTCAGGCTGGCAGTGGACAGGTAGGCGAATCCCTCGGTTGTCTGCTCATTGCCCAGCGAGCCGTAGCCGCCGCGCAGCTTGAGGTCGTTCAGCCAGCTGATGTTCTTCATGAAATCTTCCTGCGTGATGCGCCATGCAGCGGAAAAGGAGGGAAAAGTTCCCCATTGATGCCCCGGAGCAAAACGGGATGACCCGTCTCTCCTTACTGTCACATCGAGATAATATTTGTCATTGTATTTGTAGCTGAGACGGCCAAGGTAGCCGATCAGCGCATAGTTCTGCATGCGCAGATAAGTGCCCGTTGCATAAGGCAGGATAGCCTGGAAATAACGCAGGTCAGGATCGGTGTAATTGATCTGTGTAGATGACGAGGTCATGATATCCCAGGTATAATGTTGATCGGATGCATCGAGCATCAGCTCTATGGAATGTTTGCCGAAGAGATGGCTGTAATCTATGTTGACCGCTTTGAGGAGGTTGTTGGTCTTGGTCTGCCGCATGCTCAATGATCCTGCAGCCGTGCCATCCTGGTTGTTGTAAGGATTGCCCGGGGTCTGCGAAAATACCCAGCCGCGATAATCAGCCCAGTTGTTGGTCTTGATGCTGTACACATCGCCGCTTACAGTTCCTTTGATCTTAAGTCCTGTTACCGGTTCCACCTGCACATAAGCGCTGCCGATGATCGTCTGGCTGTTGTAGGTAATGCTGTTAAAAGCTTGCTCGCCGAGCGCATTGGTCACCTGCTGAGGCCCCCACAGACCTGTAGGGCCCTGACCAAAAATGTACTTAGGACCAGAAGAGATCTTGGTCGGGTCATAATCAGGGTTGGGTATAAAGGTGCCTTCCTCTACCGGTGCGAAACCGCCTGGGCCATTGGGGTCGTAGATCGGCTGCCAGGGCGGTGCTTTGAAAATGCCCAGGTCACCTTGCGTATTCTGCAATGTATTTTCATTGACGAGCCGCAGGTTCAGCCCTGTTTCCACAATCTTGTTGACCTGCGAAGTGATGTTGCTGGCAATGGTGTAGCGCTCCTGGTTGTTTTGCTTCAGGGCGCCGCTCATGTAGGTATAGCCTGAAGAGAAATAGTAGCTGGTGTTGTCGCTGCCGCCGGATACGCGGATGTTGTAATTATTGACAGGCGCATTTTTGTTCAGCAGGGCTTTTTGCCAGTCATAGGTGGGACTGTTACCGAGGTATTCGCTGCTGCCCGGATCATAGGTCGGCCCGAAAGTGCTTTGCCCGATCGGAAGGGGCTGGCCGGTGTTGGCATCCAGCGTGGGGTTGCTGGCATAGGCTTCCTGGTACAGGGCTGCAAATTGCTGCGTATTCAGCAGCTTGAAGGTTTTCGGCACATTCTGGAAACCCATGGAAGCATCCAGGTCCACCACGGCCCTGCCTTTTTTCCCTTTCTTGGTAGTGATCAGGATAACGCCGTTGGCTGCACGTACGCCATACACAGCTGCGGCGGACGCATCTTTCAATACGGAAATGGATTCAATGTCATCCGGGTTGATGAGGGTGAAGATGTTGACCGGCGTTCGGAGGTCGCCGACCCTTATATCATTGGAAATGCCGGAGCCTCCTTCTGCGATCGGTATGCCGTCTATGACATAGAGCGGGTTGGCATCGTTGAAAGTATTGACGCCGCGGATGCGGATGGTAGGCCTTGCAGAAGGATCGCCGCCGGCAGAAGTGATGCTCACGCCGGCCATCTGCCCTTTCATCGCCAGCTCGGGCGTCATGGCCGTGCTTTTCTCAATGTCCTTTGCATCCATGGTGGAAATGGCGCCGGTCAGGTCTTTCTTCTGCCGTGAACCATAGCCTATCACCACTACCTCTGACATGGTCTCTGAAGACGATTGCAGCGGGATGTCTATCTGCGGTCGTCCGTTTACCGGTACCTCCTGGTCCACATATCCCAATGACGAGACGACCAGCACCGCGTTGTCCGCTACGTCGAGACTGTAAGCGCCGTTCTCATCGGTGATGGTGCCTGTGCTTTCTCCTTTTACACGAACGGTCACGCCGGCCAGCGCCTTGCCGCTGGAAGCGTCGGTGACCCGGCCTTCTATGTGTATGGTGGCCAACGATGCGCCTTTGGCGGTAATGGTCACCAGGTTATTGTCCAGCACCCGGTAAATGAGGTTTGTATTGGCAAAGGCTTTCTCAAGCACTTCGCTGATCGTTTCATTCTTTGCGGTGATGTTCACCCTCACATCGCCGGGAAGAATGTTGTCTGAATAAATGAAACGGTAATTGTAGAGGTGCTCCATTACGGAGAGCGCCTTTTTGATCCTGATGTCTTTCAGCTCAAGGTTTATTCTCTCCTGCGAATATACCGACGCCGAGTAGGCATTGAGGCAAAAGGCGGTTATCAGCAGCAGGGATAACTTCATGATGAGTAGAGATTGGAGAAACCTTCCGCGAAGCATGGAAGGTTCCCGGAGTGATTTTTTTTGCATACATTTGAAATTGACGTGTAAAAAATGGGAAGAAAGCATTGTGTTTGCATACCTGCTTTTTTCCTTTACTGTCCTGGGAGATGCTCGCAACATCTCCCTTCTTGTTGTCTGAGGAAGTAGTGCTTAGGTCATTGGTTTATTTTTTTAAGGTGAACGATTATTTTTTGCCGATCCATATCTCGTTGTTCTTCATCAGGTAGCTAAAGGGCACGGAGAACTGCATCGCCTGGAATGCCTGGTCGATCGTCTCGTTTTTGATGATGCCTGAGAACCGTGTGTGTGCGATGCCGGTGTCGGTAAAATAGATCTTCACGTTATACCAGCGTTCCATTTTCAATGCCAGCTCCTCGAAAGGTTCGTTGTCAAAGGCAAGCTGGTTCTGCACCCAGGATGTTTCTGGAAATACGCCGCTGGGCATGGGCTTTATTTTGGCAATGGTGTACAGGGTGCTTTCATCCGCGTCAGTCGTCCCCGTTCTTTTGATCTCCTGCAGGCTGTCCTTCAGCGGGATGATGATCTTCTCCTTTGGCTTCAGCAGGATCTTTCTTTCCGGCTCCTTCGGGTTTATAATTTCTATGGCGCCTTCTATCAGGGTGGCCTCGAAGTTGCGGTCGCCGGGATAAGATTTTATTTCAAAGGAAGTGCCGATGTCCCGGATGTCCATATCGTTGGTATGCACAACAAACGGATGCGCGGCGTCGTGCACCACCTCGAAGAAAGCTTCTCCTGTCAGGGTGACTTCGCGCGTGGCAGCGCTGTTGAAATCAGCATAAGAAAGATTGCTGCCTGCGTTCAGCCAGACCCTGGTGCCGTCCGGCAGGACGATCTTTGACCTCGATCCCGGCTGGGTAGAAACCTGGTTGACATGACCGGCCTGCATTTTATGGCCGTTTCCCTGATGGGTCGTCATATACCAAAGAGCGATGCCTGCTATGGCCGCAGCAATGCCGGCAGCGGCCAGCCATCGCCTGAAGGCAATGACCTTGCTTTTGCCTCCACTCTCTTTTTGCGCCTGTATGCGGGCATTTATTGATTGCCAGCCTGCTTCTGCATCTATAGGCTGCTCCATAACAGAAATGTGCTTTTCCAGCACCTCGCGGACAAATGCATTTGCGGCATTTACCTGCTCATGGCTGCGCAGCAGCTCTTCAAGCTCTTTGAGCTCTTCAGGAGTAATGTCGCCATTGTCTCTCCTGCTCAGTAATATCCAGATTCTGTCTTCAGACATGATGTGTTCTTCCAACCCTTTGCTTCTGTATGTAAGACGTAAGGCAGCACCTTTTACCCTTAAAAAAGGCAAAAGAATTTTTAGCGGTGAAAAAGAAAAGGCCGGAAGTCCTATTTAGGATGGGCAGGCAGGTACAGGAGGATGGAGCTGTGCAGCCTTTTCAGGGCAATCGCCATCTGGCTTTCCACGGTCTTGACGCTGAGGTTCAGCAGCCCGGCGACTTCCCGGTGCTTGAGGCCGTCCACTTTTACCAGCTTGAAGATGAGCCTGCATTTCGGCGGCAGCTCGTTGATGGCCAGGTTGATCTTTTTGATGATCTCGGCAGAGATCATCAGCTCTTCGGGATTGGCTTCTGCAAGCAGCAGGGGCAGGCTGCTCTCTTCTATGTTGTAAAAGGTTTTCCCGGAAGCCTTGCGCAGATAATCCAGGCTGATGTTCCTGGCGAGGATGTACAGGTAGGAAGACAGATTTTCAATGGCGGAGAGCTGCATGCGTTGCTCCCATATCTTGATGAACACATCCTCTACGATCTCTTCGGCCATTGGGCGTGAGCGTATAATGGTCATGGCGAGCTGGAACAGCCTGTTGCAAAAATGCCCGTGCAGCTCTTTCAGCGCGGCTTCGTCGCTTTCCGCGACACGGTGCTGCCAATGCTTTATGAAGTCCGTAGGCATTTGCTCGAGGTGGATGAAGTATGTGTTTGCTTTGCAAACGTAAATATTTTTTTATACTTATCAAGTATGCCGGCAGAGGGTGGTATCAATCCAAAGACATACGGAATCTTTGTGCTCCTCCGCGCCCTTTGCGGTTTATTTTTTATCGTCGCAAGAGAAACCATTCTGACAAAATTTGATTTTTTGTCAGAATCGTGGTATTTTTGTGCTTCATTAACCATTCATCATGTCCATCGAACCTGCCATATATGAGGACATCCTTCCTGAGCAGATCCTGCAAGCGGCGCTGCAGCTATACCTAAAGCATGGTGTAAGGAAAGTGACCATGGATGATGTGTCGAAAGTGATTGGCAAAAG
>Ga0164242_10009408_pt1 | contig 10547 bp, 16 predicted proteins | sample OricomgcompostMG_FD_108783 | JGI IMG/M metagenome (GOLD analysis project Ga0164242, IMG submission 108783) | Miracle-Growth compost microbial communities from Emeryville, California, USA - Original compost - Miracle growth compost (MG) ... | reverse complement strand
TGTCGCCATCGTCGTCTCCGGACTCGTTGGACTCGTCGTCCTTCTTGCCCTTGGCGTCGTCTCCGCCGGTCGAGCCACTCGACCCGTCGTCGTCGCCGTCACGTCCCTGCAGGGCGAGGTGCCCCATCGGTCGCTTCAGGAGCTCGTCCAGGCTCAACCTGTACGTGCAATCCTTCATGATGATCTCCCTTGCCCTTGGTGTCGGGTCGTTCGAGTGGCAAGTCTACTTGATCTGTCGACCACATGACAGAGCCCCGGTCGAACGTTGTGTTCGCCGGGGCTCTTGTTGGAGACCGTCAGTTGTGCAGGTCGATGTAGTCGTTGACCGGCTTGAGCGCGTCCTCGATGTCGACTGTGTAGTCGCAGATGCAGTCCCACTCGTTGCCGAGCACGAAGAAGATCCAGTTGCCCGACGCAGTGTAGATGCGGCACTCGTCCAGGTTGAACACGATTTCGAAGATGTCCTCACGCTTGGGCGTGTCGCACATCTCTTCGCCGTCCCAGACCTTGACGATCGGGTCGCCTGCGTCCTTCATGGCCTTGATGACCTTGCGCAGGATGCGCGCCTCGATCGGCAGAGCCTTGATCTGACCGGCGATGAATTCCTTGAGATCCATTTTGGGGTCCTTCCCGTTGTCTCGAACCTTACAAGAACTACTATCCTCCAACGTTACGAATTTCGCAAATCGGTCTTGCGGCGAGCCGCGGCGATCACCTTGTTGCGCTTCTTCCGGAGCTGAGACAGTTGCTTCTTGACCCGCTCAGCAGTGCCATGAACGACCTGTACATCCTCTTCGATCCTCATGATGTCATCTCCGTGTAGATGATGCGCTTCTCCTCGTCGATCCCGGTCACACGCTGCATCTGTCCCGGTCCGAACACGATCTCATTCTGATAGTCCGCGCCCGGTACAGCGTTGGTCCCCTTGGGAACCTTGGTGACGAAGGTCCAGCCATCTGCGTCAGCGACCCTGCCACGCCCAGCAGCAAAGTTGAGCGCCTCGTCCAAGTTGGTTGTGGTCGACAGGAACGCGGGATCGGCAAACGACTCTCCAACCTTCAGAGTACCGGGGTTGAACTTGTCGGTGACGAGCACACCGCGCGCCACGACCATATCGCTCGTAGTCGGATTCTTGGACAGTAGCTCGACCATCAACTCGTTGTTCTTCGCCGCCTGCTCGATCCAGAACGGATCATCTGCGAACATCGCAGCCATGCCCTCGGGGTCGCGCAGGAGCATGTTCATGTCCTCGTGTCCCATCTCGGTGTACGATGTCCGCGCCTTGTACGTGTCCGCCGTCCAGCCTCTGGACTTGTTGAGATTGCCCTTGCGGTCATACACGATGCGCTCCATCGACACACGCGCCGCCTCAGCCGTCTTCATGCCCGCTACCATGTCCTCGGCGCTCATGGTGATCCCGCCAGCCGCGTCATCGAACCATGGCTCATCGCCGTACTTGCCCGCGAGCAGATTGTCGATAAACTCGTCGGGCTCGGGCAGGTGCGGTGTGATGTAGCAGTAGCAGTTGGGGTGCGGCTTGGCGGGGATCTCTTCCACATCGTATGGACTATCGCCCGCCAGCGAGTCGCAGACGTCGCCTTCCGGATGCGAGGACGACAGATTCCAGTCCACACCGTCGACAATCCCACTGTCCTGATAGCGCTTGGCTGCGGAGGCGTGGAAGGCGTTGTTGATCTCAGTACGCGCCAGCCGGTTCGCTGCGTAGGACACCCCACCGGGTGTGTCTGGACGGATCGACCCGCTGATCTCCTTGGCGAGTCGCTTGGCGTCCCAGCCGCTCACGAGAGCCTGGTTGATCTTGTCGTCAACCCATCCAGTGGCCAACTTCTTGGTGTCGTACACTCGACCGCTCAACGGCTTGTAGCTGGAGCCCTCCATCCGCCGGAGCGCCGCCTCCAGGCCTTCTGCCGCGCGCTTGGCCTCACTGGTCGCCAGCTGCTTCATCATCTGCGGCGTCATGACCATCTTCAGCAGATCGTTCTCGTACATGCTGACGACCTTGGAGCTCGCAGTGGCTGCTGCAACCTTGCCCTTGGCGATGACAGACTCGATGTCCTTGAAGTTCTGGTCCAGGTATGCTCGCACACTCGCCTGCTGCGCCTTCAGCTGCATCATGGACAGCTTGTTGCCACCCTTGGATTCCAACTTCAGAATATCCGCCTCAATCTGCTTGGCAGACGCCTGCAGTATGCGCTTGATATCGGCCGCGTGCTTGTTCTCTACGCGCATAAGGGTCAGGAGAGGCGTCCGGTGTGGTACGGGCATCGTTCTTCACTCCCTGGCCAATCCCGTGGGCGGCGTGGTCACTCCTGGGTGGCGTCTGCGCTCGCGGCGAGCTCTTCATCCGTCGCTGATCCCGCTTCCGCCCCGGTACGCGAGGCGAATGGGTCTGCTGCAGCCGCCTTCGCTGCGTTGGCAGCGGTCAAGTCGTCCACATATCCAGCCGGGAACACGTAGCCGAACTCTTCCTCCAGGACGCTCACTGCGTACTCAGGCGTGAACACACCAGCGGTGACGCCCTCCATGAGCTCCTGCCAGCGACCTTCTCGGTCGAATGGGAGCAGGTTGGCGTTGTCTGTGACAGACGTCACCACGACCTCGCCCATGTCGATACCCTCGTACACAGCGAACCACTGCTTCAGGTCGTGGAACATCTGCGTGAGCACACCATTGATGATGGCGTTCTTGTTGACAGCGGTGTCCTGCGTGGGCGAGAACCGGATCGCCAGTGCGATGCCGGACTCTGCAGTCACGTTCTCGGCGGTGCCGACGGACACATCACTGAGACCCATGGTCGCCTGAGCGGTCTCCTTCAGGCCGCTGATGTGCGTCTGGAACGGTTCGACGGATGTGATGCCGTCCACCTTGTTGAAGCTGGTGCCCTCGTCGACCTCGATGACGCGCTTGGGACCGAGCTTCCAGGAGGTCGCCTGGCCGGTGGTCTCGTCCACCGGAGCGCCGGAGTCGGTCCAGTACATGCCGATGCCCATGAACGCCAACGACAGGTCCTCGTCCGACCAGGACTGGTTGATCCCGGCGATTACCGACTCCAGCCCGCTGAGATCACTGCGGCCGAACGGGTCGTCGGTGGTCTCGTTGTTGCGGATGTGGTAGATCGGGAGCGCAGTGATGCCCTCCAAGATGGTCTGGGGGAGGTTCTCCGGGTGAGCCAGCGCCTTGCGCTTGGTCGGGTCCAGAAAGTCCTTCTGGTCGTACGCTTGCACCTGGTACGTGATCGGGAAGCCTTCGGGCGGCTCCTCCGAGCCGTAGTCCGGATGTCCAGGGTCGGTGTACTTGAGGTATGTCTGCACCAGCACAGCCGCGGTGTCGCCGACCATGGTCTCCTCGCGGAGCTCCTGCCCGGTCACTCGGCTCAGGTCGCTGGTGTCGTTGTTCAGCGGGAAGTACCGGCGCGGGTCCACAACGCGCACCGAGATGCGTCGACCTTCCGCCTTGAGCGGGTCAGCCGTCACGTACCAGCACCAGTCCGCCCGGCGGAGCCACTCTGGCACTCCACTGCGGAACACGGACAGGAGTCGCTCTCGAGCGATGAGCTTGCCGAAGGCGTTCTGAGCGGCTGCAACCTGCTCGTCTGTGGCCACCTCAGCGGTCGGATCGAGCTCGGCGTCCTCGGCGTTGCTCTTGACCTGGATGCCCCAGTTCTTGCCCACGTAGCGAGCCAGCGCGTTGATGATGCCCTTGGCAGTCGGGACGTAGATGGGCTTCTCGTCTGTCCCACGCAGCATCAGCTTGAACTGTGCAGGTGTGTTGTTGAACAGATCATCGTACAGGTCGTACGACATGAGCCGCTGGTTGTCGTACTCGTCGACCCACCCTGCAGACGCCTTGGTAGCGACATAGGGCATGGCCGTTGCGTACGGCGTCTGCAGTGTGGTGTCGGCCATGGCTACTTACGCCCCTTCCGAGAGCGCTTGCTGGAACGTCGGTTGGACTTCAGACGACGGTCCTTCTTGGTGCCAGGGTTCGGCTTGCCGCCCATGGTGCCCTCCTGTGCTGGTGTTCATCGCGATGTCCTTGGTGTGTCAGCCGTCAAGTCTACTGTGGCGCATCATGCGCTGACCATGGCAGCCGTCGACACTCGTGCTCGACGCTTGGGCTTCTCCTCGTGGAAGTACCCTCCGAAGAACCGGCTGAGCGCCTCTGGTGCGTGGTCGTCCACCTTCAGAGGGTTCTCCGTCGCGTTCTTCTGCGTTGCTGCCTCCTCCTTGGTCTCGGGGTAGCGGTAGTCGTTCATCTCTCGAATCGTGTCCACGCAGCTGCGGTCGAACCAGAGCTTCGGGAGCTTGTCCGGGTGTCCGTCGGGAAGCTCCAGCGGCTGCCACTCCAGCCAGCGCCGAATGAGCCCAATGCGCGTCTGGAGCAGACCTCCGGTGTTGGAACCCTTCTTGAGCTTGAGCTTCTCGCAGAGGTAGTCCGTGGCCGACGGGTCTTCGGGGTCTCCATACAGCACAGTTGCTGCGCGAGCCAGAGCGCTGAGGCGCGGGTCAGACATGATGTCCCGGTACACCTCATCGATGCGCCGCTGGCGACGGTAGTACTCGGCGATCACGTACACATCACCCCACACACCCACCTGCACCCACAGGATCACGTTCGGGTTGGTGTAGCCGTAGTCTGCGCACATGTACAGCGGCTTGCGCGGGTCGTAGTTGATGTCTACAACGTTCACATCGTCGTCGAAGTTCTTGTACACTCGACCCACGAACTCAGTGAAGTCTGCACCGATCTCCTGCTTGAACTTCTCCTCGGGCATGCCCGCACGCAGTGACAGGATCTCGGGGTCAGTCTCGCCTCCAGGGAACAGGATGTTGTTGGACCACGAGGGAGCCTTGACGGACCAGTACTCGGGCTGTGCAGGGTCCTGCCCCTTGCGGTACTGGTCGTAGAACCAGTTCTTGCCCTCAGGCGTGGAGGTCATCAGCGCCCAGCCGCGGTAGTCCGAGAGCATCGGGCGGAGGAACTTGGGCCAGATGATCTGCTTGAGCTTCGCCGCCTCGGCGAGGATCACACCCTCCAGAGCCTCACCAACGAGTGTGTTCGGGTACTTGGCGGACTTCACATGTACCTGGAATGCACCCTTGTACATGCTGATGTCCATCTCGCCAGAGCCGACGTTGTAGTACGTGCCCGGCTTGTCGAACGGCGCATTGAGCCGCTTGAGCGTGTCGTACAGCACGCGGAATTCCTTCTCGCCATCGCTGTACTCTGGACCCACGATCCAGTACTCTGCGCGGCGACCGGTTCCGCTGAGGTCCTCGTGCGCCAGCCGAGCGGGCATGCGCATCGCCTCAACAGCGAGCTCGTGTCCGCCCATGTTGGACTTGCCTGTGCGTCGACCAGCGTCCACCGTGCGGAATCGCGCCTTGTCACGAAACCGTGCATTGTGTGTGTCACGCTGGATGCGGTGTGGCTTGTAACCCTGCTCGTTGAACATCGCCTTCAGCGACAACGGATCACCCATCGCTCGACTCCTCGAATGGTCCTGTCTTGTCGGCGCGCATCTTTGCAACGTCCTCGGGCAGGATCGGAAGCGGCATGTACCGGCTGATCACACCAGCCAGATGATCCACCATGAGCTCGGTCTCACGCTCGAACGTGCGCCACATCCAGATGCTCTGCGGTGCGGTCCGAATGACCTCGGTCTGTGCGTTGTGCACGATGTGCAGGAGCTCGTGGACGATGGTGTTGCGCTGTGTGTCCAGGCTGTACGTGAACCAATCCTTGTTGACCGAGATTGGGCACACTCGGCGACCGTACACAGGGTGCACAGAGGCGTTGGTGCCAGGCTCTGCGGAAGACAGGCTCAAGAACGCATCCCAGTGTTGCAGTCCGAGCAGATCCTTCAGTTGGTTGATGTACAGCTGGATGGAGTCCGCCTCGTCTGGGCTGAAGTGGTCGTTGAGCGCACCCTCGTCAGTCGGCTGCACATCAGGGTGCCAATCGCGAGTCTCCAGCTGTCCGTTCTCAGGCTTCTCATCCGGTGTACGACCCGGTGTACGATCGATCACCTGTCCAACCCTTCTCTCGTTGCATCTGCTCATAGCGCTTGGGCGACATGGTCCGCCCCTCGCTCATGCCCGGAACGACTGTCGACACCACTCCCGGAACGCGCACAGTCTTGTCTGCACTGCGCATGGCCTCAGCGTGCACCTTCCGTCGGCGCTCCGCCTCTGCAGCCTCACCAGTCCCGTTGTTGACGCGGACAGACGAGACCTTCGAGCCCTTACCTTTGCGCATGTGCAGCTCCAGCCTTCCGATACTGCATGTGGCCGCACACCGTACAGCGCCACACGGACCAGCTGCTTCCGCCGACCGCGGGTCCGGCTAGGCACGGCTCGTACGGACCACACCCGCGCCAACGGTGCCACAGCCGCGCCCACGCGCTCACCGCTGACCACCCATCGGCCGGGGATTGAACTTGGGCCGAGGCGGTACCACAGGCTCCACCAGCGGGATCGTGGGCAACGACGCCGTGTCTGTACTGCGTGCCGCGGCGATCACGGAATCGCTCAGATACTCCCGGATTGCCGCTGCAGCGTCTTCCAACATGTCAGCGAGCATGGCTGCACCAGTGTCGTTGGGAGGGAAGCCTCCTGCCACAACGGTCAGCACAGGCGTGGTGCGCTCCGGCTCATCGGCCAGCGCCATCATCACGTGCGCACCCTTGATCTCGCTGTCGTGCTCCTTGATCTGCAAGGCCAGCCGAAACATGCGATCACTCATCATCGTCTTCTTCCTCATCCAGGTCTGCAACCACGTCTCCGGTCACATCCTCGAACGACCTGCCCTGGTCCACCACAACATGCATGTCTGTGGCGTTGGGCACCTTGCCGATCACACGCTCGAAGATGCCCTCTGCGGCTCGGAGCTTGGCGGCATCTCCCGGTAGCAGATGTCGAGCCTTGAGCAGGTCTCGGTACGCCTTCTGAGCCAGAGGAACCTGCTCCTGGAACCAGCTCATCAGGCGCTTCTGAGCCTCACTGCGAAAGGCCATCGCGAGGTCTCGTGGAATGGCACCTGCAGGGCGACCACGGAACATGCCCTCACGGTCCATGAGCTGCATCCGGCTGACCTCCTCGTCCGTGAGGTCTTCCGGCTTGAGCTCACCGTCCATCCAGGCTTGCATACGCGGGCTGACGGTGGCGATCGTACGTCGCTTGATCTTGGCTACTTCAGATCCCATCGCTACTCCTTGATGTCTACGAGAGGTTCGAACTTACCGGCACTAAGTGCAGAATGTCGTGCACCATGTCCATACTTTGTCGTCGTGCGTGACGGCACGTGAAACACCAGACCATACATGCACCACTCCGGCAGATGTTCCACATCATGTTCCGAAGGTTCCACAGTGTTCACATGCGAGTGCCAAAGCACAATCGGCTGCGCCTCCACACTCACATCCTCGATGTCACGCAACGACATCAGTGCACCACGCACATCTGCATCCGACACCTCGAATGCACCGACGCCTCCAGATCCCATTCCCGATGATCCATCATGCATCAGCTGATTGTCCAGTCGGAACCAGACATCACCGACATTCAGCCCGACGACCTCGCGTGATCGTGCTCCGCGGAAGAACCATTCGTCCATAGCTTCATTCCGCAATGCAGCCTCACTCGAAACTCTGAACCCCATTGCTCTCACCGCCTTCGCCGACATACCTATCCGGCTCCTCGATGTAGCCGTTGGTCTTGTCGACCAGCTTTGCGCGTTCCGCCCGAATCGCCTCTGTCCGAGCAAGATCGACCTCGTATGCAGCCTTCTGAGCGGCCGACATCCCCGACACGTCCAGCCCACCATTGACCACGGCGTCGACGAGACCACGTTCGTCCGCAGCTGCAGGATCGAAGTCGTGCAGACCAGCTGTACGCATCAACCGAGCTCGATCCGAAACCCTCGATGAGCTCGCCAGATCCTCGAATGGCACAGACGTTCCGTCCGGGTAACGCTGCAGACCATCCCCTCCGCCGTACTCCGAGCGTCCATTCGCTCCGGGATAACGATCAACCATGTTCCACACCTTCCGTGAGAGCCTTCAACTCCAAGAGGAACACCTCACGGAGCCGCTTCCGATTCTCCTCGTGCACAACGGCATACGCTCGACGCTTCGCCAGCGACACCACAGACGCATCGAACGACTCCAGATCCGCCACAGAAGCGAACAACGGCTCAGTGTCCCCGAGCGGTCGACCAGGTCCACGCCGCACGACGCCGAACATCTTCTCGTACAGAGATCCGCTCGACCGAGTCGAAGTCTCTTTGACAACGGTGTTCGACATTCCATCACTTCCTCATCAAATTCGAAAATCTACCACCAACTCTACTCAACGAGATTCACACACATTTTCGAATTTGCCGAGTCTTCTTTACAAACCTCCTTCTATATACCTATCTAAAACTCTCTCTATCCAATCTGAGCTCTAATGAATGATATGAAAGGACCGGCTACTTCTGAACGCCGAGTCGTACGCCCCTCCGCTCTCCCAGAAACTTTTTCAAATCACACAATACTTCAATTTTCCCCACAATACCTCACAATCCGTAAGACTCGGCCCCACAATCCTTCACCTTCTGACACAATAACTGAGGATCGATTGAGAGCGATTGAGGAATGAGGAGAATTTTCTCCTACCCTTAGTCTCCCGGCGCGACGACTCGGCGTCAACTCCTGCGGAATTACGCAGTTTTTACCTTCCAAGAACTCAGAAACCATAGACGGACCAAATTCCGCGCTCACAATCGCCTCAATCGCCGATCAACCTCCGATCACCTGTTGATCAGACGACCTTGGACACCGAATTTCACCCATTTGAGCTGTTGATCGCAACGTTGCAACCAGTTGATCACGTCTGATCATGCGATCAATCGCAACACGAAAACTCAACTTTTGGGTTGATCGCACCAACACTCCATACTTCTAATAAACACTCCGATCAACAGAAATCAGACGTTTGATCAACTCTGATCAACACCTTCCTGGAGCTTCTCGATCAATTCTGCGGTGCAAAGATAGACGATTTGATCAGAAACTGCGCGCCGATCAACGCAGTGGAGGGTGGCAAATCGGAACAGAATCACCGTGGATTCCGAACGAAATGCCACCCTCCAGGAGTGGATTGATCAGTGACCGAAGGTCGGATTCACCGAGGAATAGAACTGCCCGCGGCGCTCTTCGAACAAGCCGAGCAACTCGAGAATCTGGTAGATCTCCGACGGATCTGTAACGTGATCGCACACCTGCACTGCGGCCGAACGCTCTTCCTCAGACCAATCTGCTGCCCGAGCGCGACGGTCGAGCACGGTCACCGGAACGGGCGGCTTGCTCGCAGCGGTGACGTGGTCGTGCACGCGCCGAGAGCGCTTGTGCGAGTCTCGGAAGCCGCCATTGTAACAACTGGCGCACGCTCCCGGCGTCGCACGCGCGACCGTCGCTGGCCAAGCCGACAGGACCGCGCGAGCGGGGCGGAGCCGACGCCCACACTGCTCGCACACGGGCAGGTCATCCCAGACCTCGGCGTACTCAGTGCCGCCCGCGGACAGCGCGTCTGCACGGTCTGTGGTGAGAGGCTTCCCTGGACCAGAGGACATCAGCGACCTCCGCCCCGCGCCGCGAGCACAAGACCCTTGACGAGCACCGCCAGGAGCACTCCAGCCGCGACCAGCCCCACCAGCAGGAAGCCAGCTCCAACCACCGCGAGAACTATGAACAGTAGCACCAGCACGATCAACGACCTCCGAGTAGGCCGATGTGCAGCGGGTCTGTGAAGGGTCGCGCGAGCGACCGCTCGATGGCCATGTCTGTGGGCGAACGGTGGTCGAGCACCGGCTGTACCAGAGGGCTGGCGACGTTGAGCGAGACGTGGTCCTGCGCAGCCGCAGGCACAGGTGTGATGGGGTGAACTGCGACGACGTTGCCGTCTGTGTCGACGACCTCGATCGTCTCGACCTGGGACTCGCGTTCGCCAACGGACATGGACAGATTGGCGAGCTCGGTCCACGCAGTGCTGTTGACGAAGTCGCCCATCCACTCTACGAAGTGCTCCACCAGATCTCGGAACGCTGCCATGAGCGGCTTGACAGCCTCCATAACCGACTGAACGATCTGGTCGAGATCCTCCTGCTCCTGCGCAGTCAGCGACGGCTCTTCACCATCTGAAGCTTGTGCGTCGAGCTTCGCCTTGAGCTCGGTCATGCGCTCCATCATGCCGTCCCAGCCGCGTTCGGACCACACCACGGGAACAGACGGGAACAGCGCGTCCGACAGGCGGTCGCGGTCCACCTGTCCCGCGGTGCGATCGATCTCCTCACCCTCCGCCCGGTCCATGCGACGGCGCTGTTCGTCCAGCGCGCGCCCGATGTCACGCAGGGACACTTTCTTGGCACTCATGGTGCTTCTCCTTCGATTGCAGTGAACCCGCACAAGCAGATCCAATAGATGTGTTCGTGTTCGCCTCCGCCGGGGCACGGACCTGTCGTCTTGACCAGGTCCGCACCGCACAGCG
>Ga0164242_10009407_pt1 | contig 10547 bp, 10 predicted proteins | sample OricomgcompostMG_FD_108783 | JGI IMG/M metagenome (GOLD analysis project Ga0164242, IMG submission 108783) | Miracle-Growth compost microbial communities from Emeryville, California, USA - Original compost - Miracle growth compost (MG) ... | reverse complement strand
GAATAGTCGTCGACCGCCTCGACGACCTCCAGCAGGCGCTGCAGCCGGATTTCGCCGGTCTTCGGGTTGATGTCGGCGCGGATGTTCGATTCCGAGCCGTAACGCGAGCGCGCCGCCTTCTGGATGGCGTCCGCCATGGCGTCGATGACGATTTCGCGGTCGATCGATTTCTCGCGTGCGACCGCATCGGCGATCTGCAGGAGTTCGAGCCTGTTAGCACTGACTGCCATTTCATTCTCCGTTCAAAGATGAGGGCCGCGTCGCGCCCGTCAGTCGTCGGACTCCTCGTCCGCATCGTTCTGGTTTGCCGCAAGCGCCTTGGCTTCCTTGTCCGCCTTGAGCGCATCGCGAATGAGATCGTCGGTCAGGATCAGCTTCGCCTCGGCGAGCGCGACGAAAGGGATCGTCACCGTCTGCGCCTCGTCGGCCGGCGGCTGGTCGCGATCGATCACGAACGCCGCCTCCTCCACCTCGGCGATCTTGCCGCGAAAACGCTTGTGGCCCTCGACCAGCACGGAGGTCTCGCATTTGATCAGATGGCCGAGCCAGCGCGCAAAATCCGAACGGCGCACCATCGGCCGGTCGATGCCGGGCGAAGAGACCTCGAGATTATACGCCTTTTCGATCGGATCCTCTATGTCGAGAACGGGCGAAATCGCATGCGAGATCGCCTCGCAGTCCTCGACCGTCATCGTGCCGTCGGGCCGCTCCGCCATGACCTGCAGGGTCAGGCCGTTGAGCCCCGTGACGCGCACCCGCACCAGCCGATAGCCCATCGACCGGATGAGGGGCTCGACGATGACGGCGATGCGCTGATCGGTCCCGGTCTCGGTCACCAGCCGTTCTTCGTCGATATCGTCAACCACGAGCGGATGCGACAAAACCAACTCCCTGCGCTATTTGCGATGCCCCGGCCCGGCTCTCCGGCACGGCGGCGTTCGACCTGATCGAGGTAATAAAAAAGAGCGGGTCCCGGAGGCCCACTCTTCATCATGACGATCAAGAATTTGATGCCGATATACGCACCGCCGACGACAATTGCAAGAGCGGGCCGCATCGGCAATGCGTGCCTGTCTCAGCCGGCGGCCCTTTTCCAGAGAAGCGACATGCGCTTGCGCTCGCGCCGCGGCTTGCCGGCAAAGAACGTTGCGGCCGCCCGAAGGGCCCCGGCGCGCAACTCGGCCTGCCTGTCGGCGATCAACCGCATGATGAGATCGCGGTCCGCGCCCTCGACAAGGACCGGTTCTTTGCCGATCAGGTCGATGAGAACCGTCAGATCGTGTTCGTGCCCCAGGCCGTCGCCGAAACGCTTCGCCGCGTCGTAGCGGATTCGCATCTGCCCGGGCCACACGTCCCTCAGCAGCCGGGCATGCATGCCGTGATACTTGGCGCGTTTGCGCAGATCGTGGAATGCCTCCGGCGCGGCTTCCTCGCGGCAGGCCTCCATTGCCTTTTTCCCCCGCGAGAGGACCCTCTGCCAGCCGCGTCCGACGATGCGGGCGGCATGCCCGGCGGTCCCCGCCTCGATCGACAGATCATCGAGGGCAGCGCGCGCCGCTTCGCAGACCTCGATCACCGATGCGAGCCGCTCGGACATTTCCGAACGCGCTTGCTCGGTGCGGCTTTGGCGGCGCTCGGCGAGCTTCTCGCCAAGCAATCGCAGGCTCTCGCCGTCACCGTCCAATCCGAGATGCCCCCGAAGGTCGTCCACCGCCTCGACCATCGCCGTCGCATCGCGAAATCCGGAAAGGGACCTTGCCGCGTCCCGGAGCCGACCGTTTTCGCCTCTGTAGAAGTCCGGGGCTGCCGACCGCACCAGCCGATAGAGGCCACGCACCTTCTTGAAGCGCTTGCGGGCGTCGTGCACGCCTGCGTCGGTGCCACCCTCGCCTTGCAGGCTTTCGATGGCGCGCGCAAGCTGTTCATGCCCGATACGGCGTATCTCGCGGTCGAGCCGCCGGGTCGGATCGATGCGGTAGCTCACCGCCCGCCGCCCTCCGGCAATCCGTGGACCGCAAGGCTGCGGTTCCCGTAAGCCGGGTCGTCCGTCACCTCGCGGCCGAGCCAGCCTGGCAGGACGGGACGGTCGGCGGCACTTTCCAGTTCGACTTCGGCGACGACCAGCCCTTCAAGTACGCCGTCAAAGACATCGACCTCCCAGACGAAGCCGGATTCGTGAACGCGATATCGATCCTTTTCGACGACATTGCCGATCCGGCGATCGATCAGGTCGCGGGCGTCCTTCAGCGGAATGTCGTATTCGAATTCGTCCCGGACCATTCCTTCGCCGATCTTCAGCGTCAGCCGCGCCTTCGCATTATCGACGATGCGCACGCGCAGGCTCCGTTCGTCCTGAAGACAGACATAGGCCTGCACATAACGCGAAGGGGAGGATGCGCGCGCATGCCAATCGCGGGAGGCTACGAGGAACTTGCGTTCGATTTCCTGGGGCATGCCGGTCCCTGCGCTGATCGCCGCCGCTGGCGCATGCTGCCTGAAACTTCGCGCCCGGGCAATCCGCCGGCCGCGCCGTCAGGTTCTTTCGAAGGTGAGGTAGGCCGGCCGCCGCCCCTCGCGCAATGCCTTCGCCTCGTATCGCGTTCCCGGCCATGTCGGGAACGGCGTATGCCAGTCGCCCGAGGACGCCGCCCGCCATTCGAAGGCCGGATGGCGCGCGAATTGCTGCAATGTCCAGTTGACGTAGGTGTCGATGTCGGAGGCGAAGCGAAAGGTGCCGCCCGGCTTCAGCACGCGCGCGAAGCGGTCGAGGTTGACCGGCCCGACGAAGCGCCGTTTCCAGTGCTTTTTCTTCGGCCACGGATCGGGATAGAGCAGGTCGATCGCCGACAGCGACCGGGGCGGCAACCAATCGAGCAGCGCCACGGCATCGTCGTCGTAGAGCCGAATATTGCCGGGAGGATCGCGATCCAGTGCGATCAGCAGCTTGGCCATCGAATTGACGAAGGGTTCGACGCCGATGAAGCCGATCGAGGGATTTTCCCGCGCCCGGTGAAGCAGATGTTCGCCGCCGCCGAAGCCGATCTCGAGGCGCACCTCTGTTACGCCGCCGGAAAACAGGGCCTCGAGGCCGCCCGCGGGCAAAGGCCCCGCCGGATCGATTGCGAGCGAAGGCAGCAGGCGCTCAAGCGCTTCACGCTGCGCAGGGCGCAGCGCCTTGCCCCTGCGGCGTCCGAAGAATGCTTCGCTCGACCGGACTGGATGGGTGCTCATCGCTTGCGACCCGTATCGCCCAGTCCTCTACGCACGCGTCCGAAGAGGAGCCTCAGGCAGCTTCACGCTGCTTGACGGCCTCTTTCAGGGCCTTGACGAGATCGAGCCGCTCCCAGGCGAACGAGCCGTCGCGGCCGGCCTTGCGGCCGAAATGGCCATAGGCAGACGTCTTGGCGTAGATCGGCCGGTTGAGATCGAGATGACGCCGGATGCCGGAGGGGGAGAGATCCATCACGGCGCGAATGGCGCGTTCGACCTCTTCCTCGGTGACCTTGCCGGTGTCATGCAGGTCGACATAGATCGACAGCGGTTGCGCGACACCGATCGCATAGGAAAGCTGGATGGTGCATCGGTCGGCCAGGCCGGCGGCAACGACGTTCTTCGCCAGGTAGCGCGCGGCATAGGCGGCCGAACGATCGACCTTGGTCGTGTCCTTGCCGGAGAAGGCGCCGCCGCCATGGGGCGCCGCACCGCCATAGGTGTCGACGATGATCTTGCGGCCGGTCAGGCCGGCGTCCCCGTCCGGGCCGCCGATGACGAACTTGCCCGTGGGATTGATGTACCAGTCGCAATCATCGGCGATCGGAAGGTCGCCGAGAGCTTCGCGGATATACGGCTCGACGACCGAGCGGACCTTCTGGGAGTCCCAGGTCGGGTCTGTATGCTGGGTCGAGAGCACGATCTGCGTCACTTCGTGAGGCTTGCCGTCGACATAGTGAACGGTCACCTGGCTCTTGGCGTCGGGACCAAGCTTGGCGGCCTCTCCCTTGCCGGATTTGCGCGCATCGGCGAGCAGTTCCAGCATCCTGTGGGAATAGTAGATGGGAGCCGGCATGTATTCCGGCGTCTCCCGGCAGGCATAGCCGAACATGATACCCTGGTCGCCGGCGCCTTCGTCACCCTGACGGTCGGCGGCGTTGTCGACGCCCTGAGCAATGTCGGCAGACTGCGAATGAAGGAGCACGTCGATCTTCGCCGTCTTCCAGTGAAAACCTTCCTGCTCGTAGCCGATATTGCGAATGGCGCGGCGCGCCACCGAACGAAAGCGCGAGGGGTTGATGACCTGTCGCCCGTTCTTGTCGGTCTTCATGAGCGTCTCGGGAATGCGCACTTCGCCGGCGATCACGACCCGGTTGGTGGTGGCAAGCGTCTCGCAGGCGATGCGCACGGTCCAGGGATCGACCCCGGTTTTGCGCGCTTCCTTGTAGATCAGGTCCACGATCTCGTCCGAAATCCGGTCGCAGACCTTGTCCGGGTGGCCTTCTGAAACGGATTCGCTCGTGAAGTGGTAGTGGTGACGTGCCATCGCAAACAGCCTCGGAGATCACTGGAATGGCCAAGGTGTTAGTCAAACGCCCGGAAAAAAACAAGCGCAGAACGACATAAATATATATTTATATGGCGGAGAATCGTCGACCCGGGCGAACGAAAATGGCGGCCGACGGCCGCCACGACTGGAAGTAGCCCGGTGTATGGAATTGCTAGTCGGCTTCGCTTTCGCTGCCGAGCGCCTTGACCAGATCGACGATCTTGCGGCGCACCTTGGCATCCTGGATTTTCACGAATGCCCGGTTTAGTTGCAGGCCTTCGGACGACGACAGAAAATCCACCACATAGTTGGAACTCGATGCCTCCGCGAACCCCGCCTGCCCGGTGCTGGGATCGCCCGGGGCATCCTCGAAGAAGAAGGCGACCGGCACGTTCAGAATACCCGATATGTTCTGAAGCCTGCTTGCCCCTACTCTATTTGTCCCCTTTTCGTATTTCTGAATCTGCTGGAAGGTGATTCCGAGGCTGTCACCGAGTTTTTCTTGGCTCATCCCAAGCATTGTCCGGCGGAGACGGATCCGGCTGCCGACGTGTATGTCAATCGGATTCGGCTTCTTCTTGTTTTCGATCATGTCCGTGTCCTAGCAAGGCAATAGATTGCCAGTTTCCCTCAACTCCAGCCCCTTCACCCCGCTGCGGGGGATCGGCATCGACACCCCTGTCGCCTGTCGCCCGCCTGTTGGCTTTTTCGTTACAAGAATGGCCCGGAGCGGCGACTATGCAATTTTAGGGGTTTTTCTGTCAATTCCGTTTCCACCTTAAACTTTTGCGCGAAATTATGGCGGCAGTGAGAAGGAGGGCCATGACTAGACAGAAAGAAGTATCTTTTACTTGCTCATGCACTTCGAAAGGATTTGGTTTGCTCAAGGAAACATCCACAGTGCCAATACCATCGAGGCGAATACCGTCGATAATTCTTCCGTAAGCGTCGGTCACGACCGAAATACCGTTATTCCCGGCCCGCACCATCGGCAGGCCGGTTTCGACGGCACGGATCTGCGCCTGCCGCAGGTGCTGGTAAGGGCCGATCGTCCGGCCGTACCAGGAATCGTTGGTCACATTGAGGATGAAGTTGGGCTTGGGACCCCGCGCATCGGATGCGCCCGGAAAGATGACCTCGTAACAGACGAGCGGCAGGGCGACCATGCCGCGACCGAGCCGCAGGGTCGATCTTTCGGTGGCCGCCGAAAAGCCGCCGGGCATGGCGACCGGCGGTATGCCGAGCCATTCGAAGAAGCCCTCATAGGGCATATATTCGCCGAAGGGGACGAGGTGGACCTTGTCGGCCGAGGCAACGATCTCGCCCTTGTCGCTGATGACCTGGATCGAGTTGTAGTAGCGCGCCCTCAGGCCCGGCCCGTCTTCCTCGACGCGCACAGCGCCGGCGGCGAGCACCTGGCCGGGCTTCAGCATGCCGGCGATGCGCCGCAGCGCCCCGGGATTCTCCGTCAGGATGAACGGCACGGCCGTCTCCGGCCAGACGATCAGGTCCGGCCTTGCATCGCCCTTTTTCGGCGGCGCGCTCGACAGGCGTACATATTCGCTGAATATGCGCTCGCTGTCGGCGTCGCTCATGCGGTCGCTCTGCGCGACGGATGGCTGCACGATGCGGACGACCGGCCTGCCCGCGACTTCCCGCGCGACCGGTTCGACATGCAAGATGACATAGGCGCCGTAGCCGAGATGGGCGGCGAGAAGCACGACCGCGACGGCGATGCCGGGCAGCGCGCCGCGCCGCGTCGCAATCAGGGCCGGCGCCGCGGCGATGAAGACCACCAACGCATTCATCGCGGCGAGCCCGAGGATGTGGACCGACTGCATCATCATCGGCACGGGCATCAGCGTGTAGGCGATCTCGTTCCAGGGAAATCCTGTCAGCACGAAGATGCGCAGCCACTCGACGAGCCCGAAACAGAAGGCCAGCGCTGCGATGCGCCCCGCCCCGTCCGACCACAGCAGACGTGCGAGCGCCGCCGCCAGTCCGTAGAAGATCGCGAGCACCATCGGCAGGCCCACGACGGCCAGGGGAAGGGCCCAGGCGAAGGTGTCCGCCTCGACGAGCAGCGCCCCGCCGATCCACCACAGACCGGCAAGGAAATAACCGAAACCGAACCACCAGCCTGTCCAGAAGGCGGGGGCGAGACGCCGCAGGAAGCCCGCATCCGCATCGCCGTTCGCGCCGTCGAGCAGCCAGACGAGAACGGGGAAGGAGATGAAGACGACCGCAAAGAAATCGAACGGCGCCAGCGCGCCGACGGCGAGCGCCCCCGCCAGGAAGGCGACCGCGGCGCGCCCGGCGCCCGATAGCAGCATGACCCGGTAGGCTAGCGCTTCCATACCCGACCCCCATACTTGCCCATGAGCGCGACCCCGAATGCCCGCCGGCTGCCTCGTCCGATGCGGGGCGGCAGGGATGGCGCCGGCGACCGATGCTTGCGAATCACCGGCCGCATCATTTCAAAAAAAATCCGATATGTCCGGCGACCTGAACGATTATGCCGCCACAGCACCGTCCTTTCGCGACAGGGCGCGTAGGGCACGGGATGCCGATCTCAATCGGTTTCGCCGGTCGGGTTGACGGCTGGATCGACGGGCCGCGCCACATCGGACTCGAGCTTGGCCGGCCGGCGGCGGGCGGGCGCGCGCCGGCGCACGATGCGCACGCGCTTGATGCGGCGCGGATCGGCATCGAGCACATGGAACTCGAACCCCGGCAGCGCCTGCACCACCTCGCCTCGGGCCGGAATCCGGCCGAGCGCGGCAAAGAGCAGGCCGCCGAGCGTATCGACGTCTTCCAACTGTTCCCGCACGTCGAAATCCGGCCCGATGATCTCGTGAAGATCCTCCAGATCGGCCTTGGCGTCGGCGAGAAAGACGTCTTCGGACGATTTGGTTATCATCGTCTCGTCATCGTCGTGCTCGTCCTCGATGTCGCCGACGACCATCTCGACGATATCCTCCAGCGACACCAGCCCATCCGTGCCGCCATATTCGTCGATGACGAGCGCCATCTGGGTCCGCATCGCCTGCATGCGTTCCATCAGGTCCGACGCCAGCATGGACGGCGGCACGAAGAGCACGTCGCGCACGATTCCCGCTTCCTGCACCGACTTCGAAAAATCGACCCGGGAGAAGTCGAAGGGGCCGTGCTTGCGGGTCGCGGCACCATTGCCATTGCCATTGTCGTTGCTCTTTCCGGCCTCGCCCTGCGCGACATCAAGCGCGCCGGCGGGCCTCCTCGCCACCCGGCGCTTGCTGCGCGCCTGCTTGGTGAGATGGGCGAGGAGATCGCGGATGTGGATCATGCCGCGCGGATCGTCGAGGTTTTCGTGATAGACCGGCATGCGGGAGCGGCCGGACTCTTCGAAAAGCAGCATCAAATCGGCGATGCTCGTCGTCTGGTCGATCGCGTCGATATCGGCGCGAGGCACCATGACGTCCTCGACCCGCACCTCGCGCAGCCGCAGGATATTGTGCAGCATGGCCCGTTCTTCGGGCGAAAAAGCGGTGTTGACGCCGGTATCGTTGCTGAGCGCGTGCGCCAGATCCTCGCGCAGGCTGTTGCCGGCGCCCGATCGCAGGCCTTTCAGGAAACGGCCGAGGAACGATTGACCCCCGCGCGCTCCAGCCTCGTCCTTGCGCGGGCGCTGCCGACTGTCCGCGTCGTCGGCTTCGTCTCCGCCGCCGGCGGCCCTGTTCTCGCCGCGCTGGTCCTGCGGTGTCGATTCGTCGATCATCGTCTCTTCAGAGTTCAAGCAGGGTCGGTGCCCTCGTAGGGATCAGATAGGCCAAGCGTGGCCAAAATGCGAGTCTCCAGCGCTTCCATCGCCTCCGCCTCGGCCTCGACCAGGTGGTCGTAGCCGAGGAGGTGGAGGAAACCGTGCACCAGGAGATGCGTCAGGTGCGCCTCCAGCGATATGCGGAGGTCGCCCGCCTCAATCTCTATCGTCTCGCGGGCGAGGACGAGATCGCCGAGCATCGGCCCGGGCAGCATCCCCGGCGTCACGGGGAAGGCAGGAAACGACAGGACGTTCGTCGCCTTGTCCTTCTCGCGCCAGCGACCGTTCAGTTCCCGGATCGTCGCGTCGTCGGTGAAGACGATGGAAAGCTCGGCTGCCACGTCCGGAAAGGGCTGCCCCTCGTATGTCTCGAGATGATCCGCCGCCGCTGCCACGGCCCGCTCGCAGAGCGCGGCAAGGTCCGGCTCCGGCGGCCAGCCTTCGGCCTCCACGGCGATGTCGATATCGATCGCAGCCATTTGCTCGTCCCGGCCTCAGTCGGTCCGGCCGCTGTCCTCGACCATCGTGCTTTCGGCGTCGTAGGCGGCGACGATCCGCGCGACCAGCGGGTGGCGCACCACATCCGTGTCGCGGAACCGGCACATGACGACGCCTTCGACGCCGGACAGTACGTGCAGCGCCTCCACGAGGCCGGACTTGACGCCGCGCGGCAGGTCGATCTGGCTCGGATCGCCGGTGACGATCATGCGCGCCTTCTCGCCGAGGCGGGTCAGGAACATCTTCATCTGGATGGAAGTCGTGTTCTGCGCCTCGTCGAGGATGACGGCCGCGTTGGCGAGCGTACGGCCGCGCATGAAGGCGAGCGGCGCGATCTCGATGACGCCGGCTGTGAGCGCCCGCTCGACCTTGTCGGCAGGCATCATATCGTAGAGCGCGTCATAGAGCGGGCGCAGATAAGGGTCGATCTTCTCCTTCATGTCGCCGGGCAGGAAGCCGAGGCGCTCGCCGGCCTCGACGGCGGGGCGAGAGAGGATGATCCGTTCGACCTGCCCGCGCTCTAGGAGCTGGGCCGCGTGCGCGACGGCGAGATAGGTCTTGCCGGTGCCGGCCGGCCCGACGCCGAAGACGAGCTCCGCCCGGTCCATGGCGCGGATATAGGTATCCTGCATCGGCGTGCGCGCGGCGACCGTCTTCTTGCGCGTCGAGATCTGGGCAAGCGACAGGCGGCCCTTGTTCTCCATCGTCGGCAGGGAAAGCTGGTCGTCAGCGGCGACCGCCATGCGGATAGCCCCATCCACGTCGGAAGCATCGACATTGCTGCCGCCCTGCAGGCGCTCGTAGAGGAAATCGAGGGCTCGGCGCGCCTGCGCGACGCCCATCTCATCACCGCTGATCGACACCGTGTTGCCTCGCGCGCGGGCATCGACGCCGAGTTTCTGTTCAAGAAGGGCTAGGTTCTGGTCGAACTGGCCGAAGAGTTCGCTGGCCAGCCGGTTGTTCTCGAATGTCAGCACGATGTGGCTTGCGTTCGACGCCCCCGAACTCGATTGGCGGGCGGTTCTGGCAGTCCGTTCGTGTGCGTTCAAGCGGTGCGGCTCCCTGGCTCGTGAGACAGTCTATCACTCAATGCGCTCGGCGAACAAACTGTTCGAGCCGGTCTTCGTGATTCTCACGGAAATAGTGTCACCGATTTGCGACGCTTTTGCATCAACTATTACCGGCTGAAGCCAAGGCGAGCGTCCGACGATCTGGCCGTCGTGGCGGCCGGGCTTTTCGAGAAGCACATCGATGGTCTTGCCGACGCAGGCATCGGCGAAACGGTGTTGATGTTCGACGAGTTTCGCCTGCAGGCGCGAAAGCCGTTCCGACTTGACCGTTTCGTCGACCTGGCCGTCCATCTCGGCGCCGGGCGTGCCGGGACGCATCGAATATTTGAACGAGAAGGCCTGCGCATAGCCGACGGCGTCGATCAACTCCATCGTCCTGTCGAAATCGTCGTCGCTCTCGCCGGGAAAGCCGACGATGAAATCGCCCGACATCGCGAGATCGGGCCTCGCGGCGCGGATGCGGTCGACGAGCCGCAGATAGTCGTCGGCCGTATGATGCCGGTTCATCGCCTTGAGGATGCGGTCGGAGCCAGACTGCACCGGAAGATGCAGATAGGGCATCAATTGCGGCAGGTCGCGATGGGCTGCGATCAGGCCGTCATCCATGTCGCGCGGATGGCTCGTCGTGTAGCGCAGCCGT
>Ga0164242_10009406_pt1 | contig 10547 bp, 9 predicted proteins | sample OricomgcompostMG_FD_108783 | JGI IMG/M metagenome (GOLD analysis project Ga0164242, IMG submission 108783) | Miracle-Growth compost microbial communities from Emeryville, California, USA - Original compost - Miracle growth compost (MG) ... | reverse complement strand
TGACGGCATCTTCAACAGCATCCTCGGATGGTTCGGACTCGGGCCCTACCCGTGGCTCAACTCGGAGGCGATGGCGATGCCGTCCCTCGTGCTCTACACCACGTGGGCGGGGGCCGGCGCTACGGCGATCATCTACCTCGCAGCGATCGGCGGCATCAGTCCCGAGCTGTACGAGGCTGCGGAGATCGACGGCGCCGGTATCTGGTCGCGGCTCTGGCACGTGACCATCCCGCAGCTGCGCAACGTGATCTTCATCATGATGCTGCTACAGCTGATCGGAACCTTCCAGCTCTTCACCGAGCCGTTCCTGTTCACCGGCGGCGGCCCGAACAACGCGACGCAGACGATCATGCTGAAGATCTACAACTACGCGTTCGTCAGCGGGGACTACGGTGCGGCCACGGCCCTGAGCGTGCTGCTCGCACTGTTCCTGTGCGTGCTCTCCGTCGCCTACCACTTCGTCACCAAGCGTTGGAGCCCATCATGAGCGCAGCAGGCCAGACCATCGTCGTCGCACCCGCGGAGTTCGAGGCGATCGAACCGGATGCGCCACGGAAGCGCCGCCAGCGCGAGACGAAGGAGCGCGGTGCGATCTCCGCCGCGGATCGGCGACGGCCAGTCGTGATGGTGACCATGTGGATCCTGCAGATCGTCATGTTCATCGGGCTGCTGATCGCTGGTCTCGGTCCCATCGTCTGGTCGGCACGGGCATCCCTTTCTTCGAGCCAGGACATCATCAGCGATCCGATGGGCATTTGGAAGACACCGCTGCACTGGGGGAACCTCGAGCAGGCGTGGAGCGGTGCGCAGATCGGCTCATCGCTCGGCAACACCGTGATCGTGGCGGTGGGCAGCACGATCGCGACACTGTTCGTGAGCGCGACCGCCGCCTATCTGCTCAGCGTGCTGCGACCCCGTTGGAGCCCGCTGCTCTCCGGAGCCATCCTCGCCACGCTGTTCCTACCCGGAGTGATCAGCCTCGTTCCGCTGTACCTCACCATCCTCAAGATGCCAGTGCTGAACATCAGTCTCTTGAACACGTTCTGGGGCGTCTGGCTGCCGGCAGGTGCCAGCGCGTTCAACGTGGTCGTGCTGAAGCGGTTCTTCGATTCCATTCCGCGCGAGCTCATCGAGGCGGCCAGGATCGACGGCGCCAGCTCCATCCGCGTGTTCACGACCGTCGTCATCCCGCTGTCGCGACCGATTCTCGGAGTGGTGACGTTGCTCACCATCATCGCGTCGTGGAAGGACTACCTCTGGCCGATGCTGGTGCTCGCCGCGCCCAACCTTCAGCCCGTGTCGGTGACACTGGCCAACCTGCCGAACGGCGCCATGCCGTTCGCCGTTCAGATGGCTGCCGTGTTCCTCACGATCATCATCCCGGTGATCCTCTTCGTCGTGTTCCAGAAGCAGTTCTTGCGGGGCGTCAGCTCAGCGGGAGGGCTCAAGGGATGACGCGGGCCGTTGTGCAGACGCCGTGACGGCGGGAACGTGAACACGACAACGAAAGAGGAGGGTCAGATGCCAGAGGGAGCATCCATGACCGTCGCTGGGCGACGCGTGCTCGTCACCGGCGCCGCCGGCCGCATCGGCAACGTCACCACGGCCCATCTCGCCGAACGCGGCGCACTGGTGACGGCGCTGTGCCAGCCGGGGCAGTCCGTCGACGGCGCCGATCGCGTGGTGCACGGTGACACGCGCTCCGAAGACGACGTGGCGCAGGCGCTCGCCGACGTCGAGCTCGTCGTGCACCTCGCCGCGCTCGCCCACCGGGATGCCGGCACGCCGTACGCCGTGTACACCACGAACGTGGTGTCGACGTTCAACGTGCTCGTGCAGGCGGCGCAACGCGGTGTGCGATGTGCCGTGGTCGCCGGCAGTATCAACCGGTACGGGCTGCCGCAGGGCGTCGACCAGGATGCGCGCCCTCCGTATATGCCGCTCGATACGGACATCCCGTCCGACGTGTCCGACTGGTACTCGCTGTCGAAGCTGAACGACGAGAACACCTCGCGCATGGTGTGGCGCCGCTGGGGCACGGACGTCGTCACGCTGCGGTTCCCGCACGTGAACTCTGCGGAGGGACTGGAGGCGCAGTCGGCCCAGTTCACGAGGAACCCGCGTCTCGGCCTGACCGAGGCGTGGTCGTACCTCGATGTGCGTGACGCAGCGCGAGCCATCCGGCTCGGGCTGGAGTCCGGCGCTCGGGGGGCGAACGCGTTCTACCTCGCGGCGCCGACGACGAACATCCCTTATCGCACGGAGGAGGTGCTCGACGCTCTCGCGCCGGACGTGCCTCGCCGCGAGCGATTCGTGGAGCGTGAGGTTCCGATCGACCTCGGCGATGCCGAGCGCCTCATCGGATTCCACGCCGAGCACGAGATGCAGCTGGAGACGCGCGACCTTCCGGCGGGCCTTCGCTGAGCCGTCCCGGCGACGGCCCTGGCCTGGCGAGGTAGGGCGCCCGCGGCCCAGTACTCAGCGCGCACAACCACGAGATCACCCGAGAAGAAAGAGACGATGAACAACTTCGAGAACCCCTGGCGCCCGCGCACCGACCTGCGCATCACCTCGGTGCGCGCGATCGTCACGGCGCCGGAGGGCACGGCGCTCGTCGTGGTGCGGATCGACACGAACGAGCCGGGACTCTACGGTCTGGGCTGCGCCACATTCACTCAACGCTGGATGGCCGTGCGCTCGTTCATCGACGATCACGTCGCGCGCCTTCTCATCGGCCGGTATCCGGGCGACATCGGCGACCTCACGAGGCTGATCGGCTTCACCGGATACTGGCGTGGCGGACCCGTGACGAACAACGCCATCTCCGGGGTGGACCAGGCGCTGTGGGATATCGCGGGCAAGCGCGCAGGCATGCCGGTGCACGAGTTGCTCGGCGGCAAGGTGCGGGCGGCAGCGGACACCTACCTGCACGCAGCGGGACGCACGATCGACGAGACGCTCGACGACGCCGAACAGCTCATCGAACAGGGTCAGCGATGCGTGCGCCTGCAGCTCTCGACGCCAGGAGGAGGCGGCTACGGTGCGCCGCCCGTGCCGACGGAATACCCGGACGCTCCGTACCGCAACGGCTGGAGCGCCCGCGACTACCTGCGCCGCACGCCCGCGCTGTTCGAGGCCGCCAGGAACCGGCTGCCCGACAATGTGGAACTGCTCCACGACGTGCACTCGCGCCTCACACCCAAGGATGCCGTCTGGCTCGCCCGCGCTCTGGAACCGTATCGGCTGTTCTTCCTCGAAGACGTCCTGCCGCCCGAGCACTGGGACCGGCTGCCCGAGGTGCGTGCGGCGAGTCCCGTGCCCATCGCGGTCGGTGAGCTCACGACCTCGTTCCAGGATGCCGCGCGGCTCATTCAGGGCAAGGGCGTCGATCTCATCCGCAGCCACCTGTCCGATGTCGGCGGGCTGAGCGCGGGCCGCAAGCTCGCCGATCTGGCCGAGGTGAACGGGGTGCGCACCGCGTGGCACGGCCCGGGGGATACGTCGCCGATCGGCGCCGCGGCGAATGTGGCGCTCGACGTGGTGTCGCCGGCGTTCGGCATCCAGGAGGGGCACGTCTACAACGAGGCCACCCATGAGGTGTTCCCGGGTACTCTACGAATCGAGAACGGCTGGCTCACTCCGAATGATGCGCCGGGGTGGGGCATCGACATCGACGAGAGTGCCGCGGCGCGATTCCCGGCCGAGCTCTCGGGGCACGACGCGTGGGCGGCGGGTGTGCGCCGACCGGACGGTGCACTGGAGGCCCCATGACACAGCTGGGCGACAAACCCGTCGCCGCCTCGCGCGCCACGTCGCTTCTCCTGCGGCCGCGCAAGACCGAACGCGCCACGCAGAGCGGGGCGAACCAGTACGACCTTGGCTCGTTCAACGAGGCGACCATCATCGAGACCATCAGGCAGGCCGGTGTGATCAGCCGCACCGAGGTCGCTGAGCGCACAGGGCTGACGCAGCAGTCGGTGTCGCGGATCCTTCGGGTGCTCCTCGACCGCGGCCTCGTCGTCGAAGGCGATCAGGTGCGAACGGAACAGGTCGGCAAGCCTCGCACCATGGTGCGGTTGAGGGCCGAGGCCGCGCACGCCGTCGGCGTGCTCGTCGACCCGACCTCGCTGACCTTCGTGCTCTCCGATCTCGACGGCGGCGTCGTCGAACGGCGGGCCGTCGACCTCCGCACCGACGTGTCACCCGACGACCTCGTCGGCCTGATCGGCGATGCCGTCGACGAGCTGGTGAAGACGTCGAACATCGACCTGGAATCCTTCCTCGGCGTCGGCGTCGCGACGCCCGGCCCCATCACGCCAGACGGCCGGCTGCTCGAGCTCCCGCTCCCCCGCACCTGGCGCAACGCCCCCCTCCGCGACATGCTGGCCACCCGACTCGGATGCCCCGTGCTGGTGCAGAAGGACGGCGAAGCCGCCGCGGTGGGGGAGCGATGGGTGGGACGCACCAAGCGGGCCGGCGACTTCGTCTTCCTCTATTTCGGAACCGGAATCGGTTCCGGCCTCGTGCTCAACGGCGACGTCTACCGGGGTGTCAGCTCGAACGCCGGTGAATTCGGGCAGCTGTGCGCCATCCGCATCGGAAACACCGACGCTGCGGGCAGACCGCTGCTCGTGAGGGAGTGCAATCCCACTTCGGCGCTTCCGGAGATCGCCGCCGAGCTCGGCTATCGCGGGCCGGGGACGACCTACCGAGAGCTCTGTGAGGAGGTGGGCAGAGGCGAGGAGCACGCCGTCGCGGCCGCCGAGCAGATCGCGGAGGTGATCGCGCAGGGCGCTGTCGCGCTCATCGACCTCCTCGACCTGCCGCTGATGGTGATCGGAGGGCCGGCGTTCGAGCCCGAGCTCAGGGACATCGTCGTGAGCCGGATCTCGAGGGAGATCAACGCCGTTCCGACGGCGCACTCGGCGCGAACGGTTCGCGTCGAGCGCTCCGTGCTGGCGAGCGAGGCCGGCGCCGTGGGTGCGGCATCCTCGATCTTCCACAACACGTTCGCACCGAGGATGGGCAACGCGCAGCGGGCAGCAGCCCTGTGACGGAGACCGCAGCGGTGGCGGCGGGCGACGTCGCGCCGCGGCCCATCGTGACCATCCGATCGGCGGAGCGCACCGTCACCGTGGACGAGCTGGGCGCGCGCATCGCCTCCATCGTCCACCGGAAAGGCGCGACGGAGTTCCTGCTCGAGACTCCGTGGGCGGACAAACGCTGGGATCCGGTGCAGCCGGATGACGGGTCCAGCCGCGAGTGGCATCGGCGGTATCCGGGCGGGTGGCACACCCTCGTGCCGAGCGCGGGCGACGAGCGCACGGTGGACGGGGTCGAGCATCCCTTCCATGGTGAGGCGTCGTGGCGAAGCTGGAACCTGGTGCGATCGAGCATCGCCAGCTGCACCTACGAGGTGGAGTTCCGAACGGCGCCGCTGCGCATCCGGCGCACCGTGAGCGTCGTGGGCGAGACCGTGCACGTCGCGCAGGCGGTGACCAATCGGTCGGAACTGCCGTGCACGTTGAGCTGGACGGAGCATCCCGCCCTGGGGTCGGCCGTCGTCGGTCCGCGCTCCCAGGTGTTGGTGGCCGGGCAGGACGTGGGCGTCGAGTTCCCACAGGGCGAAGCCGGCGTCTCCGCGTTCCGCACATTCGAGGCCGTCGCCCGCGGCGAGGCCGAGATCCGTGAGCCGGATACCGGCGCTTTCGCGCGCCTGAGGTGGGATGCGGCGCTGCTGCCCTATCTGCACGTGTGGCAGGAGCACAACGCCACGGACGGCTTTCCGTGGTGGCGGGCCGTCTCCACGATCGCGCTCGAGCCGGCCTCTCGCCCGTACCGTTCCGACGACCAGGAGAGCCTGGGCCCGATCGTGCTCGAAGCCGGACGAGAGGTGCGGGCGGACTTCGTTCTCACCGTCGGGTTCGTGGGCGAGTAGCGCACAGATTCGGTCCGGTCTCCCGAGCGCCGAAACCCTACGTCGTCGACCGGGTGACGAGGATCGGGTCGTAAACGATCCGGCGATGCGTCGGCTCCGCGCTGCCAACCAGCTCTTCGAGGAGCCGGATGGCGGATCGGCCGATGAGCTCGCTCGACTGCCGGATCGACGTGATCGGCACGACCGCGCAGGCGCCGATCTCGAGATCGTCGTATCCGATCACGCGAATGTCGCGGAACACATCAGTGCCCGCGCCGGCGACGAGCGCGTTGACGACCCCGACGGCGAGTGCGTCGTTCGGCGCGATTAGGCCGTCCGGGCGGGCGTCGGCCGGACGCTCCAGGATGGCACGGCCGATCGTGATCCCGGCCCGGAGTCCGCGCGCGTCGGGCGCGATCCGCTCGAGGGTCACGCCAGGCAGGTCGTCGACCTCGCGCCGGGCGCCATGCCACCGTTCGATGACCTGGGAGGGGTCGGCATCCGAGCCGATGAAACCCAGCCGCGTGCTGCCGCGCTCGACCAGGTGCCGAACGGCGATGCGACCTCCGGCGAAGCTGTCGGAGGCGACCGAAGAGACGTTTCCTTCGAGCAAAGGTGGGGTGTCGACCAGAACGAACGGCACATCCGCCTGCTCTGCGATGTCCAGAACCGCTCGCGGGCTCGTGATGGGTGCCACGAGGAGCCCGCGCACCCGCTGTTGCAGGAACGACCTGACGAGCCCGACCTCCTTGTCGTGATCGATGTCGCTGTTGCCGAGGAACACCGAAAGCCCCAGCTCGGCGGCCTCGGCCTCCGCGCCCCGCGCGAGATCCGTGAAGAACGGGTAGGAGACGTCGGGAACGATCAGCCCGACGGATGAGCTCTGGCCGATGCGCAACTGCTGAGCGGCGCGATTGGGAACGAAGCCGAGCTCCCGGATGGCCCGCTCGACCTTGCGGCGGGTGCGGACGCCGACGCGTTGCGGCTTGTTGACGACGTTCGAGACAGTCGCGGTGGAGACGCCGGCGGCGCGCGCGACATCGATCACCCGAACGGGGCCGCGTCCTTCGGTCATCGGTTGCGTCCCACCCTTCCGCTCCTGTCGCCGCCCCGGCTCTGCGCACGATGTTATCCGATTTAGGTTGCCTCAGACAGCAAAACGCGGCTTGACATGTCTCCATCGTGTCCACAGAATGTTAATCGTTTTACAGACGGAGGATCGATGGAAGACCAGCTTGTGGACGTGCCTTTCGCGGCAGAACGCGTCGAACTCGGCCGCACCGGACTGAGCGTGTCGCGACTCTGCCTCGGCACGGCGGGCTGGAGCGACGCGCGGTCGGCGGAGGACGACTCCATCGCGACGGCCCTGCGGTTCGCTGAGGGTCCCCTCAACTACCTCGACACCTCGAACAACTACGGCCAGAGCGAAGAGCGCATCGGCAAGGTGATCGCGATGCTCGGCGGCCGGCTGCCCGACGGTGTCGTGCTGCAGACCAAGCTCGACCGCGATCCGGTCACGAACGACTTCTCCGCTGCCCGGATGCGGCGTTCGCTCGAAGAGAGCCTGTCGCGTCTCGGCGTCGACCGGCTGCCGATGCTCTTCCTGCACGACCCGGAGAACACCACGTACGAATTCGCCATGTCCGAAGGCGGTCCGGTGGAACAGCTGGTCGCGTTTCGGGACGAGGGCATCGTCGACCACATCGGCATCTCGGGAGCGCCCGTCGACCTGCTGACCCGCTTCGTCGACACCGGCCTCTTCGACGCGCTCATCACGCACAGCAGGTACACGCTGGTCGATCACTCAGCGACCGAGCTCATCCGGCACGCCAACGAGTCGGGACTGGGTGTCCTGAACGCGGCGCCGTTCGGGGGAGGCATCCTCTCGTCGTTCCCGGTGCAACTCGACATGTACGGCTACCAGACGGTGTCGCCAGCGGTCCTGGATGCCGCGCAGGCGATGGGTGCGCTGCTCCAGCGACACGGCATCCCGCTGCCCGCGGCCGCGTTGCAGTTCAGCATGCGCAACGCCGACATCCACTCGACGATCGTCGGGGCCCTCACGCCCGACCAGCTCGACGGGCTCTTCGAACTGGCGGAACTGCCCATCGCCGACGAGCTCTGGGGCGAACTCGACGCGCTGGCACCGGATCCTGCCGACTGGCTCTACTGAATCAACCCCGCACCACGAACATCCACGATCGAAGGAGATAACAATGACCCGGAAGAAGCGAGCGCCGCTGCTCGCCGCGGTGGCCGTCGCAGCAGCTGCGGCGTCGGTGCTCACCGGCTGCAGCTCGAGCAACGGCTCGGGCACGGCGTCGTCCGGCGGTGTCGTGCACCTCACGTTCACCAACTGGGACAACGGCATGCAGACCCTGGTGGACACCTGGAACAAGGAGAACCCCAAGATCCAGGTCAAGCTGATCAAGCCGTCAGGCACGGGGTACACGCTCTACAACAAGCTGATCACCGACAACAAGGCGGGAACCAACCCCGACCTGACCGAGGTCGAGTACCAGGCGCTGCCGATGATGGTGTCGAACAAGGTGGTCGTGCCGATCGACAAGTACGTTTCCGACCTGTCGAACTTCAGCAAGGAGACGCTGTCGCAGGTGCAGTTCGAGGGCAAGACCTACGGTGTGCCGCAGAACGTGTGCCCGCTGGTGTTCTTCTACCGCAAGGATCTCCTCGCCAAGGACGGCATCACCACGCCGCCCGCCACCTGGGACGAGTTCGCCAAGGATGCCGCCATCGTGCACGCGGCCAACCCTAAGCAGTACCTGATGAACTTCGACGCCAGCAGCCCGGAGTGGTTCGCCGGCCTCGCCCAGCAGGCAGGCGCCAACTGGTGGTCGACCAGCGGCAACACGTGGTCGGTGAACATCGACGACGCTGCGACGCAGAAGGTGGCCTCGTACTGGCAGAAGCTGCTCGACGACGGCGTCATCGCGCCTGGGCCGAGCTGGTCGACCCAGTGGAACACCGACATGAACACCGGCAACATCCTCGGCTGGGTATCGGGCCAGTGGGCGCCGAACCAGCTGCCGACGATCGCACCGGACACCGCCGGCGACTGGGTCGCCGCGCCGGTCCCGGCGTGGACGGCCGGCGACAAGGCCATCGGCACGTGGGGCGGTGAGGTCGAGGCGGTCACGGCCGACTCGAAGCATCCGGCCGAAGCGGCGAAGTTCGCCAACTGGATGAACAACACGCAGGAGGGCATCAACCTGCTGATCAAGAACGTGCAGGTCTTCCCCGCGGCGCAGAAGTACCAGTCGCTGCCCGCGCTCGAAACGCCTCCGCCCTTCATGAAGAACCAGCCCGACTACAACACGCTCATGAAGCAGCTCGCTTCGAACGTGCGCGGCTTCGACATCTGGGGACCCGACGCGAACATCACGTTCAACAGCTACTCGGATGCCTTCGGAAAGGCTGTGCAGAACCACACGTCGTTCCTCGACGCGCTCAAGACGGTGCAGACCAGCACGGTGAGCGACATGAAGAAGACCGGCTACAAAGTCAAGTGAATCAGTGCGGGTGCGGAGCGGGGCTGGATGCCTGCTCCGCACCCGCGCCGGTGAGCGCGGCGCTCGCTGCCCCCCGGCATCCGTTCGCGGTGCGCGGCGACGCACCGCTCGTCCATGACAGAGGATGAGACCCGATGACCACCCTGCAACGCGACGGCGTCGCGACAGCTCCACTGCGATCGCGAAGCGTGCGGCGCAGACGGCGAGGGCCGGCCCTTCCCGTGCTCCTCATCGCCCCCGCCGTGATCCTCCTCGTGCTCTTCACGTTCGCACCGGCCGTGTACGCGTTCGTGCTCTCCCTGTTGAAGGTGCAGGTGACCGGCGGGCTGCTCGGCACCTCCACCGCCCAGGTCTTCGCCGGGCTGGAGAACTACATCGGCACCCTCGACGACCCGGAGTTCTGGTCGAGCCTCGGCAGGATGTTCATCATCGCGATCATCGGAGTGCCGGCCACGCTCTTCTTCGCCGCGCTGTTCGCGCTGTGCCTCGACGCCAACAAGGCGCGGCTCACGGGCGTGTGGCGTCTCGCGATCTTCCTTCCCTACGCGGTTCCCGGTGTCATCGCCTCGCTGCTCTGGGGATTCCTCTACCTGCCGGCGACGAGCCCGATCGGCGGTCAGGTCATCGACTACTTCGGAAGCGTCGGCATCTTCTTCGCCGTCGCCAATGTGGCGACGTGGGGCGTGATCGGCTTCAACATGGTGGTGCTGTTCACGGCGCTGCGCTCCATACCGGCCGAGATCTTCGACGCCGCGCAGATCGACGGCGCAAATGAGCTGCAGATCGCGCTGCGCATCAAGCTGCCCATGATCGCCCCTGCGATGTCGATGGTCGCGTTGTTCAGCGTGATCGGCGCACTGCAGCTCTTCAACGAGCCGACGACCCTCAAGCCGCTGACGAACGCCATCAGCTCCACCTGGGTTCCTCTGATGCGCGTCTATTCGGATGCGTTCGTCAACAACAACATCTACGGCGGTGCGGCCAGCGCCTTCACGCTGCTCGTGATGACGGTCGGCGCGACGGTCATCGTGAACGTGGTCGGCAACCGGATCAGCAGAAGGAGCGCGCGATGAGCCAGGCGATAGGCGACGCACTCGACC
>Ga0164242_10009405_pt1 | contig 10547 bp, 10 predicted proteins | sample OricomgcompostMG_FD_108783 | JGI IMG/M metagenome (GOLD analysis project Ga0164242, IMG submission 108783) | Miracle-Growth compost microbial communities from Emeryville, California, USA - Original compost - Miracle growth compost (MG) ... | reverse complement strand
TCGCCACCGCCCGCGATCAACTCAGGCATGCGCAATCGCAGATCTTTGTGTGCTCGCGGCGCCCACTGCTTGAGATACGCCATCTGCAAGCCGGCCGTAGAGTCGACCCGGTCGGCGGCAAGCATCAGCGACGTGAGCAGAATCGCAAACAGCGGTGAGCCGGCATATGCGCCGTCGAGCCGATCGCGAATCGCATCGACCCGCGCCCCGTTCTTCGGCTGGAAATAGCGTGACGCAACGCAGAACGTCTCGGTGAAGTAGCCCGGCGCGCCGGGCAGCGCGTCGAGCTCGGCCAGAGCGTCGGCGAGTTCGTCCTTGTTGACCGATGTGGCGTCGGTGGCGAGATAGCACCTCGCAAGCACGTCGGAGTAGCTGGCGGTGTCGACGGCGGTCACATGGGCGCCGCGGCGCTTGAACTCCTGGCCGACCCTCGTGGTGCCGGTGAACAGATCGAGCGCGGTACGCGCGCCTATCGCCGACATCATGTCGCCCAGAACGGGCACCAGAACCCGCTTCGAACCGAGGTACTTGATCACGCCGACGGCCTCCCGTTCGCGGGCGACAGCTTACGGGCGGGCGGCTGACGCTGGTTGCCGCCGCGCCGCCGCGGCCGTTTTCGGCTTGACAGTGCGAAGAGACCCGTCAAGACTGGCTAGGGGAACGTTCCCACACCCGTGGAGAGCTGCCGATCGCAGCACCAGCGTGGTGATAGTGGCCTCGTTCCTTGTGTTTGTACCGCCATCCGAGGATCGGGGCCGCCGCAGGACCCGGCGGCCCCGATCCGCGCGGCCTGACAACCTCACGAGCGTACGATCGGGCCCGTGCCGAGGCAGCTGGTCGACGTCGCAGCGGATCTTCGGCGGCGCGGCGTGACGCTGCCGCCGGCGCCACCGCCCTCGGCCGCGACCGCGACCATGCGGGCCAACCGCAGCAAGGACACCGGGCCTGAAGTGGCGCTACGCAAGGCTCTTCATCGGCTGGGGTACCGGTATCGCGTCGGTCTGCGACTGAAGCTCGCCGCCGGTGCGGTGCGGCCCGACATCGTGTTTCCGAAACGCCGCCTCGCCGTGTTCGTCGACGGCTGCTTCTGGCACGGCTGCCCGTCGCACGGGCGCGTCCCGAGTGACCCGACCGGCTACTGGCGCGCCAAATTCGCACGCAATCGAGAGCGGGACGCCAGGGTCGACGCGACGATGGCCTCCTCAGGGTGGGCCGTGCTTCGGATCTGGGAGCACGAGGGCATCGAGGACGCAGTCGGCCGAGTGGCCGCCGCACTTACGGAAGCCGCGCTTACAAAAGGCGCGGCGTCCAGCGTCTCCGGCGCAAGCGAGTATGCCGACTCGAGCCAGCCGGTCAGCGAGGGTGTTGACGCATCCAGTCGATGACGTGCGAGGAGTCGACGACGTCCGCGTACTTGCTGTGCATGTCGAACAGGTTGATGGCGTGCGTCGCGTCGTAGGTGTCGAACACGCAATCCTCCGGCACGGTGACGCGCAACCGGTGGGAGACCGCGTCGACCACGGTGGCACGGACGCAGCCGCCGGTCGCCTGGCCGCAGACGAACAACGAGTCGACACCGAGATAGGTCAAGATGCCGGCGAGCGGGGTGCCCCAGAACGCGCTCGGCGCGGTCTTGTGCAGAAACACCTCGTTGTCGCGCGGGGCGAGCGGCTCGACGATGTGGTTTCCTTCGGCGTCCTGTCGCCCGATGTCGGTCCGGCCGCGCTTGTCGCCCGCGTGGATGGCCATGTTCCATCCGGGCATGGCACGCTCGTCTTGCCGACTGACGTGAACGACCGGGACGCCGGTCTCCCGCGCCACGTCCAGAACCCGGCGCTGGGCGTCCACCGCGAGCCAGCGGTAGTCGTCGGCCGCCGCGTCCGCACGCGAACCGTACGCCGCGACGTAGTTGTCGACGAGCACCAGCGCCGGGCGCTCACCGATCCCGACCGGACGCCGGCCCAACGTACGTACGGTCTCCTTGTCGCGCTCGCTCAAGTACGGGTCCCAGCATCGCTGCGACGACGTCACTGGTTGCTCCCTTCAGGTCCGTGGCCGCTGCCGGCAAACCCAGCGGCGAGGAAGGACGACACCACGCGGTGCACCGTGGCCGGATCCTCGGTTTGCGGGTAGTGGCCCACCCGGTTGACGAGGTGAAACTCGACGTCCGACGCGTACAAAGCCAACCGCTGATAGAGATCGAACCCGACCCGCGCGGAGACGGTGGGGTCGTTGAAACCCCACAACACGAGAGTCCGCGCGCGCAGTCCTCCGGTTCGGACCATCTCTAAGGTCTGGTGCTTGTAGTCGAGCAGATGAGAGTCGAAGTGCTCGCGCTTGGCAGCCCGCATCGCCGCGATCGACTCCGAGGTCATCGGCCGCGCCGGATGGGGCTCTTCCAGTTCCGCGAGCTTGCGCCGGTAGACCGCTTCGACGTGGCGGTTGCGCGGATCGAAGCTCACCGCGTCGAACAGCTCGCGAAGCGTCTGCGGCGTCGCGACGGCGTCCGCCGAGGGGTAGACCCGCGTGTAGAACCCTCGCGGGATGCTCGGGTCCTCCGGCGCGACGCTGTTGCTGTCGGAGAGCACCAGTTGGCGCACCAGCTCCGGGGCCTCGAGGGCCACCCGCAGCGCGGCCAAGGCGCCGCGCGAATGGCCCCACAGCACGACGTCGGTCAGACCCAAGACGTCCAGCAAACGCCGGGCGTGGGCCACCACCGCCGCGATCGTGTAATCCCGCGCGGCAGCAGGGCTGTCCGTCAGGCCGCAACCGAGCTTGTCGAAAGCGATGACGCGAAACTGCCTCGACAGCGGCCCGACATTGGGCAGCCACTCTGTGGCGGAGGCGACCTCGCGGTAGTCGAAATCGCCGCCGTGGATCAGCACCAGCGTCGGCAAGGCGGGGGATCCGACGTCGAAGTAGCGCGTCCTGACCCCGTCGACGACGACGAACCGCGGCGAGCTCATCGCGACGGCGTCGTCGTCCTCACCCTCCGTGCCGGCGGCGGCTGCGTCGCTCATCGGGCGTCAGCCGTGCCCTGCCCGCCCAAGAGCTGGGCCGCCGCGACCGCGTACACCCTCGCGCACGAGGCAAGGTTTTCGATCCCGAGCACCTCGCCCAGCCCGGGCTCGTTAACCGTGATGCCGCCGGAAAGGTTGATCCCGCCGGCGCCGTACTGGATCGCCTGCACGCCGTACTGGGCAAAGATCGGGTTGTCGCTGGAGACGGAGTACCGCGGCGGCGACACCTCCGGAATCGGCGTGCCGAACACCTTCTGGTGACCCTCGCCCATAGCACGGACGAGCGGCGAGGTCTCCTCCAGCAGGTGCGGCGGCTTCGCCAGAAAGACGTTGATCTCGAAGCGGGCCGCAGGATCGTCGGCGAACAACGCGTGCAGCGCCTCGCTCAGCTCCCGCTCGACCGCCATCGCCGTCTGGCCACGGACGAAGTTGAGATTCATGTACAGCGAGCACGATTCCGCCGTCCGGGACGGCTTGAAGGGCTCGCCCCCGTGGACGGCGCCCACGTTCACCAGCGGACGCATCACGTCGTCTTGATGACGGCTGGAGTACTCCTCGCCCCACGCCTGCAGCCGCTCGTACGCTCTGATCGCCCTCGGCAGCGGATCGATCGCGCTTGCCTTCGAAAACGCGTGCTGCGCCGAACCGACGAAGCGCACCTCAACGAACATGTAGCCGGCGTTGCCACGCTGCAGCTTCAGCCCGGTCGGCTCTCCGTTGATGCAGTAGTCGGCAAGGCCTCCGTGGCTGGCCATGTACTGCGCGCCGATGCCGCCGCCACGGAAGCGGCGGCCGCTCCACTGCCCAACCGGCGCCCGTTCGGTTTCGCCGACGACGCCGGCGATCAGGATCCGGCCGCCGAGCTCGGACCAGCTCGAGCGAAGCATGTCCGTCGCGGCAAGGTATCCGGCGAAGGCGCTCTTCATGTTGGAGACGCCCAGCCCGTAGACCCAGCCGTCCTTCACCATCGCCTCGCTCCGCATGCCGGGCGGACCGTCGACATGGTGGTAGGTGCTGGTGTCCATGTGCCCCATGAACATCAACGACGGTCCTGGCCGACCGGTGTCGAGCACGCCGAGGACGTTGTTACGCCCCTCCTCGACCTCCTGCAGCGCCGTGCGAAATCCCCGCTCGGCCATCTGATCGCGCAGGTAGCGCGCGACGTCGTCCTCGTATCCCGCCTCGCTACGAATGTTGACCAGATCGACCACGAGCGCGGTCAGTTCGTCGTCGCTGCAGTCTGCCTGCAACACCTGCTCGGTCAATCGATCGGCGTGCATCCTCGAATCAGCTCCTCAAGGTCTGCCGATCGCGTTCGCAGCCGTGTGGGCTGCGAACGCGATCGGCGAATTCGACGTGCTCGGCAGAGCGCGTGCTTAGGGGAACAGCAGCTTTGCCGGATCCACAGAACCAGTCAGCAGGTTCAGCGAATTCATCGCATCCAGCCAGGTCTTGATCGTGTCCGGCGGGATTGTCGCGTCGTACGTGTCGAGGCTGAACGCCTTCGCGTCGTCCGCCGAAAGACCGGCGAGCTTGGCGAGCAACGTCTTCGCGTCGTCGTTGTTGTTGTTGATGAAGTCGTCCGCCTTGGCCATCGCCTTGCGGAAGGCGTCGATCGTCGACTGGTGGCTCGAAGCCCAGTCCTGCTTGGCGACGTACAGCGAGGTCTGCAACCGGTCGGACATGTCGACCAACGGGCTGCCGAGATCGCGGTACTTGTCGCCCTGAACCTTCAGGCTGTAAGGCGACTGCGCGAGAATCGCGTCGACCCGGTTAGTGTCCAGGAGGCCGGGCAGCGACGCGCCCGTCGACTGGATTTGCTTGACGCTGTTGGGGTCTATCCCGTGGTTCTTCAGGTAGTACAGCGTCGCGATGCTGAAGCCACCACCGACCGCAGGCGATCCGATGGTGTGACCCTTCAGATCCTCCAACGACTTGATGTTCGAGCTGGCCAGCGTGACGATCGTGAACGCCGGGTGTTCCTTGGTGCTTACGTGGTTGCCGCTCACTGCGGTGAGGGGGATGCCCTGTGCCGCCGCCTTGAGGACAATGGTCGGCACGATGTTGCCGATCTGGTACTGACCCGCGTTGATCACCGCCGGGAGCTGGCTGATGTCGGTGACGAATTTGAGGTCGACGTCGAGCCCTTCCTCGGCGTAATAGCCCTTTTGCAGCGCGGTGTAAGCGTCGAGGCCGGCCGCGTCCGGGGTGACCGCGACGGTGATGGCTTCCTTCGTGTCAGCGCTGGCGGCCGGGGTGGAACCGGTGCTTGTGGGTGGCGTGGACGCGGATGGGGACGACGCTCCGTCCCCGTCGCCCTTGCTATTGCTGCTGCCGCTACTGCTGCAGCCGGTGACGATTGCGACTGCCACCGCGGCGAACACGGCCACCGCCGCCCTGAGTTTGAGACGACCACGCGACTTCATCTTCATGCCGCGCCCTTCCTTCCTAGTGAGAATGAGCCTTCCGGGTGAGAATGTGCTGTTCTAGCTGACTCACTTAGGTCCCTCACGTGCCGACCTGAGCCGTCAGCAACCGGTCATCGGTTAGGTGCGTGGTGCCGCAGCGCGAAGTTCTCCAAGAGCGCCACGAGGCTGTTGAGCACGAGGCCGAACACCCCGGCCACGACGGCGAGTCCGTACACCTTGGCGGAGAGGTAGTCGCGCTGCGCCGAGGCGATAAGCGCGCCGACGCCGTAGAACTGCACGAGAAACTCCACGAGCAGCGTCACGACGAGAGCGATGGGGGCGGCCACACGCACGCCCAGAAAGATGGATGGCAGCAGCGCCGGCAACACGACCTTGCGGGCGCGGGCGAGCGGGCTCAGATGCAGTGAGCGAGCGGATTCGAGCAGGACCACGTTGAGCGAGCGCGCGCCGGTTCGGGTGTTGAGCAGGATCGGCCACACCGACGCGAGCGTCACCACGGTGATGCTCATCCCGCGCCCGAATCCCAGCAGGATCAAGAACGCCGGGACGATGGCAGCCGGCGGCATCGCCCGCATCACCTCAAGGGTCGGGCTGAGCGAGCGGTCCGCGAGCCGCGACCGACCGATCAGGTAACCGAGGCTGGCGCCGATGGCCGTCGCGACGGCCATCGCCAGCAGCAGCGTCACCAGCGTCGAGCGGATCGCAGACCACAGCACGCCGCTGTCGTTAAGCGTGGCCAGCGCGTGCCACCACGAAGACGGTCGCGGATAGAAGACGGACTGGTCCGAACCGAAGATCTGCCACAGCGCCAGGGCCACGGCCAGCGGCAGGATGCCGCGTAGCGGCGGCGTCGCGGAGGACCGCCGGCGGCGGGTGCGCGGCGGCGCGAGCCGGCGAAGCGGGACGCTGCTCATTGCTTCGCACCTCCCACCCGGCGCTCGGTGCCGGGGATGGCGCGGGTCAGCTGCACCAGAGCCGCGTTGAGGACGACGCCGATGGCCCCGATGATCACGAGGTAGGCGAACATCCGGTTGGTCTGCAGGGCGCCCTGCTCATACACGAGCTGATAGCCCAGGCCGGCGGGGTTGCCGATCATCTCCGACACCACGGCGAGGATGAGCGAGACGCTCAGGCCGAGACGCAATCCCACCAGCGTCACCGGCATCGCCGCCGGCAGAATGATCTTGCGGGTGCGCTCGAGCCACGGCATCCGCAGCATCTTGGCCACTTCGAGCAGCTGGGGGCTCACGCTGCGAATGCCGTCGATGGTGTTGACCAGCACAAGCCACTGCGCGATGTAGATCGCCAGCGCGATCTCCATCTTCGCGGTGAAGCCGAAGATCAGCAGCGACACCGGAACGAAGGCGACCGACGGCATCGAGCGGAGCAGCTCGACGGTGGCCATGCTGTAGCGCCACACCGTGGAGAAGCAGCCCAGCAGGAGGCCGAAGATCAGGCCGATGACCGAGGCGATCGCCCATGCCAGCAGCGTGACCCAGAGGGTGTGACCGCCGTACTTGGCCAGCTCACCACCGGCGATCAAGGAGCCCAGAGCGCGGGCGATGCCCAAGGGTGTGGGCAGGTACGCGACCGTGACGAGCCCCGAAGCGACCAGCGCCTGCCAGATCGCCACGAGCCCGATCGCTGTCGCCAGCCCGAGCAGGTTGAGGCGCCGCAGCGACATCAGACACCGCTCTTCAGGTTCTTCACGATGTCGTAGATCTGGTGCCGTAAGGCGAGGTAGGGCGCCGACTCCTTGGTGGCGACCTGGTCGCGCTCGTCAGGCAGGGTCACCGCCAGCTCTTGAGCGACCGTCGCCGGTTGGCCGTCGAGGATGAGGATTCGGTCGCTGAGGTATACCGCTTCTTCGATGTCATGCGTGATGAACACGACCGTGGTCCCGGTCTGCAGGTGCACCCGATGGAGCTGGTCTTGCAGCGAGGCCTTGGTCATCGCGTCGAGAGAGCCAAAAGGCTCGTCCATGAGCAGGACGGAAGGCTCCATGGCCAGCGCGCGGGCGATCTGGACCCGCTGCTGCATACCGCCGGACAGCTGCCAGGGGTAATCCTTGGCGTACTTAGCGAGGCCGACCATCTCCAGCGCGTTCGCCACACGTGCCGCGCGGTCCGCCTTGCGCCGCCCGCCCTCGAGGCCGAGCGCGACATTCTTCTCGACCGTCCGCCACGACAACAGCGACGAGCCGTAGTCCTGAAAGACGGTGACCACACGCTCCGGCGGCGCGTCGACGTCACGGCCGTTGAATCGCACCACCGAGCCATCGGCTGCCTTGAGCAGGCCGCCGAGCACGCGGAGCAATGTCGTCTTGCCGGAACCTGAGGCGCCCAGGATGGAGAGGAACTCGCCTTCGTAGACGTCGAAGTTGACGCCGCTGAGAATCATGCGCTTGCCCTGCGAGACCGAATATTCCACGGCCAGCTGGCGACACTCGAAACTCACGGTGCGGACGCCGGTCACATCCTGCTGCCCGGTCACGCTCTGCTCCCGATGCGCGCCGTGCACATCGAAATTGGCCTCCGGTATCACCTGAGCCTCGTCTCGTGCGGGTTACTCGGACCACCCGACGTCGACGGGTGGAACGCTCCTGCGCCAGCTGTGCGCGACGCAGGACGGACGGCTTGGTGACTCCCAGCCCTAGCCATGCAGGCGCCTCCTGCCCGGGGAATCTCAGGGTGCTAGATAACTATCTTTAGTGCGGTACTGTAGTGCTTCAACTCAGGCCGGTCAATACATTCGCCGGCCTCGTTAACACGGTCCCATCGCCTTGTGGGCAGACCCAAAGTAGGTTATATAAGTACCGTACTTTTCGATCGTAATCAGAAGCATAGCTTCCAGGAGGGAGCTGCGGACATGCAGCTCGTTATCGGCATTCCGGACCTGATTTCGCCCTCCTACTTCCCGGCGATCGCCGCGGTGGAACTGGGGTTGCTCGCCGATCGCGGCATCGACGCCGAGTTGCGGCTGTCCTTCCCGGTCACGCAGGCCGCCGGGCTGCTGCGGGACGGCAAGCTCGACCTGCTGGCCGGCGCAGCGCACGCCCCGCTTTACGCGTTTCCCGAGTGGCAGGGCGCGAAGCTGATCGCCGCGCTGTCCCACAACATGTACTGGCTTCTCGTCGTTTCCCCTGAGGTCGCGGCCCGCACGCCAAACCTGGGCGCGCTGCGCGATGTTCGGATCGCCGCCGCCCCAGGCCCCGACGCAGGCATCGTAGAAGCGCTTGTCGACGCCGGCGTCGACCTTGCCGCGACCGGCGTCGAGATCGTCCCCGTCCCGGGTGGCAATGCCGGCGACATCTCCTTCGGCGTCACCGCCGCACGTGCCCTGGAACAGGGCAACGTCGACGGTTTCTGGGCCAACGGGATGGGCGCGGAGGTCGCGGTTCGGGCTGGCACCGGAAAGGTGCTCTTCGACGTGCGCCGTGCCGCCGTCCCGGCGATTTCTTTCACCTTCCCGGCACTTGCCGCCACCGACGCGATGATCGCGGAGCATGAGGACGTGACGCGGGCGGCCGTCGAGGCGGTGTCCGAGGCGCAGAAGATCCTGCGCGCCGACGCCGGGCGCGCAACCGCCATCGGGCGCAAGCTCTTCCCCGCGATGGAGGCCGAGTTGATCAGCACGCTGGTCGAGCGCGACGCGCCGTTCTACTCGTCGACGATCGACGCCCCCACCGTCACCGCCCTGGAGGGCTTCAGCCGGCGCATCGGCATCTCCTCGGGCAACGCCGGCTACGACGACGTCGTCGCCGCGCGCTTCTCGGCCGCGTGGTCATGACCTCACCCACCGCGACGAGCCCGGCCGCCCTGCGCATCGCGATTTTGCAGGTCGCCAGCCCCGACGAGGAATCGATCGGCGACCGCCGCCGGCGCGTTAGCGATCTCGTCCGGTCGACCGCCGATGCCGACCTGATCGTCTTGCCGGAGCTATGGGCGGTCGGCTACTTCGGTTTCTCCCGCTACGCCGCCGCAGCGGAGGAAGCGGACGGTGAAACCGTACGGATGCTGCGTGGTCTCGCGCGCGAGACGGGCGCCCACGTCCACGTCGGCAGCTTCGTCGAACGGACGCCGTCGGGGCGGTTGCGCAACACCGCGATGCTGATCGCCCCGAACGGCGACGTCGTCCATCGCTACAGCAAGATCCACGTCTTCGGTTATCGCTCGGCGGAGCAAGAGCTGCTCGAACCGGGCAGCTCGCTGTCGACCGCGATAACCCCGTTCGGCGCTGTTTCCGCGACGACCTGCTACGACCTTCGGTTCCCGGGTCTGTGGAACACGTTGGGCGACATCGGCGCCGAGATCGTGATCGTGCCGGCGGCCTGGCCACGCGCCCGGCTGGGCCACTGGCGGCTGTTCACCTCGGTGCGCGCGGTCGAGGAGCAGGTCTTCGTGGTCGCCTGCAATGCCGCCGGCGTGCAGGACGGCGTCGAGCTCGGCGGGGCCAGCCGGGTGATCGATCCGTGGGGTGAATGCCTGGCGGAGGCCGGCGCCGGCGAAGAGGTGCTGCGCTGCGAGATCGATCCGGGTCTGGTTCGGTCGGTGCGGGCCGAGTTTCCCGTGCTCGGCGACCGCATCGACTCGTACCAGGTCGAGCAGCCCGTGGCGACGCGCGGCGTCCGCCACAATTTCGAGCGGCCCGAGGAGGCACGTCGATGACACCCACCCTGACGTTTGAGGTCGCCGGCCACGACGCCGTCCTCACCCTTGCCGACTTCGATCTCGTGGTCGCCGGCTATACCGGGCGCGACCGGGATTCGGTGCTTCGGCACATTCGCGAGCTGGAAGAGATCGGCGTGGCCCCGCCCGCCAGCGTCCCGGCGTTCTACTGCCTCGACTCTGCCCTGACCACGCAGGCAGAAGCGATCGAGGCGCACGGGCCGAACACGTCCGGCGAGGTCGAACCCGTCCTGCTCGTCGTCGACGGCCAGCGCTACCTCACGGTCGGCTCCGACCACACCGATCGAGACATCGAACGCGACAGCGTGCGGGACTCCAAGGCGGCCTGCCCCACGCCAGTCGGCCGGACGGCGATCCGGCTCGGCGACGAGCTGCCGTGGGACGAGATCGAGGTGTCGAGCACTGTCGAC
>Ga0164242_10009404_pt1 | contig 10547 bp, 8 predicted proteins | sample OricomgcompostMG_FD_108783 | JGI IMG/M metagenome (GOLD analysis project Ga0164242, IMG submission 108783) | Miracle-Growth compost microbial communities from Emeryville, California, USA - Original compost - Miracle growth compost (MG) ... | reverse complement strand
GAATTCCGGCCGCAGCACCGGGGCAAGCACGCCGAGTGGGATGTGCGGCTGGGCGGTGCCTCCGTCCATCGACCACTGCTCGGATTGCCCGTACTGGATCGGGGAGTCGTGGCCGACCGGGTAATCCGGCAGGTACAGGATCAGCTCGTCGGGCGTCAGCGCCCACGCCTTGTAGCCGCCCGAGAACACCTTGTCCGGTGTCCAACGATCGACGGTGAACGGATACGTTCCCGGCGAGTGCTGCCATGCGGCGCGGTCGAGGGCCTCCTGGATGAACGGTTCGGCCAACGGCGGGATGGCGGCCAACGGGTCCACACCGGGTTTGGTGATGTCGGCCAGCTGTAGCTGCCTGCCGTTAGCCATGTCGAAGGTGAAGGTGCGGTAGGCGTTGTTGACGGCCGGACCGTCGGCGTGGTAGTCCTCGTGGAATACCACGCTTTGGGCCGGGCCGTGTCCGAAGACCTGAAAGTTCTCCTCGCCCCAGCTGTCCTGGACCATCGAGGCGCCCTTGCTACGCCAGTTGGTCATCAGGGTGCGCAGATATTGGCGAATCGGCGGGCCGCTGGTCGGGTTGTCGATCAGATCGCCGGGCATCGCCATCTTGATGTCGCGGACGGCTTTTCGTTCCGACAGCACCGAGGTGTGGCAGTACTGCCCGTCCCAATCGCCGCCGAGATCGCCGCAGAACGACTGCGCCGACGCCGACGCCACGGGTGCGGTGAGCGCCGCCACCGTCAGCGCCGCCGCGCCGGCCGAGAACTGGAAGATGCGCATCGCCCGAAACGCCTTACGGCAGTTCGACTTTGCTGGCCAGCCAGCGGCCGCCGACATTTTCCATGGTGATCTTCATCCGGCTGCGGTCGACGCGGCCGTCGGGTCGCACCGTATTGCTGACCGTCTGGTCCACCATCAGCAACACCACCACCCTGTTCCTGCTCTGGGATTGGATCGCCGAGTCCACCACCGTGCCGTGCGCCGTGGCCTTGTTGTCGATGAGCAATTGCCGAAGCTGCACACTGGCTTTGGTGTAGGTGTCTTTGAACTCGCCGGTGGCTCCGCCGAGCACGGCCGCGAAGTTCTGGTCCACCTGGTTGGCGTCGATGCTCGTCAGCACCTGGGCATAGTCGACCGCGGTGCGCTGCGCCGCCTGCCCGGCCTGGGCCACCGCACGCTGGTCCCACAGTTTCCAGCCCAGCCCCCCGGCCAGGCCGAACGCGCCCGCGTAGACGGCGACGACGAGCGCGGCGCGACCGTACCGTTTCCATTGCCGCGCCGCGGTTTTCGGCTGAGATTCGGTGCGGTCCGCCGTGGCTTTTCGGTCATCGTCGGGCGGCTGCTCGACATCGTCGGCGGTGGCGCGTTCCTGGTCGGCGGTGACGGTCACGCTGGTGTCTCCTTGCGGTCTTGAGGTGGGTTCAGTGCGGCGGCTCGATGGGCAGCACCGGCCCGCCGTAGGGCGTCGGAATGGTGAAGCGGCCCTTGGGTGTTGGGTCGGTGGTTTGACCGAGATCCGCGCCGGGGGGCGGCCCCGCGGTGTCGTCGCCGCCCGGGCGAGGCGCATTCTTGGCCCCGCGGACCAGCACCTGTGGGTCGTCGTCTCGGCAGTAGGTGTACAGGAACGGTTCGGGGTAGTCCGCCGATGACGACGGGCGCCGGGGGGTGCCGTAGTCGCAGGTGTAGCGAGGGTAGATGTCGGCGGTGGCCCACAGCCCATGTTCGTGCATGGTGGTCATCAACGCCTCGAGCGTGGACCCGCGGTAGTTGGGGAAGACCGCGTTGAGCGCCGGGACCCGCAGGTAGACGACCCGCGCGGTGGTGACCAGGTTGGCCAGCAGCCCGACCATGGTGTCGGAATTGTCGTCGAACAGGTTGTCCACCGTGGACAACGCATGCGGGGTCTGGTCGACGAGTCGGCGGTAGCCGCGGTCCATCTTGTTCACACCGGCCATCAGGTCGCCGACGTTGCGGGCGGCGACCGAGAGGCCGGCGTTCTTGTCGGAGAGGGTCATCAGCACGACGCGGCTGGTCTTGAGCATGCTGACCGTCTGCGGCAGCACCGGGTCCATGGTGGAGAGCAGGAAGGTGGATCCGTCGATGATGTCGGTGAGTTTTTGCGGGCCTTGGTTGCTCAAACTCAGCTCCCGCTTGACGATTTCGAGTTTCTTCGGGTCGGTCTGGGCAATCAGCCCGTCGGCGTCGGCCAGCACCTGCGACAGCGGAATGGGCGTGGTGGTGTGTTGCGGGCCGATCACGCTGCCGTTCGACAGGAACGGGCCGGTGTTGGAGGTGGGCTCGAAGTCGATGTACTGCTCGCCCGCGGGGGACAACCCGGACACCCGCACCGGGCTGGATGCGGGAATCTTGGTGTGCGCGTTGATGTTGGCGACGACCTCGACACCGCTCGGGATCGGTCGCAGCGATGTGATCCGCCCGACCCGGATGCCGCGGACGGACACGTCCTGGTTGGCCAGCAGTCCGCCGGATTCGGGCAGCCGGATGGTGACCTGGTAGGTCGACTCCAGCGGGTTGACCCGCAGGGCGCCGAGCGCCAGGTAGGCCGCGCCGACCACGAGCGTGACCAGCAGGGCGAACCCGGACAGCCAGGTCCGTTGGCGGTGGCCGGCTTTCACCACGCCGACGACGAGACGGCCGAGGGTGTCGATCACCGCGGTGGCTCCGGGACCATGGGATCCGGGGGCGCCTGCCCGGCGGGGGCCGGCGGCAGCGGCGGACCGGACGGCGTCCACGGGCTCTGGCCCATCGGGGTTTGCGGCCCGCGGCCCACCACCCGTTCCTGCAGCCGCCACAACACGTACTTGATCGAGCCGATCAGGTAGTTCCAGTCGCGGCGCATCGGCCCGTGGAAGGCCGGATCACCCTTGAATCCCCCGGTCTCGGCGCCGGTGCCGGGGCGGGACCCGAGTACCAGCCGGTCGAAGCTGCCGCGGACCGAGATGGCTTGGCTGGGCGTGGCTTTCACGAACGGCGGGATCAGCCGGTTCAGGCCGGCCAGGCTGGTGTCGGGGCTCAACACGACGTCGTTCCAGGCGGCGGCGATGGCGTTGGCGTCCTTGATGACGCTGCGGCCGGTCTTGTCGGTGCCGGCGATCGACGGGAATTTGGAGAGCTGGCGGGTGGTGGCCCCGAGTTCGTCGACCACGTCGGCGATGTCGTCGGCGTTGCCGGACAGCACGTCGGTGGCGGGGCCGACGGCCCGCAGCACGTCGGTGATCGCCTGGTTCTTGGCGTCCAATCGGTCGGCCAGCGCCGCCGTTTCGGTGACTGCGGCGTCGATTTGGTCGGAGCGGGCATTGAGCTTGGTCAGCAGCGAATTGGTCCGGTTGATCAGGTCGCCGAAGGCGCGGCCCTGGTCGCCGGTTGCCTTGCCGGCTCCGTTGACGATGTTGGTGAAGTTGCGGACCGCGCCGCCGTTGACGAGCAGGGCCGCCGAGCTGAGCACGCTTTCCACGGTGGCGGCGGCGCGGGTGGCCGGCAGCCCGATGGTGTCGCCGGCCTTGAGCAGCGGGGCGCTGGGATCGGCCGGGACGGGTGGCTTGATCGCGACGAACACGTCCCCGAGCGGGGTGGCCGAACGCAGTTCCGCGGTGCTGCCGACGGGGACCCGGACACCGTCCATGATGCGCAGCGTGGTCACCGCGGTGTAGTTGCGCGCGACCATCGATTCGAGCTGCCCCACATCGGCGCCGGCGAGTTTGACCTTCGCGTGGGCGGGCAGGTTCAGCGCGTTGGAGAAGACGGCGTTGAGCAGGTATCCGCCCGAGCCGATCCCCGGTGCCGGCAGCGGCAGGCTGGCCAGTCCGTTGGTGGCGCAACCCGAGCTGGCCATGACCGCGCTGCACGCCACCGCCAATGCCTTGCGCTTGCCTGCCTTCATCGCTACTGCCCCATCGCCGAAAGACCGTCGAGTATGTAGGTCAGCCCGAAGTCGGGGCCGTAGTCCTGCAACGTGCCGGTGCTGCAACCTAATTGGCGCAGATGCATCAGATTGCACAGCTCCTTGGCGGACTGGCTGTCGGTGAGCGCCTTGTCGAGCAGGCCGTGCACCCGGATCGCGCCGTTGTTCTGGTCGACGGTGTTGTAGAGGTTTTCCAGGGTCAGCGGCAGCACGTCGAGCAGCTCGGCCACGCCGCGCTGATCGTCGACGAGTGTCTTGGCGGCGGTGTCGCCGTTGCGGACGGCCTGTTTGAGGTTGTCCCGGTTGTTCTCCATCAGCGTGGTGACCTCTTCCAGGATGCGGTTGATGGTGCGACCGGTGGCGCCGGTGCCGAACTTCTCGTCGGCCAGGATCTGGCTGAGCTGGCGTGTGGTGGAACCGAATTCGCGCACCTTGGCGTCGTTGCGCGCGGCGGCCTCGGTGATCGAGCTGAGGTCGGTGATGATGGTGGTCAACTGCTCGCGGGTGGTGACGCCCCGCTCGGAGCTGAGGCGCAGCGCCTTGGAAAGCTCATCGAGGGCGGCCAGGATCTTCTTGCCGTTCCCGTCGGTGATGGCCACCGCCGCGTCGCTCACGTCGGCGATCGGCCCGCCGCCTTTGCCGTCGCCCTTGAGCGATTTGGACACCTTGTCGAGCATGTCGAGCACCCGGTCGAAGGCGACCGGCGTCTTGGTCCGGGTGAGCCCGATGGTGTCGTGGTTCTTCAGCACCGGCCCGCCGCGATACGGCGGCGTCAGTTCCACCTGGCGGTCGGTGAGGATCGACGTGCTGATGGTGACGGCGCGGACCGCCGCGGGGATCTTCACCTTCTTGTCCACCGTCAGCTCGGCCTCCACATAACTGCCCTTGGACGTGACCTTGCTGACCTTGCCCACCGGCATGCCGAGCACCGCCACGACATTGCCCTCGTACAGGCCTGCGGCGCTGTCGAATTGGGCCGTCACTGTCATGGTGTCGAGGCGGGCCTTGACGTAGTGGCCGACCACCCCGATGGCGACGGCGGCCAGCGCCGCGGCGGCGGCAGCCAGGGCGATGAGTTTGCGTCGCCGGGACGTCATTTGCAGTCCTTGAAGTACTGGATCATGTTGAATTCCTTGGCCCGGCCGCTGATTGCGCACATCCAGGAGTCGATGGCCAGCCCGTTGGGCAGGTTGAACTCGACGACCGGGCCGTAGCCGGTGGCGTTGGTCAGCCCCCGCAGCGTCACCGGGGCGACCTGCAGGATGTTGCGCACCAGGTCGTCGTGCTGGCCGACCATGTTGGTCAGCTGGTGCAGGTTCGCGAACAACTCGTCGAGCATCGGCCGGTTGTTGACGACGATCTTGTCGAGTTGGTCCACGAGTTCGGTCAGCGCCGCGAACATGGCGTGGAAGGTGGCCTGTCGCGCCACCAGGTGGCCGAGCAGATCCTGACCCTGATCCATCAGATGCCCGATGTTGCTCTGCTGATTGCGAAGCGTATTGACCACGCGCTGAGTGCTTTTCAGCAGCGCACCCAGCTGGCCGCGCCGGTCCGCGGTGATCGTCGACAACGTCTGCAGGTTGGCGACGGCCTGAGGTACCAGCGGCGGCACCCCGCCGAGTTGCTTGCCCAGCACGGCCAGTGACTGCGCGAACTGGTCGGAGTCGACCTGCTCGAAGGTGGTGGTGGCGTCCTCCAGCAGCGACTGCAGGTCGTAGGGCACCTCGGTGTGGGCGAGCGGGATCGTGTTGGCCGGTAGGGAACCCGGGCCGTCGGGCACCAACTCCAGATAACGCGACCCCAGGATGGTCATGACCTTGATCAACGCTCGGGTGTCCTTGCCCAGCGGCACGTTGTCGCGCACGCTCAGACCGGCCTCGACGTGATCGCCGGCGAGTTTCATGCTGGTGACGTGCCCGACCTCGATGCCGGCGACGGTGATGGGGTTGCCGGGCCGCAGCGTTGCGGCTTGCAGGAATTCGGCGGTGTAGTGGGTGTATCCGACGCCGAGCAGCTTGATTCCCAGCGACACCGCGACCAGGACGGCGACCACCACCAGCCCGGCCAGCCCGAGCCATGTTCGGTTGTAGGACTCCAGCGGGCGCCGTCGCAGCCACCGCAGTTTGCGTGTGTCAGCCATTGGCCATGTTCCTGCATCGCGGGGTGTGCCACCCCAGGTTTTTCGTGGTGATCGGATACGCGTTGCCGGGCGTGGCCGCGTTGACGATAAAGGTGGTGATGTCGTTGAGTCCGGGGAAGAATCCGGTGGCGTTCAGGTCGCACGCGTAGGCGTTGCCGTAGGAGCCCTCACTGACGGCGCGGGCAAATCCCTTGAGCAGCAACGGCAGGTTGTCTCCGGTGAACGCCAGCTGGGGCTCGATCCCGACCAGGTGCTTGCTGAATCCCGGCTCCCGGGTTATGAGTTCGTTCAGCGACGGGTCGACGTCGTCGGCGATCGCCGACAGCCGCCGGGTCACCCGGGCGATCGAGCCCACGTCGTCCTGCAGTGCCGCGCGGCGGTCGTCGAAATTGGCCACCGCGTCCCGTGTTTGGTTCAGGGCCTGATCGAGGTCGTCGTTCTGCCGGGCGACGGTGTCGGTGACTCTGGTCAGGCTGCTGATCAGATCGCCCAGCGACTGGTCGCGCGCCGACAAGGTCTTGGTGATCGTCGACGTCTGTTCCACCAGCAACGGAATGGAGGCTTGGTCGCCTTGTAAGGATTGCAGGACACCCTTGGTCAGGTCGTCGGCGTCTTTGGGGTTGAGCAAGGTGAACAGCGGCTCGAAACCGTTGAGCAGCTTGCCGACGTCGAAGGAGGGATCGGTCTGCTGCACCGGTATCACACTGCCTGCGGACAGCGTCGTCCTGCTTCCGGTTTCGCCGAGCGACAGTCCCAGATACCGCTGCCCGATGATGTTCTGGTAGGTCACCGAGGCTACGGTGTTGCCGTACAACCGCTGGTCGTTTTCGACGATGAACGACACCTTCGCCAATTTCCCGGCCAATTCCACCTTTTCGACCCGGCCGACCCGCACGCCGGCCATCCGGACGTCGTCGCCCACCCGTAGCCCGTACACGTCGGTGAACATCGCCGCGTACGGCGTGGTGGGGCCGGCCACATCGCGCCGCAGGGTGGCATACACCATCCAGGTCACGGCGATGGCGATCGCCATGAACAGCGACAGGCCGATCAGCGGTCCGCGCACCCTCATTTCGGTCCGCCCGGCGCCGGCCGTGGCTGCAGGGAGACCGCGCTGCCGCGCGCCACCGGCCCCAGGAGCAGCTGCGTCGCCACGGACGCCGGGCGGCCCTGGCCGGTGATCAGACCCAGCTGGTCGCGTTCGCGTTGGCTACCAACGGGACCGACGTTGCCGCCGTACGCCGCTGGTGCGACCGGACCCGGCGGGGCCGGGCTCGGCGGCGGGCTCGGCGGCGGAGGCGGCGGCGCGTCGTCGGGGTCGGCGGTGCCCGGCACTCGGGGCGCGGGACCGATCTGCCACGGCCACCACGGCAAGGGCGGGTTGGGGTCGGCCAGGCTGGGATTCGGGTTGTACAGCGGGGGGCCGCTCGCCACGAGGTTGCCGTCGGGTCCGATCTGGGTGCCCGGCGGCGGCGCCAGATCCGTGGGTGGGTGGTAGTTCTGCGGTAGCAGCACCTCGGGCAGGTCCGGCCGCACCGCGATCGTCGGCGCGGTGAAACAACTGGGCCCCTGCAGCTGGCCATATCGCGGGCAGTCGGCCCGGGTGTAGGTGTAGGTGGGTGTCAACGCCAGATTGACGCGCATGTTCCCGGTGTCGAGCTCGGGATCCCATACCTCTTGAAAGAACTTGTCGGACAGTCGATTCAGCCTGGTGAAGATGGGCACGAATTTGTCGCTGTTCATCGCGAAGACGCCGAGGACCGGGGTGAGGTTCTGCGTCATCTCGATCAGCTGGTCGGTGTGGTTGTCGAAGGCCTGCCGGTTGACGCTGAAGGTGTGGTAGGAGCCGGTGACCAGCGACCGGAACTGCTCGCGCTTCTCGACCAGGGTCTGCATCGGTCTGACCGCGTCGTGCAGGACGTCGACCAGGTCCGGCGCGGTGGACTGCAACCCACGGGTGGCGTCCAGCAGCGCCGAGACCGTGGACGGCCCGGGATCGGTGGCGACGATGGCGTTGAGCTCGTCGAGCACCCGGGTCAACTGTGCACCGGCGGTGAGCAGCGGACCGCGGCGGTTGTTGGTGGCCGCGGCGACGGCGGCCAGGATGCCGACGCTGTGGTCTTCGCGGCCCCGCCCGGTGGCGGCCAGGATGTCACGCAGCTTGCTGATGGTGGTCTGGAAGATCACCGTCGACAGCTGCAGGTCTTCGGGGATGCGCGCACCGTTGCGGATGCTGGGGCCCGGCGCGCCGTCGACGAGTTGCACCGACGACACCGCGAACACGTTGCTGGGCACCACCCGCGCCGTCACCGCGCTCGGAATGTTTTGGGCGTATTCGGGTTTCAGGTTGATGTGCACGTAGTTGGGCTTGCCGTAGGCCGCGGGAATGACGTTGTCGACCGCGCCGACGAGCAGCCCGTGATACTTGACGTCGGACCGGGCCGGCAGCCCGTCACCCACGTTGGTCAGCTCGGCGACCACGCGGATGTAGTCGTTGAGCCGCCCGGTGGACTTCAGCAGCAGGCCGCCGGTGATCAGCCCGGCGATCAGCAGCACCGTCGCCCCCAGCGCCAGCAGCTGGTGGTCGGTGGGGCCGCGGCCGTCGAAGTCTAACGAATTCGCCATTCAGCCACCGAATCTCGCGCCCGCGTCGATGCTCCACAACGCCATGGTGAGCAACATGTTGACCATGATCACGACGGTGATGCTGGCCCGCATCGCATGCCCGGCGGCTACTCCCACACCCTCGGGGCCGCCGGCGGCGTAGAACCCGTAGTAGCACTGCACGGTGGAGGAGAGCCAGACGAATACCACGCATTTGAGCACCGAGTAGGCGATGTCCTTGGCGCTCAGCATCATCGTGAAGTAGTGCAGGTACGGGCCGATGGATCCGCCGCTGATGATGTTGGCCACCACCTGGCAGGTCAGGTAGGTGACCGCCAGGCAGGCGATGTAGAGCGGAATGACGGCGATCACCGATGCCATCAGCCGCGTCGTGACCAGGAAGGGGATGGGGCGGATGGCCAATGATTCCAGCGCGTCGATCTCTTCGGCGATGCGCATGGCGCCGAGTTGCGCGGTGAACCGGCAGCCGGCCTGCATCGCGAAGGCCAGCGAGGCCATGATCGGCGCCAGTTCGCGGGTGTTGACCAGTGACGAGATGATGCCGGTCGCGGGGCCCAACCCGAGCAAGTTCAGGAAGTTGTATCCCTCGACGGCCACCAGCGCGCCGGCGGTGAAGCCGAGCACCACCGCGACGCCCGCGGTACCGCCGCCGACCACGATCGAGCCGTTGCCCCACGCGATGTTGGACAGCAACCGCAGGAATTCGGTCCGGTATTGCCGCAGCACGGTGGGCACCGCGAGCACCGCCCGGACGAAGAAGACCAGCATGTGTCCCAGCCGCATGGTGGGCGCGGCGGCGACCCGATAGGCACCGACGAACGGTCGCGCCAGGCCGGGGATGTAGGTCGAGGCCGTCATGTCACAACCCGGTCCTGGGGAACAGCGTGTTGTACAACTCGCTGATGCCGACGTTGACGATCATCAGCACCAGGATCGACTCCACCACGGCCGCGTTCACCGAGTTGGCCACGCCCGCTGGTCCGCCCTTGGTGAAAAGGCCTTTCTGGCAGGCGATCACCGCGACGATCGCGCCGTAGATCACGGCCTTGAGCAGCGCGACGATCATGTCCTCGGTGGTGGCGAAGGACGAGAAGGTCGCCACGAAACTGCCCGGCGCGCCGCGCTGGAAATACACGTTGAACAGATAGCTGGCCAAAAAGCCGACGAAGCAGGTGATTCCGGTCAGGGCGACACCGACCATGATCGCCGCGGCGAAGCGCGGCACCACCAGTCGGCGGATCACCGAGACGCCCATCACCTCCATCGCGTCGGTCTCTTCACGCATGGTCCGCGAGCCTAGGTCGGCGGTGATGGCGGAGCCGACGGCCGACGCCATCAGCACCGCGGCCACCAGCGAGGCGGCCTGGCGGATCACGGCGAGCCCACTGGCTGCGCCGGCGAGCGACGTCGCACCGACCTGGTTGGCCAGCAGGGCGAACTGGATGGACAGCGTCACGCCGATCGGCAGCGCCACCAGCACGGTGGGCAACACCGCCGTGGCCGCCATGAATGCGCCCTGGCGCACGAATTCCGCCCATTGGAAGCGCCCGGTGAACAGATCGACCACGCAGTACTCGACGGTGCGTACCACGAGAATGTATTGCTCGCCAAGGGTATTGAGTGAGGCAAGCGGGTGGCGCACGACATATCCGGCCGACCACTCCTGGATGGTGGCCACGCTGTCGGGTGCTCGGTCCTCGTCGAGCGCGCGCTCGTCCTGGGCGGTCATCGCCGGATGCGCCCCGGGGCAGCCACTCGCGGCTGCCGGTGTTCGTCACTGAGCGTTCGCTGTGCCCCCACGGGCGGATATGTTAACGGCTACTCAGCTTCGGCGGAAGATCTTCGTTGTCGGTCTCAGCGGCTGCG
>Ga0164242_10009403_pt1 | contig 10549 bp, 7 predicted proteins | sample OricomgcompostMG_FD_108783 | JGI IMG/M metagenome (GOLD analysis project Ga0164242, IMG submission 108783) | Miracle-Growth compost microbial communities from Emeryville, California, USA - Original compost - Miracle growth compost (MG) ... | reverse complement strand
GTCGTCGAGCGCGGCGAACAGCGGGCCGCTGGTCAGCTCGCCAAGCGCCTCACGCGCGTCGGCGGCGGGCAGCCGCACGCTCCACCGGCGTCCGTGCTCGACGGCTTTTGCTCGCAGCCCGCGCACGAGCGGGTCGTTCGCGGGCGGCGCGTCTCGCCACGCCAATTCAAGCCGGACGTCGCGGTCGACCAGCGCCTTCAACCGGCCGGGCGTGTCGCTGGCGATCACCGTGCCGGCGTCGACGATCGCGACCCGGTCGAGCACGGTCTCGGCCTCGATCACGTTGTGCGTGACGAGCACCACGGTCGTGCCGGTCTCGGCGCGCCGCCGTTCGAGCGCCGCCCAGACGGCCCGCCGGGCCGTGGGGTCGAGGCCGGTCGTGGGCTCGTCGAGCACGAGCACGGGCCGGTCTGCGACCAGGGTGGCGCCCACGCCGGCGAGCCGGCGTTGGCCGCCCGACAGCTTCGCGATCGGGCGGCTGGCAAACGACGAGATGCCCAGCTCCTCGACGACGGCGTCACGCGCGGCACGAGCGCCGGGCTTCGACAGGCCCCGCAGCCGCGCGGTCGTCTCCAGCGCGACCGAGGGCGAGAGGTCGGCGAGGGCGGCGTCGTCTTGCGGCAGGTAGGCCACGAACCCGGGAACGACTCTCGGCCGGGCGACGACGTCGTGGCCGAACAGCTCGATGCGCCCGGCGTCCGGGCGGAGGAGGCCGATCAGCTGCCGCACGAGAGTGGTCTTGCCGGCGCCGTTGGGGCCGAGGAGCCCGAAGACCTCGCCGCGCCCGATCGTGAGGTCGATGCCGTTCGTCGCGTGCACGTCGCCATGTTTGGCCCGATAGGTCTTGACCAAGCCGCGCGCGACGTAGGCGTCAGTCGGGCCGCCGGCGGCGTCGTGGTCAACCGCGGCCGCGCGCTGCAACTCACCGGCGGTCATCGCCCTTAGGGTACGGGCCGGCGACGAGGGTGCGCTCGGGCGCCCGAGAGCCGCCTTTGTTCAGGGGCATCGGCCGCATGCGGGCTCAGGCGCTGGCGAGGCAGGACGGGCCGAGCAGCGCCTTCAGATCTCCCATCAGCGCGGGCGTCGCGTCGACCCGCAGGTCTTCACCGAGACGCAACACGGTCGTGCGGACGCCGTTGCGCAGCTGAAGCTGCACCTCGGTGCCGCCAGGGTGGGTGGTCAGCACCTCGCGCAACCGCTCGACCATGGGCGGCGTGCACCGCGCGGCCGGAATCGCCAACACCACCGGCCCACGTTCGGCGGCGTCGCCAAGATCGGGCAAGAACATCTCGATGGCGTTCAGCGTCGGGACGTCGTCACGCCGGTTGAGCCTGCCCTTGACGCAGATGACGACGTCTTGAGCCAGCTGCATGGCGTACTGGGTGTAGGTCTGCGGGAAGAACAGGACCTCGATCGCGCCCTCGAGATCTTCGACCGTGGCGATCGCCCAGGGGCTGCCCTGCTTGGTCATCTTGCGTTGCAGGCTCGACACGATGCCGCCGATGGTGAGGATCGTGCCCTCGGGGCGCTCGTCAGCGGTCAGCGAGGTGACCGAGCAGTCGACGAGCCGGGCGAGAACATGCTCGACGCCGAACAGCGGATGGTCGCTCACGTAGAGCCCGAGCATGTCGCGTTCGGCGGCCAGCAACGTGGCTTTGTCCCACTCCTCGGAGGGAATCGTGACCTCGAACCCGAGGCCGCTCGGCGCCGCGTCGTCGGCTGAGCCGAAGAGGTCGAATTGTCCGACGGCTTCGGCGCGTTTGGTGCCCATCGCGGCGTCGATGACGTCGGCGTGCACCGTGTGCAGCCCGCGCCGCGCGTGCCCCAGCGAATCGAAGGCGCCGGCCTTGATGAGCGACTCGACGACCTTCTTGTTGCAGACCACCGGCTCGACTTTCGCCAGGAAATCAGGAAAATCGGCGAACCGGCCCTTGCTTCTGCGGGTGGCGATGATCGACGCGACGACGTTTTCGCCCACGTTGCGGATCGCCGACAAGCCGAAGCGGATGTCGGTGCCACGGGGGGTGAAGTTGGAGTCGGACTCGTTCACATCGGGCGGCAACACCTTGATGCCCATGCGCCGGCACTCATGCAGATACAGCGCGGACTTGTCTTTGTCGTCCTTGACGCTGGTGAGCAACGCGGCCATGTATTCGGCCGGGTAATTCGCCTTGAGGTACGCCGTCCAATACGAGACGACGCCGTAGCCGGCGCTGTGCGCCTTGTTGAAGGCGTAGTCGGAGAACGGGACGAGGATCTCCCAGATCGTCTTGACCGCCGATTCGGAGTAGCCGTTGGCTCGCATGCCGTCGGAGAACGGCACGTACTCCTTGTCGAGGATCTCCTTCTTTTTCTTGCCCATCGCGCGGCGCAGCAGGTCTGCCTGGCCGAGCGAATAACCGCCCAGCTTCTGCGCGATCGCCATGACCTGCTCTTGGTAGACGATCAGGCCGTAGGTCTCGTCGAGAATGTCTTTCAGCGGCTCGGCGAGCTCTGCATGGATCGGCACGACCGGCTTGCGGCCGTTCTTGCGGTCGGCGTAGTCGTTGTGCGCGTTCGCGCCCATCGGCCCGGGCCGGTACAGCGCGATGACGGCGGAGATGTCGGCGAAGCTGTCAGGCTTCATCGAGCGCAGCAGCGCCCGCATCGGGCCACCGTCGAGCTGGAACACTCCGAGGGTCTCGCCGCTGGCCAACAATTCGTACGTGGCGGCGTCGGCGTCGAGGTCGAGATCTTCGAGCACGACTTCTTCGCCGCGGTTTTCCCTTATCCCGATGAGGCAATCGTCGAGCACGGTGAGGTTGCGCAGGCCGAGAAAGTCCATCTTCAGCAGGCCGAGCTTCTCGCACGCGCCCATGTCGAACTGGGTGATGATCGCGCCGTCTTGCTCACGGCGCTGAATCGGGACGACGTCGAGCAGCGGCTCGCGGCACAAGATGACGCCGGCCGCGTGCACCCCCCACTGACGCTTGAGGCCTTCGAGGTCGCGCGCGGCGTCGACCACCCGCTTCACGTCGGGGTTTTGCTCGTATAGCGAGCGAAACTCTCCGGCCTCGGCGTAGCGGGCGTTTTCGGGGTCGAAGATGCCCGACAGCGGAATGTCTTTGCCCATCACCGCGGGCGGCATGACCTTGGTGATCTGGTCGGACGTCGAGAACGGGTAGCCGAGCACGCGCGCGGAGTCTTTGATCGCCTGCTTGGCCTTGATCGTGCCGTAGGTGATGATCTGAGCGACCCGCTCCTCGCCGTATTTCTCAGTGGCGTAACGAATCATGTCGCCGCGACGGCGTTCGTCGAAGTCCATGTCGATGTCGGGCATCGAGATGCGCTCAGGGTTGAGGAACCGCTCGAACAGCAGCCTGTGCCGGATGGGATCGAGCTCGGTGATGCCGAGCAGGTAGGCGATCATCGAACCGGCCGCGCTGCCACGGCCCGGACCGACCCGGATCCCGTTGGCCTGCGCGTACTTCACCAAGTCGGCGACAACGAGGAAGTATCCGGGGAAGCCCATCTGCGCGATGACGCCGAGCTCGTACTCGGCCTGCTTGCGATGCTCGTCGGGGACGCCGTTCGGGAACCGCCTGTGCAGCCCGCGCTCGACCTCCTTCACCAGCCACGATTCTTCGGTTTCGCCGTCCGGCACCGGGAATTGCGGCATCAGGTTGGCGCCCTCGTTGAACTCGACGTGCACGCGTTCGGCGATCGCGAGCGTGTTGTCGCACGCCTCGGGGAATTCACGCCACAGCTCACGCATCTCTTGCGCGGTCTTGAGGTAGAAATCGCGCGCGTCGAATTTGAAGCGTTTCGGGTCGGCCAACGTCTTGCCCGTCTGCACGCACAGCAGAACCTCGTGCGCCTCCCAGTCTTTGGCGTAGGTGTAGTGCAAGTCGTTGGTGGCGACGAAAGGCAACGCCAGCTCTTTGGCGAGACGAATGAGATCGTCGCGGTGGCGGCGTTCGATGTCGATGCCGTGATCCATCAGCTCGCAGTAGAAGTTCTCGCGGCCGAAGATGTCGCGGTAATCGGCGGCGGCCCGCTTCGCCAACTCGTACTGGCCCTGCTGCAGCAGCCGGTTGACCTCGCCGCTCGGGCAGCCGGTGGTGGCGATGATGCCCTTGGCGTAGGTCGCCAGCAGCTCGCGATCCATACGAGGCTTGTAGTAGTAGCCCTCGAGGCTCGCGAGGCTCGACAGCCGGAACAGATTGTGCATGCCGGCCGTGTCTTCGGCGAGCAAAGTCATGTGGGTGTACATCTCGCCGGCGTTGTCGTCGCTCGCGGCGCCGGTGAGATTGACCCGCTTGCGCTCGAACCGGCTGCCAGGAGCGAGATACCCCTCCATGCCGATGACCGGATTGACGCCGGCCGCCTTGGCCTGCTTGTAGAAGTCGTAGGCGCCGAAGACGTTGCCGTGATCGGTCATGGCGAGCGCCGGCATGCCCATGCGGGCCGCCTCTTTGAAGAGATCTCTCAGCCGGGCGGCGCCGTCGAGCATGGAGTACTCGGTGTGCACGTGCAGGTGGACGAAGGAGTCGCTCGCCGTTCCGCCCGCCATGCCTGCCCGGCCTCCCGTCTCGACGCCGCGAAAACGCGCCGCCTCGTGCTCGTCGTGCCACGGGACCGGGGGAAGGGTCGGTCGTGCCGTTGCGCTGATCGATCGCCCGGCTCGACCCGCCCAAACGCCCCCGCGCGCCGCCGTGCCGGACCGCATGACTCTAACGCCATCCGACTCTAGGGTCGCCCAGTGACACGAGGCCGGCGGCCGGCATTTGCGGCGTTGGCTCGCGGCGCGCGCCAACGCCGCCGATAGCATCTGGGCGTCCGACCGAGAGGCGATCACGTGGCTGACCCTGGCGAGTGGCTCCGGCGCCTCGACCGGCGCGCCGAGCTACGCCGGCAGGCCGGCCTCACCCGCACGTTGCGCTCGCACGGCCCGCAGCCCGATGACGTCGTCGACCTCGCGGGCAACGACTACCTCGGCCTCGCACGCCACCCAGCAGTGATCGCCGCCGCCGAAAAGGCGCTCGAACGCTATGGGCTCGGGGCGACCGGCTCTCGCCTCGTGCGCGGCTCCACCGACGAGCACGCCGCGCTGGAGACGGAGCTGGCGACGCTGCTGCGGCAGCCGGCCGCGCTGGTCTTCTCGTCGGGATACCTTGCCAACCTGGGCGCGATCCGGGCGGCCGCGCGACCGCGCGGCGTCGTCCTCATCGACGCGCACGCGCACGCGTCGTTGCACGATGGCTGCGCGCTGGCAGGCGTTCGAACCGAGACCGTCCCGCACGCTGACCCCACCGCCTTGCGGCGACGGCTCGCCGAGCGAGCCGGAGCGCCCGCGCTCGTCGTCACCGAGTCGGTCTTCTCGGTCGACGGCGACCTCGCGCCGCTGCGCGAGATCCACGCCGCCTGCCGTGACTTTGGCGCGGTGCTGCTCGTCGACGACGCCCACGCCCTCGGCGTGCTGGGCGATCGCGGCGCGGGCGCGGTCGTCGCTGCCGGGCTAGCCGGCGAACCCGACGTCGTCGTCACCGCGACGTTGTCGAAAACGCTCGGCGCCGCGGGCGGCATCGTCGCCGGTCCGCAGCCGCTGATCGCGCACCTCGTCGACACCGGGCGCACGTTCGTCTACGACACCGCGTTGCCGCCTGCCGTCGCGGCCGGCGCGCTGGCCGCGCTCGAGCTCGCGATGGACGCCGACAGCCTGCGGGCGATCCTGCGCGAGCGGGCGCGCGCCGCCTTCCGGGCGTTGCGCGACGCCGGGCTCGACCCGGGCGAGCCGGCGGCGGGCATCGTCTCTGTCACGGCCCCGAGCGCGGACGCCGCCCTCGCCTGGGCGAGCGCCTGCCGCGAGCGAGGCGTCGCGGTCGGCTGCTTCCGGCCGCCATCCACGCCAGATCCCAGGTCACGGCTACGGCTCACCATCAACGCGGGCATCGCGGCGTCCGACTTCGGGCGAGCCGTGACCGACGTGATCGCCGCGGCCCCATGAGAGGTGTTCGCGCCTCGCTGATCGTCACCGGCACCGACACCGGGGTCGGCAAGACGATCGTCACCGCGGCGATCGCGGCCGCGGCGTCGGCCGCGGGGCTCGCCGTCGCGGTGGTCAAGCCGTGCCAGACCGGCATCGACCCCGAAGCCGACGACCTCACCGCAGGCGACGAGCCGGACGCCGACGTCGTGGCCCGGCTCGCCGCCCCGGCGTTCGCCACGACGCTCGAGACCTACGCCGCGCCGCTCGCGCCGGCGGTCGCGGCACGGCTCGCGAGGCGCCCGGCCTTGGCCCTCGACACCGTCATCGACACGGTGCGCACGCTCCAAGGCGTCCATGACCTGGTGGTGATCGAGGGCGCCGGCGGCGTGCTCGTGCCGATGGGCGACCAGGCCTGGACCGTCATCGACCTCGCGATGGCGCTCTCGGCGCCTGCCGTGATCGTCGCGCGGTCGGGGCTCGGCACGCTGAACCACACGGCGTTGACCCGCATGGCGTTGGCCTCCCGAGGCGTGCGCGATCTCGTCGTGCTCGGCTCGTGGCCGAAGGCGCCCGCGCTCGTCGACCGCACCAACCTGCGCGAACTGCCCGCCATCGCCGGCGCCGTGCCCGAAGGCGCCGGCACACTGCCGGGCGACGAATTTCGCGCGCAGGCGCCGCAGTGGCTAGCGCCCGAATTGCATGGCAGCCTCAACACCGAGGCGTTCACGGTGATGATGCGCCGCTGATCTTCGTGAGGACGCCGGGTGTTCAGCCGAGCTTTTCGACGCAGAACGAGAGGTTGGAATGAGCTCACAAGGACCGGCCCGCTTCGGCATCGTCGGCGGTGGCTGGCGTACGGAGTTTTTTTCCTACGGTGGGCGCTGTCTACTTGGCTGGGTCGAGCCGGATCGGCGCCTAGAGGAGCTCTAACGCTCCTCGATTAGTTCGGGCCGCAGGTGCGATGGTTCGCGATCGTCTCGTAAACCTTGTCCTTGTAGTGGCGACATGTCGCCGTCACGTAGACCGCTCCAGCATTCGCACTGGCCAGACGGCTGCTCCCCTCAGAGCCCCGTGGCTTCGGCCTAACGCGCCGAGCCCCGTGCGCATCGCTGAACACGGCCGCAGCGTCCATGCAGTGGGGCGCGTTGCCTACCATGGCGCCGCGAGATAGCCGCCTCTAGCCGCTTTCGCCAGAGCGGCGAGGCTTTTGTCGGCCCGAGCGCGACGACAGCGTTCGAGAGGTCCTCCGCCTGCGCTCGGTCAGACAACTGCCTGAGCATTTCCGGCTAGATCAGCCGTGATAACCGTGCCATACTACGCTGGGCGAAGATCATCGAAGGCGCACGATTCTGAAGGGGGTTCGATGAAACGCAATCCCGCGCTTGATGGCATCCGTGCATTTGCGATCCTGGCCGTCATTGCATTCCATCTGCGCCTCCCAGGCTTTGCGGCTGGTCAGATCGGCGTCAACGTGTTCTTCGTCCTGTCCGGTTTTCTCATCACGTCCATCTTGCTGCGGGAAGTCGATTCAACCGGCGCAGTGCGTCTACGGCGGTTCTTCGCCAGGCGGGCATTGCGGTTGCTGCCCGCCCTGTTCACCATGATTGCCGTTGTCGTTGTCTACACGCTTGCGGTTCGACCCGCAGCGACACACGCGCCGCTGCTACGCGCGGTGCCATGGGTGGTCTTCTACGCGGGAAATTGGGAACGCATCGCACACGGCACCGATTCGCTCGGATGGTTCGGCCACACCTGGTCGTTATCGATCGAGGAGCAGTTCTATCTGCTTTGGCCGCTGGTCCTGATAGCTCTGGCCAAGTGGCGCGGCGTTCGTGCAGTCTTCATTGGGGCCGCCGTTGGCTCGGCCGCTTCATTGGCGATCCGGGCCACCTTGTGGCACGGCCACGGACAATACGTCCGCATTTACAACGGGACGGATACCGTTGCCGACCAGCTTCTCATCGGATGCATATTGGCGTGCGCGTTTGCCTTGAAACCACAGGCCCTGCATGCGGCCTCGCGGATGCTCGTCTGGCCAGCAATCGTGGTGCTGATCATTATGGAGATCTTCCAAGGGCCCGATGGTTTGCGGTACACCGCAGGCTATACGCTGATCGCCCTCGCGGGCGCCATTGTGATCGGGCGCGTGGTGACCGAGCCACACAGCAACATCACGCGCGTGCTGGCGTGGCGGCCCCTCGCGACCATTGGGCTGATCTCCTACGGCCTGTACATCTGGCATCTTCCAATCCTCCTCGGCGTAGAAGGTCACATTCAGTCCAAAGCGGTGCTCACGATCGTGGTTCTCGCGCTAAGTTTCACTGCGGCGGGGGTATCGTGGCGGCTGGTCGAAGCTCCGGCGCTTCGGCTCAAGCGGCGTTTCGAGTCATCGCATGCTCTGCCTGTGGCAGAAACTGCCACACCGTCAGTTATCATGGCGGACACATAAGTCGACAGGATGGGTCGACAAACCGGCTTAACCTCGCGAGACTCCCCCGACGTCGAAGGCTTGCGCGATCTGAGGGCGGCAGTCTCGGCCAGCGGGCTCGTGCAGTTGCCGAGCAAACATGCTGATGCCAGGGCACGCGGCGCGGCTCGCGATCGTGCGCGACGGCGTCATCGGACAGGTGAGTTTGGCGCACGTCTCCTCCCCACACCTGTACCACGCGCCGGTGAGCTCGCCGCTCGTGCGGCGACGGGCCGGCACCAACCTCGACCTCGAAGGCGTCGACCTCGACCACATCAGCTTCGACGGGAAAGTGCTGTATCGCAACGAGTTCTTCGGCGCACGCTTCTCCGAGGACGACCTGGCCGTCGCGTCGCTGACCGCAGCGATGTCGGCGTGGTGTCGCGGCGAAGCGCCCGCCCCGTACCCGCTCGCTGACGGCTGCCAAGACCACGTGCTCTCGCTGGCGATCGGCGAACCCGTCCGCGTCGACGGGCCGGTCACGACGTCACGCGAGGCTTGGGCGAGCTAGCGGCTCACGCATCTGGCCAACCGCCCGTCACCGGCGGCAGGTCACAGAAATCGCCGAACACCTTGACCGCCACGCCGGGCATACGTATTCTCCAGTTGTCCGGACGACCGTACGACCGGATGACAGACAAACCCGAAGGATGCGCTGGATCGGCGTTCCACGAGAACGCCCGCGACGCCTAGGCCTCTGCCGTCGTCGTTCCCAGCACACATGGCGCCCGTCGCGAGGACGCGCGCAAGAGGAGGAGCGGCCCGATGGCGATGACCATGGCAGAGCAACTATTGGCCCGCGCAAGCGGCCGCTCCGCCGTCAACGTTGGCGAGATAGTCGTTTGCGATGTCGACCGGATTGTGCACCTCGATAGCCCTTTCACCTCCAACACCGAGCCGCTTCCGATTCGGGTCGACCATCCCGAACGGATCGCGATCATCCTCGATCACGAGGTTCCCGCTCCGACGGTGAACGCGGCTATCGGGCATCGGCGAGCACGCACATTCGTGGAGACCTTCGGCATAAGCCATTTCTTTGACGTCGGCCAAGGCGGTATCGGGCACCAAGTTCTGCTCGAAAATGGACTTTCTTTGCCAGGCGAGTTGCTCGCCTGCAGCGATTCGCACACCTGCGCGGCAGGCGCGGTCAACTGCGGCGGGCGAGGCCTCGGCCGCCTCGAAATGCTTAAGCTTCTCGCGACCGGCAAGACGTGGTACATCGTCTACCCGTCGGTGCGCTACGAATTCAGCGGGGCCGCCGCTCCCGGCGTCTTCGGAAAAGACATCCTGCTCTACATCGCCGACAAGTACGGAAGCCACGCTGAGCAAAACATCGAATACGGAGGCCCGGGCCTCGCCACGCTCTCCATGGACGATCGCGCGACGATCGCCACGATGAGCGCCGAAGTCAACTGCGAATTCGCGCTCTTCGAGCACGACCAGATAACGGCCGATTTCCTCCGTGGCTGCGGTGCCACCGCCTACACCCCCGTGACCTACGACGAGAATGCCACCTATGCGGCGATCCACGAGATCGACCTCGACAAGGTCGAGCCATACGTCGCCCTTCCAGGCAGCGTGCCGAACAACACCAAGCCGCTCACGCAGCTCCTCGGAACGAAAGTAGACCAAGCGTTCATCGGATCCTGCGCCAACGGAAAGCTCACCGATCTTCGCATCGCCGCTGAGATCCTCGATGGCAGGCACGTCGATCCGGCCACCCGCCTGGTCGTCACGCCCGCATCGCAGAAGATCTATCTCGAGGCTGTCAAAAGAGGCTACGTGGCGAAGATCGTCGAGGCCGGAGGCATCGTGACGAACGCCACCTGCGGTGCATGCGGCGGGCTGCACCTCGGCGTCCTTGGCCCGGGCGAGGTCTGCGTGACGTCGAGCACCAGAAACTTCCGTGGCCGAATGGGTCACGTCGACGCCCAGATCTACATCGCCTCATCGGCGACAGCGGCGGCGTCGGCGGTCGAGGGAAGGCTCGCCGATCCCCGCAAGTACCTGCGGTCTCTACCGGGCGAGACGCCCGACGACTCCCTATCGCCAGCCACCGGACACCAAGCCTGAGGAGCGACACGCGTGATCGTACAAGGAAGCGTCTGGGTGTT
>Ga0164242_10009402_pt1 | contig 10550 bp, 9 predicted proteins | sample OricomgcompostMG_FD_108783 | JGI IMG/M metagenome (GOLD analysis project Ga0164242, IMG submission 108783) | Miracle-Growth compost microbial communities from Emeryville, California, USA - Original compost - Miracle growth compost (MG) ... | reverse complement strand
TGGCGATAGGCGCCGGGCAATCATTGTCGACTCCGAGGAATTGGCCACGCCACTGCCTCGATGGGTCGGCAGCAGTCAGACGCCCAACGAGCACAAAGCACCGGATTCTGACCATTAGCTTTTCTCCTCGCCGAAGCTCCTGTGCAACGTGTTGAGGGCGTCCTCTGCCTGCGCCGAGCTGGGGCCTTGCGTTTTTTGCAAGACAGTCCTTACCGCCGCGAAGTCTTCGTCCTGCGCTTCGATCGTGGCCGCAAGAATGGCGCGCACGTCGCAATTTTCCTCTACAAGGTCAGCAGGCGAGTCACCAAAGGACAGGGTTCTTGCCGGCGCACGAGGGCTCGTTTCGCTTCGTTTCGCGGCCGACAGGGCCGCGCCCGCGACGGGCTTGACTGCCCCCTGGTCCGATCTGACTGGTTCTCGGATCGGAGGTTGGCTTTCCATCGAGTCAATCTTCTGACGTCTTTCTACCGGGTCTTTTTTCGCCTTCCGCCCTGCATTCGTTCCCGGGTTAATGGCGCCGCCAAGAGGCTCATCGCGCCAAGGCTTCAGTCCAGGCAGACCAGGTGGCGCTCCTTTGCTTCGCTCGCAATAGGCCCGATACGGCCTGTCCAGATAATGACGAATCTTCGTCAGCTGGAAGGAGGGCGAATTCTTCACCATCAGGATCGAAAGCCGGTCTGACATCTCTCGAAGCTCGAGCGGACTGCGCAGAGGGCGCGGTGTATAATGCGGCGCCCAGACACGTGGCGCGAATATCCCCTGCCCCGGCCGCTGGATCGGCGTCTTGTAGATTTCTGTCCTGTCTCCCAGCATCTCGGAGACGAACTCCGATGTTTCGAGGTCGTTGATCTGGATGAAGAGCTTCATCTGGGAGCCCGATACGGTCGTAATGCGGGTGTTCCTGCCATAGAGTTCGTCGAGTTGGGCAAGGTCCTGGATGACAATGGCCATGCGGAAGCCATAACCGGCGCTGATCGTGATCTTGGAGATCAGCGCGTCCATCCGCCCGACATGGTAAAACTCGTCGAGCATCAGCAAGACCTGATGTGGTTCGTCGTCGCCGGGAATCTTCACCATCATGAGGTCATGGATCTGCTGCAACAGGATGCGGATCAGGGGCCGGAAGATCGACAGTTCGGCGATTGTGCAGCCGATGAAGATCGTCATCGGCTGTCGGCGCAGTTGCCGGATATCGAAGTCCGATATTTCCGTCGCCGCCGAGATCAGGCCGTTGTTCCAGAGCGACATCGCCATGTTGACGTTGAACACGGCGCTGTTGCGGGTCTCCGGTTCGAGCGCGATATACTGGTTGAAGCTGTCGATCACCCAGGTCGGCAGATGCTCGCGCTCCGTCTTCACGATCGCACGCAGCACCGAGGAGATATCTTTTCCGGTCGTCGTCATGCGGGCGACGGTACGCATGTGCTGCGCGCCGGCGGTCAGGGGCGAGGCAAGGACATAGCCGATCAGCGTCGACAGGAGAAGGCGCCCGGCGCCGGCCCAGGTGTCGTCGGCCTTTTCCGGAATGACGAAGGAGGCGACGACGAGGCAGTCCGTCGCCATGCGCTCGTCGCGGCGCACGAAATCGAGCGGATTGTAGCGATGCGTTTCGTTCGAACCGGGCGAGAACATGAAGACCTTGTTGCCCATGGCCGTTCGGTGGGCGGCAAGCGCCTCGAAGTTCTCGCGCTTGGGATCGAAGAAAACGGCCGAGCCCTTCCAGAGATAGCCGTTGGGCAGCACGAAGCCGGTGCCCTTGCCCGAGCGCGACGGCCCGACCACAAGGATATGCGCCGGTTCGTTCGAGCGGATGGTGACGCCGTTCAACGTGCCGAGCACGATTCCCTGCTTCGCCGTCAGTCCCCGCCTCGCAGCCTTCATCAAGGTTCCGAAACGCGCCGAGCCGTAAGGCATCTGACGGCGGTTCAAGAGTCCGAAGATAATCCCGGCGATGCCGAGCGCGACAACGGCAGAGGCGGCATAAGCTGCCCGAACCAACGCTTCCATCCGGGTCGGCGGATAGACCAGCCGTTCGTAGAAATGCTTCCAGGCGATCAGAAAGAAATCCGCCGAGCGGTCCGCGTTCTGAACCTTCACGAGCGCCCACCGATCCGCACCCTCGCCCGCGAACCGATCAGGGGCGAAGCGCAGTGCGACGACGATCTCATAGGCGAGGCTCCAGAGCAGCCACGACGCCAAGAGGACAAGGATCGCGATGCCGATTTTATATGCGAGGACGCGCGCCACGCCGGCTCCTCCCCGATTGCTTCCTTTTTGCACTCTGTTGCCGCCGCCATTCCACCAGTCGCGAAAAATAGATCTCCGAGGTGCCGCGCCAGCCGCCGATCCTGGTCTGCTGGATGACGATCGGGAGGACGGACTTGATATAGGCCACGATCTCGTCGCGGCGCAGGCCAAGCCCCGCCTGCATCACCATCAGCGCAAGCTGCTCGAAGGCGCTGGCCGGATTGTCGGCGTGGATGGTGGTGATGCTGCCGGGATGGCCGGTATTGATCGCCCGGAGAAAGGAATAGGCTTCCGCGCCGCGGAGCTCGCCGAGGAAGATGCGATCGGGCCGCAGCCGCATGGAGGCTTGCAGGAGCGCTTCGATCGTCACACGCGCTTCGCCCTGCTCCCCCTTCGAGGCGACGAGCGGCAGATAGTTCTCCTGAACGGGATTGACCTCGCGCGTGTCTTCAATCGTGATGATACGCTCGTCAGCCGGCACTTCCTTGAGGATAGCGTTGAGAAAAGTGGTCTTGCCGGAGCTTGTGCCGCCGGAAAGCAGGATGGAGTAGCGATTGGCAACGGCGAGGCGGATGAAGGCCTCAATGTGTCCGGCGTCGAGATGTTCGCAGAGCTGGCGATCGGTCTCCGAGAGGACACCCTCTTCCGCCGTTCCAACATTCTCGAACGATCCCAGCCGCCGATAATCGCCGAGCCGCATCTCCCTGATTACCTGCTTGCGGATGGCGAAGGCGCCCCCGGCGGTTGTCGCGGGCGGTAACACCCCCTGGAAACGCTCGCCGGTCGGAAGTGCCGCCGACAGGAGTGGATGCTGCTCATTGACGCTCTGTCCGGAATGGCCGGCAACGCGCTCCGCGAGATAGCGGAGGGCGTGCCCCGTCAGCGCCGGCACGTCATGCCGTTCCATCGCCGATTGCCCGAAACGCTCGATCCACACCGTACCCGGCCCGTTGGCACAAATCTCGACGACCTGATCGTCGTCGAGCCAGGGGCGGATCGGCTCCAGCGCACGGTCAATGAAGACCGTCGGACTTCGCGCCGCGATGTTCACGTTTGAGTTCCTTCAACGCTTCCTTGACCGGATCCGGATAAAACGCCGAGAAATCGAGAGCGCGCCGCACAAAGACGATGATCCGGGTCCCCTGGTCGAGATAGATGGTCGGCGGGATGTTGATCGAATTGCGCAGCGCCTCTTCGGCGATATTGGTCAGGGTTTGGGAAATATTTTGTGCAGCGATCCCGCGGGCCTGTAGCGAAAGCTGGTTGTGATTGACGCCGGTTTGCGTCTGCGTCACGGCGCCTGTTACCGGGTCCGTGGTCGTCATTACCGTCCCGTTATGGTCATCGTTGTATGTTCCGTAGGCGCTGAGGAATTGCGCGGCGCCGCCAACGATCGACAGCATGATCGCGGAGCCGAAGCGCTTCAAATAATGATTGTCGACGAAACCCGCATTGCCGGCCCGGCCGAGTTCGTCGGCGCCGTTCGAGCCGAGCGCGACCGACACGCCGTCGGAACGCAGCAGGCGCGTCCAGACGACGAAGACGCGCGTCTGGCCCTCTGCGATACCGGATCGGTACTCGCCAATGAGGCGGCTTCCAGCCGGGATCAGCACGCGGCGGCCGTCGAAGGACCAGACATCCTGGCTGACCACGGCGCGGACCATGCCGGGAAGGTCGCTCTCCACTGCGGTTTCCAGCACGCCATGGATCAGCGTGCCTTCGGCGACCAGCGCATCGGTACGGTTGTTCTTCGTGGCATGCGAGACATCGACGGCGGCGGACGAGACCGACGCCAGGAAACGGTTGTTCGGATCGTTGTCGGGGGCGCCCGACCCATTGCCGCCATCGGTCGCCGGGGCAGCGTTGTTCGCCGCAACCGCAGCATTGTCCATGATAAGCTGGGGCGAGCGCAGCCGCTCCCACTTTCGGCGCTCCTCCTCGGCTTTCCTGCGCGCCTCATCGTCGTTTGGCGGCGAGGCCGTCAGGGGTGGGGCGGGCGCGGGCGGCGGGCGCAGGGTAACGGGCGGCACCGGCGGAGATGGCGGAGGTGGCGTTTTCGGAATGGTGATCGTTCCCTGGTCCGTCCGGGTGTGTGGCATGGACAGGGAGGGGGCGGGAAACTGTGTCATTCGGAACGGCTCGTCATCGGGCGTCGTCATGCTCGATGCGCGACGGTGTAACGAGCCATAGATCATCCAGCCCGCGACCAGAATGGCGCCGAGTGGAAGCACGAATTTAAGTAAGCGCCCAAGCACCGTTCGCGGACGGGCAACGGATGTCGCCGCAGCGGCCTCAAGCTCGAAATTGCGATGATCTTCCTGGGAGGGCATGCCAATCACCCTCCGGTCCGCATCGAGGAGCCGACACGTCGCGGCGCATAAGGCTCAAGACCAGTTGGTTCATGCAGGTTGGTTCGCCTGAGATTGAAGATGCAAGTCGACTCGGCGCCGTTGCGTAAGGTCCATTGCGGCGAGACCGCGTCGACGACAACATAAGGGCCTTCTGTGCGATAGTTGACGAGACTTTCGTTGCGATGCCGGTCAACCGTGTAGATTGCCGGAACCTTCCCAGCGAAGCGGAACCATGTCTTGACACCGTCGTCGAAGACGGCGACGGGCTTGTTTACCGAGGATCCCTTGTAGCCATAGTCGCTGTTGGCATTCGCGACGTTGAAATCCTTGAGATTGGGATAGGCGGCGCGTTCCCGCGCTTCGGCGAGCAGCTTCGCGCTTACAGCGTCCTTCGGAAAGCGGAAGCGCACGACGTAGATCTGTTGCGCCGGCGGACGCGCGTTCGAGCGCAGGACAAAGCTGTAGACTCGCTTGTCCGTGACGACGTTCAGGTTCGAGAAGGCTTTCTTCGCGACGGGCTTCACGAAGATGATGTTGCCGGCGCGATTCGGCTCGACCTTCCAGGCGATCGAGTCGCCGATCGCGATGGTTTCGATCTTTTCGTCCGGCTGAAGCTCGATCATGGTCGAAGTGCCGTAGGTGGCGTCGATCGCGGTGACGTTGTTCGGGTTGTAGACGACGCTGCGAATCCGCGGATCGAGATGGCCCGGACGCGGCATCGCCTCCGCGAATGCCCTACCGGCTGGGAACGCCACGGCGAGAACAAGGATAAGGCAGCGCGCCATCATGGCCGGGCCTCGTCCTTCGCGGCGACTGACGGCAAGGTCTCCTGGTCGCGGCGATATTCGAGGACCTGGAATCCGAGGGGGTTTTCAAAACGCCATTCGTTGCGCATCGGCGCCGATGTGTATCGGAAGCGGACCAGCGCGACCCAGTTGCGCGTGACGATGTCGGTCGCGGACTTCTCCTCGGTTGCGAACCGGACGAATGCCGTGTGCTTGTTCGGAAAGGTCACCGATTTGATGTCGACGCTGACCTCGGTACGGGTGCCGAAGAGCTTCACCGGATTGTTCGGATTGGCGGGCGAATAGAGTTCGGTAAGCTCGCGTGCCGCATCGCCGGATGCCAGCAACTGCGCCAGCTCGAAATTGTCCTTTAGCGCTTTCGGGTCGTAGGTCTCCCGCGCCTTGATATAGCGCACGACGTTGAACATCGTGACGGCCTCATCCTGGGTCAGCGGACCCTCGGCCATCGGCCGCTTGACCTCGACGAAGCCCGTCGATTTGTCGACGACCACCATGTAGGGCTCGTAGGTCTTGAGCGGCACCAGGAGCGCGATGATGCCGAGCGCCGTCAGTGCGATCAGCATCATCGCGGTTGCAACAATCCAGGCAAGCGCGCGAGAATTGCGGTTGCGCCGCACGATGTCGTGCTCCCACGTCGCGCCCTCGGCATAATAGCGCGGATCGATCCGTGGCGATTCGGCGGCGCTTTCCATCATTCACGACCTCCCCCGCTTTGCGTCGGCAACGGCGTACCGGAATTGCGAAGCTGGTCGGCCAAGCGGCGAAACTCCGGAGACTGCGCCCAGCTTGCCGCGCGCAGGCCGACACGCGCCCGCTGGCGTGCAACAAGCTCCTCGCGGCGCGACATCGATGCCGGATTGAAAGGATTGCGGAGCGCCAGGCGCGTCCGGTTCGCCGCCATTCCCAATCTGTAGCCCGACGCGGTGGCAAGCACGGCGCCCGGTCGGGGCGCGAAGATCGGAATGCCGCCGGCAATTGCCGCCGCCATATTGTTGATCTGGCTGAGCAGCAGGATGCCGATAATGGCGAGCAGAACGACCGGCCCGACCGTCGCCCAGGTCGCCGATTTGGTGTTGGCGACGCCGTTCAGCGTGTCGATCGACTGCTGGACGAGCGAGACGTAGAAAGCAAGGAAAGCGTAAACCAGCACCTGCACCAGAAAATATTGCGCCAGGGAGCCCATCCAGCCGCTGAAGAAGCGCGACGTCACGCCGAACAGGAGCAGGATGATGAAGACGGGCGCCAGTGCCAGCAGGAGCCACATGAACAGCTTCGACAGCACGATGAGGAAGATGGCGAAGCCGATCAGGACCGCCATCACCACATAGAACACAGCTGCGAAGATGTACGGGCCCCAATTGGTGATGCCGGCGTTCTGCAGAAAGGCCTCCGTGGCGCTGTTTGTCGTGTCCCACATGTTCTGCAGCGCCGTCTGGACAGCATTGACGGAGGTGAGGTTTGCCGCGGTGCCGGTGCTGTTGGCGGAGGTGACGGCATTGATGAGCGCATTGCCGATGGCCGAAGGACCGTCATTGAGTGCCTTGTAGACAAAGATCTGGAATTCGCCCCAGCGGGTCGCGAGCACATAGATCAGCACGGCGCGGAACAGCCGGAACGCATGGTCGGCTGGGCCTCCCGTCGCGGTGCCCTGCCAGATGCCGACGCCCCAGAAGATCACGTAGAGCGTGAGCAGCAGGCCGGCGACGCTGGCCGTTCCGCCGGCGGTCGCCGCGGCGGCAAGCGCCTGATAGGCCGTCGAGACATAGTTCTGCCCCAGATGGTCCACGGATTGCAAAAGCGAGGTGATGTTGAAGCCGTTCGCCATGCCCCCTCCTCAGATCGGCCGCATTGGCCCGCAGGAAGCGGCGGTGGCGAGCGCCTTGCCTGCGGGCGCTAAAGGCAGGGAATCCGCATAGGCGAGCGGCGCGGCGGCGTTCTCCGCTGAACAGGGCGCCTTCAACGGTCGGTAGGCGCAGCCGCCGAGAAAGAAAAAAAGAAGTCCAGCAAGGAGGACGAAAGCAGGCTTCAACGGACCGTCCTGTGCTGCGTGAAGGCCATGGCGCGGGAGGCAGCGGTCGCGGCGCCCGCGTCCCCCTGCTGCCCCTCCGGCGAGGCCCGACACTTGCGGCGAAGCCAAACGGGTCGCATAGCGTCCAATGAGAATGCCGGCGGCAACCGCCACGACGACAATAAGGATGACCATGGGCTTCGACATGCCGTCTCCCGGAATTCACTGCTCTTGCGCGGCTGTCAGGCTTCGGGCCGCCCAGCCCTTTCCTACTGTGTGAACTTCATGGCGCGCGCGGCTGCCGATTCAGCGGCGAGGTGGTCGAGATTGGCCTGATTGGCCGCCGCCGCCGCATTGTTGACGACGCCGTTCAACTCGTTGATGGCCAACCCGGTCTGGACCTGGACCTGTGTGTTCTGGTCGACGCTTCCTTTGAGGTCCGACGCTCGGCCGATCTGCCGGCCTCCCTGCGTGAAGGCTGAGGCGCGCTGCTGGACCGCCGCCTGAGTCGAACTGATCAGCCCCGACAGGGTCGCCGCGACGTTCACCGAATTCTTGTAGGCCGTGTCGACCGGTCTGTTCTGCCCGCCGGCAAGCCCTGTGATGGTCTGCACAAGCTGAAGACCGTTGATGAGAGTCGACACGAAGCTCCGCGCATTCGGATCCATGCCGGCAAAGGAGAGCATGCCGCCGGAGATCACCGATCCGAGTGACGGCGCCTGCGCCATGGAAAACCCGGAGCCAAGCGCCATCCGGGCGAGCGCGCCCTGGGCGTCCGTCGATCGGTCACCTGTCACCGCCTGAAGCGTCTTTTGCGTGTATTGCATGATCTGCCGATCGGCGTTCAGGATCTTCTGCGTGCTGGTCGCAATCTCCTCGGCCTTCTGCAGATTGGCGCCATCGATCACCGGCACCTGTGCACCGGCCTGTATTACGGTCGCGGCAAGGTTTGCGAAAACTGCAATGGCAAGGAAGGGGCGCATGAACTTCTCCTATTGGCTGCTGGCCTCTATCGCGGGCAGAGCGGCCGTGACCGCGACGGTACCCAACGCTGCATCGCCTTTGGCGGCACCGCCTGTTGCAGCGTCCTCCACCTTTTCGAGGTAAAGGACATCGTTGGCCTCCGTGTCGACGTAACGGGGGCCGACGCAACCGGGTGGGGACGTCGCCCCAAGTGGGATCGTCGAACATCCCGGCTGTCTCCCGCAGGGATCGGCAACAGTTCCAGCTCTGGCCACGTCCATTGGGCAAGCCGTGCCCGGACCGGCGTGGCTTTTGTTGATCGACGCACGCATGGCCATGGCCGCGCGGCTTGTACCGCTCGTCGTCGCAAGGTTCAGCGCGTTGAGCGCGGTGACCCAGAGATTGGCGGAGTTGGTGACGTCGTTCCAGGCAAGGCCGTTCCGCAGGCGGGCGGCGCTGTTCATGTCGATCGCCGCCATCACCGTCGCGGCTGTGCCGACCTGTTGCGCGGCGGCCTTGAAACCGGATTGGGCGGCGGCAAGGGTGGAGCGGCTGGCGTCGACGCCGGCAACAACATCGCCACTCGACCTAAACAGCGTCTCGATGTTCAGCGCGGCGCCCTTTGCAACCGGATCGGGCGCGGCGGAAAGATCTGGAGCGTAGGCGCGGATGGCCTGGCTGCCCGCTCCTTCCTGCGGCGTTACGGTTGGGTCCGTGACGTTGGCCTTCCTGCCCGTCGTGATGGCGCAATGGAAGCCGCTGCTGGCATTCTCGCGTCGCGTCGTGATCGGGACAAGTTTCACGATGGTACCCGCGGTTCGCGCATGTCGGGTGAGTTGCGCGGAATCCTTGACGGGGATCGCAGCAAGCGCCGGTAGGGCGAGGAAGCTCGCCGACGCAGCCAGAAGAAGGCCGGTGATCTTCATGGCCGCTCTCTCCCTACGAAGATGGGCAGCCACGCTGCCGGATCGTCGCCGACCTTTGCCCTGAGCACTTCGAGTTCTGCGACGGTCTCGGTCCGGCCTGACAGGACCTTGATCAGATCGGGCATGCCGGAGAGATTGAGCCGCGCCACGACGCTGTCGCGGCCGTGCTTGATCAGGAATGAGCGGCTCTCAGGCGTCGTGGTACGGATCCAGGCGACCTCGCGATCGGACAGGCGAAAGGCCCGCCGATAGCTTTCGTCGTCGGCTTTCGGATTGGGAAAGAAGATATTGGTGCTTGTTTGCTCGATCAGCGTGTTCGAGGCGCGCGAGCGCACGATGTCGGCGGCCGATTGCGTACCGAAGCCGATAATGCCGTTCTGTTTGCGAATCGTCTTCAGCTTGTCGCGGATAAAGACGGCGAAAACCTCGTCATCGAGAAGCCGCCATCCTTCGTCAAGGAAGATCATCACCGGGTCACCGGTCAACAGCTCCTCCATGCGATGAAAAATGTACATGAGCGCCGCCGTGCGGATGACCGGGTCGTCGAGCACACGGGTCATGTCGAAGCCGAAGACGCGCGAGATAGAAAACCGGTCTTTCTCATTGTTGAACAACCAGCCGCGCTGGTCGGGGCGCATCCAGCTCTCCAGCCGCGACAGGAGATCGCCCTCCCCCGCACGGATACGCCCCCGCAACAGGGTGGAAAACGCCTCCAGCGTCCTGCCTTCCGGTCCCGCGGACAGTGCCGCGGCGATGGCGTTGCGGATGACCTGTTCTTCCGATGCGCTCGGATCGCCGCCGGCGGCCGGCTGCAGCATGAAAGCGAAAAGCTGGAAGAGAAACTCCCTGTTCGGCGCCGTGTCGGGCAGCGATAGCGGATTGAAGCCGGTGGGCTCGCCGGGCGCGAGCGCTTCGTATTGCCCGCCAAGCGCCCGGATGAAAATCTCGGCGCCGCGGTCCTTATCGACGAAAACGAGCTTCGGGCGCGGCTCGATCCGCTGCGTCTGCGCGGCGATAAAGGAGAGAAACACCGTCTTTCCCGACCCCGTCGGTCCCACGACGGTGAAATTGCCGATGTCGCGGACATGGTGGTTGTAATAATAAGCGGTCTGCGACGTCGTCTCGAAGACCGAGATGGCCGGTCCCCAATGGTTGCCCTCCGGCCGGCCGCTCGGATAGTTGTGCAGCGAGACGAAGCCGGCGAAATTCTTCGACGAGATCACCGCCTTGCGGGCAATATAGGCGAAGT
>Ga0164242_10009401_pt1 | contig 10551 bp, 14 predicted proteins | sample OricomgcompostMG_FD_108783 | JGI IMG/M metagenome (GOLD analysis project Ga0164242, IMG submission 108783) | Miracle-Growth compost microbial communities from Emeryville, California, USA - Original compost - Miracle growth compost (MG) ... | reverse complement strand
CGGGATGCCGATCTACGAGACGGACCTGTGATGCAGACCGAGACGGTCACCCGGCTCCGCGAGGGCGCCCCGACCGGGGTCGACGCGTTCAATCAGCCGATCCCGGGCCCGGACGTCCCGACGGACATCACCGGCGCGCTCGTCGCGCCTGGCGGGTCGAGCGAGATCCTCACCGACGCGGGCCGGGTGCCCGTCGTCACGCAGACCGCCGTGTACTTCCCCGGCTCGTGGCCGGACATCGCGAAGGGCGACCGCCTCCGTGTGCGCGGCGTCGTCTACGAGGTCGACGGGAAGCCCGCCGACTGGCGCAGCGGCGGACCCGGCGGGCTCGTCGTCACGCTCCGAGAGGCGGCAGGCTGATGGCGGCTCGCGGCGGGGTCAAGATCCGGTGGAACATGGCGGGCTTCCGTGAGATCCGGACCTCCGAACGCGTCCTACGCGAGCTCGACGAGCGCGCGCAGCGCATCGCGGAGGACGCCGGTGCCGGCTTCGAGGCGCAGACGCCCGAGATCACCGGCGGCCGCGGCCGTGGCCGCGTCGCTGTCGTGACGACCACGATCGACGCCGCACTCGACCAGGCCCGCAACCACACGCTCGAGCGCGCTCTCGGAGCAGGTCGTGGCTGAGGCGATCACGTTCGACAACGCCGAGGCGATCGTCGTCGGACACCTCAGCGGGCACCTCGCCGTACCGGTGCAGCGTGTCGTGGCCGACCCGAGACCAGCGAAGTTCGTGCGCGTGCTCGCCACCGGCGCACACCGGCGCAACCTGCCCCAGCTCGACGCGCAGATCACGCTCGAGTGCTGGGCCCCGACTGACGCCGCCGCGGCTGCGCTCGCGCGCGACACCTACGGGTGGATGTGCGCGCTCGACCTCGACACCGCGCACGTCCCGCAGGGCAGCGACGGCTGGCTCGGCGGGCCCTACCCGTCACCGGACCCCGAGTCGGGGACCCCGCGCTACGTCATGACCGCGATCGTGCGCCAGCGCGCGACGACCCTCGGAGGCGCCTGATGGCCCGCACGCAGAAGCCCGTGACGCTCTACCACCCGACGCTTCCCGGCTCGCAGGTCACCGTGGCCGCCGAAGCCGAGCAGGACTGGCTCGAGTCCGGCTGGCTCACCAAGCCGCCGGCCGAGCCCGAGGACCCCTCGCCGGCGAGCTGACGAGGTAGCACCACCCACCCCTTGAGGCGGCGCACGACCACAAGGGAGGCCGATCGTGGCCAACAACGTGAAGGACGTCGTCGCCGGCAAGCCGCTGGCGACCGGCGGCGTCTGGGGCGCCCCGCTCGGTACCGCCCTGCCCACCGACGAGACGACCGCGCTCAACGTCGCGTTCAAGGCGCTGGGGTACGTCGGTTCCGACGGTCTCGTCGAGACCGCGGACCGCTCGACGAACAAGGTCACCGCCTGGGGCGGCGACACCGTCAAGGTGCTGCAGACCGAGTTCTCGCTGAGCTACAAGTTCACGCTCCTCGGGACCGTGAACAGCGACGTCCTCGAGGCCGTCCACGGTGCCGCGAACGTCACGACCACGGCGGCGACGTCGGGCTCGGGCGCGAAGTCGACGGTGAAGATCACCTCCGACCAGATCCCGCCGCAGGCGTGGGTGTTCGAGATCAAGGACGGGAACGCCCGGATCCGGATCTGCGTGCCCAACGGGCAGATCACGTCGGTCGGCGACATCACCTACGCGGACGGCGACGCCGTCGGCTACGAGGTGACCGTCGAGGCGTACTACGACACGACGCTCGCCGCGCAGGCCGTGAAGTACATCAACGACGGCCAGCCCACGGCCTGACCCTCAGACCCCCGCGGGGGCGGAGTTCGCGCGCCGCCTCGCCGCCCCCGCGGGTCACCACCAGCAGGCGCGCGCACCGAGGAGGCGCATCGTGACCAGCACGACCCCGGCGAAGGCCAAGAAGCCCGCCGACCACAAGCCGAAGGCCGAGAAGCAGTCCGAGGTGCTCACGACCACCGTCCGCGGTGTCGAGTTCTCGATCCCGCTCGAGCTGATCGACGACTTCGAGTTCCTGGGCGATATCGCCAGCATCGAGGACGGCGACGTGACCCGGCTCGCCGCGGTCGGCAAGCGGCTGCTCGGCGACCAGTACAGCAAGCTGCTCGACCTCGCACGTGACCCCGCGACGGGCCGCGTCAGCATCACCGCCGGCGGGCAGATCATCACCGAGGTTCTGGACGGGCTGAACCCTTCCTCCTGAGGCTCGCGGGGTACCTGCGGGACCACCGTGGGCCCCTGCGAGCCGATCTGCGCCGCGAGTACGGCATCGACCTCGACGCGCATGACGTGTCACCCCTGGCGCTCGCCGACTACGCCGATGCGCTGCCGCAGGACGCGGCCCTGTGGCGGTCGATCAACCCGGACCACCTGTGGGACCTGCACGCCATGCTCCTCGCCGCTCTCGTCGACGAGGTGCGGGCCCTGCGCTGGGAGGAGTCCCGGCTGGCCGGCGTCAAGGGCATCCGCCCACCCGACCCGATCGTGCGACCCGGTGTGGAGCCCCCGAAGGACGTCACCACGTTCGGCGGCCCCACGTCCGCCCTGCCGCTCGACGAGATGGCCATCTGGCTCGGCCAGGACATGACCGCAACGACCTGACCGGAGGTGGATGTGGCGACCGAGATCGGGACCGCGTACCTGTCGCTCGTCGCATCCACCTCCGGTCTCGCGCGTTCCGTGCGCGGGCAGCTCGGCCAGGTCGAGACCGCCGCAGCAGCGTCGGGGCAGCGTTCCGGCGTTGCGATGGGCTCCCGGCTCGTCGGCGGGCTCAAGAAGCTCGTGACCGCTGGCGGCATCCTGTCCGTTGGTGCGCTCGCCGGGGTCGCGATCTCCAAGGGCATCACGCGCGCCATCACGATCGAGGGCGCCGAGGCGAAGCTCACCGGCCTGGGGCACTCCGCGGCGAGCGTCTCGAAGATCATGGGCAACGCGCTCGCCTCGGTGAAGGGCACCGCGTTCGGCCTCGGTGACGCCGCCACGGTCGCTGCGTCGCTGTCGGCGTCCGGGATCAAGCAGGGCGAGCAGCTCGAGGGTGTCCTCAAGACGGTCGCCGACACGGCCACGATCTCCGGCCGGTCGATGACCGACATCGGCGCGATCTTCGGGTCGGTCGCCGCCCGCGGGAAGCTGCAGGGCGACGACATGCTGCAGCTGATGAGCTCCGGCGTGCCGGTGCTGCAGTTCCTCTCGAAGCAGACCGGCAAGACGACCGCCGACGTGTCGAAGATGGTCTCCAAGGGGCAGATCGACTTCGCGACGTTCGCCGCGGCGATGAAGACCGGCCTTGGTGGGGCGGCGCTCGCGTCGGGCACGACGTTCAAGGGCGCGCTCGCGAACGTCACCGCGGCCCTCGGCCGGTTCGGTGCCGGGCTCGCGACGCCGGCGCTGGGGATGCTCAAGGGCGTCTTCAACGACGCGATCCCCGCGATCGACGCGATCACCGCGAAGGTCGCGCCGCTCGCCGCGTCGCTGGGCGCGAAGCTCGCGCCGATCGTCGACCGGGTCTCCAAGGCGTTCTTCGGGTTCATCGAGTCGCTCGCCTCCGGCAAGGGCAGCGGCATCGTCGAGCAGTTCTCCGGGCTGTTCGCGGTCCTCAACCCGATCGGCGCGATCGTGAAGGGGATGCTGCCGGCGTTCTCGAGCCTCGGCGGCACGTTCAAGGTCATCGGCGCCGCGATCGGTGGGGCGCTCGCCGCGGTGCTGCCCGTGCTCGCGCAGGCGCTCGCGAGCGTCGGTAAGGCGCTGGGTGGCGCGATCGCGACGATCCTGCCGAAGGTCGCACCGCTGTTCACGGTCCTCGGTCAGGCCGTCGCGAGCCTCGCGCCCGTGCTCGGGCAGGTCGCCACGGTCCTTGCCGGCGCGCTCGGTCAGGTGCTGCCGATCGTGGCGACCGCTGTCAGTGGGCTCGTCGGTGCGCTCACCCCACTGCTCCCGGTCGTGGCGCAGCTGATCTCGTCGCTGCTGCCGCCGCTGGCGAACATCATCGGGCTCGTCGTGTCGGCGATCACCCCGCTCATCCCGATCGTCGTGCAGGTCATCACCTCGGCGCTCGGGCCGCTCATCGGGATCGTCAGCCAGCTCATCACGTCGCTCGCACCGTTCCTGCCGATCGTCGACGGGCTCATCGGGTCCCTGCTGCCCCCGCTGGCGCAGCTGCTCGGTGTCGTGCTGCAGGCCCTCATGCCGATCGTGAAGGTCGCGGTCAGCCTCGTGCAGGCGTTCGTCCCGCTGATCGCCGCGATCCTGCCGCCGCTCGTGCAGCTCCTGCAGGCGTTGATGCCGGTCATCACGCTCCTCGCGGGCGCGCTGGGGCAGATCCTCACCCCGATCATCGGTGCGCTCGGGCAGATCCTCACCGGCCTGCTCGTGCCGATCCTGAGCAAGCTCATCGGTGTGCTCGCCGCGGTGCTGCCGCCGGTGATCCGGTTCGCGACGACGATCCTCAACCGTGCGGTGCCCGTGCTCACGGCCCTCATCGGTGTCGTCGTGAAGGTCGCTGCGGCGATCGCCCGGTGGGTCGGGGACAGCGTCGGGAAGGTCGCCGCCTTCGCCGGCAATGTCGGCACGTACATCGGCAACGTGGTGAAGTTCTTCACCGACGTCCCTGGCAAGATCAAGGGCGCGCTCACCGGTGCCGGGACGTGGCTGCTGGACACCGGCAAGAACGTCGTGCAGGGCCTGCTCGACGGCGCTGGGTCGCTGCTGTCGACGATCGGGACGTTCTTCCTCGACAAGATCCCCGGGTGGATCAAGGGCCCGTTCAAGAAGGCCCTCGGCATCCACTCGCCGTCGAAGGTGTTCCACGGGTACGGCGCGAACATCATCCACGGCCTCGTCAACGGGCTCGACGACAACCGGGACCGCGCCGGCGCCGCGATCACGCGCATCGTGAACAAGATCAAGGACACGAAGGGCCTCGTCGGCGAGTCGGCCCTCGTGAAGTGGGTCAAGGGCGAGGGCAAGCAGCTCGACGCTGCGTGGAAGGCGTACGACAAGTCTGCGACGAAGCTGAAGGCCGCGAAGGACAAGCTCGCCCAGATGCAGCAGGCGTCGGCCCAGCTCAAGGGTCAGGTCGCGTCGGGTATCACCGGGCAGCTCGACCTGACGGCTGGCATCAGCAAGGACACCACCGACGCCAACGGGTACACCGTCAAGGGCAAGACGACGTTCGCGTCCGTCGCGTCCGTCGTCTCGAGCCTCGCGGCCAAGGCGAAGACGTTCGCCGGCAAACTCAAGGCGCTCGTGAAGAAGGGCATCCCGCAGGGCCTCGTGCAGCAGGTTGCCGGCCTCGGCATCGACGACGGCCTCGCTGTCGCGAACGCGCTGCTGTCCGGCTCGAGCGCCCAGGTGAAGCAGCTGCGTGCCGACTGGTCAACGTTGACGAGCTCCGCGTCGAAGGCTGGTTCCGTAGTCGCTGACCAGCTCTACGGCGCGGGGATCGCCGCGCAGGAGGGCATCGTGAAGGGCCTGACGTCGGACACGAAGAAGCTGCAGAAGGCTGCCGAGCACATCGCCGACGTCATCACCAAGTCGGTGAAGAAGAAGCTCGGGATCCACTCTCCGAGCCGCGTGTTCGACCGGGAGGTCGGCCAGATGGTGCCGGCCGGGATCATCGCCGGGTTCGACGCGATGCAGTCGACGCTCGACGGCCGCACCGCGGCGCTCGTGGACCCCAGCCTGGCGAACACGAACGTCAAGCCGGGGGCGGGCGATCAGGGGCGGCGGAACTTCACCGACGCGGACATCGCGGCGTTCGTTGAGGCGATGCGTCACGCGACGTTCCTGGCTGACTTCCCGAATGACCGGGCGGCTGCTGCGGCCTGGGCGCGCGGCAAGCGGGCGGCGGAGGTGTTCTCGTGATCCGTGACATCCCGTACCTGTTCGGCCCGCTCGGGTACGCCGCACCGATCGACTGTGTCCCGTCGGGGCAGGTCACGGCGGCGCGAGCGAGCTCGGACTTCAACTCGGTGTACGGGTTCCGGAACGTGCAGCGCGGCGGATACGCGCCGCGCGAGTGGGTGGTGACGCTCACGCCGTGGTCGACGCCCGGAGTCGCGTCGCTGCTGCAGGCCGCGGCGCAGGGGCTCCTCGGTGATGTGTGGCTCTGGGACCTCGCCGGGATGCGGACGAACATGCTTCCGCCCGCGTCGACTGCGGGCGTGTCGGGCACCGCAATCGCGGTGGGTTCGCTGCCGCCGCTGCGCCCGGTGACGGCTGGGCAGGTGACGAAGGTGCCGCTGCGCAGCGGACGGAACTACAGCCTGACGGGGTACACCACCGCAGCGTCGGGCACCGTGCTGGGGACCACAAAGCTGGGTGCTGCGTCGGCCGTGAACTTCACTGCGCCGGCCGGGTCCGGCTCCCGCCAGTTCACTGTCGCGCTCGCTCCCGGGTCTGACCTGGTCCTCACGCTGACCGTGTCATCGGCGGTGGTGACCGGGCTGCGGCTTGTGGAGGCGGTGACCGGGACGACGTTCGCGGACTCGCTGCCGTGGGTGGCCGGGCAGGCGTCGCCGTGCAAGGTCAGCGTCGTTGACCCCGATGCGGAGCTGCATGGCTGGTCCTCGTCCGGTGCGCCGCTCGCCGACTACACGGTGACGCTCCGTGAGGTCGGCACGCCGGGGGTCGTCTGAATGGCCGCTGAGACGCGTCCCTCCGTCACTGTCGCCGCAGACACCGGGGCGGGTATGACGACGCTCGAGGTGGATACCTGGCAGGTGAACCGTGACCTGACTGGCGGGGCGCTGCCGGGTCAGGTCCGTGCGGCGTCGGGCTTCGCGAAGGCGTCCGGGTCGCTCGAGTTCCGCCAGGGTGACGGCGCGACCCCGTGGAGGCTTGGGCCGGTGCTGCCGGGTGGGGCGTGCTCGATCGACGCGACCGCCGACCTGGGCGTCGTTGCCGCATCCCCTGTCGCCCGGATGACGATCGACAGCATCTCGTCCCCCTCGGCCCTGTCGCAGTCGCGGTCGGCGGATCTGATCGAGGCCGTGCCGGATGCCCCGATCGCGCTCCCGGCCACACTCGCACAGCGGGTTACGTGGGGCGCCCCGTACATGCTCGACGCGTCGTGGGTCATCGACGAGTGCGCCCGCGCGATGGGTCGTTTCCAGACGCCGCCGCCAGTCGCGTCCGCGATCCTCGCGATTCCCGCTGCCGGGTCTGTCGACGCTGACGTCGGTTCGCTGACGACGGTGAACAACGCGGGGTCGTGGAGCACCACGACCGATGGTCGGACCTTCATGTCGACCGTTGGGTCGTCCCAGCAGTACACCTACACGCCGACGATCCCGATCGCTGTCGGCGCGTCTGTGTTCATCACCGTGACGGTCGTGAGCTACGCCGCCTTCGACGACTCCCTGTCGCTGTGGCTGCAGGACTCCTCGGGCGTCCTCTCGTCGGGCCACTCGCTGGCGCTGTACTACAACGGCGGCAACCTCAACGGAAACATGTCCGGCACGGACGGGTCGCTCGTGTCGGGTGACGTCTCCGCTGGTCACGACACCTGGTGGCGCACCCAGTTCCAGGTCGAGTACACGTCCGCGACGTCGATGCGCATCCGCGCTCGCGCTGGCGCGGGTGCGGCTTGGTCGTCGTGGGTCACGGTGACGAACCCGATGATGGCGCTGACGGGTCCGTTGGCGACGATCCGCATCGGTGGCGCGTTCACCGGCCTGCAGGTCCACTCGGCGGACGACACGTCAGCCTGGACGGCGCCGACAGCGTTCATCGCTGCGAGCGGCTCGCCCGTAGTGACGTCGCTCGCCACGTCGTCTTCCTCGTCTTGGTCGCTGGCGCAGGACGTCGCGGCCAAGACGCTGGGCGCGCTATGGATTGATGAGTCCGGCAACCTGCGCTACGCCGCGAAGGAGACCCTGCGCGGTGCCGGCGGCTCGCTCGGCACCATCGTGGCGAAGACGTCCGTGGCGGACCTGCCGTGGTCGATCTCGTCGGCCGACGTCGCCGATCGGGTCGCGGTCACCTACCAGCCGCCGGACCTGCAGACGTCCACGACCGGGTCGATCACGGTGTGGCAGGCGACGGACTCCTACGCGATCGGCGCAGGTCGCACGATCACCGTGGACGCCGACCTTGACGGTGCGGTGGACTCCCTCGCGTCGTGGCTGCCGATCACCGACACCACCACCGCCCCGATCGGGCAGCGGTCCAGGTGGGCTGCGGCGAGCTCGCGCGACGGCGGTGGTGCGGCGCCCCCCTCGACTGCGCTGGCGATCACGGCGGCCTTGATCAACCCGTCGAAGGTGCGGCTGACGATCCGTAACACGACGGCCGGGACGCTGTACACGGTCGACGGCAACGGGAACCCGACGCTGATCCTGCGGGCCAACTACTACGCATCTGCCGGCGGGCAGGTGACGATCTGGCAGGGTGCACCCGAGGCGAGCGCTCAGGCCCCGCTCACGGTCGACCTCGGCTCCACCGTGCAGGACCCCGACGTCGCCCGGGCGATGCTGTCGTGGCTGTGGTCCATGACGACGACCCCGCTGCCCGTGCTCGACGCGGTGTCGGTCTGGCCGGACCTGTCGATCCGCCTCGGCGACGTGCGCGTCCTGCGCGACCCGGACTACACGGGCGTCGCGTCGAAGGTGCTCGTGACCGGGGTGGACCTGTCGGGCGAGCCCGGCAAGCTCACGCAGACGTTGCGCCTCGCGCTGCTCGCGATCCTCGACGCCGACCTGACCCGGCTCTACGCCGCCCTGGGCCTCACCACCGAAGGGGCCGTGACCGCGTACCTGACCGCGCAACTCGGTGCGGGTGCGACCGAGGCGGACGTGACGAAGTTCCTCAACGCGAAGGCGGTGCCCTGATGGCTGACCTGTCGACCGACTCGACGTCGCCCACCGCGGTCGCCACGACCGACCCGAACGACGACGGGACCGGCAAGTCCAACTTGGTCCGGTTCTCGGCGCGGGTGAAGTCGTTCGTCGACTCCATGTCTCCGGTGGGCGTCACGGCATACGACTCGGGGTGGGTCAACCTCACTCCGGCGGCAGGCACCGCTGGGGGCCGGTTCGGGATCCGTCGGGTCGGCGCCATGGTCTTCATGCGCGGTCAGGTCACTCCGGCGACGAACTGGGGCGCAGCCGGGGCGAGTACGACGGTGGTCGCCGCGGGCGGCATCCCCGCTCAGTTCTGTCCGGTCACCGCGCAGTCGTTCGTGTGCGGCAGCAGCGTGGCCACGACGACCTTCCGTGTGGTCCTCGGCTCGGACGGTTCGCTCGTCGTGCAGCCCTCCACCGCGACCGCGACGGCGGCTGTGTGGTTCGGCAACGTCGTGATGCCGGTCGGCTGATGGGCACCACCGACCCGACCGCAGCGCGCCTCGCCGAGGTCGTGTCCGCGCTCGTCGACCGCGTCACACCCACCACCGGCTCTGCCGACACCGACACGACCGACACCACCGAGGAGGCCTGATGGTCACGCTCACCCCCGTTCCCGGAGCGACGAGGTGGCGCCTGGACGCGCCGGCCGCGGCGTCGCTCGGCCGCGCGATCGCCGCCGGCTGCCCCGTCGACATCACGTCGACGTACCGGGACCCGGCAGAGCAGCAGCGCCTCTACGACGGGTGGTGCGCGCGCAAGCCCGGCTTCAACTTCGCGCTCCCGCCGTCCCAGTCCCACCACTGCATGGGCATCGCGGTCGACGCGGACGGTGCGATGCAGGCATGGCTCGTGACCCACGGCGCTGCCTACGGGTGGATCCGCGACAAGAACGAGCCCTGGCACTTCGACTACGTGACCACACGTGACACCCACCAGGAGGACGACATGGCTATCACCGACGACGACGTGAAGAAGATCGCGGGCGCGATCTTGAACTACAAGAACCCGAACGTCTCCGGCGGTGACGCCGACGTGTACGCGCTGCTGCGCCAGTCCGTCTCCTACTCCCGGGCCGCCGCGCTGCGGACCGACGACACCGACGAGGCGCAGATCGCCGCGCTCGTCCTGGACGGCCTGACGCCGGCGAAGATCGCCGCCGCGATCCCCGCGAACCTCGCCCGGCAGGTCGCGGACGAGCTCGCGAAGCGCCTCGCATCCTGATGCCTACCCCCGAGGAGCGCCGGGTCGCGGTCCTGCGCGCCGCGGCGGAGGTGATCATGGCGGTCCAGTACGCCGTGATCGCCGCCGCCGCGGCGGTCCTCACCGTCGTGCACCTGTCGAGCACCGAAGCGCTCGCGGTCGCGCTCGCGGCCGGGTCGTGCGCGCTTGGGCTCGTCGCGCTGCTCGGGTCGTGGTGGCGCTGGGAGTGGGTCGCCGTCACGATCGCCGCCGGCGCGACGGGCGTGTACGCGGTCGCCGAGTGGACCGACTTCACCCGGTGGACGAACGCGCTCCTGCCCACGTTCGTCGCGCTCGCGTTCGCGCGCCGCGGGATCGACCTCACCATCCACGCGGTCAAGGCCACCAGGGCGGTCCGCCGACTGCGCAAGGGGTAGTAGACGGTGGACGGCTCGAACCTGCTCGCGTGGGCGGGCGCTGGCACCGCCGCCCTCAGCGTCATCCTCGG
>Ga0164242_10009400_pt1 | contig 10551 bp, 12 predicted proteins | sample OricomgcompostMG_FD_108783 | JGI IMG/M metagenome (GOLD analysis project Ga0164242, IMG submission 108783) | Miracle-Growth compost microbial communities from Emeryville, California, USA - Original compost - Miracle growth compost (MG) ... | reverse complement strand
TTCAACTCCGCCCACGGGAGCATCTCCTTGATGATCGCAGCGCTTGCATCTAAGGGGCTCCCTTGATCCGAGTCGCCGTGCAGGATCAGCGTCGGGGTCTGCTTCCCAAGAGCCACAAGTTGTCGCAGCTCCTGGTCGGTGTCGACCTGGATGATCTTCGCCGTCTTGTCGATGGCTATGCTGTCGGCCTCGTCCACGATGCGTTCGAATTGCTCGAGCACCTTTGCCGACACGACGTTTCCGGCTGGGATGGCAAATATGCCAGGTAGTGCGGCGCTGACGTAGGTAGCCCTGTTTGCTCGAAGCCCGTCGAGGATGGAATCCCAGAGTTCCTGCGAAGAGCCTAGGGGGTGTTCGGGTGACTGCGCGGCGGGTTAGCAAGGCAATCGGACTTATGGCACTGCTCTGAGTGAGGGTTTCTTAGTCCTCGGCGAAGGCTGAGAGGTAACGCACCTGGACTGGGAATGGCATGTTCGGGCCTAGCCAGATGAAGCCCTGGGGGAATTATTAGCTAACCTGTCAGCTTGGGGGGTATCGTTCTCTCTCACCTTGCAGCGTTCTTGGACGAACGGGCTCTGAAGGTAAGTCTTAAGACTTTCCGCAGAGCCCATGCTCGCTCCCACCAGAACAAAGTTCTTGACATCCAGGTGCTGAAGCAACGCCACGAGGTCGGCGACGAAGGTATCGTAACCAATGCTACCGGTCTTGGGAGTGCTCCACTCGCTCTTCCCGAACCCGCGGCGGTCTGGGGCAATGCAGCGGAACCGGTATGACTCGCAGAGTGGGAGTATAAGATGCTCGTACATGCGAGAGGACATGGGCCAGCCGTGGAGCCAGACCAGAGTAACATCCGAGGTCTTCCGTTCTAGTTTGCGGAAGGCAATCTCGTCCGGCTGGTAGTACCTGTAGAAGAGGGCAGCACCGTCGACGGGGCTGGTGAAGGTAGGCATGTTGAAAGTGTACGTATCTCAAAGAGGTTGTCTATGGTATGAGTGGGCAGTGTTATCTGGATGAAGAGTGGAATGCCACTAAGACGGGGAGCTGTGGGAAGCTATATATATACTCAGCTCGTCCTCCTTCGCATGTTTACAGGAAGCTATCCAAAATAGCAGCAAGGCCCGCCACACCATTTTCAACCGTTACGTTCATTAGTTAGGCTAGAGACGCAGCATGTGAGATAGTCTCCCCTTGGCGAGATGCCTGGAGCCTTCTACTTACCGAGGTAGGAAAGGTAGCTATGTGAGTATGTGTAAGGTTGGCAAGGGGCCTCTTGGCCCTCCAAGAAGTGTAATTATGTCAGCTGCATTCGCCCGTCTTACGGTCACGCATGTTAGTGGCTAAAATTGTTAATGTATACTTGTATTTATTAACATTTTACACCTAGCACAGAGGTACCATCTTATCCGTTATTCTTGGGCGTTATTCTCGCATGGGTACCATTTGGAGGGGCAACAAACATAATGCTTAAGACCATCAGTGCCTTCAAACCCCCGCCCCTCCCTTACTCTTCACTCGATAACATTCAGTGAATAGTAAACGGTGAAAGACCCTAGGCTTTATATGTATGATTGATGATGGCTTCTAAACGGCAGCGGGTGGATAGACTATCCAGTGAGGAGACACCTCCTGCGGAAAATGCAACCACAAAGGGCCAGTCGTCAGATGCGACTTACATCCGGCCGAGGACAAGACAGCGGGTTCAGAAGCCACCCCCACCCCTTGCTGTCCCGGATATCAGCGAAGATGCTACCGAGAGGAAGAGGGTGTTGAATGTACTAGCGCAGCGCAGGTATAGTACGTGTAGCCGCCTACCCTACACCCCTCTTCCCGCATTGCTGTCCCTGTCAGTGTCGCAGAAGGCTAACATGTTCAGGGGAACGTAAACGACTGGGCAAGGGGCAACCTATCAGGGGGCAGCCTCAAACCAGTCCAGATAGCAATGTTCAACCTCAGGGTGATGGTTCTTCTACCAACACTACGAACGTTGACCAACCTACGGATGATGATGATTCTCGTGCGAATGTCGTGAACTACGATATTCCAACTTCAACCCAAGCAGACCCAGTGCCTATTCGAGCCAAGATGCCAGGCGCCGTTCAATTTTTCAACATGGATTTCTCCACTCCCTTGTCACCAGCCATGTTTGACCTCTCCGACGATGCTATGGACGAACTGGCCGCTCAGACCGGGGGAATCCCCGATTTTATCATGAACGACCCACGGTTTAACCTCGAGGACGAGGCATCCTCGTCAATTGCCACGCCGCCCCGTCCTCCATCTACCGTCAACCCCGCCGCCCTCATGGACACGTCGTCGTCGTCGTCCTCCTCCTCCTCCTCCAGGGCACTCTCCTCATCCTACCCGTCCTCAGTAACCTCCTCCGGCCTCCCTTCCACGCCGCCATCCTCGGACTCGTACCTCCTCCCCGTCAACGAACTCACCCTCCTCCGCGCCTTCATGCGGATTGCCGCCCGCCTTGGCTCCTCCGGCAGTCTCTGGGACCTCAGTGCGTGCAGCCCCTTCTGCCTCACGCGGCCGACGGAGGGGCCGATCGACATTGGCGGTGGCGGCGACGGCATCTGCGGTGGTGGTGGTGGTGGTGGCGGCGGCGGCCCTTCTCCTCCGAATCCGGCCCTCCTCCCGCCGACGTGGCAACCGACGACGACGCAGTTGTTGGTGCCGCATCATCCGGTGCTGGACTTTCTGCCCTGGCCGTCGGCGCGGGACCGGGTCATAGAGGTGTTCGGGCTCCCGGAGTCGGAACGGCCCCCGGCTGCGGCGGGACCGCTGGCGCTCGTCGAGTTCGCGTATGACGCTGAGGACAGTGCGGAGGGTATGCGCATCTGGGGCTCGGATCCGTACGACCCGACTGGCTGGGAGGTCGGGCAGGTGTTGTTCGAGAGGTGGTGGTTTATCTTTGATAGGCCGATCATCGAGCAGAGTAACAGGTGGAGGGCTCTTAGGGGGGCTGGCGCCCTGACCTTGAAGGGACAGAAGGGACGGCCGGATGTGTTCTCGATGGAGATGTAAGTTAGGGGAGTCGGGTTGTGGAGTGTTGGATATATACCCACCTTCGTTAGCTACGGGAGGGAGCTGGATGGTTTAGATCTCGGCTTGGACGTCATATTGAGGCAGTATTGCACAGGCTGGATGATTGTACACGGTAGAGTTTGAGAAGTGATACATATCTCAAAAAGGCATATATATAAGATATGTTAATGCTGCGGCCCCTTATGTGCATATTAAAGCTTGGGGGGTGGTACAGATGGATATAGCTGTCAAGCATTCACACAAACCGGTGCAGTGCCTCTCTGACCTTGAAGGATGTCACTTGCCAGTTGTGCCGCTGCTTTAAACCCGAACTACTTCTCCGGTCTTCCTCGGGTTGACTTGACTAAGACATGGTGAGTCGGTCTGAAGTCCACCTCTAGGATTCCTCCAGTCATTTTCGTTTCGTGTTGCTCAACCCAGGAAGTCACGGTCGAGAACACTCAGTAAAGAGAACTAAGTTTTGTCCGTATTTTCAGATCAGAACTGGGTGTTACCCGATACGTCTCCGATCCGGTGGCCACCGTCCCTTGCTTCCGGGGTTCCGGGAGGATTACGTAGGGGCGGCGGCTTGCGCCCCTGGTGGCTTACTAACATAGCATTCAGATTTTTGACGACCGATTAACCTTTCTTCTGCTCGCTCTCAATCTGATTCGATGATGCTTGTGAGATGTGAGAATTTGGCGGAACACAGCCCTGCATGCAACCCCCCAAGTCCCCGCCCGCTCGTCTGATGGTTGAACATTAGTGTGCTGAAACCGGGGCTGGTTTGCGCTTTGATATATCTCTGGGGTTGGACGGTGGCGCGTTCTCGAACTGGATCGTCTACCCCGCGACACCCGTTGTTTCCTCTTCTTCCGATAAAAAAAGTTGCTTTGACGGTTTGCGAAAAGCTTCTTTACCTTGGAGAAAACCCCCAGCTTCTAGAAAATTCCAAATTGTCAAGCGGCAATTCGAGACTCCCCTAACCCAGAGAGACGCGCGAAGTCTTCAAAATCATTTCTTCCTGCCCCTCGTCATGCCTACATATCTATGTCACGGCTTCCGCTGGCAGCGGCAAAGCGTCCGCGTCTTCGTTGTCGTCCAGGACCTCGAGGATGCCTCGCCCGAGTGGATCATCCCCGCAAAAAGCTCGCGATCCATACTCGAGTCCTTCTACAACCTATTCGACTTCCTGCCTTACTGCGAGCCGCCGCGCCATAACAGGGGCGGCGGGCCCTACGGCACCGCGGATAGTGACGATGATGATGGCGGCGGCGGCGGCAATTATGGGGGTGGCCGCAATAGGAGCCAGAGTGTCGGCCGAAGCGGAAGGAACCGTTCGCAGAGCCAGAGCCGACAGCAGGTGAACGCACCCCAGCTTCCGCCGGTATTCCCCCACGCGGTAGCAAGCGCCCCGCCCGAGGATGATGTGCGGTCCCAGGACTGGTCGACGGTCAAGCTGTTGGAGGAATATGACCCCATGAACCTGGAGGAGATGTCGCGGCCATACACCTACGTCGCGGACCACGTGGTGCGGATCGACCTGTCCGTGTCGATAATGGAGGAGATCCAGAGGTACGAAGAGAGACTGAAGGGGGAGCGTGATCCCCCGATGACGGGTGGCGTGAGCGACGAGACGGGGCGTAAGAAGGCCAACAAGAAGCCCGGGTGGTTCGAGAAGCTACGCGACCAGCTACAGCGCGGGGAGGAAATCAAGTGGTATGTTGTAGTCAACGGCGACGAGGTCAGGGAATGGCCGGACGAGCCGGTCCGAGCACCTACGGCGACGAAGCAGCAGCAGCAGCAGCAGCAATACGCCCAATCTACACGGCCACAGTTGATACTGCCGGGGAATGAAGGGGAGACGACGAGGGCACAACAACAACCTTCGAGGGGCCGTGATGCGAAGGCCACGTCGCCCTTGAAGTCCAAGACTTCAATGGATGGTGGTCTCAGACCGAAGACGCCGAGTAAGGGGGGTTTCAGGAAGCTGTTTGGCAAGACCAAGCCGGAGGGATACTCGCCTTGATGGAAACGTTGCCGAAATTTCTGCAACCCGGGCTGGGAAAACCGAGGCAATTGGACCGTGGTCGACAATTATCAAAAAGGCACTCTCGCTTCGAACCTGACTTCTCCGGGTTGCGGGAGCAGCCGCAATCCCGGCCCGCCATCTAACACCGCACGTGGGCACTCCTTGCTGAGACGGGGCGTGGTTGGAGGTCTCCGCCTCGGTGGGTTCGCCTCAATGCGCGAAAGCATCATACAAGCATCATAATTACCGGCTGCCTCCTTACGCAACCTGCAAGAAAAAAAGGCACAGGAGTGTGCACTGCACGGACGCGCTGCGTTCCCTGCTATATATATAAATATTACATGTACCTACGGTTCTGAATGATCAGCGACAGCGGGTAGTGGAAAGCATTGGGGTGGGCCTGTAAGGTTAGTGCCGGGTATGCCCCTTAGTTGCCGACCCTGGTACATGTAGGCTTGCAAGCCTGGCCCCTTGTCAGCTGCGAGGGACGGAGTAAAGTCCCGGCATCTGTAAACCTTTTGAACGCTAGCCATTGCTTTTTCATGCTGTTCTGCACAGAGTTTCCGTTTTCGGCATTCTCCTCTTGACCAGTCTTGTTAGCTGCATTGCAGGTTATTCGCCTCTTCATGTGGGTTGGGCTGGAATCCACAGCGGCCTGGCACACCAGCTCCCAAGTCCTGCAAGTCCTGCAAAGTCCCCAGACCCAGCTTTGCCAGGGGGGTCCGTCCCTGCCTGAACATCACGTGCGAGGGCGGGGGATCAGGAGGTCCAACCCCCTGGATTTTCAGCTCCATTTGGGTGTCAATGTGCTGGTGCTTCGGGCGTCAGCTGGCTGGTCCCTTGCAAGACATGGTGGCGGCTTGTCCGATACGCAGTTTGCTTTGGGTGGCACCATTATCCTCCGACGCAAACGGTCCACAACCCCTCTGCCCGTGAGGCTGGTCACTGGACTGACTTGGATTCACTGAGGAGAACTTGGACGGTGGGTGTGTGTCACGGATCCCTTATGATCGACTGTCGTTCGTCTGACTGGGTCTCTTACCCGGTGCCATTTGGACCCATTCCCGCCTTCTGATTGCCCTGCCGAGTTGCCTTCCCCAGTAGTCCACTACGCCTCGTTGCCTCCACTCGAACGACCTCCACTCAGTGCCTCCGCTCACTCACTGCCTCCACTTCCTTGCTCTCTGCTCTGACGACGGTCGACGACGGGCAGATATTTATTAGGCCCTGATCCCTCCCCCCCCTCTTTCCCCCAGAGACCCAGAGGGGGAACGCCTCTCGAGCTTCTAGGGCGACCTACATGACCCTAATTTGAGGAAACTGCATGGAGTTGGCAAGCTGCCATGCAAACGACGGCAGGCTGAGCCCAATCGCTTCCCTGCTGCATGCAGCTCTAAACACCGAACCCGCCACTCATACGCAACCATCTGTTCGACCCTCCCAGGTCCGTCCGCGGGCCCCAATTGCCGCTCTACCACGGCCACACTGGGAATGTCGAAGAATTCCCAAGGCTGGCCGAAAGTTGACGAATGGCCGGACTCGACGACGATCGGGGCCACAGGAGCTCCCGGAGGAGGAGACACTCTCGCAAATCGCCCTCCCTCCTCGAAAATGATTGGGCGGGGACGGACGTACCGCACCTGCCCGATCCGCCTCGCTGGCAACCAGGAGGAGATGATATAGAGCCTTTGGAATATTCGACATCGTCCCCCCCTCGATCTCGATGCCCGACCTCGAATCGAGCCCTCGTCCAAAGGTCTTCGAGTATGCGTACTCCGAACTCCGCGGTCCCGGTGCTGACGAGGGCGGCGACGGCTCCGGTCAGGCGCCCGACGTACATTCTCGAGGAGGAGGAGAGGTCGAGATCCGATAGCCGGAGGAGTGGGTCCAGACGGGATAGGAGCCCGCCCTCGGCACAGCTGTACCGTTCGACGCCCGACTCCGGCCAGTCGTCCCGGACCTCGCTGACCGATTCGGACGAGGAGAGCGAGGCGACCGCTTCGACCGAGGACAAGAGAGAGAGAAGGCGTGGAAAGAGGGTCGTGAGCGTCCCTCGCGTGCACCACCGAGCAAGCACCAGGCCGACTCGGACTCGAGAAGAGATAATATATGAGGAAGACAGCGATAGGGAAACGAGATATGCACCTTTCCACGAAGCACCGGCGCCGCCGCCGCAGCGCTCGGCCGAAAGGCATAGACACCCCCGAAGACCGCAGAGGGAGGATCCTAGGCGACGACGAAGTAATAGCCTCGAGGAGAGCAGGTCCGGCTCAAGATCCAACAGGTAGAACAACCCGAAGCCAGGCCCGGACGTGGGAAAATTGGAAATTGGAAGGCGTGGTGCTAATTGTGGACTTTGGCTAGGCTCTCGAAGAGGTATTATGAGTCCGAAGTGGTTTATCGTGACAGGGATCCTTCGTCGCTTCGAAGGTCGCACACAACTGGGGGCTCCAATGTGGCCTCCTCACAAAGTGTAAGCTCCTCAACGAGACGGTCCTCATTCCTAGGAAGCTTCTTTGGTTCATCTGTCCAGGGATATTCTCAGGAGAAGCCAGCAAGACTGTAAGTGGAAAACCGCGAAAAGACCACCAGCAACCTTGGCCTGGCGTGTTTTTGCTAATTGGTCTGTAGCGTCGAGTGCGTTGTTTGCATGGATGAGGAAGTACCGCCGCAAAAGAGCGCGAGGCTGAAGTGCGGACATCGAATGTGCAACTCGTGTCTGAAGCGAAGCTTCAAGCTCTCCATTCACGACCCCCAACACATGCCTCCGAAGTGCTGCACGACCGACCACATCCCGCTCAAGCACGTCGAGAAGCTCTTCGACACCAACTTTAAGAAGACTTGGAACAGGAAATACGCCGAGTTCTCGACGCGAAACCGAATTTACTGCCCATCGAGACGGTGCGGCGACTGGATCAAGCCCGAGAACATCCGCCGCGACCAGGACGGCCGGAAGTACGGTGAGTGTGGTCGTTGCAGGACGAAGGTCTGCTGTCGGTGTAATGGGAAGATGCACTATTCGAGGGAGTGTCCCCGAGACGAAGAGACGAACCAATTCCTCGAGCAGGCGAAGCAGGAAGGGTGGCAGCGCTGCCATCGATGTAAGGCTATGGTTGAGCTCAAAGAAGGCTGCAATCATATGACATGGTACGTATTCCCGTGTGCCTACGGTCCGACGATAACAGGCCCAAGAGCCCCTAGTTGCCTTACTTACCATACCTTTTTTTGTTTTTGCGCAGCCGCTGCGGAGCCGAGTTCTGCATGATATGCGGGTCGAAGTGGAAGACATGCGAATGTCCGTGGTTCAGCGACGACGCCGTAGAGCAGGATCGAATGGAGCACATGCAGATTCCCTTAAACATAAGAACGGACCCCATGATGATGAGGACAGACCCCATGATGATGGGGGGGTTCGAGTCCAGCCCGCCCTCGCCGAGAGATCGCCTCCGGGGCGGCAGCGGCGGAGGCGCCGGGCCCGCATCGGCCGTGCGCCCTAGGCCTTCGAGCTACGAGGAGGAGATCATGCTGCGAAGACTCCAAGAGCAGCGAGATGAGGACGTGGTCCGGCGGATGCATGCCTTTGGCGAGTTCCACGACGACGGCGCCGATCCGTACGATGATCGCCACGGCTACGAGGACCGCTACCGCGACTGCGTCGACGGTGGCCGCTCGGGTCACCCGATGGATGCCGACCATCGGAGAGGACCGCCGACGGCTAGTGTGCCCCCTTCGCCATCTCATGCGCCTTTCGATAGGACCAGTTCCGGGACTGATTACGTTTCTGGGGTGAATAGAGCTCGGGGCGTACGAGCGAGTTCTATGGAGAGACGCCTTGCTGAGCGATTCAACTCGGATCTCAGGGGTAGCCCAAGAGGAGGGGCTCCCCCGCCTCCACCACCGCCCCCCCCTGCTTCACATCTACCCCCACATCCACCACCACCACCACCGCCGCACTCACACCAACCCCAACCCCAGACGCAACACCAACACCAACACTCATATTCGCACCCGCAGCCCCAACCCCAGCCCCATTCGCACTCACACTCATACTCACACTCACACACTCACTCACATTCACACACATCTCCTCATACCTCTTCCCCGGGCGCTGTACCCATGGTTCCTATGCCACCCCCCGCGGTCCCCGGCGTTCCGATCATGAGAAGGCACACGATGGAGGAGGAGTTGTATAATAGTGCAGGAAGCACCAGGCCGTCGGAGCGAGTTGTGCCAAGGCGGATTAGGCACGATTACGAGAGCGAGGCCATTGTTCACGCCCCACCAAGTCGACAGCGTCACTACCACAACCAACCCCAGCATCAGCAGAAGAAGCATCGTTACCACCACCACGAACAACAATATGAACAACAGAAACGGCACCAAGAACGAGAAGAGCCACAGTACTACGGCCGCCGAGAGGAACCAGAATATGACGACGACGAGGAGGAAGAGGATGAGCCTAGGGTAGCCGTCTTAGCAGGACTGACGGGCTCTGGACGAGGTATGAACAGGGTATTTGAGTGGAGAGCGCATGTTGCGCCCGGCGTCCCTGAAGGAGAAGGCTCGACCATATCGATTTGACACGACGACAATATGAATTGACGACTCTCACTCGTTAGATGCACATAGGGACCTGCGCTTGCAGGCGATAGTATGCCTGATTTTTTTTTTTGGCCCGCGCGCAAGCCCGGTAGTGTAACATAGTCCCCGTTACTGGTATATATGGCTGGAATTAATAGCACGATATCTTGGGATCTCAGCTTGTCTCGTGACTGGGCATCTTCGTTGGAATGCGCACACGGTGACCCGAGCCTCATTAGGATGCCCCGTTCTTGGGACTGATTTGGACATCTCCGCTAGTGCCCAACTCTGTGTCTCGGGTGGCCCCCCACACAGGTACCTCATAAGGAATACAATGTAGAGCGTATGGAGGTATGCATGCACTTTCGATTTGTAGCTGAGACGCCATTCGACTGAATTCGGTTCAGCTTTTATCAGCCTCTCGATATCCGTATGAGGCTCTGGACCGGCCCAGGCGCTACTTTTCGAATTTATAGCCCCCCTGTCCTTGCATTTGTAGGGGGTGGATACCGCCTACCGTTCATGCTTGGCTGGGAATACCCCACCAAGAGGAGGTACCGAGTCAGGTACAGAGGTACATGTACACTCAACACAAAGAGAAAAAGCATGGAAACCCGATAAGATTCGCGCCACTTCTGCAACTCCCGGCTCCCTCGGTGGTTAAGTGGAACATAAGAGACCATTGCTCGTATTCCTACTGCCCGACGACCTTCTATCGGCCTGGTCTCGAGTTAGCCACGCCGCCCAGAAACTCCCGGTTTTTTTCTTCCCTTCCGAGACGCCCGGCATGGTGACATCACACGAGCACGAATCCTCCCCGCCGTGAGCGAATCCCTGACCGCAACGAACCCGCACGAGGCTATCACAGGCTGCCGCAGACCACACACACACACGCACACAGCCCGCCG